>OEIV010000104.1_pt1 | contig 53787 bp, 66 predicted proteins | sample 1539231 | NCBI WGS metagenome assembly OEIV01 (sample SAMN03794762, study PRJEB22550) | activated sludge metagenome | feature: wastewater treatment plant; material: activated sludge; isolation source: Wastewater treatment plant of a petroleum refinery complex | place: Argentina: Buenos Aires ...
AATACGCAAAATCGAAATCGTTTCCAAAATCGACTTTTGCGAAACCAGGCACGGAATTACAATAGCCACCGACCATGACCTCAACAGAATAGTTGTAAGTTTTCCGGGAAAGCCTGACCAGGGAGTAATATCGCACCTGAAGGGATATGGATTCCGCTGGGCACCGTCTAAGGGGATGTGGCTGGGAAACATAGGTTCCTATCGCCTAAGGAAGGCCCAGGAGATTTGGGATATGCTTAAACCCGAGAGCTGGAAGCATTACGACAAGGCCCAGGCCGTGACAACCACCGAAAGGCAGGAGCCAGGAGTGCAAGCGCAGGCCATCACCCAGGAAACAAGGAATTGATGCGCGAACTAATGATGCGCGACACACACTAAACCAAATTAACAGGCCTGGGTACTTTTGCTCAGGCCTGTTATATCCAAAACCGTCATTATATGCGATACGCAGTAACAATCCAGCTATTTATCCACGCGGAAACCGACAAGGATGCCAAGCGAAAGGCAGAAAATATAGCCATCGAACAGCGACACGACTACGACAACCAATGCCGGGTAATTGCCATCACAGAGCAGCCATTCGGGCAAATGCAGAGCCGCGCAGTATTCGACGCGGAAGAAAACAACATTTCAAAGAACTTATAAAGACCTAAAGATAAGCATTTTACAACAAATTAAAACAAACATCATGCAAGATTTTAGTATATATATTGACAGCAAAATAACTATTTGGGAACGATGCAAATGGAGCATAAGGGCCAATAATGAAGAAGAGGCAAGGGAGAAGGCAATGGAACTATATAACAGCATAGAAGGCAATTCTGACGAAGCCTACGCCCTAAGTTCATACATGGGTCAAAACTACTTAGATGATACGGCAGAGCCGATGAGCATCGAAGAAAACGGAGGTCAGTCAACCATAGAAGTATTGGTAAACGGAATTGAAATTTTCACAAACGCAGAAAAACAGCAGATATGAAAAAAGCATACTTAGTGACTTACTCAATATGTACCAGGGTAATAGTTGACTCCGGAAACCATGGACATCCTGACGATGAAATATCGGCACACCTGAAGGCAAAAAGCAAGCTACAAGCGGAGGGGTCGGAAATCTTCACAGACAGATTTATCTATGACAATGCAGAAGTATCTGAGGATGTGGAATGTCCGTATGATGAAGACAATGACCAAGACACAGAAGAAAGACCAAAAAAGTAAACGATTATATAAAACACAGGCAATGCAGTATAACCTAAGCAAAATCAAGGATATGTGCTATATATCGGTTGACAAAACGCACCCGGAGGCCATGCAGTTAATATCCATCGGATGGGTTAAAGGCACCCAGGCAGCCCAGTTAAAAGCCGGAGACCTGATAATGTGGAATTACGGAAGCATTTACCAGGTCCACGAGGTGCGAGCAGAACGCGGACGAGTGCATTGTATAAGTTCACCGATAGGCGACAAATGCCGGTATGAACAAAAGTTCTTGCCACACAGAAAATTATGTATCTTAACACAACAACCAAATAAGCCATGACAACAGAAGCAAAGTACAACGAATTAATGCAGACCCTCAGGACGAGGAAGGCCGAAAGCGGAATATCAAATTCCCAAATAGCGGAGTATATCGGAGAATCCAGGGTAAACGCTATCAAGAAGCTGCAAAGCCGAAACATCCTACTAAAGGGTTTTCTCTCCCTGGCCGATTGCCTGGGATACGAGGTAGAACTACGGCCCAGGACGACAACCCAGGCAGCGCAAACGCCGCAGGGGCTATCGGAACAAATGTACTCCAACAACATGGACGCCGCGCAGGCACTTGTAAAAGCTCTCGGTGCCCTGGGGCTGGCCGCAGCAATTACCAGGCAATCTCCTGCGGGGTCTGTGTTCGGAACTGTGTCAGGATATGGCCTTAAAAATACATTCAGGGTAAGCACCAGGGACATCATATTGAATGCAAGCCCGGAAAGCGAGGATTTCAAAATACGATGCGATTACGAGCTGAGGCCAATACCTGGAAACGGGATTCACTTTTTTGAATCCCAAATCCGGACGGAGGCAGACGGCATTTACTGCGACATGGACCCGGAAGGGTAGGCAAATCTTCACCAAAACAACAAAAAAGGCCGGGGAAAACTCCCTGGCCTTTTCTTTTTCATTCATTTGCGAACCTTAAAATGGCAATCCGTCTTCATTCAGGGCTGGCCCTGAGGACACATCCGAGACCTGGCCCTGGCTTGTCTGCGGAACCGTGCTTGGTGTTTGTGCCCCTCGCACCGGTAACTCGACTCCCTCAATTTTGTAGCAATTTAAATTGATAATCACCTTATCATTCCATTCGTTCCCTTTTACAGAGAACCAAAGGGTAATTTCCTGGCCAACCCGAACCCGGTCCAAAAGCGCAGTCCTCTCATTCTTGGTCTGGAATAACAAGGTCTGCGGGTATTCTTCCTCGGTTTGTATCACAAACTGCCTTAGCGATAGCGTCGCAGACTTGACCTCCATCGGATCTATCCGCACAATTCTTCCGGTAATTTTATACATATGCTTATTTTTTTTACAAATATACGGCTATTTTGCCTATTCCAGGCATGGCGTCGCAAATTAATTTGCGGAAACGTGCTTGCCTATTATTTGGCCCCAGGTACATTTGCCAATATTTTTATAATCGGAACACAAATAACCTGTTTTTACAATTATATCCCTGTTTTTGCAATTCGGTTTGTCTCACCCTCGGAGATTTTCTGACCAAGGCCCAGGACCGGCACACAAAACGCAGCAACAAGTACCAAATATTATACCGAACAAACCGGCAAAATGCCATATTTCCAGGTACCCACAAATCACAGGCCCACAAAACAGGCAAAAATCCGCTCGACACGGGCCCGGGGCCGACAAATATGCGCGGAAACGTGCTTGCGATTGCACACATACAGGTAATTATCCTCCACACACCAGGCCAAAACCCGGTTTTTCTCGCCGAAATGATAAAAATAGGTGGCCGGGAGCCGGAAAATTAAAGCACCGCTCTTATTGCGGAAAATCTTAGGTATTGGAGGGACGAAGAAAAGGGGTATGGTTTAGGGGGCATGGCGTACATCCTTATGGTTAAACGTGCAAAAAGTGGGCAGGAGTGGTAAATTATGGGGTATGGATATAGAAATGGTCTTTATTCCAATAGACGTTATATCGGATATGGTTGTCGTCTGGGATATAGGGGACTGGTTGATATGGTTGGATATGGTTTGGTTTGTAATTGAGGCCTATGAGGGTTGCGGCGAGTTGTTGGGCTTGGTTATTTGCTGAAGACGGGGTGTATTGATTGATTGCGGCCTCTATATCGGGTATTGTCAGCTCTGGGGACCCGTTGGATAGTTTTTCGATAAGGACGACGGCGTTGGGGCTGGAAATGGCTATTAAGGCCTTTTTTGATTCGTTATGCATGGGATCAGGTCTTTAAGGGATGATATGCGTTTATGTCCTACGTTATACCGTCTATTGTGTGGGGCATCGAAGAGGAAGGTGCATATTCCTGCGCGGTTAAGCTCGACGAAGTTTTCGTACCGGTCATCGACGAACCAGTCTATGCCGGAATCCAGGGCTACCTGTATTTTTGATTCTCCGAAAGGTACACAGTGGACTGGCATGGTTGGGAATCCGGCATTGTCGAGCCATTCCTGAGTCCATTCTTTTGGTATTGACCGGGATGTTATGTAGCAATGTGGTTCAAATGGTATATCGCTGGGTTGTGTCTTTACCGGGATGGATAGCCAAAATTGCTTGTCGTCCCTTAATAAATTGAACTTGGCTTTAATATTTCGGTCGAAATTCCAGGTTTCGGGTACTTCTTGTCCGTGGTGTTTGGTCCAATGGCCTACCCAGTCAGCGAGAACCTCGTCTATGTCCAGGCCTATTTTGGGCATATTAAGGTACATATGATTCCGGTTGTCTCCCTGGGGGTATATTCGGTAGTATTCGAGCAGGGTAAAAAGGCCCCAGGCCGCATTTGCCAGGTGCAAAGTACCCATTTTTGGATCCGGGTCTTTATCTTCGCCGGCTTCCCAGGCCTGGATATGTCTCTTTACTGACGCCATGACCTCCCTCCAGGACTGGCCTTTTCTCCAGTTGTCGGATCCGTCGTCTATGATATTGCCGTTGTCATCGTATAAGGTGTACTTTTCAGCACCTTTGGTATAGACCTCGGCAAGGTCAGCCAGGGCATTATGCGGAATAAGCTCGTACCTCAATTTTCCTCCGTTATATCGTCTTGCTGACATTTACCAGGATATTATGTAGCTCGGGTTCAGAATGCTGTGATTTGGCCCATCTACAATTCCGAATCCCTTCTGGGATAATTCAAAATGCATAGCACTATCCATCGGCTTATTATACGCGATATGGTCATCTCCCTCTATGGCGGCATCCCTTATTGCGCACAGTACACTGAAAAGCTCTGCCCTTCTAACCGCGCTCTCTTTAGTCACGGCCCTGGCCTCCTTGGCGCCAAAAGTTTCTATGTTCATAGTATGAATTTATTTTCTAATGCTTGTTTTCGATAATGCCGATAACCTCCATTTGCTTTCTCAGCTCGTTGTAGTCCTTTATGGTCCCCATGAAGCACCGGTATGCCAATGGCGGAACCGTGCATCTTATCTCTGCCTTTTTGCCATAGAAAGAGAGAATGTACTTTGTCATTTCATCCTTGCGCATGGAATACGACATCGGGGTCATGTTATCATAGTGTTCCACCTCCCATCCAAGTTCCTCTAAGTCATCCCTGTCCGGGTATTTTACTCTAAGGTTCTCATTCCTCCCCAGTCTGTCAAAATCTGCGTAATCGCGAATCTGATCCCGGCCCCAGGTATTTCCGGCGCCACCATCTATGAGAGAGGCCTCAACGGACCGCTCGAACCTGAATCCGACATGGAACTCTTCTGGCTTTGGAATATAGTACCTGTCTCCCATCTTAATGGCCGTTTTGTGATTCCCGGTCCCATGAGATAATGTAGTGGACCTCATTGGCCCTGGCGTCGATCTTGTGTTTTCTCACTTTCATCCCCATTTTTCGGAGAGCGAGATTAGTTTGGCTGGTCATAACGAAGCCCAGGACACATTTAATCAAACCTTTTGGTGCGAAATCCAGGAACCCGGACATAGCGTTAACCACTTCCTGTTCCCTGGCCTTAATGTCGGAAGCAGAAGCACCGGCATTGCCGAACACCCCTGTTTTATCGCAAAAAGATGCCGATGCGTTGTCAAATACCATAAGGCAAATTTACAAAATTGATACCGTATTGGCCTAATTTTTGGACCAATATTTTTACATTTTTTTTGCTGTTTATCAGCTATTTATGTAGTTTTTCTATGGCCTCCATGTACTTTCCGATATACTGCATTTTGGTGGCCTCTCCTACCTCGATGTAAAGCCCCTCAGGACTCCATTTCGCGAGATTGTAAGGCGAATAATTTACCGGAACATACTCGCAGGACGGTGCGCTTTCCTCAATCAACCACACACAGGTTTGCCCCTTGGAGACGAATACCGTATGAAGCTCGCAGGCTTTCATAGAGAAAGACTCCCCGGCCCTTATATGGACATTCGATACCTGTTTTACCTTTCGCTTTCCCAGGTACTCGAAAGAGCCGCTTCCGTTCAGGATATGGCTATTCCATTGATACATGCCATATGAGTCACCCCGGCTATTCAGCTTGTAAATGTGGTTGAAAAGCACCCCTTCCAAGACCGTGATCCGTATATCGGTGTGATGCGGATGGATGGCTACCTCATAAGGACGCCACAGCATATGCTCCTGGCCGGCATAGAAGACGCGCCTATATAATCCGTTCTGGTCCTGCGAGATCGGGAACGAATGAAGCCCGAAAGCATGGCAGTTAAGTAGATTTTTCACTCCTCCTCTTTTAGTCCGTGAAAGGGCACCTCAAGTATAAGAGCCTCAATAGCAAATGTATGTGTCAGCATGTGATGTCCGCTTGCCCATACGCATGACACAGCCATTTTTGAAGCCTCCACAATACTTGGGTCGCCGGAATATGTGTCTTCTGCTGGCGACTTCACCATAAATACCGTCATCATCGGCCTCCGCTCCGGAGCCTTACTACATCCCCAACCCTTGGAATAAATATGTCCGTCATATGTATTGGGCTATGTGTTTCCTAATGCTTTCTGCCTTTATCTTGACTTGCCTCAATGCACTGAGCCTCATGCGCATTTCAGCATAATAAGAGCTATTATCCTGGACGGCTGGCGTATGGTCTTGGCACGACGATGATTTTGCCGAGCCCAGGCAATGGTTTTCGGCAGATTCCAGGTCTTCATAATGGCCAATGCAGTAAAGACGCTCATGGATTTCATTCAAAATCGAATTAACGATGTCAATCTCATCACCAAACTGATTTGACATTTCGTGGAGCTTGTGCTGGACCGGCGCATTGCGTAAATTGTTTTCCGTATTCATAAATTTATTTGTTTGTTTAATGTGCAAGATACTGATAATGTGCGAAACCGTGGTATTTTTTTTGATTAATTTATGGCCCCGGTAAAAACAATCCGGGGCCATGCTGTTGATTAATCGAGGATAATCCAGTCGTTTGACAGGAGATCCGTTTGGGAGGCGAGCCATCCTGAAAGATAGGCCTGTCTTCCATGGGAGTTTACGGTCCACATGTCGATGTGTGGCAGGATTTCCATTTCCTGGAGACCCCTGGATTCGAGGAACTCTTTGGTGATGGGTCCATTTGGCCTAAGGTTTTCCTTGGCTACGGTATAGCCACCGGCCAGGAGCAGGAACATACCTTTGCCATTCCATCCTTCCCTGGCAATTCGCTTGCCGGCCTTTAGGTGATCGAGTGCGATACTGAAATCGTACTTTGGCTGGCCGGATCCATGGTTTGGCCTGGCTGGTGGTTGATCGGGTACCTGATCGTTCTCGGGTTGGTTACCGGGTCCATTGTTGTCTGTGTGCATAAAAACTATTTTTAAAGTGATGAAATATGATTTATTGTTTGTTGACATAGACTTAGCCGCAAGTTATGCCCAATGCTACTGACCGACATCAATAACTTGACATTCTTCATAATCAACGCCAAAAGGCAAATAACTTTTAACGCTACACACTTCGTCTTTTGGTTTGACAAGTTTCAAAAAAGTTCCGTTATCCATAATAACAACCACTTCTAATGCGTTTGGCAAATTTTGCTCCCACCATTTACGACACTCTCTAACGTGTTTCGTTATTGGGTCAACAAGGTTTTCAAGTTCTTGCCTTTTGGCTCTAAACTCTTTTCTATAAGCCATTTCGTTAAGAATTAGCTGTTTTAATTGTTCTGATTGTTCTTTATTCATTTAATTAAAATTTAGGCAATGACATACTTGATTGTACCAATATAAAGCCCTGATTATCAAGCATGAGGAGGTTTATTTGGTAACATTGGTTTTTCCGGTGCAGTTGGGCTTGGTGTTTTTAACATCTTGCTTACCTGCAATTTCAAATTTATCTTTCCTGATTCGTATTTTTCAATCAGTTGTTGGTCGGTGAGACCTTTGGGTTTTGGATTTGGTTTTTTCATTATAAATTTCCAATTATCTTGTTCCACATTTCTTTATGCTCATACTTTAATGCCGCATCAGATTCTAACAAATTCACATAACATTCGATAAAATCAAATGTATTGACTATTAATCTGAGATAATATTTAATGGTTGGCAAAATCCCATTTATAATTACTTGACAGCCGTGTACGTTTTTTATTTTTTGTATTTCTTGTAATAGAGCATCCTTATCATTTTCGTCTATATCGGCAGTGGATAAAATATAATATCTACTAACTGGTGTTGTTTGAAATTTAGAATATGCATCTTTAACAATTTGAATGTTAATACGGATTCCGTGTTTAACTTCAACGGCTTCAAATTCACGCTGATGTTCATCAATTACATCAATATCACCTATTCTGCCACTACGAGCATCGGATGAAGTATGACTTTCCAGAGGCATTAAATGTTTAGATTCAAATCGTTTCGTTTCTTTGGTTAAACATTCATAAGCCGCATAAATTGCAAGCACAGGAAGCCTTGATGCTCCTTCTCCTTTGTATGAAGAATTGAAATGTTCGTCTAATACATTTAAAATAGCATCAATAGAAAGGGCGGTTGGTTTTGCTAAATCTATGTTTTGCTTGTTTCTTTGAATTATTAAACCTTGAATTAAATAACTCAGGTATTTTTCACAATCTGCACCATTTTGTATTCTGTCTATAATGTCTAAAAACGTACTTTTAATAGGTGCTGGGCTAATCGCTCCCGAATAGTTTTTATCATACGGCACTTTTTGCTCTAACGATCTCGTTAACCATCCACTTTCTGCCATAGCCGGAAATTTATGATGCTTCATAAATGGCGTAATATTTTTGGCATCAAATGTTCTCCCTGAATATCCATTTGCAATACTGTCTTGATGATTTCTTATGTCCTGTTCTGGATGCAGTTCTTTATAAACAAGACTTGTAAGTAAAACTGACAATACAGCTTTTGACCTCTCCGAATATTCTAATACCAAATCAAGCAACTGCTTTTCATCTATATCTAAATCAGAAACAATACTGTTAGTTTGTCCAACAGTATGCATTGCAGATTCATAAATTTCATTCAATAATTCAGATGCGGTTTTTGCTGACATTATTGCAATAATTGTATTTTAATCTGGCGTGTTAATTCCTTTATCATTGGTAAACATACGCTGTTACCTATTTGTCTATATAACTCGCTTGTATTGCTAATTTTTATAAAATTTTTAGGAAAGCCCATTATTTTATAACACTCATTAATAGTTAATTTCCTGACCTTACCTTCGTCATAAATCCAAAATCTTCCTGAGCTCTCTTGTGATGGTAAAGCAGGGTGTAAACCCTCAGATGAATATATCCGATTTGGCTGTTTATGAACCCGTGATAAATTTTCTGTACCCGGTCTAACCCCTGCTTTTCTAATGCTTTTATTTCTATATCCAATAAAAATCAATCCGCTATCTTGAGTTTTATATTCTGTCAAAATTGTATATGGTTCATTTAAATATTCAAATTCTACATTTTTATCAAGAATTTTCTTTAACGTAGTTTTCGGTTTAGTTTTTAATTTTTCAAAATCAAATACTTTCGATTTGTGTCCTATTATAATAATTCTCTCCCTGTTTTGAGGAACCCCGAAATTTGATGCGTTTAATAATTTCCATGAAACTTTATATCCAAGATTTTTTAAACATTGTAATATAGTCTTTAAAGTTTCTCCTTTGTTATGATGAATTAAATGTTTTACGTTTTCCAAAAATACAACTTTTGGTTTGCGTAATTTAATTATTTGAAAAACATTGTATATAAGCGATCCTCTCGTATCTTCAAATCCTTTCATCTTTCCTGAAATACTAAACGGTTGACAAGGAAATCCAGCAGTTAATATATCATGATTAGGAATTATATTGATGTCTAATTTTGTAATATCCCCGTAAGGCACTTCTCCAAAATTGAGTGAATATGATTTTTGAGCATGATAATTGTATTCAGATGAAAATACACATTCTCCGTTTAAATCTTGCATTGGTATTCTAAAGCCTCCGATTCCTGCAAATAAATCAATGAATGTAAATTCTGGGTGATCTGGTTTAGGAAACGGAATATCATCTTCAAACTTTAAACACGGTTGTATTTCGGGATCACCCGCAATCATTGCGGTATCTATTATTGGATATTTATATTTTTCTTTTAAAAACATTTTAATGATTATTTCCCAATTAATTGTTTGTAAGTCATTTTAAAATCTTCTGTCTTTCCAAGTGAAAAGTTGAATCTATCTGAATCTTTTATTTTCCTTGCATTGTATCTAAATGCAAACTCATCACAATATTTACCCAAATGTTTAGGACTCACATGATGATAGATTCCGTAAATTCCTCTTTTCAAATGAGACCAGAAATTCTCAATGTTGTTAGTATGAAAACCATCACGCATAAATTCATTAGCGTTGTGTTTTATAACTTCATGTTGATATGTGCTGCTTAATCCATTATAAGCTCCCCATTCATCTGTAACTATGATTGCTCCCTTTTCAACCAGTTCAAATATTATTGGCTTTAAAGTAACTGCTTTTGTATCTGGAACAACAGCAGTATGTACATCACCGCCACTATGAACTAAACCAAATACCGGAGTTTTATCTTTAACAGAACGACCTTGAGATTCTTTTACCTTTTTATTCGAGTGTCTATTTTTATTCTTGCCTCCTATGAACGATTCATCGGCCTGAACGATACCGCTTACCTTAACTATTGTTTTCAATTTGAAAGCGTGGCGAATCCTTCCAAGCATAAACCAAGCTGTTTTTTGTGTCAGTCCCAAATCCTTTGCTAATTGGTGGGAAGATACTCCCTTTTTGTGGGATGAAAACAAGTAAATTGCTATGAACCACTTTCTAAGTGGGATGTGAGAACCTTCAAACATAGTTCCTAATGTTACCGTATATCTGACCTTACAATTGCTGCATTTCCGCATTCCTTTGAATATTCCCTTAGTCTTTAATAAGTAGTGTTCTGTACTTCCACAGTCAGGACAGCGAGGGATATTATTCCACCGGATTAATTCTAAGTATTCCCGACAAGCTGTTTCATCTGGTAAGACTTCCAGCATCTTGGCGAAAGAGTTAAATTCAGCTAAATTTGTGGTCTGTTTCATTGTTTGACGATTATGCCACAAATATATAACAAAAAGTTGGTACATCCAAATATATCATTGCCAAAATTTATTCGTTTGACAAAAAGCACTGGGCATAACACGTGTTTTGCGTTATGGCGGTTGACGTGCTAAATTCAACCACAGTAATTCTATTGAACTTTAGTGCTATGCCGACAGTTAGTGCTACTAATACGCCACAAACGCAAAGCACCTTAACGTTATCGGTCATGTTGTGACAGTCTCCGATTTTACAGGATTTGCTTCGTTCCATGCTTTTACGGCTCCTGACATTGTCCAGTTTTTATCATGGACAAATTGCCTACAATCATAGCATTGAACAGCCCAGCATGGAGTCATATCATCACTATCTAAATCGGGTTTTTTCTTTGAACCACATTTACAAGGATTTAATTTTTCTGAATGTACCAACATATTATTTCAATTTGATAAGCACGAACCGCTAACAAGGTATTAGCAATATGGCGGCTGAAGTGCTGTTAATAATCATTTGTTTTTCAATTTAAGTTTTTCGTTAATAACTGCTATTTGCAAGCGTTATGTGCCATTTAAAAGACCGTTACGTCTTAGCACATCTTTCTTTTCCCATCCACTATTAGGTTTTTGACATCTCGAACATTCGCATTTGCCAATACGAAACCGACCACAAGCAGGAGCAAATGTATAACCTGCATCAAATTTTCTCTGATACCACCCCTTATCAATCCAACTTTGTAAAGTGGTCGCTTTTTTAATTCTGATACTTCCGTAAAATTCCATTTCAAGTAAAATAAACGACACATAATAAGGGTTTTGCGTAATAGCCCAAGAATGTGTCGTGGTTAGTTTTAAATTTTTATTAAGGGCTACTACGCAAAGCCCGAAAACTTTATGGCTAATTGCCTTTGAGTAACCTCAACATAAATTCATATCCCTCAACAAAAGCCATCCTTTTGATAAGGTTGAACTTTATTGCACCTTCTGGGTCATTTCCGTACTTTCTGAAAGCTATTTCATCTAATTGGCTTTCGGTCGGCAACATAGCCATAACAGCAGGTATAGAACAGTTTTTTACTAATATTTCTGCTTTAAATAAAGTAATTAGCAATTCACCTGTTTCTTTAGTTTGCTCTTGCTCTTTTACAAACTTGTAGGCATCTTTTAAAGCCTTTGTTATCAATTCAATTTCACTCATAATTTTTTGTTTTTTAATCCGTAAAAAACCGATTCCATAGCTGCGTTACGTTAGCAGAAATGCCTACCATACATCTTCGCTAAACAGATACGTTTTTTCAATTTTGATTTGCCCACTTTTAAAAGCTATTTCGGCAGCTTCGGCACGTCCAACAAATCGGTTATCATTGGTTAAAAATCCCTGCTCATATTCCCCCGCTGAATTTTGACCGTGAACAACGGTTCGCAACCCCATAGTTGCTTGCATTTGTGCTATAATGTTTCCGTGCCTCCATCCGCACAAGACAATACCTTTATCGCAATTCTTTGGAAGTAATCGCATAGTGGGCAAATCTTTGTACCAAATGGCAGAACACAACAAATACGGCACTTCTGCTAACATGGTATTGCTTCCATGTGGGCTGACGTTCAAATTCTCATCCATAGTTTTTCAATTTTACTTTTGTAATTTATTCGGCTGACGTGCAATAAATCCCACACGGCAGCAATACCCGAAACGTTAGGGAACCCTTCGGAATACCCATTTGGGTATAATGTGGATTAACCAATGACATACCACACCCATTCGGGTATAAATCGCTTCTCATGTTTACCCCATCAACATTACTCACAATCATGTTCATTCTTTGCTTTAAAATCGACATATAAAATTTGCGCAAAGTATCTTATTCCGCTACTTTTCGCGTATGATTACTTTTTACACCTCTTGATTAATTTTACCCAACTACTCCCAGTCAAATATTTATCCCAGCTAAATGCGGTGTTTTTGCTCGGGCCTATACCAACAAATGTCTGACCTGAAAGCTTATATATTCTCCTGATTTTTACACACTTATTGATATAACTATCAGTTGTAATATAGATATAGTCACCTGGTTTAATATCATTTATGTTTTTAATTTCTTCTCCAATCATTAATATACTTTTTCTGAATTAAAAAAAACAAACTCCCGAACATTTCAATGCGCTTAGGGTGGATGTTCTACATATGATAGTTATAAGCAATAAAAAATTACTGCTTTCGTGCTTCTTGTCCACGTTTGTACGTTTCTAAACAAGCCTCTATTGGTGTTGCGTGTCCAAAATATACTCGCTTCCAAACATACTCTTGTCCATCAGTCCTAAACAGCCTTTGCCACCAATTCAGCTTTACAAGTTCTTCCCACTCAATTAAGTTTGCAAATTCGTGATACTTAAATCTGTATCTACTGTTTAGGTGTTCGTAGTTTCTGATTAATTCAATGTTATCCATATCGTAATTTTTTACAGCTTATAACAGCACCTTTAATAAATGGCTGCCAATAGCCTTTGTTTTTAAAATGAAGTAATGTTTAGGCAGCCACTTCTTAAAGCTGCAAAACGTTTAGGGGACCCGAAGGGTTCCCTAAACGGAAAATCGCTCGTCTCCGGTCTGCCCCGAAGGGCATCCCTAAACACACGCTTGGCGCAATGCGCCGCACGTGCAAGCCAAGCGATTTTCCGTTACCTGCAACCCTAAGAGACAGACTCTAAGAGTTCAACAGGCTTAAACATTGCAAGAGGTTTAGGAATATCTGTAAACATACTTTTGACAATTACTTTTATTCCTTTTCCCATATCACCAAACAATCCATATACCTTCCAATCACACACTACTTTGCCTTTTTTATCAATAGTTTTACCTGAATTACATTCTTGATAATCAGTTGATATTCCACCACAGCAAGGGCATTGATATTGTTTGCTTGGAAACTTTGCCATTACTTCTTCAATCGTATTAAAAATATACACTTCTGATAAATCAGGGAAGTTTGCATTTTGAAAATAGTTTGTGTAGTTGCAGTTTCTTGATTTTGCAAATAGTTCCAAAGTTTCAAGTTCTGTTTTACCCATTACTTTGGCATATTGTGGCACTCTTTCACAAAGAAATGTAACCACGTTTTTCACTCTTTCTAAACCAGTTTGACCCGGCCAACCATTGTAAACTTCAACAATGATTTTATTCATAATTTCCGACTGCATAAGGGCAGCAGGTAACACCATATTGCCAAAAGGCAGGGCTGACGTAAGTTCATCAGCATTTGTAATTCTATTGTTCATTTGTACTTGTTTTGAAAATTTGTAATCCTAATACCTGCCCTTCGGCAATATTTTTACGTTTTGTGCAAGTTGCCCCAACGCTCAATTCCAACGCTTCGCAACCATCACAAAGCCGCCAAACGTTATACGCAAGCACTACCATCCTGCTCCGTATTAACAATTTCATCCACAGACAATAAATCAAACATATCTTCAAGATGAGCCTCTAAATCCATACCTACTTGTTCGTAATCACAAAATCTGTGAAAACAATCTCCTTGCTCTCTGTCTTGAACGCATTCATTTTCTTCACCGTTTTCCATGAATTTCCCGCAACCTGTACATTTATCACATACACTTTCATCGGGATGTTCGCCATCTTTCAATACTCTGCTTTGCCAGCCTTGTAAATAGCTGTTACAGATTTTGTTTAATACTGCTTTTGTTTTTTCAACGAACTCTTTTTGGGCTCATCTTGTATGGCTCTTGCGGTTCGATTTTAAATAAGTCGTCTATATTCATTTCAATTAAATTTTGTTGTTAACAAGCCGTGCCAGCGTATAACAGCACCTAACCAAAATTGGCGGTTTAGTGCTGAAATGAACTGTTGTGCATCTTAATCGCCCACCACACAAGGATAAAGTTTGTTTAGTGAATAAATCATTGCATCGTTGTATTGGCATAGTTGTTCATCAATAAATATTTTATCACCGATTCCAATATCGCTGCCCTCTTTAAAAACAATCTGGCTATCTTTAATTTTCAATCAAATATGATAGACTGATTATTCTCATTCCTTTGTCTGCTCCAGTGAATACTGGGAGGAATAATTCGGGAGTGATGACGCCCTTAAACATTTCATCGAATACCACCAAATTTTCATTCGCCATTGTAGATTCGGGTTTTGCCTTTAACAATACTGCATCCATGGTTGTGTTGTTTTAATTATGTTGATAATAAATTTTTCTTGGTTGCTGGTCCTTCCAGAGTTGGATGAGTTCTTTTTCTTGTTTTTGTACTCCGAATGAGTTGACAAATAAACCTTTTTTAATGTCATTAAAATCTTCCCACAAGTTTTTGTTTAACCATTTATAAAAATCAATCATATCCTGATCTGAGTTTGGATGAGTTTCTTGGGATTTTTTGTAGCCTGCTTTGAAGGAGCCGTAATTATCTCCAGCACTTCCATTGTTGTTTGACCATTTTTCTCCATTAGTTTCAAAAACCCATTTGTCTGCTAAGACATCTGCCTCATCCACAACTTGTGGAAGATCAATATTAGAATTGTTGGTTGCTATTACAAGTCTACATTCAGATAAATCGGTAAGATACGTTGGAAATTTATTAAGAATATAACCTTTTTCAATTTGCCACCGACCCATAAAGGGTCTAACGTCATTGATTATTTCATCGCTCACATAATAATCGAATCCATCAATCACGATCTTCTCGCAAATGGTTTCTTCGTTGGTGTCGATGTTTATTAATTTGAATTTCATCCTTATTTAACTTAAATCCAGAAAAATGTTTTAATTGCTTGCTTTTTAATCAGCAATGTGTTTTTCCATTATTGGAGTTTTGTGTGGCAACAAACACTATTCGCTATCCCCACTGGACAGTAATTTGTTTTGCTCATGCAGCGCATTGAATCCGAGAACATTTATCTTGTGCTGTATGGCATTTTCTACCTCTGTTTTGGCCTCGAATACAACATGATCCATGGTTTCCTGGAAGCACTTCATAAAAAATGGTATATTCCCCTCGATCTCCCCAATAAGCCAACTTAGGTGTAATTGTAATTCGTGCATATCAGCTTTCGACAATGACTTTTTACTTACAAGCTCCTTTGCCTTGTTTTGCCGCTCCCTTATTTTGTCAGCAAAATTCTTCATTCGCTCTTCAAATTTTCTATGCACAAATTCTTTTCGGCTTTCCTGCACAGGCATGGCTTCAACTTTTTCGCCAAGTATCCTTTCGATGGTGCATGGCACTCCGGATCCGCGGTTCATAGAAGTTATCATTTCGGCAAATTGGCCATTAGTCATTCTGAGCCTCAATATATGGCTCGTATTGTAATACCTATCTTGTGTAAGCTCTCTGTCTATCTCAGAGTGATGAACCTCCATAGTGATATAGTGGTCCTGTTCCAGCTCGCTGCCGTAAAAATTAGATCGGCCGTTGCTTCTGATGAAGAGTATCTGGCCAAAACTCTTGTGAGATAATCTTTCGTGTGACATTTTTATTTAATTTGAATCCGGAAAAGTGTTTTAATTTATTGGTTTTCAGTTACCTGCTTTTTTGTTTCCCATTTTTTATTGGCTTGCCTACCTTTCTTTATTATAAACAAAACAGTCCAGGGCCTTCTGTGGCGCGGAACAGCTCAGTCCAAACATTATCTTGTAAATCTGCTCCTTTACATATACATCCTGGATATTTAGCTTCTCAATCTTTATTCTTGCCAGCATCACTTCTTCCGACACAGCCTCGTAAAGAGAATCCCTGGATTTGTCTGACAGCTTTTGCATACCTTTATTTGTTGGAAGAAAATTCGCTATATATGTCGAGCCCCTTGTCTTCTATCTCTTTTTTAGTTGCTTTCATATACCAACTTATGAAGTGACGGGCTTTCATGTTTTACATAATGCATAAAGGCATCTTGTCTTAAGTCCATTCCATCTATCTCATTTACCATGCGACAAAATGAATTTGCCTTTTGATTAAGCTCTCTAAATATAGGCACCCATCCACTATCTGATTTAACATTCCTGATCTTTGCGACACTCCCCGCCTCCAAAACAATCTGACGGAACGTCTCTATAACCTTTTGCTCGTTGGAGAGGCCTGGATATTCATTTACATATTTGGCAAAATATTCCTTTGCTTTCATTTCGATCATTTAATCTGCTGAATGATAATAAAAACAATATATATAAGGATCATAAACCAAAACACACCATGCCATTTCTTTTCCATAGCAAAATATGTTACAGTCCATATTGGCATCCCGGCCAATAAGCCTATGTATATTGGGTAAAATTTTTCAACAATATATCTCACGGCATAAATGGCTTTAGTGCCTGCTCCATTATTGGATGCAACTTCGGCTTGTTGTCTTCAAGCCGGTACATGAGTGTGTCATCCGTGTCAATCAGAAGCTTTGCTGTGCCGCTTTTAATGTTTTTAAGGACAATGGCAAGGATCTCTTTGTTCGGCTTTATCACTCCGCCAATGGTGCCGAATCCCATTTTTCTATTGATGATTGCTTCCATAATTTTGATCTGTGCTACAAAAATATATAAAACTTGCGAATTTTAGTATATTTTTATAAAAAAATATTTAAGTGTCCGGGGTCTCGCTCATTATCAATGCACAAACCGCCTCCTTTTCCTCATGCTTTGGGGTTGCGTCCTAACCCTTATTGTGTTCTTTATCATAATGGTCATATAGGCTTTCCGCATCCCCACATGGCTTGCCACACACTTTGCAGACAAACTCGGATCCGGCCATAGTTGTAATGGTTTTCATCATACACCGATTATTACATATTCCAAACCACAATAAGCGCTGTGATTAATATTCCAATAATCTGAATGCCGAAGACAACATTAAGCCCTCTCCTATAATTTCCAAACCATTCAATAATCTTGTCGCCTAATGGAGTATTAGAGGCTAAAAACAGAGAGGCTACCAGCACAACCAGTTGAGTTGCCACAATTTTTAATAAAATACCCATATTCATTTTTTTTACTACAAAAAATTGTTTCGCGCATATGCTTTATATGCACCATATTGTTAAAAAATAGACTTTTCGAGCAATACGTTTATGGTGTCTTTATTTAGCTTTATGGCCTCCCAGGCTTTCTTTATTGCATGCAGCTCCGCAAGGGCCTTGGTATTGCTTTCATTTATCGCATTTATAGCACAGGGCTCACATTGTCTTGCATATTTGTCTCCGGAAAACTCTTCTTCACAAGTCACACACTTGTTAGAATAACTGCCAGGAGCAAAGCCCCCTATTGGATACTTAATTTTTGATGGCATATTTAGCTTTTAAATGATTTCAATGCCTCTTCTCTGGAATGATAGTATTTCCAGGTCCAGGAGTTTGCGTTTGTGTCCCAATTATAAAACCACCTTCGAGACTGAAAATCTATGTACTCACCTTTCTTTTCTCTTTCGTGTATTCCTTTTAGCATGGTGAATAATTCATATTTAAGACATGCCAAATCAAATGTAGAAGCCTCGACCTGTGCAACCATTTCGGGTTCTGTTGTAGGATGGTGGCCCTGCCCCAAATGATACCACCCAAGCCATATTTCCCACAGAACAAGAGGCCGGCCAGTATTGTTTCTAACATCAAATTCGTATTCTGCACTCATAACTGTGCGCTTTCTTTCTTAGAGATAAGCTTCAATGTTTTTAAATCCCAGTACCATAGCCTTTTTTTTACTTGACTAATATTTCCATCCTTATTGAAATTTGAAACCACATAGCTTACTGGTCCATATTTCTCATTCACAAAAAACACAACAACTGCTCGACGTGTCCCTGTTCTGCCACCACCATACTCAATAATATCTCCCACGTCTATTCCTTGATGCAGCTCCATGAATGCCTTGCGATTAATTGCTCTTTGCTTCTGAAGATTATCTTCAAGCATGGCCATTATTTCTTCTTCCTGTTTCTTTAATTCAGATAAATTCATACCGTATATTATGTGGCCCCACCTGGGCTTGAACCAGGGACCCCCTGATTATGAGTCAGGCGCTCTAACCAACTGAGCTATGGGGCCGGGATATGATCAATAGGCCTTGCCGTGTAGGCGCGGCCTTGACTTGTTGTACCTTAGCTTTAAGGCAATGTGTTTCTCTATGTCAATATTGAGTCCGGCAGCCATATCGAGAAGCCTAATGATGGCGTCAGCTATCTCGTCCTCAAACGTATCCTTTATGTGGATCTTAAATGCCATCTCAAAGGCTTTGTCGTGAATTTTTTGCGCTACTTCAAGCTCTCTGTTAAACAATGTAATCGAGGCAAATTTATTGCACTGGTGGGCGTCCATTGCCTCCCCAAGCTCGCTTGTGACGAGCATGAGCATTTCGCCAACATTTCTGTCTGTATCCCAAAATCCTTTTTCCTTGTTGCCAAGGTGAATATTTTTCGCCAGGAGATTTATTCCGGATTCGACTTGATCTGATTTTTGCATATTATTGTTTTACGATGTAATACTTGTGAATTGCAATTATCATTAATGCCGCCCCAATAAAAAACAAAATGGACTCTATTATTCGGCCCCATGACAGGGCTTTTTCAGAAACCAGCTCCTGGCTCCTAACCTTGTCTATTGAAATTGCGAGCATTATGCTTTGACGATATAGGCTATCCAAAGTCTCCATAACCCTTCCTGGGATTACCTGGTTCGGATCTGTGTATGACTGCCGATATTTTGTGACGATTTTGTCAATCGGCTCCTTTTGTGTCGAAAGTATTCTTTCGTTTGCTTTTAGGGATACCGTATCGTTTTTCAAGTCCTTGTTTACCTGAAGGACAACAAAGGAAGAAATGAAAGAAAGTATCGCTATAAAGAGGGTAACAAATAATTCCTGTGATTTCTGTGACATAAATTTCTTTTTTAAGACAAAAAGTGGACCGGTCCAGGCCAAATAATAATGGGCAATTTGGTTTGCCCTTTGTTATTGCTACCAGGAGATAGCCGGGTATAAAGCAACAACAATCTGCGGCGCGGCCGGCCCACAACCATCCAATTCTTCTTATGTTATTTTGGGCCTTAGCTTGATGGCAAAAGTAACCCCGGTAGAGAAATAAAACTGAGAAACATCGTCGTTCCAATCCCGGACAAATGAGATCTTTGGCTGCAATATTAGCCAGGACCACAATGGTTTAGTGACGCCAATCTCAACACTTAACTGCTTATTCCAATCTCCAAAATCTTTACCCGCACCATAGGCGGCGCCGGACAGGCCAACATATCCACTATAATACACCGTTCTCTGCCATCCGGCCCTAAACGTGCTTACCCTGGGTTCTTCGGCATACCAAACGGACGCCCAGATCATGTCCTGGTTGGAAACAGCGTATCCGATTGACGGCGATAGGCCGATGGAGTTCGCGGACACTTCGAGCAAATTTGAGTTTACTCCAACGAAAAAGTCGCCACTTTGCCATGGCCTTGGCGGAGGACTGTCTTGGGATAGGGCCCCCGATAGCATTGTGATTGAAAAAATAAAAAACAAAAGATTCTTCATAAAAAACATTTTGGTTAGAAAAATAATATCACACAAAGAAAATAATTCTTTCTGATAAACTGAAATATTTTTTTATTTTTTTTTAAAATCACAGCCCCTGGTCTCCATCGTGATACTCAAACTCTTCGCATTTTATCGTATTAATATCAACGTCATTCGCAATATCAATGACTGTGCGCTCGGGGAACTTTTTCATATCAAGAGCGCATACCGGTATAACTCCGGTATCAGTATGCTCTGTCCTTAAATTATGACAATTAGCACAGCACTTCCTTCCTGGGTTTCTTGATCTCATGCTTTTTTATTTATTCGCCGGCCCGAAGAACAAGAGTTAGTGGAGTCGGTGCCCATGTATTACTAAACATAGGCTTTATCGGTGCGATCTCTCTCATGCCTTTCAATGGTTTCATTGACTTCAGGGCCTTCATTCCGTCTGCGAATGTGATTATGCCAAGAGCGTCACGCTGGAAGCCACAAACGTCTCCGTTTGTGTCATATATTATTCCGTCGTCATACCAGCCCAGGGCCCGGCCATTGAAGCCATATACAATCCAGCCGTTGACCGTGTTGTGTAGATACGCAACCGGGTCGCCATTCCACATATATATCGTAAGGTCTTCCGCGATATATGCCCTTGCCATTCCATACTTGTCATACAATGACACCTCCTGAGAATAGGCAACTCCAGATCCAAAAATCAAAAACAGAATTAAAAAAAGATACTTCATGATTTGTTTTTATGTTAAAAAGCTTTGTATGTAATCAATCTCTTTAGCCGACAACAAAGACTTGGCATCGTCCTCTTTTACAGCTATGGATATTTTCTGGTACCTTTTAATAGGCCATATGTTTTTTTCGGTCTTAATGTCAACCATTACCGGGTTCGGAGTTATAATCCTGTGCGGATAATAACGACATGATAACAGCGACAACTCGCACTCATTATCCAGGCCGGTGTCCTGTGTGTTGCTCCATAGCTCATATCCTGGAAGCGCAACCGGTGTAGCCCACCCCATTTGGATAAAATACTCAGCCTGAACAATGGGCAGGCTGTATGTTTTGGTTTTCCTGTAAACCAGGCCCAGGGATCCTGGGAAGGTTTTTTGAATCTGAATGCTTTGTTTTACACCGGCACCAACCAACGCCTCATAAGATAACATCCTGCCGCATCCAACAAGCTTGCGCTTTGAATACTTTGTCCCGTACTCGTATTTCAGCGCAATCTTATCTTTTGGAGCCCACATATACAAGTTGCCGAACCCAACGTGATCGCTGCCAATGCGCATAGCTGTTGAATAATACCCCCATGCAGAATCGCACATAATATCGTCGTCTCCCAAAATTATGCAATACTCAAACTCAATGTTCTCTATCGCATACTGCATGCCCCTGTTAAATTTAGCCCCTACCGGGTTGTTAGGGGCCTGTATGCAGTTAAACCCAAACTCTTTACATAACGAAACAGACTCTTGATGGGTGACAACAGCAAGCACCTCGCAATGATGCATAGATGCTTTTATCCACCTATCAATGGCCATGCACCACAGCCTGGATACTGTGTGTCGCTCATGCATGGCGGTGTATATTAATACCCTCCGCCGGACCACTCTGATTTACATTTTTTTACAATAAACCCTACCCTGGGGCTTGAGAAATACTTGCAGGATCCGTCTTGCTTTACCATCTTCATGGTATGACCAAAGGCGGTTATGTATTCCTCGGGCTGTTTGTTTGAAAATACAGCTTCAGCTGTTTTGTAGGCAAACAGCAAAACAAAAAGGATTAAGACCGCTGCGATCTGCTTCTTATTGTGGCTTAACGTCTGCATATTTGTATCTTAGAAATTTCATGAAAGCTTTTTCCGTATCCTCAAAGGTCCGCCCAGTTAAAGAATAAGTAACCTTTGGCCCATGGTCTGCATGCGAGCTATCTACATATCCGGCCTCCCTTAACCTCCCAAGCATTTGAGAAGTGTGGCTGTGACCCTTCCGTATTGCAATAGAAAGCTCGGTAACATTTTTAGGACCATTGCGTAACTCGCTTAGGATGATCCTGGCCCATGGTCTATTTACCATTTTGTGGAGCCTCATGTATTCATATTCGTCTATCATTGCTGAATGATTTTGTTTATCTCCCTGACCTTCATGTCAAACTCTGGCTTTTTTGCCACCGGAACAACAAATTTCATGGTGACAACGACTTTTGATCCATTACTACTGTTCATCTTGTCCCGGAACGACCGGCACCTGACATGCGCAGCACATACCGATACGCCGAACCTCTCTGCCACCTCTGAATATGTAGGCGGCCGGCCAAATGCAGATATATACTCATCGACGTATTCCTCTGCTTCTCTCTGCTTATTACTGCTTTTTATTGTCATATGCACCACAAATATACAGATTTAACCACAAATGGTTTGTTTTTTTTAATTTTTTTAGTATAATGTCAACTCTCGGCGTCTTTTTGTTGCTCAGGTTGAGGATCTGGACCAGCATTAAGCTGGGTCGGCTCTGTGTCGGACTCCGATTTTTGTGGTCCAGCCAGGACCATGGCGTCCTTTACTGTCATTCTTAGTACCTCATGGATGCTCTTGCCTTCAATCATCCGGTTAAGGCTGTCATTCACGGTGGATATTGCGTTCATCACGACAGACAATGGCGCATTTAGATCCGTCTCCATGTTTATGGACGGGGCTCCTCCACGGGTCGCCATTTTAATTACGATTTGCAACCCAAGCGCATAAATTTGGCTCGAATTGTTTTGACCACCTTCCTCGCCGATTGGCTCAGGATTTCTCTTAACATTTTCCATAGATTTAAAATTTTTGTTTTTATTGTTTGCTTACTATTTTTAACAACATAAGACTTGATATATGCAATCACCTCGCTCTTGTCTTTAAACGTACCACAAAAATCGTAATCTGTTCCTCCGATACAGCTTTGGCTCGCGCATATAACCGAAAACGGATTCGCGTCTAATTCTGAATAGTTATCAAGGTGTGCTACTATAAATTGGTATGAGTCGGCAAATATTTTGTACTCAATGTGTGTGCCATAATCTATTAAATAGAAGTCGGCCCCATTAAACTCTGACTCAATTTCTGCCCTGCTTATTGTGCTGTCTTCTGCGATCATATTAATGGACAAGGTTTGTGAAACATACTCCGTCAATCACTTTCTTTGAAATCTTATACAAAACGACTTGCCCGGGCACATACAGCTTATCAACATAGAATGTGTCAAGCAACGACGTATGAAGAAGATAGGATCCAGCCCCAATGCGTTTACACGCAACAACTGTGCCCTTCCTGTACTCTGACACGAAACCGCAATCAATAATGGGTATGTCTGGTATAACGCTAACTATCATATCTACCTCAATGCAAAAAACGTACCCACAAGTATTGCTGTTCCTCCTATAATCCTCCAGGCCAACGTGCGATTCTTATATATCCTTATCTCTGTCTTCAGCTTTATGTTTTCCTGTTTAAGCTTTTCGCGCTCCTGCATTTCGCCAAGAAGATCGTTTGATAGTCGGCTTATTCTCGCCTGCTGGTTGATCAACAGGTTGTCCTTAATAAGTCTGTTTGCGTTCAATATTTCAAGCTGTTGAACGATACTGTCCGTGGCATACGAGCATTTTATGTATTGCTTGGCAGCCATGTCAAGCTTGGAGAGGGTTGTTCCTGATATTTGGTATTGTCCATCGGATAGCTTTTTAACCTGTCCGGCCGCCGGCGCCGTCAAAAAAAACACAAGGCACATAAACATCACATATTTCATTTTGTCAATATTTTATCAAGGTTATTTACTGAATTAACAAGGGAGTCTGGATCAGATATGGCCGGCACCTTTTTCTTGGACTCGGTATATATGTTCCTGATATTGTTTACTATTTTAAACTCCTGGCCGCGAATGCTGTCAAGGGTGGCCTGCATTTTTTCGACGATTATTTTCTGCTCAAACCTTTGTCTTGCCACGTCAATGGTTTCCGGGGCCCCATTTGTCTTGATATACTTGTACCCAAGATACAGGCTCAGGGCGCATGAAATTGCCGTAGTTGCAAGTATTATAAATGCCACAACAAGATAGTCTTTTTTGCTCATATGTTTTTATTTTTTTCTTTAATTCTTTTCAGTTCTGTGATTTTTCTTTTGATAAAGTCAATATCAGATTCTCTTCCATATATTGCAGCCATGGGATCGTGCGTCCTGGGTTTTGAATTTTCTTTACCCTGCTTGACATCAAGTCTAAATTTCTCTCCCCTGGCCTCAAGGTCTTCAATCGCGTCCTTGCCGTGCCTGGCCACCATGGCAACCCTCATTTTTACCTTCATCAACTCTATTTTGCCAGGATGGTGAATGTAGTCGCAGTTGCACTTTTTGCATTGCTCTATGCCATTAACATAATCCAGCGACAACTTCCAATGGTTGTACTTATCTAAAAAATGACCGGCATGGGCTCCCCAAAATCCCCGGCCCCTTGTAACCAACGGATCTCCACATGTCTGACAAGAACATGTGTCGCTTTCAGGCCTCACAACGTCGCTCCACAAAACAAGGGCCTTTTTATAAAGCTTCTCTGCTGTTTCCGCGCCTCTTTCTGCCTTAGATATAGCCCTATCCAGGGGGGTCTTTTTCTTTTTGGAAAAAGACATTCCGGGCCTTTGCCGCTTTGCGGCATAAAGGTCCTTTAGCTGGCAGTTTGGGCAATACCGGCCCTTTGCGACCGTGTTTTCACACCCCCCCTTCTGGCACAGCTTTGGCTTTACTTTTGGATCTTCCACTTGGATTTGTTGGCTTTAGAATATGATTAATCTCTGACTCAATGCTTGATCTTTCGTGCCTTAGGCTTCCAACCATATTTCCAAGAATGGCTAAGGTTGAGTTGATCGGAAGCTCTATGTCTGTAAATGTTCTCCTGGTTTGCTTACTCAGAAGTATGCTTGTTACCGGAGGATACCCCTGGACATATATTGGCGGTATCTGAATCTCTTGGCTAACAGTCTCTGTGTCCTCTGGGTTAATGGATGTTATAACCATAGACAGCTTTATCTCAACCTCTTCTGCTAAAAGCCTTTTGCTGCATCATCAATAGCTAAGATTGACTCATCTATGTCCAAAATCCTCCTATATAGGGGATCAACCTTATGAAGCCTGTCAACTGTTCCTGTGGTTTCTGTTCTATCCATTCACAAATTTATGAATTTTTAATATTTTCAAATATATTATCGAATAAATATTTTATATGAGCCACCCTTACGTTCTCCTTTGTTCCGTTTGTCTGCATGGCTATTTCGGTAAGCTTGGCCATGCCAACTGTCTCTTTTAGGTACTGAAAGCCATACTCATACATTTTATCATACATAAGAACAAAGCCCTTTCTCTGATACAGCTCATAAGCCTTATCAAGCAACTTCATCCCGAACAGCTGGTCATCAAGGGTTATCATTTGCTATGAGATATATGGTTCAGCTTCTTTTTTAATGTCCAAATACGCATACATCCCAGGGCCATAAGTTTTGTAGTTATTTTATGACCCGGCGGATCTGTTTTTTTATGCCGACACATCCTTTCCCAACGAGCCATGTATTCACACCTTGCGTCGCTCCATTTTACAGATATTAAGCCTGCTCCTGGTGGTATGTTTTCTTTTGCGTAGTCAACTATTTTGTCCGGAACAGCATATACAAGCCTTGATATAATACTTGATTGGTGAGAGTGTGGCTTCTTAAAGTCTGCCTTTAAGTCTGACAGGGTGCATTTTATTTCTATCTCCGTAAGTCTTCCGGACTTATCAAGAACGATTAAATCTGCCTCGTGTCGCAGGCCAAGTCCAAAATACACATTTGGAACAATAACATTTTCCCTCCATCCAATTAGGTTTGCGACAGCGACCTCCATATGGCCGACATGGAGCTTCATTTGTGATATTGGCATTTTTTTCATATAAACCATGAATATATGGATGTGGCTCACAAAGTATACTTTAGAGCTGTATCATAACTAAACATCAAAGTATAAATTTGCCTTTTTTTGTGAGAATAATAAATAAAAATTACAACTATTGCTGTCCATATAATGGAAAAAGCCCTTAGGTAAAATATTAAAATCTCCATTTGCTATTGTTTATGATTAAAAAGGTATTTCGTCTTCTGATATGTAGTTTACGTCTTCGGATGCGGATGCAATAATGCTGCTTGTGGCGGCATCAAGTGTTCGGTTGTACCGATACGCTCCTGGTCCATACCTAAAGCCATTCATAAACGGATCATATGTCACTCTCAATTCTCCTATTTTACCAACTGTTTTTTGGTCACGGATCTTGTCAAACCTAACAATGGCGTCGTTGTTTGGGATCCCATCTTCCATAAACCGAGATTCCCTGTGGTATATGATAATGTTGTCTGCCTTGTTTGGCGTCATTGCACCTCCTGCAATATCATACATATTCATCATGACGATGTTGCCATTTTTTGTCTTCTGCGGCTTGCTTGGGTGCATCAACAAGATATATGCGTCATAGTCGAGGGCATCTTCAAGGCACATATCCAGCCAGTCATCAAGATAAACGTCATCTCGTTTTGCTGCAAAATCGTGTTTCATTTTGTTAAATGTGTCCAATATGACTCCATTTATACCATACTTATTCTTTAGAAAAGACACCTTCTCTTTTATCCATTCAAAAGTTGGCTTCTGACCCCGCTCAGGGAACACAAGGAAAATATGGTTTGAAATAAATTCGAGGGCCGCCTCATATTCGTCAGGTGTCGCACAACCCTCTATTGGTTTACCAAACCTATCTTTGTCCATAATAGGCTTTCTTAAAATCATATGGGCCAGGTCTTCAAAATACCGGTCCTGTGGGTGCTGTTCTCCTGCAAAAATGACCCATTTCCATTGGTACTCCATCAATGTGAGATATGCAAGGTTCATGGCGTATGTGGATTTACCCATATTTGCGTATCCGGTCAATATGGTCAAGTCTCCGCGCTTAAAAGAGAACAAGTTGTCATGCATTGGTATTTTTACAGCCGGTGGTCTTCCGTGCTTCTTATACTGCATTAACAGGTCCTTCAGCTTGTCGTTAAGCTCAATAATACCCTTTACTGGAAAATCGACCGCACTATTGATCATATCCCTAAGTATGGCGTTATTCTCAGATATTGTGTATTCCCCTCTTTTTTCGCGATTAAGAATGTCGTCCGGGTCCTTACAGCCATCTGGGTATAATACAATCTTGCACCTATGCTCTCCGATGTGCCTTATTATTTCATTTGCTGTGTAAACTCCTGCCTGGTCATCGTCAAGAGCTATAATCCATGTCTCTATGTGTGATAAAAACTCATAACAATTTCTCAAACCAATCATTTTCCCATCGACAGATCCCTCTTTTGCAGATCCGTTCTCAAGACTGAGTATGGCGTATTCTTCTTCAAGCCCTGCTTCAATACATGCTATTGCAGACATTTCTCCCTCAACCAATATTGCCCTTGTCTTTCCTTTTGCTGAATTTATATTAAACAAAACCTTTTCAGCGTCCTGGTGCTGATAAAACTTTTTGTCAAACAATGATCTCGCTTTGTGATTAACAAGCACATTTTCCTTCCAGTAGTTGAAATAAAACCCATTACCCTTGCTTGAACATGATATGATTTTCCTTTCACAAAGAGAATCAAATGTTTGAGAAGATATTCCTCTTTTGAGAAAATATGATTTAACCGGGTCGCTTGGCTGATTGCTAAGGTAGGCTGTGTTTGGCAATGAATATTGTTCCTTCTTCTCATAAATCACATTGCCTTTGTAACTGCACCTGTGGCACACATATCGGCCAGTTGTCATGTTGAAAGCAAAATCCTTTGCCTTTGTTGGTTTTTCCTGAAGACATTTTGGACACACCACACGATTCCAGAATGGCTTTATCCTTGCGCCGTCCAAATCAATACCGAGTGCGACAAATTTATTTAACAATAAATCATTCATATTGTGTTTTTTTTAAAAAGTTCTGCTTGAATAAGTCATAAGTTTGCACTGATCATAACCTCTACTTGGAGAAAAATCATTAACCCACTTTTTTAATGGAATGTACCTACCTGTCGCTATGTCCAAATAAAAGAAGTGTATTTTGTTTCTTCCTTTAAGGTCCCATTTATCGTCAAGCTCATTATACCATTTTCTGTTAAGCTCTTTTTTAGAAGAGCAAATATCAAAAGATTGGACACTTGTTCTGCCTGTTACGGAAAATAAAATATATCCGCGCCTTTTTAGCTTGTTTGTGCTTCTTCTATTCATATTCATGCTTGTGTTCTTTCTCTAATTCGGCTAAATGCATTGATACTATCACATGCCAGTTATTACTTTTTTCAATTTTATGCCTATCAGCATACATATGTAAAGCCCAGCCTGGTTTTAGTCCTTTTATTTTTCCATACATCCTCAGCTCATGATCCTTGACGGCTTCCCACTTTTTCTTTGACAGTCGCTTGTATTGTATCACATTCTTAGACAACACCTGAAGCTCTATTTTTCCTATGGTTATCTTTTCCTTTTCTTCAGCTTCAAATTCATATCCGCATGAACATTGCTGTCCGGATATAACCTTTTTACAGTTAGGGCACTTCCTTGGCTTCTTTTTCCCCATCTTTTTTTGGGCACCCTCTGTTAGGGTCAATCCCTCGTCGTAGTCTTCAAAGAATCCATGCTCTTCTACGTTTCCGCCAAAATCAATGACATTAAAGTTGGTTTTATTAAAAAGGCCATCTTCATATGTCCTTGCTCCGCGGCCAACCATTTGTAAATAGTTAGCCAATGATCTCACTTTCTTTACAAGATAGATATTATTAACCATTGGAAAATCCGCGCCCTCTGTAAGTATCTGACAGTTTATGAGTATCTGTATTTCCTTTGTTTTAAACTTGCGGTAAATTATTTTCCTTGTTGGAATATCAATCTCGCCAATAACATATTCAGCCTTATATCCTGCATTTATACAGGCCTGATACATTTCCTTGGTGTGAGCTACATTTATGCAAAATATTATTGAGGGCCCGTCAAATTTTGGGATCTGCTCTATGACGTGTGGTGTTATGTCCCATTCTGTGAACCTCGCATACATTTCTGATTCCTCGTATTCTCCCTTTTTGTTCACCTTTACCCCAGACATGTCAACGCTCTCTATCCCATGGTATGTTGCAGGAACAAGATATTTACTTTTTATCGCATCCTTTGCTAAAATTGGATGTATCATTTTGCCAAACAATCCTTTTAGTGGTTTCCCGTCTGCCCGAAATGGTGTGGCTGTTATTCCTATCAGCTTGGCGTTATCGAAATGATCAAGTATCTTTTTGTATTCCGGGGCAGCGGCATAATGCGCCTCGTCAACAATAACAAGATCAAAGTGATCGGGAGCGAACACATCAAGCCTCCTTATTAGGCTTTGCCTGGATGCCACCTGAATAGGGAGCTTGTATTGCTTCTCTTCATTTCCCAATATTAATCCGGATGGAACATGGAACTGCTCTAACATTCTCTCTGAGAACTGACGAACAAGATTATCTCGATGCACGATCACAAGTATCTTCCGATTCCGGACATACCCCATTTCAATTATAGCTGACATAACCGTTGTCTTCCCCAGGCCCATTGCTAAAACAAGAAGTATTTTTTTGCTTCCTTCTCTGAGGGAGTCAAATATTTCATTTATTGCCTGTACCTGGTACGGCCTAAGGCTTGCTTTTTGATTTGCTTGAGCTATCATGTTCTGATGAATTAATTGTGCCTTTGCGCCGCCAATCGTCTATAAGGTTGCTTGCCCAAATAATTAAAAAAAGAATAGCAGGCAAAATTGTAGCTAAAACTAAAGCTATTACTATCAACATTGTGGTTTAATTATATCGTTATACTGTTACCCTCTACAATTTCAGCCCATTCTTTCTCGCTTAGAGAAAGGTTGTCTATCAGTGCCTGGTAATTTCTCCATGTGTTCCGGCCTGGGCCTCCCGGTGACTTGGCCCAATAGGTCGCAATAAGCCTAACCGTCCCTTCGAGTCCATATTGGGCTATTAGGTGCCTCTGTATGGATTTTCTATCTTCTGGTGTCTCTTGGCACAGAAAGTCTCCCAAAAACCCAACAGAGAGCTTCAGGGATTGAAATTTGGCCCATTCCTCTTCTTTTGTGTCGGTCAACTTTGAACTGGGTATTATTTGCTTGTCAATAGAATCTCCCTCTTTTTTGTGCTTCAACTGATTTACCCAGGACATATACACCGTCTTAACTCCCATGTCTGACTTCCAAGAGTACCCGATCTCAGCAAAAAAATCCTGAAATTCCTCTATAACGTGCTGTGTGCCAAGGCCTGGATAAAATAGCTCTTCTACTTCAGCAAGGGAAATGCCACCTGCCGAATTTAATTTCTTCAGCGATTTTCCAACTCTCGGGTCGGTTTTATATTTTTTTCTCGAAATTTCAGAAGGCGAAGCTAAAGTATATTCTTTTTCTTTATCTTTTTCTTTATCTATATCTTTATCTGCCATGTTTGGCCATTGGCCATTTATAGCCCCCCTATGCCCCCCCCATCTTTTCTCGGCACCCTTTTTACCGTTTTCAGCATCGACTTTTCGCTCTTCCTCATATTCCCTCAGCTGTTCATCCAGGAACCCTATGTTTACGATCCCATCATTAACCTTTAGGTATTCATCCTTAATGATCTGAAACGAATCATATTTACCATACCGCCTCTCAATTTTTGATAGAGGCACATTACCCCCCTCTTTCCAGTAATAAGCGCAAATATTGATAAATAGCCCATGGCAGCACATATCTTCACCAACGATATTACCAGTCAGCCATTCGTTTGGGGTGAACTTAAACCATGGCAGCTTTTTTTGATCTTGTGACATACAATGAACTATTTTAGGTTTATCCTTTCATCCGGAAATAAAATCTCGTTTTTCTTACCCTGGCGTTCGAACTGATATTCAACTGGATCCGGGATAACGAAGTCAGGAGAATCGTTTTTTATTATCGCAATAACAAGGTCTATAAACAAGGACATATTTGATACCGTAAACTTTGATATGGATTTCAATTTGCCATCAATAAGCTCTCCGGTCCCTGGATCAATTATTTGTTCGTCATAGAACTTATCCCTTGAATACATATCATCGAGCCCGGATCTTATTAAATCGTCAAGCCTCCGCAGCATTATTTTTTCCATATTATCTGTCGAATATCCAAGCTCGTCAGCGTATTCTCCGAGAAGCATATACAGATAATTCCTGGCCAACTGAGAGTGATTTACCTCAACAATTTTAAGGCAATACATCTTATGTGGAGAAGCCTTTGAGGCAAATATCCGAAGCCACCCAAGCATTCGTTTACCGCTTATCCCAATAAGTTCATCCCTGTCTTCTGACACTTTGAAATTTTGCAATATCATAGCCGCCCCTAATTCAATGATCCGACGTATGAGAATCCCTTTATGGCTATTGAGCCGACTCCTTTTTGGGCATCTGTGCTGATCCTTGTTCCGGAATCAGACACAATCTCTCTGTATGTTTCCATATAAAGAACACCCTTTACGCTCTTAATAACAAGCCTTGACTCTATCGGAGCCGGCCTGCGCTGCTCAATAAGTTGAATAAATCTTAATTCATTAATTTTACTTGCCATTGTTGGTTTTTAAAATGGTGAAAGAGATAGGTTTACATCAACACCCCTTTGGGCTACCGTTACCAATTTGCCAGTTTTCTCTGTGATTACTTTCTTAAAGTTCTGTTCATGAGAGTTGCTGTCTGACAAATGTATAAGCACAATGTTTATAACGTCTGTTAAATTATTTGCTAAAAGCATTTTTTCGCAAGTCTCGATACTCATATGCGAGTCTATCAATCTTTTATAGACAAAATACTCCATCTTTCCAGACAACACTTGTTGCCGAAGGTATTCCTCGCTGTGGTTGGCCTCTACTATTGCGTGGTTTATTCCCTTGAATGTATATTGAGAGTAAGAAGAATCAGTGATGAATAATATTTTGCCAGCCTCTTCATGCTGAATAATAAACCCGAGTGGCTCGTCAGCATCGTGAATAACATCAAAAGGATATATTGAGAATCCGCCAACACTGAATGGAACACCAGCTTTAACAGTATTGTACCTATGTCCATACTTTCCTCCGATTTTATCCTTAATGGTCCCATGAGAACCATATATCTCGATACCGTATGCTGCAATACCGTCTGCCCACTTAAAATGATCCCCATGGTTATGTGTTACGATGCACCCGACAATCGGATCAAGGTCAAACCCTACTGCCTGCATGATTTGTTTGTGATGTACTCCACATTCAAGCAGTAGGGTTTCTTTTAGGCCTTCAAGAAGATATGCGTTACCGGAAGAGTTGCTCCCAAGTATCCTAAGCTTCATGATGACCAGTTTGGTAATCTATCAGAAGGTTTGTTTGCCTCTTTTTCGGAAGCACTTTCTGGAGGATCAAAACTTATTTCTTTTGAGTTTGCAGGAATAGCGGACTTGTTTTCCTGCTGGATATCTGCACTCACGTCCTGGTATTCTGTAAATTCTGACGTAAACATGTCACTAACACTTTGAAACAGGTGTGGCAAATGGAAGCTTGCAACCATTCGTACAGCGTGAAAACGTAGCTTATTTTTTAACGCAAACTTGGCCGCCTTTGACTGTAATATGATTTGATCCTTAGACGTGGCCTTTTCTGTTGCGCTAAAGGTGCCATCCTTTGATGTTACCTTTACTGTCACTTCCTCTTTTCCGGGTTCTGTAATCTCATTCAGGTACTCAACGGTGTACCCTGCCTGGGTTAGCCTGGCGACCATTTTGTCGCCATAAAAATCAATCTGTCCGTTGACGATGTATAGGGCCTGAAGAGATTGGACCTCTGACATTCCCATTTCTCTCCCAGCCTTCATTAGCACATATATTTGTTCGGGAGTATATGATGGATTAAATGCCTTTGATTTGGCGAATTTATCTGCAAGGTCCAGGTGATATTGCATTTCAGCCCTCCTTTCGGCCAGCCCTGGAAAGGCTGCCGTTAGCTGCAACTTATCTTGCAATATAACCGCCTTATGTTCTGACTTGACCACCTGTTTCTGAGCCTCGACAAGCTCTTTTTCTTTTTTATCAAGCTCTATCAAGAGCTGATCTTTTGTCAATTCTATGTAATTTTCCATGATTTATTGAGTTATTACGTTTACAATAATTTTTCCCTCAGGGATGCTTTTGTCAGCTATCAGCTTAATGGTCTGCAACCTTGGGTCTATGTCTATAAACCGTGTTACAGACTCAACGTTGTCGATAAACACCGGCGCGGTCTGTTTGTGATGCTCAACCATGGTGTTTATAATATCTATACCACAGTTTATTTTTCCAGCGAAATTTAGGGCACTATACGGAACGCCCTTATAGTATAGGATACAAGTTTCTTTTTCACCTCCATTGATCTGCTGCTCAAACATTTTAAATGTTGTTTCCTTAAACATGGAGTTTACGCTTTTTTCAACTTCATCCATTTTTGTTTTGTTGAAGTCAGCCATTACAAACTGAGTTTTCTCTATTGATGCAATCTCTTTGGCCAATATCTTTTCCTTGGCCTTTAGCTCCTCTACCCTTAGGTCTTGTTTTTTGTTAAACTCTATATTGGCCTTTGAAGAAACAACATCGTCGTTTTGTCTCTGAAGCTCGGCGATCTCCTTGTCTATTTCTGTGAAATCAACTTTTGGTGTAGGGGTTATCTTGAAATTATCAATAAGGCCCTGCAACCTAATTTCTTCTTCTGATGGTGCTGTTGTTAACTCTGAGTCGGGAACCTCTGCCGGCCTTATCGCAGAAAGCTCTCCTTGTCTTTGGGTTAAAACACTTTTTTGGTCATTCACCTTTGCCTCTAACTCGGCAAGAAGATCGTTTTGCTTTGATAGCTCGGCTTCGAGTAATATTATCTCGTTTTTCAAAGCATTTCCCCTGGCATCTATATCCTTTAGGGAACTTGCCTTATTGGTGTTCCATGTTGCTAAAAGCTCTTCAGCCTTAGCCTTAATATCTGCCTCAGGAAATCTTCGCTTACATGTAGGACAAGCGCACTCATTTTCATCTATGAAGGGCTCTTTTTCCGCATTTAGTGCGTACCACTTATCAAGAAGCTCTTGCTTTGCTTCTTGCCTTTTGGCAATATTCTCTTTCTTTGACGATATGGCCTCTTTAGCCCTGGATATTGCATCCAGGGTATTTTTTATTTCGGCCTCAACAGCGGATATTTGACCCTCGATTACAGCCCGTTGGGTTTTGTATTCTGATTCGAGTTTTGCCCTTGCGGCCCCGGCGCCGCTCTCTCTTCTTGACTTTGCCTCTGATAGCTTAGTTTTTAGACCTGAAAGCTCTTCGTTTTCCTTGTTTATTTTGTCAAAAACAGCTTTGTTTGACTCTGTTATTGAGTCTTTTTTTGATTGCAGCTCTGCTATCTGTGACTTTATAACCTGGAGGCGCGTTTCGTCGTCAAGCTCATTTACCGGCACCTTTGCAGCCAGGGCCTCGTTTATTTGTATTGGTATTTTTTCATACTCCTCTTTGGTTCTTTTAAGCCTTGCGGCCAGCTCCTTTTTATATTCTTCCTGATTTTTTCCAGTAAGAGCCCGGATAAGCCGCTGGAAATCCTCGTTGCCCTGGGCTATTTCTTCATCCGTACGGATGGATGCCATGTTTACAAGGGCCCCCCTCATTGCTTGCCACGGAAGGGACGGAAAGTAGTAAATGTGTGTAAGAAGCTTGAAAACCTCTTCCCCGATTATAGAGGACACCTTTTCATTATAAGCCCCCAGGTCGAGGGGAACGTCGTTGTAAAAATACAATGATGTGTGCCCGGTGAAGGTTTCTTTCTCTTCTCCGCGTTTTTTCTGCCACACCTCCTTATAGGTCCTGGCGAAAGTTATTTCCTCTCCATCAACGTCAAGGATGGCCTTTACTGTATGGTCCAAACGGTTGAGTGATAGGTCCTTTGTGTTTTTGATCGGGAAGTCTTTGACCCCTTCTACGTTTTTTCCGAACAAAAGCCAAAAAAACGCATCATATGTGGTGGTTTTCCCTGATTCGTTAAATCCGCGAACCTCATTGTGCTTCCCAAACACAGCCTGGAAAGACCTTAATCCCTTAAAGTTGTCGATTACAAGCGACTTTAAAACTACATTTTTAGACATAATGATTTGATTTATTAAAATAATGCACAAATGTAGAGATTGTTTTCTATTTTACACTATAATGTATAATATTTTTTATTTATATATTTGTATGTTACTGTTTTTTAATCAGTTGTTAAGTATTTTTTATGAAATAATACATTTATGTATATATTTGTGAAAAATTACAAATATGTCAAGAAACAGTTTCAGGAACAACGGCGGCCTCAGACGCGCCCAAAACAAAAGTTTTATGCCGGTTGCAGTCAAGAGCAAGCAAGGGAACTTTTACCATGGCGGCCTATATGTTAATACTGGATTTGTCCCTGGCGTTTTCGCCACCGGATCAAGCAGAGAAGACTGCCTAAGCCGGGTTGTCCTAAAATGGTCAAGGATGCAGTCTGAGAAAAAAGAGGCTGCCGAGGCAGCGGAAAAAGCCAATGCGAAATAAAAAGGCCCCGAAAGGGGCCCCGTTTTTGCTTCTGTGGCTAATCTCTTTAATCACTACTTCATATCCGGGCCTTTAGTTAAGAATAATTGTTTACAAGACAAACATATGAAATATTTCAGACTTCGGGAAATATTTTCAATCCATGTCCTTTGGCTCCATATGCTCTTTTTTGAATATTCTGAACTCCGGATCCCGTTTTACCTCTTCCGCTAATTCGCGAATAAGGTCGTTTGCCGCCTCAGTGTCATGTTGTTCGAGAAGCTGGTCGATGTTTGACGCCTTAATTGCCTGTTCAAGCATTTTGTCAAACTCTTTGGCTACGGCAAAGTAGCCGTTTTCCTTATACTTCATTTTTCCAGGACTTATGGCCTCGCTTCTTATTTTGCGAGCTTCGCCATCTGGAGCCTTTATTGTTCTGCGACCAGCAGGGTTTACATTAAATTTAGCGGTCTGGACGCCAAACTGATCGTCTCTCGTAATTTCCGAACTGTCTTTCGTCGCTTCTGAACTATCTCCCTGCGGAGGCCCGGTATCCTCTCCCTCTTTCTGGCCGCCTTCTTTCTGAAGAGCGAGGTACATCTGCCAGTCGGTCCACTCATATGTAAATGGCAAGGCCTTGTATGTTTCAGGGTCGTTTTCGGCAACATACCGCCTCACAAATGGCGTATTTAGGGGTATTTTCTTCTTTAGTTGCTCCCAAAAACCTTCTTTTGCCACAGAATACATATTCCGGTCCTGCATGTCCAGGAAAAACTTATCAGCCTCGTTGATCATTTTTGGCGTCATTGCAGCCATTAATCGTTTTGCAACGCTTGCGCTTGCCTTTTGTGTTGTCCTACCCTTTGTCTTTGGATCCGTGTTCCAAAAAGAAAGCAAGGTTTCTTTGTATTCCTCTAATCCACCTACGCTTATGTCAAGATTGTCCTGCAACAGGTCAAAGTGTGAGAAGATCAGATACCTTAATATCATGTCTTCTGGGGTTATTTTGACGCCGGCCGCAAGCTCGTCATTTATTCGCGTCAGCGTGGTGGCTGCGACAGCGTTATTAAGCTCGTTTATCGGAAGCCTAAATTCAAATGGGCCCATTTGGGGTGTCAGCCTAAACGTATTGTGTGCAGGGTTCCCGAACTTGTCAACAACGGGCTTATAGCCTGTTATTTTTTCAATAGGTCCCTCAGCCTTATATAGCCAATCTTTCATGGCTCCATATCCCTCTAACTTCAGGATGCTCAAAAGCTTTTTACCAAATGGGCTTAACTCACAGTCATCATCCGGGCAATCATACATAAGCGAAACCAGGAGCGCGAAAGATGCGGTGGCCATGGCTTGTCTCGCCAATATAGTGGCGATCTCGGCATTGCCGCCCTGGCCGCCAATGGTCATTATCCTGGATGGTTTCATTGAAAAAGAGTTGTTTCCCTCTGAAACAACCGTGTATCCCTCTTTCAAAACCCTCAAAACCCTATCGTTTGTGGACCACATGAGATCTTTTGGCGTAAGATTTGAAATTCCGGTTGCGGCTCGTATTTCCTTTGTTGTCAGCCCATTAAACCTCCATGCTTTTTCTTTGGCATCAAACGAAATCCTCATAAATGGACGGCCAGCCACATAGGCCATCAAATTGCCTAAATTCATCAAAAACGATACCGGAGAATAAAAAAGAGCTGCTCCGTATCCAATAGACGGGGCCTTTGTGATCAGGAAGCTGTATAGTTTGGCTGGAACAGCAAAGGAGTATGTCAAAATCCTTGTTATAGCATTTTTGCTGTTGACCCCTGACATGATAGCATTATCCAGCATTGTTGCTGTTTGGTAAAGTATTCCTGCCGGCCAGCCTGGGATTATTATTCCCTGGGCTGAATACATTCCAGACTCAATTCCAACTGCGCGATCCAGGGCTTCGTTCTGCTGGTCATGTATCTTTTTGTAGATCTCCTGAGCCACAAACCTACGGACACGGCCATCCATTGAGGCAAAATCATCTATCGTGGACACTCTTTTCGTCGCCCTGCCATCAATTCCGAGCCTTTTAAGCTCTTCTTTTTCCTCCGGTGACGCCGTGGGAGAAAGAGCAAGGTCAACCAAGGCATTCCATTCATCAACAACCCCTTTGTATATCTCGTTTATGTTATTGAGGCCAAGAAGCCTTTCCGCTTCGAGAACAAACTCTGTGGTTGTAAAGTTACTTTTGGCTGCATCATTTAAGCGCTGTATTTCGTTGGGATCCCGGATCGTCTTAATATTTCCAGTCGCCGGATCTATCTCTGGCTGATTGTTTTGATCTACCTTATACCACCCTGCACCACCAGCAGTCCTTGAATAGTTCTGCCCATCAAGGTTTACATTGTTCTTTCCGAACTCCAACAACATATTCACAGCACGCCTCCTGGCAAGCCTATTGTGGTTCAGGTTCATCGTAGCCCTATCTATGGCACTTAACCACCTAAATGGGGCATATAGCACCCGAAGAGCAAGGTGATTGTTTAGGGTCATGTCAAAATTGCTTAACCCATGCTCAGGAATATTGGTTTGAGAAATAGACGCCGAGCCATTCCTCATTACGTCCCAAAAAAGCCTGTATGTAAGCATAAGGTGAGAAGCCGGGCTTTTGCTATTTGACTTTTTCAGCTCATCAAACACCTCTGGCGTTATTTTTTTACCACCATAGTAAATGTCTATGGATTTGCCCACTATGGATCCCTCTATGAATGCCCTAAGCGAGTTGTATAGACCGGCAAGCGTTGCCTTATACGCCGTGTTTACACCATCCAGGATATTTGCCATCACAAAAGTTGGAAGCTCCATAATGCCCATTTTCAATCCGCGGACATATTTGTTCGGAGACAATTTCATGTTTTTTATTGCCAACATGATTTGAGCATATATTTGCTCTCTCCTGGCCTGGGTCCTGGCCACCTTCATAAGATTAGCCAAGGCAACTATTTTGGCTATGGCTCTCGGGTCGTTAAGCCTTACATTGTACTTGTCCGCAAACACTTGCTTAATGTCGATCATCTTTCCATCGACATCTGTTTCTGATGGTATTGTTCCGTCCGGATTTGCTGTTGCTGAAATTATCTTGAACACCTTTTCCTCAATCTGTTCCGCCTTTTTTGAATTAGGTATTTTGGTGTTGAGCAAAGACTTTATTTTTTTCTTTTTAGCCTTTTCAAGCTTTTCTTCTACCCTTTGAGCTATTTTGTTTGACCACTCCACAGCCTGGTCGGGGGTCATTCCAAGGTTTTGAATAGCCTGGGCTGCCAAGACCTCTTTACTTTTCTCCGGATCGGCTATATATGCGTCAACAATATTTTTGGTTACGCGGCCCATTCCCTGAGATACGGCGTCTCCAAATATTTTTGCCGGAACAGCTGACTCGAAAATTGTTACAAACTTTTTGTTAAGCCTATCAAGAAGCTCTTTTTTTCTTTCTTCGTCCTCAATTAAGTCAATTTGGTCCCTTACTGCATCAAGAGCCTTTTTAGTTAATTCTCCGCGATCAAGAGCGTCAATGAGCTGGTCCGTAATCGAAGCTTTTGACGGAGGCGCATTTATAGCTCTGAGGACGCGATCAATAACCATCTTTGTATATGTGTCATCCGATGCACCAAGGGCCTCTATTGCTCCGTTTCTGATGTTGTGGCGGTCATGGTTGTTTATGTATTCCCTTACGCCCGGGTCGTTCAGAATTGTGTCAGCATCGAGAATAATATTTTCCTCGGTAAATATTATCCCAAGCTCTGTTTTTAGAGTTATCGTGTCCGTTCCATGAATATCTATAAGGCCCCTGATTATCTGCTTTACTGCCTTTAGAACGTCAGGATCTATTTCTGATCGAGACATTTTAATAAGCTCAGGGTACTTTTTTTGGAGTACATCTGTAAGAGATACAATTCCTTTTGCGATCTTAGAATTACCCCTTTGTATTCTTTTTTTGTCCGCCTTTGTTGTGGCTCTCCTTTTAAGGTCTATTCCTTCAAGGAACTTTTCTACATTGGCTACAAGATCCGGATTTTCATTAAAGAAATCGTTTCTCTCGTCTTCTGACATTTGGCTTATTTTGAGAATCGTCTCAATCTCTTCTATAAGCTCAAGTGCCGTTGGGGAATCGTCCGAATCTTCGTCCACCAATATGGTGTTCAGTATCTCATCGTTTTCAGCAATAACTGTCGCAGCCGCAAGATCTGTCCTTACGGTTCCAAACTGTGCGCTCCCTATGTATCTCTTAATAACATTCAGGACCCTACCGGCAAGGGATCCAGCCCTCACCACCTTGCTAAGGTCTGACATGTTTGTTTTCCCAGCGGCGGCGATAGCCACCTCAAGAAGCTGAAGCATTTCATCGTCGCCGGACTTTTTCAAAGCCTGCCTCACGTTTTCCAGCAGCCGCTCTTTATTTTCTGGATCCGCCTCGACAGCTGCGTTTACATATGCAATCATATCGCTAAACCCAAGAGCTGTTTCGTCCCAATATCCCGATGCGTTTCCTTCTGTGTCTGTTATTTGGAATTTCCTACCCTTGTCCAAGGTTTTGGAAACATAATCACCCACATCGTCAATGACAAAAAGTATCCTTTTCCAGGTCTGGTTTATCCTTTTGTCTTTATATATGTCGGCGTCCGGCAATATCTGTTTTAGCATAACCGGAGTTATCCTAAGTGAATCAAGAAGCTCATTTCTTTTGCGATATAGCTCTTGTGCTGTTGGCCTGCCCTCTCCTTTTGGTAGCTGCTTTATAAGATCATACAGCGCAAATTGCCTGGCGTTTGATGGCGGAAGTCCACTTCTTATCACGGCCAAGTCATATGCGTCGCCAAACACCTCATATGTGTCAGCATCTACGCCGGCAAGCTCCCGTACCTGGTTTATATCAAGAAACCCTTCTTTTAAATGAACCGCTATGTCCGTGACCAATCTTCCAAACGCAACAGATTCCTCGTATGGAGATTTTTTGCTTTCACTGTTGTCTGTTTCAGATAAGCTCCACTTTATTTTGTTTTTAACAAGCTCGGTAGTTTCTTTTTTACCACCAACCGTTGTTTCATATATGACACTTGGACTGTTCACGTTAGCCCAAAAATATTTATGAAACAGGTCATTTATTTTTTTGACAGACAATATTCTTCTGACAACTCCATTTCTAAGCAAGTATTTGTTTGAAGACAACTCGCTGTATGTGTTTTTGCTTGTTATCTTTTCCCCCCTGCTTATTAATGCTGATAGCGATATGTTCTTTGTCTCTTTTGGCTTCACACTATCTTGCTCCAGCTTTAGCGGAACAACTGGATGCGCAACAACCAGGCTATTGGACCCGTTGGTAAGGACAACTTTAAATCCGTCCCTTTTGGCTTTTTCTTTTACGGAATCAAGCTGCTCTCCAACTATTTGTCCGGTTACATATCCGTTGGGGTCTTCTTCAAGTGGATAAACCTCGTCATATCTTACAGACGCAGAATATTGCACATTGCCGGCGTTTGTCATAAAAGGCAATGGCTCTGTATGCATTTTATCTGTAAACTCATTGTTGTAAGAATAGAAAACAAACGAGTCGTCAAGGGTCGTCATTCTTTTTGCCTTATCTGTCCCTATGATAAGGTTTTTAGAAACATCTTTGCTGGCAGGAAATATAGAGGACGATTCGTCTCCTACAAATATTTGGCTGTCCCTGGAAACATCTTCCGTAAATCTTAGTGGAATCTTCTGTCTATCTTCATCACTCAGAAACCTTCTCGATTGAGCATTTCTTGCCTCAACCTCTCCGGCCATTTTCTCATAAAGCTCTCCATCCCTGATGCCATACATGTTGTTTCCGCCAAACACTCTGTTATTCTCTTTGATGATTTTATTGGCTTCATCTAATTTTAAAATCATCTTATCCCTTATGCTCTTTGGCTGTTTTTTAGCAAAAGAATACATCCCATTAAAGTATCTATCGGGCTGATTGTCCACAACGCCTCCATTCTTCAACCAGTCCTCATATCCAAGCTTATCAAAAGCGGCTGTTATTTCGGTGAATATTGACTTAATGTTATCTCTTGCATTTGAGAACATTTTCATGCTGGCTCCGCGCTCAAAACCCTCTGACTCCTGAATAGCATGTTGTATCTCGTGTATGAGAGAAGACCTTGCGTCGTCTTCAGGCAACTTGTCTGAAACCTTTATTTCCCGATTTACTGGATCCCACGATGCGTATGTCATCCACCCGGCATCATCCTTAAAGTCATAAAGCCTTACTTTTATGTCTTTAAAGTCAGGGTATGCCTTAAACAATTCTTCATGCTCAATAACATCTCGCAGAAGAGCATATCCTTCTCCCCGGACGTTGGTAAAAAACTTTATGTTACCCTTTATTGAGTTTGGCGGCAAGTAATCTTTATTTTTTTCGGCAAGAGCTTTGCTTACGGCCCTCGCCGCATCTCTGTCAAATTTGTTTACACCAAGCTCTTCGTACAGCTTATCAATGTAAAATATATGCAGCGACCTGTCTGTTTCAAAGTCGTTATTTTTATTCAGGTCGTTTATAATTTCCTGGGCCATTATGGCATTCCTGAAAGTGGCGACACCAACAGCCTTTCTTGCCCTTATGTCTGGTATTTCATATCTCCACTTGCCATTGTTGCCTCCGCGCTCCCATCCGGTGGCATATTTTATTTCATCGACAGTGCTGCCAGCTTTTTCCATCTTTTTGGCGACACCAAGGTTGTTTATTCTATAATACCTCTCTTCCGCCTGGTCAAGATTTTTTGCCCCTGCCTCGCCAATTATCTGAAATTTAATGGTCGGCGTCTTTACACTCCTGCTCGTTGCATCTGTCTGAGACTCCTGCCTCTTGATTATGTCAGACTTTTTTATTTTACCATCAAACAGCCCCTTTATTTGGTTGGCAAATCTCACTATCTCTTTGTCTGTCCTCAGGTATGGCTTTATATTGATATTTAAGGACTTGAATATTTTGGCAATAAACTCCGATATTTTTTCAAGCAAGCTTTTTGGAGCCTTGCTGAGATCAAGGTTTCCGGAGGCAATGTCGGCTATAAATTCAACGACAGCCTCTTCCGGGCCCATTTTTAAATCGTAATACGAAGCAAATTTTCTCGTGTACTTTCCATCCAGGCCAAACTCTTTTTCTATCTTAACAAGATCCCTGTAAAGCGACGCTATCGTCCCGGGAGTTATTGTTTCGATAGCTTCAAGAATAGGGTGTGTCGCCTCATGCTCTACTGCGTTTAGTTTGGCCTTTTTGTCCCTGGACATGACCTCAAGCATCCTCGGAACATTCAAATGTATTTCGCTCTTTTTGTCAGTAACGGAATAAAATGCATTTGATGTCGCATTCCTTAGGACCCCCCCGTTTGCGTCTTTTATTGCCTGTTCATAAGACTCTCGTGTTTCGTGGATAACAAAACCTATTCCGGGGATAATTGATTTAAGGCTATCTGCAATAGACTTAACCCTTTCAGGTAGATTTTTTGCAGCGGCCTCTATGTCTGATTTTAAAACAGGCTTAGATATTGAGCTTAGGTACTTATCAATACCTCCAAACGTTTGCCTGTTCCTTATCATTGATAGCACCTGAGACGAGCTTGGCCAGGCATCCGTCTGATAATGTTCTTGCCACATACCAACTGCCATTGATACGTCACTCGGGTCAAGCTTTGTAAGGTTTGTTAGTTTCTTAAACTCTGGTGAGTTAATGTTTGCACAAGCCATTATGGACATTTTATTTTATGAACTCTTTCTCCAACAGATTCATTTGAAGTTGGATCCATTTCTGTTTTTTGGAATAACACAAAGTTACCATCTTTATCATATACTCCGCTATCTATTTCTTCCTGTGTTGGAACATATTTACCCTTCCCCTCTTCTGTCTTTTTGTCAAAATAGTCCCATATCTGGTCCATGTCTTCATCTTGATTTTCTATGGCTTCATTTATTTCTGAGTCAGGTATGATCTCTCCGATTTCTGCCGGATCGTAAACTTGCTCCTTAAAATAAACAGACAATATGGCATCGACCATCGTGGCTGTTCCATTATGCCTTAAAAGAACTTCCTCTATTGCTTCCGTAATGTCTGAAAGAGTAAACCTTTCGGCACCAGTTTCAGCAAATTGGTCCTCGAATAACTTTTCGGCAAAACTTCCTATGGTCTTGTGTCCTGTGGAATTATTTATGAGTCCTATTTTTGCCCTAATTTCACCCACATTGTCTTTTAGCTCTCCACCTCCGGCACTTCTTATTTTTGGGAAAAACTTTCTCAATATATCAGAATGTATTTTTTCTCCACGGATAAACGCTTGCCGCACATAATCTTCGGCACCCCCAGGGAAAACAGATAAAGCCCTCTTGTAGTCAGGGTTTTTTATTTCCCTGTCTTTCTTCTTTGCGGCCTTGCGCCTCGGCTTTACGTTTGTGACCTTGCCAGTATCATAAATTGTGGCCCCTCCTGGTTGGTTTTGAGAATTATCAGATATTGTTGCCGGCTCGTCAGAATACCAATTAAATCCAGGTTTGTATATAAACGTTGAATTTGGAACAGTATCTGACTTAACTTCGACAGTGTGCTGCCGCGAATCCTCGGGCGGAGACATTCTGTCAACAGGGCCAAAAAAGCTATCAAGGAAGCTACTTATGTCCTTAACATCATCAATATTTATTACCTGCGGAGAAGACTCTCCAGGCTCAGGCTCTGTGTTTTGAAACAAAAGCCTTTGCTTAGTATTGGCAGCTTTGCTCAGTGCCTCTCTTGCCTTTTCCAAGTTTTTCTTGGCCAAAAGAACTTCAAGGTTATATTGTTCAAGAGCATCATCAATGCTTGTGTCTATTGGCGCATCAAACAGCCGAGGGATCCCTGGCCTTTCATCCGTGAGCAACTGATTTGATTCATTTATAACGCCATAAAGCTCCCTTCTTTTCTTGGCAAGCACCTTATTTGCTCTTTTTAACTCATTTTCTGCGTCGGCAAGCTCTTTTTCAGCAACAGACTCTGCCTCTGTCTTTTGGAACTTTATTGTGGGTCTGTCCTGGATATTAAAAGAGTCCTCTATTTCTTTTTTAAACTCAATAGCATCCTGTCTATCATAAAACACTATGTTTTGAGAAGATCTGTTCCACTCTCCATTGTATTTTTTAATCAGCGGCTTTACATTTTTCGAATAAGAATCAGGTGTCAACTGATCATTAATTCTTGCCAAGTAAACCGCCTGGTTGTTTCTTGTGTCAACTCCACTCACAACAGATAAGAATACATTTCTGTCATGCGAATCATAGACAATATTCTCATCTCTAAGCTTGCCATCACCGTCTGACATGTTTTCCTCGCCCTGGTCATTATCATTGTTCCTTGCGGCCTCGTTGGCTTTTGCTTCGTTAAATAGTATGTCGCTTATCCGCTTATGTTCAGCAACAGCATCGTCAAGCTCTTGTTGTCTATCCCAGGTTGATTTTTTAAGAAGCTCGTTGTACTTTTCAATATTGGACGTATGCCTTACAAGGTCAGCTTTTCTTGTATCAAGACCGGCCTCCATTTTGTTTATGGCATTTGCAATAGCCATTCCCTGAGCCGTTGGATCAACTGAAGACGTTACAGAATAGTGGAACTCTCCCTTTAAATATAGCTGAGTGTCTATTTCTGCAAATAATCCAGTAGCTCCATGCACTTCCGTCCTTATTGTTTTTCCAAACAATTCGAGCCCATTAACCTTACCAATTAATGTAGCCATACCTAATGGCCTCTTTACAAGGTCTTTTTTCTTCTCGTTTATAATTTGGCCAAGCTCCTTTGTGGACTCATACTTAACGTCCGGATCAAAACTTACGGAAATATTTATTTTTCCATTTTCGTCTTTTCCATTTTTTGATACCGCTTTTAGGTCAATCTCTCTTTTTGCGATTTCATCACTGACTATCGGCACCTGTGCCTCCGTAGCATTTCTTAAAGTCTCCGTTTTTTGATATTCGGATGTAAATGACTTTTTACTTCTTTTCAGCTTTGTTATTAATGTATCAAGCTTTGCCATTTTAAGAAGAAGAGGATTTCCGCTCAATATGGCAACCATTGTTTGAGAACTCATGTCTTCTCCCTCTCCCTCTGTCATTGTTCTGTCTGAGCCAATGGATCCGTCTTTTATTTGATTTATGAACCTTTGCTTTGTCGCAATTAACTGATACTTATAAGCATCGAGAGTAAGCTCGGTGCCATAATTATAGATACCAACTTCTTCATTTTCATTGCCCTGCCTTATTCCCCTTCCGTTCCTTTGCTCCATCGCAGCTGGATTCCACTGCGCATCAACATGGTGGAGTGCTACAATTTTTTTCTGTACGTTTACTCCGGTTCCAAGCTTTTGTGTACTACCAATAACTATCCTGATCTCGCCCTTGTTTACCTTTTCAAACAGGTCTTCTTTTGCCTTCTTTGTTTTGTAGTCATGAATAAAGGCAATTTGCTCACCAGGGACACCGTTTTGTATAAGTTTCTTTTTTAGCTCTGAGTAAACATTAAACTGCCCTTCTGTGTCCCTTGATTGTCTTATTATTTCATCCGCCTCAGACTCTGTTATCTCAAACGTGTCAATCATTTTTTGACGAGCAACCTTTATTGCCGGAAGCGAACTACCCTCTGCTCCAAAAATAGCATCTATGTCATCCTGTCCTTTATTAAGTTCATCTTCGAGGTATGACTTTAGATTTTCAACTGTATTGTTTGATTTTGGAGTACCTGTATCCGAAAATATCAACTGAGTGCCCTTCCTGGCGTCCGTCTCTTTGTAAATATTTGCAACGTTATTGGCCACGGCAGAAAGCTTTCCTGTTGGATTGTCTTCTGCGTTTGGATCAATAAGCCTCATGTCAATACTGAGCTTATTGCTAAGGTTGGTAACCATTAACATTGCTGCTGACTGTTCGCTATCACTTAGAAGCCCTTTTCCTATAAGGTCTCCATCTCTTTGTCCGTGTGGCTGATTTGAGAACGCAATAAGCCTTCTTGTCCACTCTTTTTGGTATTCGCTTTGAGGAACGGCTATGAGTGTTGGCATTCGCACAAGCTCTCCATTTTCATTCTCAGTTTGCTTTATAACTGGCTTTGGCAGCTTCAAGTTGCTGTCGTTTCTTACGTCAGTTATCTCATTATAAAGCATTGAAAGCTCTGGAAGATTTATAAATCTCCTGAACCTCATTTTTTGCTTTAAATCTGAACTTACAGAAAACTCGACCTCAAGTGTCGCTTCGGCGAATTGCGTAACCCAGCTGTCAAATGTTTTATAACCAAGCTCTTCAAGCTTGCTTGGCCTTAGATACTTAAACAGCAAATACATTTCTACCAATGAATTTGATATTGGCGTTCCGCTCGAAAATGTAACACCCTTGTCACCGTTATGCATTTTTTGCAAAGTTCTTGCGGCAACAAGCATGTTGAAAGACCTTTTGCTTCCTGTTTTATTTCCGAGGCCAGCTATCCTATTTATCTTTGTGGCATATTCAAGGTTTTTGAACATTTGGCTTTCGTCAACCATTAAATGATCTATGCCTATTTTTTTGAAATCTAATATCTCTTTATCTTTTGGGCTGTCAATAAGCTCTTGGAGCTTTGACAAAAGATTGTTTTTTCTTTTTTCCAATCCCTTTAGCGCCTGCTTTGACGCCTCGTCTCCCCTTTCTGAGGCCTCTTCTATTTCTTTATCAAGAAGCTCTATCTCGGACTCTATTGTTATCATTTGAACCTCGGGATCCTGTGGGATGGACGAAAATTGCTCATGACTCATGATTATTAAATCCCAGTCATTATTCTGTATCTTTGACAGGAACGCCTTTCTCTTTTTTGCAGAAAAATCACTCTCTGATGGAGTCAATATTTTTGCACCCGGGAAGGCTGTCTTTGCGTCTCTTACGAGATGTGGTATTGTGCTTTTAAGGCCTATTATGGTTGGTTTATTTGCGAGGCCAACTTGTTTCATTTTCATTGCGGCCGCAATCATCACATATGTCTTTCCTGCGCCAACAATGTGATCTATAATTCCGCCATTATTGTTTATAAGCATTGACACAGCATCAAGCTGGTGTGGTCTTAGTTTTATTGCGTCATTAAGGCCATCTATTGTTAGCTTAGACCCATCATGCGTTCTTTTTACCGTTGTGTTGAATAGGTCATTATACAGCCTACCAAGTTCCCTTCTCCTTGTTTCGTCTTTCCATATCCAATCCTTGAACTCTTCTTTTATCAAGTCCTGCTTTTCTCTTGCTCTTTCTGTTTGTTCAGCATTGATGACATATTTTGCAGGAGGGCCGTCATCTATTTTATCTCTTACTACCGGGGTGACATTGTGCATTGCGTCCTCAATAAGCTCATCGCCCCTTCTTCTTTCTGTGCCATACTTATTCTTGTTCTCTACTGTTGCGGCAACTTTTATTGTAAACTTGTCAGAAGCCTTAGAATAGTGGACACTTGCGGCCGTCGTATTGAATATTTCGTTTATAAAATCTTCGTATATTTTTGTTGGAATCCACCTGGATCCAATATTTACCTCAATATCTGTGGCGTCAACGTCTTCCGGTATTACCTTTCTTAGCTCTTCGACATTTTTTTGAAATATTGGATTTGTCTCAGCTTCTTTAATTGCCTGAGATAGTTTCTTTTTTACGTTTCCACTTAAATATTCTTCACGACTAACAACCGAACCGTCATGGTCATAAAAAAGTATTCCATAATTCTGCTCAACAACAGAGGCTGGGTCCTGATCAAGAAGTGACGCTATTCTATTTATGTTTATACGTCCATGATCATTTATTGATATTGTTATTGCGTCCTCAATATTATTAGCTCTTGTTATGTGCTTTTTAGCAAGTATCACTCTCTTGCTTAATATGTCCGCACGTCCATTGCCTTTGTCAGTCTCAAGGGACAAAATATTAAAGCCATTTATGTCAAGTCCTAAAAAGGATTGATTCTGCTTTGAATGTAGCTTTCCGTGTTTTGAAACAAAAGTATTGTATGCGTCAACAAGCATACGCCTGTTTCTTTCTATCTGTTCATCATCGGAATGCGTATGAGCTTCTAAATAATATTGATTTGACAATATGTCTCTTAGTCGTATAAAGTCCTTTACCTTTCCGTGATGTGTTTTTGGCACAGCCTTCCTAATAGTGTCTGCGCCATCAAGCTTTACATATGGCAACCCATCATCATCAATATATATTTCACCATATTTTGCAGCATCAAACGCGCTTTGTGACCCAGTGTCTGCTTGTGACACAGCGTCCAAATATGACTGTGATGATGGTGTCAATATGTTTGATGGAAAATAATTCTTTATTATTTTTTCTATTTCTGATTGAAGATCAACTCCGGATCCGGCGACAACAGTCATTTCATCATCACGATACTGCCCACCGGCCATAAACTTGCCAATCACATGGTTTGGGTTATTTACAAAATATTCATTAACCCGTATTCTTTTGGGCTGACCAGTATTTTTATGTTCAACCTCGATTGCAGACTCTACTAAAAATGCATTATTGTTTTGCGGATCTCTTGTTTTTCTTAAAAATATTATGTCAGAAACAACCTGGGTGTTTGCATTGCCTTTAAATGTTGACTCTGGAAGCCTTATTGCCCCAATAAACTCAGCATTTTGGTTTATGTATTGCCTTACTGCCATGTTGCCTGGGCTGTCCATAACGGCCGATGACGTTATAAATGCTATTACGCCACCCTCCTTTGCACTCTGAATAGCTTTTGCAAAAAAGTAATTATGTATTCTTTTCGTAAACCCAGAAAGCTCCGGAGTGGAGAATGCTTTGTCATAAACAGAAATATCGCCAAATGGAATATTTGAGATCACCAAGTCAAAGTAATTATTGGGGATGCTCGCACTCTCGTATCCGGAAACATATGTGTTGCTCTTTGGGTACAAGTGCTTTAATATAGCTCCTGTGAGCGGTTCAAGCTCAACGTGAGTTATGCTTGAACCATTTCTCATTGACCCAGGCATTGCCCCGGTAAAGTGACCTATCCCTGCGCTTGGGTCCAGGACATGGCCACCTACAAATCCGAGCTGTTCAAGAGCCTTATACATTCCATTTATTACCGGAACAGGAGTATAAAAGGCACTCAGCGTAGAGGCCTTGATAGAACTCATTATCTTTTTCACACCCATTCCGTCAAGCTCTGAGACAATATCCACAAGCTCCATCACAAGGGGCCTAAATTCCTCGTCAGAATCAGACCACTTTGCGCCCAACGGGTTTAAGACAACCTTTAGTCCGCCCCAGCCAACATACTTCGAAAGGGTTTTTTGCTCATCTGTTGTGGCATACCTTTTTTCTCTCATTATGGTTGCCAGCGTCCTTAGGGCCGTGAGATTGTCTTGAAATCTTGCTTTTTGATTAAATGTTTTTGTTGTCACAGATTCGTCTATGACAAAGTTTGACTCAGGGTGCCCAAGCAAAACTATTTCGCCGGGCTTTTCTTCGATTGGCGCATATGTTTCTCGATCTATTGTTGAAACAGTATCTGCCTGGCCGCTTCCTCCGCCCCTCCCGGAGGGTAATTTTGTTTCTTCAGCTCCGACAGGTTCCTTTCGTATTCCTCCTGCTTCAGTATCGCCTCTGTCTCCATCCTGCCGCTGCTCTTCAATTCCTGAAAATAAGTCGGGTTGTGGTCTTTTTGGTGCTGTATCCAGCTTTCCCCTACCCAATTTACCTCCCTGCTGGGCTCTTCCGGATCCTGGTTTTTCCTCCCTATTAGGTTCGGCACCCTCTTTCTGATCTGGTCTTTCATTACTTGTGGTTGTTGTTATTGTATAATTACGGACAGCCTTGATGTCGTCCATTTTTTCAATCTCTTCATCCGTCGCGTCCGATTGATACGCCAGATAGCCATTCTTTATAAATTGAAGAATGGAGTCCATTTTGTCTTTTCCAAGCTTCTCTACGCCGGCATTTACTATTTCTTCAATCTTATAGTATCCCTTTTTGATATAAAGAGAAACAAGCCTTATCGCCATTTCAAGGTCTTTGGCCTGCTGCTCGGGTGTGCTTGCAATTCCCAATTTGCCAAAGTAATCCCATATTTCGTCAATGGCGCTGTCAACTTCTGCCTTTTTATCGGTAGTTGGTTTCATTTCCGGGGCCGGAGCTTGTTTTCCTGCCATGGCCCTGTCGACAAATGGCTTTGCCTCATTTCTAAGGATCTCGGCAAACTCTTTCGCTGTTTTGTTTTGCTTTTCCCACCTATTCTGACCAACATATTTGTTTGTGCCACTCAGCTTTAGGTTTTCTACACGATAAAAGAATCCCTCAAATTTATAATCATCATATTTGTAAGTGTAGTCAGGATCGTATTTTACTCTTACATAAATCTGCAAGTCAGTTTCTGGGATATTAAACTTCATAACAACATCGCCACCGGCAGGAGCTATGTTATCATATACTCCATTCTTGGCAGGAATTTCCCATCCATTTAACTTTGCAATTTCCTTTGCATACTTATTGATCTCCTTTTTTGCTTTTTGACCAATTATTTTACTCGGGTATTCATGGTCTATGTCTTCTGTTGAATAGGACTCCGTTAGCTTTCCTACTTTTGACTCTATTTCTCTTAAAGCATCCTCTATATTGGTTACGACCTCTCCGATTTTTTCATCTTCTGCATCTTCAATAGCCTCTGCTTCTGAGATAAGAGCCTCCGCTTCAGAGCTAATAACTTCCGTATCTCTTCCTTGTTCTTCTTCATTGTTTTTGTTTAGTTTGTTGCTTAATTCTTCATCACTTTCAGGACCACCAGGCTGAAGCATATCACTCAATTCCGAATACCTAACCCTTGCCAGCGTGGGGTCCGAATAATAACCTAATTGAATATCGGATATGTAACTGTTGTGCCATGAGTTAAGATAGCCTGATGCCAAAGACAATATGGCATAGTCAAGGTCGCTCACAAGTGACCTTATTGCATCATACTCGCTTTTAAGAATTAGTTCATTGACCTGAAAATGCTTAAATCGCTCCCTGCTGCTTGCTTTTACAATGGATCCTTTTTCATAAATGTACTCAACCCGAGGCATGTACTTATACACAACCACGTCCCCATCATTATACTTGCGCTTTCTTTCGGAGAACATTTTCCATGCCTTAGAGATATTTTTACCATCTTCTGTTCTTTGTGTTTGAAGGCCATCTTCTTTTTTTATAGAATCATCCTTTTTTGTCTCTCCACCTACTACGTCTTTTATTTTTCTATAAAAAAGATCCGGATTTCTTGGGTTGCTGCTTATAGCCCTTTGGTCCATTTCGGCCATAGCGTTTTCAATATCTCTGTCAGAAAAACCTTTCATGCCGAAAGCCTTCCTTAGCTTTGATTTTATGTAGTCTGCATGTTGCTTATCTGTTCTTTTATCATACGGTATCTCCCCTATGTCTTCTATTTTTTTCTCGACATTTGGGAATGTTACATTTTTCTTGTCAAAAACAATAAGCTCTCCCTCCTGGGTATCATTTTCTCTGAAATAAATACTGTCATACCCTTGCTTTTTAAGCTCATCTGTCACCATCTGAGCAAGCTTTTCAGAGCCCAGCTCATTCAGATCATCAATTGACAATTCCCTTTCCGGAAGATCATCATATGTGATGCTGTCTCGCTTGAAGAACTTATCCCTGTTTTTGTTTAAAATCTCATTTCTTTTTCCAACAAGGCCATAGTCAGACTCAACCAGAAAAGGGTTTTTTATTGTCACAGATACTGGCTCTGCTTTATTCGTATCTGTCTCGTATCTGTTTTTCTTTTCTGTTGACACATAGGTGCCAATAGCCTGGGACTGGCCCATACCGAGTCCAGGAACATGGCTCAAAGGCTTTGACTGTATTTCTGCAATCAGTTCGGCTAAATTCGCCTCATTATTTGCTTTTGACTCATTCTGTTTGCTTAAAATCTTTATAAACTGATCTTTTTTGAGATCATTAAACAAGTCTGTTTTTTTATTGCGTATAGAGGCTATGAGGCGATCTATGTCATAGCCATATTTTTGCATTATTACTTTTGCCATTGACATTGAAACAGGCACTTCGTCAACTTCCTCAAATGCCTTTCTTACTGTTTCAATATTTGATATTTGATCTTTTGATAACCCGTCAACAAGTAAAACGCTTATGTATCTTGATTCTTTTGAATTGGTAGAATTTATAAACTCTTTTTCGTCTTGCTCGGTTCTATCAATAGCATCCTTTCTTTTTTTTGCAGCATCTAATTCTGCTCGTATCTTCGCTTCTTCTGCTGACCTCTTATCTTCTCTTTGTTTTTTTATTTCAGAAAGCTCATTGTCGCTTGGCCTGTTTTCTAAATACGCCTTTACGTCTCTTATGCTTTTATTGAAATCGTCAATAGCTTTTTGTTGCTTCTCTGGTGTTTTTTTGTTGCTTGTTACGAAATCAACGGCAAGTCTAAATGGAAATAAAGTTGGGGCCCCTTCAGGTAATTTTCCTCCAGCCTTTGTTGCTATATCTTCAAGCTCTTTTTGCAGCGCAATAGCCTCCGGCATTATTCCTGACAATTCTTTCACCTTTGAAAGCTCTTCCATTGCCTTTGATGTGGACATTTCCTGCCATGCGTCGGATTTTAATTTCATCACATCACCTGATCCCTGATCAGACTCTGACTCTATTCTTTTCCTCGCATCATCTTCGCTATTGAATATCTCTGTATTGGCCCTTACCGTTTGTTTTCCATTAACCAATACAGAAGACGTGTCCTTACCTCTTGATATGACCTCAGCCTCTACTATTCCACCGTCCTTGTCGTATGTAAATGCCTTTTGTGGCTCAGCCCCAGGCTCGGCCGGTGGCGTTTGTGGTTCGGCCCCAGGTGCGGCCGGTGGCGTTTGTGGCTC
>OEIV010000105.1_pt1 | contig 53672 bp, 41 predicted proteins | sample 1539231 | NCBI WGS metagenome assembly OEIV01 (sample SAMN03794762, study PRJEB22550) | activated sludge metagenome | feature: wastewater treatment plant; material: activated sludge; isolation source: Wastewater treatment plant of a petroleum refinery complex | place: Argentina: Buenos Aires ...
AAAGTTAATACTTAAATCTCTTAACTTTTTAGTCCACTCAAAGGTAGTAACTCCAACTGGAAGAATTATCCATACAAACCCAAGCAGATCGCAGAACCAATGACCGCTTTACCACAAGTATTATAAACAACCATGATAAACCATTTTACCCGCACCATCCGTTTCTATACGCCCTGACATTTTTCGAAGAAAATGTCTGGGCTATAACGAATGGCATGGATAAAATGATGGAGTATCATAGCCGGTTGATTCATAAACTCATGGAAAAGCTCACCAGATAGCGTAACCCGAAATCAGGAATAAATATAACGCTGTAAGGTAAAATCAGGAATAAAATAAACCTTGTAAACCCTAATCAGGAATAAGAAAAAGGAGGTAGTAACAAAGCAGGAATAAGAACAAAACCGTAATGCAAAATCAGGAATTAAAATAAAGTTGTAACCTTGCATTAGGAATACAAAAAAGACAGTAAAGCAACTTTAGGAATTAACACAAAAACTGTCAAGTAAAATCAGGAAGGTATACTCCGTTCTTTTTTTAGTTCCTGCAGAGTCTCCTCCTCGGGTCTATGCGGTTCATTTACTTAATTATGTTTTGAAATTTTCATTTATCAAATTTATTATCAAAACCGCAGCGTCCCAAGTTTCATTATTCATAATACATGATTTGTGTGGTGGAGACTCAACGGGGACATAATTCCAAACAATTTACCATCCCTAGATACACTACCTTTGCACTTGAATGGAAAATCAAACAAAGCACAAATCACTCGAAGAAATCATACACTACAGACGCTCAGTACGAAACTATCAGCAAATACCCTTAGATAGCGATAAGGTCAAACATTGTCTGGAATTAGCTGTATTAGCACCTAATAGTTCCAATATGCAATTATGGGAGTTTTATCATGTAGTGAATCCGGCATTATTGAAAAAATTATCTGTGGCTTGTTTAAGTCAGTCTTCGGCTACTACAGCAAATCAACTCGTAGTATTTGTGACACGACAAGATTTGTTTTGGAAGCGTTCTAAAGTAATGGTTGAACTTGAAACACAAAATGTACGTAAGAATAGTCCTGAGCCAAGGCAAAGCAAACGTGTGAAACGATGGGAACTTTATTATGGTAAAGTCATCCCTTTTTTATATGCTCGTTTTTTTGGCTTACTGGGTATTTTTCGTTCTTTGTTTGTCAATGTGGTCGGATTGTTTAGACCCATTACGTACAATGTTACAGAAAATGATGTGCGCGTTGTAGTACATAAGACCTGTGCTTTGGCAGCGCAAACGTTTATGCTTGCCATGGCCAACGAAGGTTATGATACTTGTCCCATGGAAGGTTTTGACGGTAGGAGCGTCAAGCGTTTGCTCAACCTGCCTTGGGGTGCTGAAGTCAATATGGTGGTATCATGTGGTATTCGCGATGAAGGTGGCGTATGGGGCGATCGTATGCGGGTGCCTTTTGAGGAGGTTTATAAAAGGTTGTAGACCTTTAGTTTGTTTAGAACCACTTTCTGCAGCCTGTGACTTCGTGAGTCTTATATTCCCTGTTTGCCACAGGCAAGTTTATCGGCTGTGCCGATTTCTCTTTTCTTTGCTGTCCCATCTACCGAAATTTAGATTTTACTTTTTAACCCATTTTGTTTGCTTTGAAAATAGACTATCGCGATCGCTGTCGTAAATGCAAGGGTTCATGGTATGCAAAATTTTTTATCTACAGCATTTTAATCCTGATTAAAATCATAAATTTATCATTTATCATGTGCTAACTTTGTTCTAAGGAGTTAGCCGAAAATCCATTTTAAAGAGTAAGCACAATATTTAAAGTATGAAAAAAATAATTCTGGGCGTTTATTTAATGTTATGTGCGTTTTTAGTTTCTGCACAAACAGCACCAAATGATAATGTTTCCAATTTGCGTGGCAACAACGGAAGTAAGTACACGTTTACCACCACCGGCACATTAGAGGGCAGCTTATGGGGAGGCATGGAAGGCGTTTACACAGACGATTCAAAGTTAGGCAAAGCGGCAGTGCATGCAGGTATTTTGCGCCCTGGCGAAACCGGTTCTGTTACCATCACCATACTCGCAGGCAGAAGTCGTTATCTTGGCAGTATGCGTAATGGAATTCATTCCTCAGACTATGGTTCTTGGGGTGGTAGTTTTCAATTTAATGAAGTCTCTAAGGCAAGACCGAATGTTGCGGAAGCACCGGCAATAATGAAAGACTTAAGGGGGAATAACGGAACAACTTATACGTATGTAATTACAGGAACGAGTGATGGAAGTGTATGGGGTGGTGCCGATGGTGTGTATACCGACGATTCAAAATTAAGTACGGCTGCTGTTCATGCGGGCATATTGAATGTTGGTGAATCGGCATCCGTTAAAGTGACTGTTCTACAAGGTAGAGAAGCTTATAAGGGGAGTACGCAAAACGGTATTACAAGCAATAATTATGGCCCATGGCAAGGTAGTTTTAGTTTTGGGAATATTACTAAACCTTCTATATCTAATGCTCCAACCAATATGTCTGGTTACAGAGGGAAAATTGGTCAGGTATTTACCTTTAATGTAGTTGGTAGCAATTCGGGTACAGTTTGGGGTGGTGCAAATGGAATTTATACCGACGACTCGCCATTGAATACAGCAGCTGTGCATGCAGGCAAGGTGAGAGTAGGAGAGGAAGCCGTTATCAGGGTAAGAGTTGTAGCACCTAAAGCTAGTTATCAAGGGAATAATAAAAATGGGATTACCACAAAGAATTATGGAGCATTTCAAGGAAGTTATGTATTTGAATAAACAGTACTTATACAGTCGTAAAAAATCTATTTAGCAAAGTTATCCCACTCTCTGAATCCTACGCTCCGATGTATGTGACTTCGTGAGACTTATGTTCCCTGTTTGCCATAGGCAAGTTTATCGGCTGTGTCGATTTCTTTTTTCTTTGCAGACACATCTGCTGAAATTCATATTTTTTATTTTTTAACCATGTTGATTACTTTGAAAAATATACCAGTTTTGGGAGGGGCCTACCAGCTTCTAATGCAAACCTTATTCATCTATACGTTTCAATATTTTTGACCAGTATTTTTGATTAATTTGAATGAAATGTATACCAGCTGTCAGTGACGAAAGATCTAAACTTACTTTGCTGTTTGATCCGGTAAATACATAATTCCCTTGTGGCTGCATCATCATATTGTAAATGTCCACATTATGAATAGGCTCTTTCGGTATTTCAATACTGATGGAATTTGAAAAAGGATTTGGGTATACCGTACTTGGGTTTAGCAATTGATAATCATTCAGTGCAGTTACACACGAAATAGCTTGATTTTGACGATAAGTGATTCTTGCACTTGCAGCCAATGAATCCTGGAATACCTGGGCCTTTGGACAATCGTCTTTTAAAAAATAGGCTAACCAGATTTTTAAAAAATCATTTGTCGCCAATTGCTGCTCTTCTCTTGTAATGGAAGGGCTAGGGGTGCAAGAGGCTTCACCAAATGTGCAATTGAAATTTGAATTGGCAAAAAAACAATGTCCACCACCTATGATATTGATTTGTGTTTTATAAGCTGCCGATGTTGAATCAAACATAATATCTTGATGTTGTGAAGGGGGTGTAACGCAATCATTGACACCGCTGAATAATAGAGTGGGAACAGAAATCTGCTGAGAGGCAGTAATCGAAGATGGGTTTGTATTGGCTGCTGCAAACGAAACCATCGTTGTTATGTTTGTATTGTTTTGTGCGGAAAGAAAAGAACATCCACCTCCCATAGAATGTCCCATGATAGCTGTTTTGGGGCCCACACTCGAAGATGGCACGTCAACTCCTGCGCCACTACTTTGGATTTTTGTAATTAAAAAACTAAGGTCTTTTCCAAATTCAGCATGTATAGGAGAGAACCCGTCTTCAGTAGTAGGAAACGCAATGATATATCCCATAGGGACAAGTAATTCCCAAATATTTTGATAAGCACTCCATGTCATTACAAATCCATGTCCAAAGCTTATGAGTGGGAAAACGCCCGCTGCAATCGGTGTATTGTTGCCAGCTGTTATGGCTGGATAATAAATTTCTGTTGCAATTGGACGATTGTTTCTTGACGAATCAACAAATGTTACAGTTGTGTGTCCCACAAACTGGGCATTTAGCTTTAAGCAGCAGATTAGTGATAAAATGAGTAAAACGATTTTCTGATGCATAAAGTAGTGTTTGTGTTTTTTAGTGATCTTTTTTAGGGTCTTTGGTTTTTCTTTTTGAGGGAATGAATTTATTCATTAAATAGATGATACAAAGGGTGTCCGAAGTAAGATGACCTGAAAAGCAAATGTAATTTATCATGTAAGACAATAGAGCATTGGTATGGTCTCATCTTAATCGTTTTTATTGATATGATATATACTCTCCGTCTGGAGCAGGAATGATGCGTTGCCATAGCGGGCTAGCTTTCTGCACCAGTGTTCGTGCATATGCTTGCGCCAGATGGAACGAAAAAGACCATCATGTAAATAGCAAGCCGGCTTGTGGATTCACAAGCCGGCTCGACAGAATTTATGGTGGTGGTAAGAATAAATGATTTTTTTTACAAAAAATTTGGCTTTAATTTTTTACGAAAGTTAATACGTTTAAAGTATTTGCATTTTTTAATCGTAAAATATATGTTCCAGGTTTTAAATCACTCACTTGAATAGATCTATTGTTGTTCAATAAATATTCATTTTTTAATTTTACACCCATCATGTCAATGATTTCATAAGTAGTTTGCAATTCTAATTCAGCATTCAATAAGGAAATTTCATTTGTACAAGGATTTGGATACAATGTAAATTCGCTACCTTTTCTGTTTAATTCAATTGTTTTCGAAAACGAAACACTTCCATCAATATCTGTTAATTTAAGACGATACCAAATTGTTCCAGTTTGTAAATAATCATCTTCAAATGTATAATCTATTTGATTTTTTTGTGTTGATTGAATTGCATACACCTTGCCTACATCAGCCCAGTTTAATACATCGTTTGAGCGTTGTATGCTGAAGTATTCACAGTTTATTTGTTGCTCTACCGACCAGTTTAACATTGTAGTATGATCTTTCAGTTCGCCATAAAAATCTTTCCATATTGCACCCAATGCAATTTGAGGTGATAGGGTAACTACAATATTATTCACATTATAAGTAATTGTCCATGTTGTCCCTATAGGGGTAGCTGGGAAATTTACAGTTGAGAATGTTCCAGAATAAGGACCATTTAATACGGTGAAGCTTGTATTTATTAGAGGTTCATAGCCATTCACCAATTCAATATTTAAGGGCCCTCCGATGGTAGTTGCGTTTGCAAATGATACGTCAATTTTAGCGTAATTCAATGCACTTCCAAATTTCAGAAATATAGATTGGTTGCTTAAGTTATTGCTAATGCCATAAAATATAAAATTGGAAAACTCATTTAAAGCGGTGATGACACTATTATTAATATTGCCGTTTCCTCTGAAGTTGAGGGTCTGACCATTTTGACTACCAATAAAATTTCCTTCATTGAAAAATGAACTGGTCCCAACACCAGAAATATTTCCATTATTATTTGTAAATATCCCGTAATTATAAATGTTGCTTATTGGTGGTTCATTATTTATCGTTCCACCGTTCAAATTGATTTGCCCAAGCGAATTATTGACCAAAGCATTACTGTTGGAAATAACTCCGGTTACATTTAAAACATTCTCGTTTATAATTGAGCCGAAGTTGTCTATAGAACCCAATACATTGATTGTTCCATTATTTGTTAATAACTGACCGCTACTTACTATTATTCTTGCCATGATATTTGCAGGCACATTGATTGTTCCATTATTTATAATATTGGTACCTATAGGTATGGTGCAAAATGTAGAAGGAGATAAGGTTAATACATCTCCAGCTGCTAATGTAGTGCCTGGGTAGCTTGGGCTCCATGCGGCAGGGTTTGTCCAATTATTGGAACCCGTAAAAGTGTAATTTACTGCGAAAATCTGCCCGCTCATTATGAAGAAAGATGCCAGTAAACATGATGTTTTGTAAATTTTTTTTAACATAAATATATTATTTTGAAGCAAACTTATGAACCAATAACAACACATTGAATACTCGGTTAGTAAACAACTCATCTTAGATTTTGAAACTTGGTTTTCAGTAAGTGTAAGGTCTTGTCCAAAAATAACTGCAAACAAAATTATCCTGTAAACCGATGTCAGGATATATTAAATACCTGTAAACTTTTTTAGGACGAGTCACTCCATATCCTGCGGCTTTTCTATCGGTTGGAGAGCCACCAACCGAAATTAATTTTCCCACTCTCAGAAACATTTAACTTCTTGAGTCTTATGTTCCCTGTTAACCACAGGCAAGTTTATCCACTGTGCCGATAATTACACTTTGTATGCTATTGCCTATCATTAATCTTTGACAAATTTGATTTCTATAGATTTTTCGGCATGAGTAAGTATTAAAAAGTAGTTGCCTGCTGGGAAATTTGAACAGGATAATTTAAACATAGATTGCATGGATTGTCCAGCTATCAGTTGTTCTCCAAGGGTGTTATATATGGCATAGTCAAATTGGTCAAAAGGGGTATTGATGTTTAATACATTGGTAACAGGATTTGGATAAAGGTCTATAGCTTTATTCAAAAATTCGCTGCTTGTAGCAGTATTCACCATGCCTCCATTCCAAATAAATAATCCAAATGCAAATGGTTGTGTGCCTACCGGAACAGAGGTAATAACGGTGTTGGTGCTGGTATTGATGACTGTCACGTCATTGGTACTTTCACAAGCTACATATAATTTTGAACCGTCTTTTGTAATGCCTATTCCATAAGGGGTATTGCCGACCGCTACAGAATCAATTACTGTATTGGTGGCAGTGCTGATGGTTTTTACATAATTACTAAATGATCCACAGTATACCTTACTTCCATCAGGACTCACACACACACCCTCAGTATAAGGTCCAATTTGAATATCGGTTATATGCGTATTGGTTAAGGCATTCACCACCGAAAGTGTGCCATTATGCTGACAGGCCACATATACACGCGAACCATCGGGACTCACAGCTACCCCAACGGGTTCCTGGTCGATATCGATGGTGGTAATCAGCGAATTTGTAAGCGTACTAAACACACTTAAACTGGAATCTTGCAAATTTGAAATGTATAGTTTACTGCCATCAGGACTCATCGCCATGCCATTGGGTACATTTCCTACTGTATAATTGGTAATGGCATTGGTGAGGGTATCATATACTGCTATTTCATTGTTGGAAAATAAAGCAATATAAACTTTACGGCTATCAGGACTTACCACAATACCTTGCGCAGACCCGGATAAATTGTAAGTATTGATAATGGTATTGTTAGCAGTATTGATAATGGTAAATTTATTATCAATTTGATACCCGACATAGACGCGCTTTCCATCAGGACTCACACAAACACCATAAGCGTTTCCTGGAGTCGTAATGGTAGCCACTACCATGTCGGTTGCTGTATTGATAACGCTCACTTTACCGTCATTGCTGGTGATATAGGCATTTTGCGCAAAAATGCTTAGCCCATTTATTAATATAAAGATTGATATGAAGATGGATTTCATTTGTGTAAATTTTTATACCTCAAAAATAGATAAAATGGAATTATGTTATATACCTTTTGATGGGTATTATGATGTGTTTTATGAACGCCTTACACACAATGCTAATATTTACAACGCAAAAATCAATGATGGATTATATGGCATGGTCAATTGCTTACAACAATAATTGAATTTTTCTTTTGTGTTATGGGCAAATGTTGATTGTATTTTAGATAAATCACATCCCTAAAATATATACCACAAACTCTAGCCTTAAAGGCTTAACTTTACTTAATTAAAGACATATACTATGAGCAGCAACAGAAGAAATTTTATTAAAACCGGCGGACTTGTTCTCACTGGGATGCTGGCAGGGGCTCACATGGTTAGTGGTTTTGTACCAATCCATTCTGCCATTATTGCAGGAGGGGAGGGTGACTATACCTTACCCGCATTGGGTTATGCGTATGCTGCACTGGAGCCTCACATCGATGCACGTACCATGGAAATACACCATACCAAACATCATCAGGCTTATATTGCCAAACTCAATGCAGCCTTAACAAAAGAGCCTGAATTAAAAACCAAGTCGCTTGAACAATTATTAGCTTCCCTTAAAACCTTACCCGAATCTGTTCGTAACGATATTCGTAACCATGGCGGTGGCCATTGGAACCATCGCTTTTTTTGGACGGTGATTGGTCCAGGCAATACGATGCCATCCGAAAAATTACAGACAGCTATCATCAATGACTTCGGTAGCATGGAGGCGTTCAAAGAACAATTTGAAAAAAAATCGATGAGTGTTTTCGGTTCAGGTTGGTGTTGGCTAATGGTAGATGCAAAGGGTAAACTGATAATAAGCACCACAAGTAACCAAGATAATCCGCTGATGGATATCGTTGAGACCAAAGGCAAACCGATTTTAGCGCTTGATGTATGGGAACATGCATATTATTTAAACTACCAAAACAGAAGAGCCGATTACCTTAAAGCTTTTTGGCATATCGTAAATTGGCAAAGTGTCAATGAAAAGTTTGAAAGTTAATTGTTCAAATCGTTTTTACTATTAATATTTTTTCTATCGGTTGGTGTCCCACCAACCGAAATAGAGTTTACAGATTTATTATATAATCCTGATATTGGTTTACAATTTCTTCTATCGGTTGGTGTCCCACCAACCGAAATACACTTTACAGTTTTATAATAAAATCCTGATATTGGTTTACAATTTCTATCGGTTGGTGTCCAGCCAGCAGAATTAATTTTTCAATCAATTGACGTATCTCTTACCGAAATTAATTTATCTTTAATTAATGAATTTATTCCATAAGAGGCAGGGGCAAATGTATGAGGATATACCTTATTTCTATACTGATACAATTCATCATTTTGAATTACTATTAAATGATGACCATTTAAAAATGATTATTATTCAGTCATTGAAATACTTCGTTAGCAATGGATTCATAGAAGTATATGCATATGTAATCATGCCCAATCACATACATTTGATATGGAAATTGCTAAAATTAAATGGAAAAGAAAGTCCTGCAGGAAGTTTTGCAAAATATACAGCACATGAATTCAGAAAATATTTAATGCAAAATGATTTAGTGAAATTACAAAAATTCATGGCAGATAAAATTGATAGAAAAATGCAATTTTGGAAAAGAGACCCTTTAGCGATTCCATTAAGCAGTGAAGACAACCTGATTCAAAAATTAGAATATATTCATAATAACCCCATAAAGGAGAAATGGAAATTATCGCATTTGCCGGAAGAGTATCGATGGAGTAGTGCAGGATTTTATAAAACTGGAATTGATGAGTTTGGATTCTTAACACATTTTAAAAGTTAGAATATTTGTTTGGTTAGACATCTAACAATAGATAAACTTCTTGTTGTTATTTGTTCTTGTATGTGTATAGTTTACATTTTTTGTGTAAACCTATTTTAGGACATGATATAAAAATAATTGTTTGGTGGGACACCAACCAATAGGGTAAATAGATAAACTTCTTGTTGTTATTTGTTCTTGTATGTGTATTGTTTACATTTTTTGTGTAAACCTATTTTAGGACATGACAAATTGTTCTTGTACGTGCATCGTTTACATTTTTTGTGTAAACCTATTTTAGGACAAGACACAATATTTTTTCTATCGGTTGGTGTCCCACCAACCGAAATACAGTTTACAGATTTATTATATAATCCTGATATTGGTTTATAATTTTTGTGTAAACCTATTTTAGGACATGACATTCGTATAATTGTTTGGTGGGACGCCAACCAATAGAGAATATATTTCTTCGATTTTGTTACAGTTATGGAGCTCTATTTTTTTTTATATAAAAAAAGAACTGAGTGTTAAACCCAGTTCTTTTTTGCAAAAATAAAATCCAATCTTAAAACTATTTTTTAATGAGTTTTATCACTTGCTCTGCTTCGTTGTTTCGGTTAAGGTTCAATGTATACATTCCTTTAGGAAGTGTCTGTAAGGAAATGCTTGTAAGGTTAGTGCCTATTTTTGTCGGTACAATTAACGATATTACCTTTCTTCCTGTGATGTCATAGATGTCAACATTGGCAGGTGTTTCGTTTGAAGATAGAAATGAAAGTTTTACAATATCGTATGCTGGATTTGGATAAAGCATTACTTCATCTGTATGGCTACTGTGGTTTATGAGAATGGTTTTACTATAGTTGATGTGACCATCCATATCATACTGTGCGATACGGTAAAAATTTTGTCCATTTATCAAAGCTTGATTGTTATAAGTATACTGATGACTTGCATCTGTTTCTTTCCACCCCAAGGTGTTAAAGTCTACACCATTAGCACTTTGTTGAATGGCAAAGTTTCTTACATTGATTTCGTTGGCTGTCTCCCAATATAATTCATGCCCTGAAGCAGTTGCTTTTGCATTAAATGCTAACCAGGTAAGGGGTAGAGGAGTGCCACCTGCATTGGCAGCATGTAATCTAAACTGGCTAAACGAAGGGGTATTGATACCTATTACCCAATACAAAGCAGAAGCATTATACGAAATACTATCGGGTATTATCACAAGAGGATTGCTTCCGAGACCAGCATTGTCATTTTTGGTGAACCTGATATTGGCAATACCTGCGGCATCCAACTCATTGATAGGAAGTAAAGGCCAATTGTTTAAGGTGGCATAAGCATTATAAGTATTAAAATCATCCTGGGTAAAATAGAAGTATACCCTTGCTGCACTATTTATATCGGCGCTTACCTGAAACCAACGTTTTACATAAGGTTGATTATTATGAGTAGGTACACTGTTTTCAACTTGTACAGTCACCGATGTATTTCCCATGTCAGCTACATTCTCATCGATGCTCGCAATTAAATTACAATTGCCTGTATAATAATTGAGCATCGTATTTTGCAATTGATGTTGATTGTCACTAACATTTCCACTGTTTGATTGAGCATTGAAAGCGCTTGCCAAACTGATATCGTTCGCTGAATTATTGACAGTCACAGTATAGGTTTCATCTGCGTTGCAACCATTCACATCAGTTGCTGTTACTGTGTACACAGTAGTGGCTGCAATGCTAAATGGAATGGCATTTGTAATACCTCCACTCCACACATACGTATCGGCTCCTGATGCTGTTAAAGTGATTAGGCTGTGTGCACAAACATTATTGGCAGAAGCTGTAATGGCTGGAACTGGTAATGGGTTTAATACGATGTTGATAATATCTGTGGTATCGTGTTCATTTGAATTTGTACAGGTAGCAATCATTCTAAACTGTGTATTTACAAACAATAAATCGGTAACATATTGTAGTGTAGTATCACCATTGCCTGGGGCTACATTGCTCCAGCCCAGCCCAGTGTTTTGTTGCCATTGGTAATGTACTCCTTTGGTTTGAAAAGGAATATTTACCCACAATGAATCACTACTGCCCAGACAAACGGTGTCCGATAAAAAACCTGGAAGTCCTGCTGTAGGTGTTCCAGCGCAGTTTTCTTCTACTTTGTAAATACTTAAGGTGCTACTGATTTCATTGGCAAGTATTACATAGTTGTTTCCATCTGGGCTTTGTAGATTATTGATAAAAACAATGCCTTCTGACCCAAGATCTGGACCACGATTATTTTGGTAAGTGACATATTGTGGTGCTATTGGATTGCTGATGTCATAAGCCATCACACCGCCAATTCGTTCTAATGCAATAAACACATAAGGGGTGGTATTGATGGTGCCAATAGCGATGCCTTCAGGTTCAGGTCCTTTATCATCACTTCTGTCTTTTACGGTAATACCCACACCATTGCTTGCATTAAACATACTGCCATAAATAGGATGATTTTCGGTGATGAGCTCTAATTCGTTTTTACTATCATATACTTGACTCAAACCTGCGTTGGCTTGCCATACTGAAAATGAGCGTGCGCCAAAAGTATATATTTCATCAAAATCACCATCATTGTCTGTATCACCTAAGGTGCTTGTAATATTCAATCGTCCAAGTAAACTATTGTTTTTTATTTCTGTTGCTTGAGGAAAAATGGTATTGTCTAATAGATAATTTGCTGCATTCACTCTTTTGATTTCACTAAAGCCTGCATATTCTCTTGCATCCCCTTCATTGGCCGAAAAAATATAGGTATTGCCACCGGTGGTAAATTGTGCAATAGCGTCTGGCAAATACATGCCTTTTACGGGGTATTGTGCCAGATTAATGCCTAAAGTGGTATTTGATGCATCGAAACTATTTTCTGCTTGATTATAATTTTTAAAACCTAATGGATATACAGCCGTGATGGTATTTGTATTTAAATTTATTTCTGCCATCGCATTGTTTTCTTGTAATGAAACCCATGCTTTGCTGTCATCATCCGCTATGGTAATATACTCTGGTTCCATATCTTGTGATACAGATGCGCCTGGTCCAAATATTCTGATGCCTTGCGCTCTCAGGGCTACTTCTTGTCCATCTAATGCATTAAAATTGATCTGACTACTTGTGGCATTCAACACACCAAGAGAAAGGTCAACTACAGTAATAGTTCCTTCGGGATCAACCGTATAAGCAGTATTGGGCTCGCCTTCATTGGCGGTATACACTTTAGTGCCGGCATGGTTAAACGTAATCATATCAGGCATAGCACCTGCATTGACTTGATGCAGGAAATTGCCATTTGAGTCAAGAAAAACTACATACCCATTTTGTTGTGGACTGGTATTTTCAATGGCTAAAGCAACCAATCCATTTTTTACGGCTACACTATTGATATTACCATAAGCACTGATGCTTATAGAATAAAGCATTACAGGATTGGCAGGATTTTCAAAGGATACAATATTTAATTTGGCACCTATGCTATTGGCGATATATAATCTTTGACTCATAGAATCGTAGGCTACTATTTCGGCGGAGTTGGTGCCCGCAACGCCATTGCTAAAACTGTTGACTAATGTTAAGGCTAATTTGTTACTTGCCACAGGTAATATTTTGTCATTGTCTTTTATATACAATACATATTGATCATTTGCTTGGTAGTTTACATTCACTGCATTGCTAAATTTTAAAATGAGATACTCGTCTGATTCTATATTTAGGTCGTCCATAATTGTGATAGGTAAGGTGAGGGTATCTCCTGCTTGTGCATTGGCTGGAATGCTAAGGGTTACATTGCCAATAGTATAGTCGCTACCTGATGAGGCATTCGAAAAGGAAGAAACATTGACATCAATAGAAGCGGCTGCATTACCAGCCACATCGATTATTGCATATACATTGGTAGTGCCTGTTTGTTCGTTTACGGTTTTATCGTTGCCAATAAATTGAAGCTGAAAAGGTACGGGTGGTATCAATGATTCGCCTGATATAGTAATCATATCAAAACGGGATGTTCCAGATGGTGAATAACTGCTGGTAGATCTTGCAGCTAAATAAGTACCAGCAATAGGGTCGTAATCACTGACAATTCTAAAACCCACATTCGGATTATCATCTAAAGCAGTGATGGCACTCAAATCGGTATTGCGTAAATTATACCATACATCACCTGTGCCACTTGGTGCTGGGGTAAAGGTAAAAACTTGTGCATCGATCCATACAGGTACAGGTGCAGTTATGTCAGTGGTGTATTGTACTACATAGGTATTGCAAGCTGTGTTGCTCAGTCGTTGGTCAAATCGAATTTGAATATTTTGAAAGCCTACTGTTGAAACAGCCACTTGTATACCTGCTGTCTTTGGGGCTGTATTTTGTGGAGCGTATCCAGTAGTATTATAGGCGTTGTTGACTACAGCCGTGTCGCTTGAGCCGCCCGATACAGCACCTGAAGCATACGTAAAGGTTGTTCCTCCAATGTTTGTAAGGGTGCCACTTCCTGTAGAGGGTAAGGCTGTCAGGTTGTTAAAATTCCAAATTGTAAAAGGGGTTTGTGCATAGCCGCACAAGTGTAAAAACACAAGGCAACTGAATAAAGCAAGTTGTTTCATATCATTTTTTTTGCAAAGGAACACTGCGCATGTAAGGAGAATATTAAGGGAACTTTACGCAATAGTGATGATATAAAAAAAGAAATGTCGTTTTGATAATATGTAAAAAAAAGGGATAAAAAATTTTATCAATTATTGAGCTGAAGGGGAACTATTATCAAATCCAGATTATAGATAGAAAAAGGTACTTGACATAAAAAGAATAGAATATGTTAAAATAAAAATTAACTTTATGAACAAATTTTTAATCTATGAACAAACGTTATGCGATTGTAGCTTGTTTTTTAATGGCTACTTCATAACTAACGAAATTAAAATTGTTGAATACCGTGGGCAAAACGTTGAGAGTGTTTGATGTTCAAGGCAGTTATATTTTAGATTTAAAAGAATATCCAGCAGCCATTTATTATTTGCAGGATAGCAGAAATAATAAATCGTATAAACTGATTAAAAAGTAATTCGCCATTTCGGCTTAGTATGTTTTTAATTTGGCGAGTCGTTGATTTCCTTTTTTAATCCAGGGTAACTCTACAAAATAATAAAGTACACATGCTGACACAATGGTACATGTCATCATGATAACGCCAATCAATAATGCTGTGATAAAATCATTGGTACCAAACAGTTTCTGGAAACTCTTAAATCGCGGAATGATTAAATTAAATAGCCAGAACCAATGTACGAGATACATGCTGTACGAGATTTTGCCTAAAAAAGTCAATGTTCGGTGATTTAAAATACGTTGTAAGCGTTGCTGATTAATTACAATGCCTAAAATAAAAAAGGCGCCAATGCCACTGACTTGAAATAAATCAATACCGGTGAATTGCCGAAGCCATTTATAAATTTCAGGTAAGGGAATCATATCGCTTATGGGGGCTGCTAAATAAGCTATGATGATGCAAATCACTAAAAGATATCGATAAGGGTATAAACGATTTGATCGGAATGAATAAGATGATAAAGTTGGATAATGATAGGCTAACAACATTCCTAACAGAAAATGCAATAGAAAAGAGGAGAAAAATGCAGATAATAATAAGGAGAGCAAAATGAGTATGTGAAATAAGCGTTTATCATACCTCACCAATAAAATAATAAAAGGAATAAAAAGGGAAATCACCAGTTCTACATTCAGGGTCCAGCCGGGGTTGTATAATTTTGTAAAGTTATGGATAAGAGAAGCTTCATTCACTAATTCGGTGAGTGTATTGAATACTTTAAATTTATTTCCCCATACGAAATGTAAAAAATAACATGATAAAGCAACCCAAAAGGCAGGGTAGAGACGATACATTCTTGTAATGACAAAACGTTTATAATCGACAGGTTTGTTTGCCAGGCTACCATGGAAATATTTTATGGATAATACAAAACCACTTAGGACAAAGAAAAATGAAACCGATGCCGGTCCGTTGAAAAATAATGAGAGGATCTGAATTTGTGTTTTATTCAAAAATTGGATAGAGGCATCAAATCCTCCTACAAAATGATATAGCACGACAGATAAACAAGCCATACCACGAATGCTATCTAAATAGTCAAATCGTTGATTTATTTGATTATTATTTAATCCCTCATTCGTCATAGGCTCAAAATTGATTTATGATCTAGTGTACAGTTATTTAATGCTTTGCAACATCACTTCAATAGCCTTTTCGAGTTGGGTATCTTTGCCATTGAGAAAATCTTCATAACGAAGGTCAACATCGATATCTGCTTCTAATTGAAGGTTTTCGGTAGGCCTGTTTTCATTGCCAATTGTGGCCACCATCGGAATGCCAAAAACCAATGTGGGGTCTATTTGTGTTTCCCACCATACGGCAGTACCGGTACCAGGTACTGGTTTGCCAATGGTTTTGCCAATACCAGCTTGTTTGTATACATACGGAAAAATAAAGGCATCGCTATAATTACCTTCACTCATCAACACACAACTGGGTTTGGTCCAACGTCCCATAGGCTCGCCATCTTTTAGTCGATTTCCTTGTGGTGCAAAGTCGAGATATCGTTTACCACTCAAAAAGGTTTTGAGGTCGTCATGTAGCCAGCCACCGCCATTGAATCGGGTATCGACAATGAGTGCCTTTTTTTCGAAATTTTCACCCATCACTTCATCAAACACATCTCTGTAACTTCCGTCATTCATCCCTTGCACATGTACATAACCAAGCTGACCATTGCTTTTTTTGTCTACCAATGCTTTCATAAGTCGGATCCATCGTTTATACATCAACGTATTTTCTTCACCTAAACTAATGGGTTTTACCACCTCTTCTATTTCATTGGGTGTTTCAGGATTACGAAAAGTGATTAAGGTATTTTGTTTATTTTTTCTATTGAGCAAGCTTGTCCAGTCGATACTGTCTGTTATAGTGATGCCATCAATTTTTTCAATAATATAACCTGCCTTGAGTTGACTTGAAGCTTTGGAAAAAGGCCCTTCGGCTATAATTTCACTTACTTTCAAACCAGGTCCTGCAAAGCTCTCATCATACAATAAACCTAAAGAGGCCGTTTCATCTCCATGGGCAATGGATGGACTGTATCTGCCACCTGTATGGGAGGCATTGAGCTCGCCTAGAAATTCGCTGAGCAATTCCTGGTAATCATAATTGTTTGAGATATAGGGTAAAAAGCTGCGATAATTTTCATACAGCATCTTCCAGTCCAAGCCATGTATGGCAGGGTCATAAAATTTTTTCTTGACTTGTCGATAGGCATGCCCAAGAATATAGGCACGCTCTGATTCTGTATTGAGTTTCATTTCACCACCAATACCGATGGGTTCTATTTTTCCATTTTCATCAATTTTTGAAAGCTTACCATCTTTTACCACAAAAAGGGATTTGCCATCTTTGCTCATTTCAATTCCGCTGCCACCTGCACCTAATTTGGCAAGTATTTTTGTTTCTCGTGTACGTGGCTCCGTTACCCATAAGTCAAACCCTTTTTCGAATGCAGCAAGGTAATAGAGTTTAGTGCCCTCATTATTTAGTGCATAATCACTGATACTGCTGCTATTGATGGTTAATCGTTTCACACGTTCTGCAAAATGTTCTATTACTAGTGGTGTTTGTTTGGTGCTATCGCTCTTTTCGTCTGTCTTTTCTTTTTTCTTTTTGATACCATTTTCTTTATCTTCCTTATCTTCTTTTTCCTTGGCTTCTTTTTCTTTCTTTTCTTTCTCCTCTAATAATGCAAATTCTTCTTTGCTCAACGAAAATCGATCATACGCTGCCTGGTCAAAAAATCCAAGATAAATATCTACTTCCCGATTGCCTTGCATGGCATGACTTTTTCGACCATTTTTAGCATTTACCCATGTCATGGCTTTACCGTTCATGGCCCATTTTACATTACCTTGTCCATACCCACTTGCAAGCGGATGTGTAATTGAGCTGTTATTTTCATTCTTGATGAGTGCTACACTTGATGAAAACCAGTTTCCTTCCCCATCATCACATAAGATATGTTTGCTATCGGGACTCCAGGCAAAATCCCAATCTCCATCCGAATAACTAAAGTTTCTACCAATGGGCAAAAGGGTATTGCTTTCTTTGGTTTCAATATTGAAAACTTTTAAACTGTTTCTTTCTGCGATATATGCAATGAATTTTCCATCAGGTGAATATTTGCCTTGAAACTCTTCTTCATTGCTGGCAATCAATGCCACTTCATCCAGGATGGTTGAAGCATAAAAGTATGGTTCTTCTTTTCGATTGATTGTGGCTTTATAAATATCCCAACTCTCACCTCGTTCGGCGGAGTATATCAAACTACGGCCATCGGGGCTCCATTGTACATAACGTTCTTGTTGTGGTGTATTGGTTATTCTTTTTGTCTGGGTGCCTTCAACGCTGGTGACAAATACTTCACCCCTGTTTACAAAAGCAATTTCTTTTCCATTAGGGGAAAGTGCAAATTGCGAAATGCCACTATTGACAGCAATGTTTTTTTCAGTACCTGCTCTGCCGTCATTACGAATAGAAACACTTAGTTTTTGGGGTTCAGCATTCAATGATTGGGTGTACAAGTCTCCATTATACGTATAGCATAAGGTTTGTTGATTGCTTATACTAAGGTGACGTACAGGATGCGTTTTAAATTGGGTTATGGCGGTTTGTTGGCCGTTTTCAGCCTTCCATATGTTTAAGGTACCGCTTTGCTCACTCAGGAAATATATGGCATTTGAGACAGGTGAAAATAGGGGTTCTAAATCTTCGCCTTTGAAAGTACTGATTTGGTTGAAACGCATATTTTTTAAGTCTAAAGTCCAGATGTCGCGGGTAACACTGCTTGTATGATGTTTGCGCAATAAATCTTCATATCCTTTTCGATCTTGAAATACAATCATGCTTCCATCTTGATTATATCGTGCTTCGCTGATTCCTGCTTCAGTAAGGAGGGTAGCTTTTCCTCCTTTTTTATCAACCGTATACAGATTTTGAAACAGACGGGGGCTATAAAAACGGATATTGGTATTGCTTATACATCGTGCACTTGTAAAGAGAATGCCACGGTCATCAGGGGTAAAATCTTGTGGATAATCAGCGGCGCTATGATGGGTAAGTCTTTGGGGAGTGCCACCACTGACAGGCATTACAAACACATCAAAGTTGCCATAACGGTCACTTGCAAATGCGATGCTTTTTCCATCATGACTCCATACCGGCATCATATCATGTGAATCATGAATGGTAAGTGGGGTAGCGATGCCACCCGATGATGCCACAAGATATAAATCGCCTTTGTATCCAAACGCAATTTGCGAACCGTCGGGGCTGATACTTGGGTAACGCATCCATAATATATTTTCTTGAGCAAAACTGCATGCAAATGAAAAAAGCATGCATAGGGTTAAAAAAGGTTTTTTCATAGAGATAAATGTATATAATTATTTTGAATTTCAATAGTTCGAAACTTAAATAAGCAAGAATTGACAAGGTTTAAATGTCATTTTATAAAAAGTGAAAAAGTTAAAACGCCCATTTTTTAAAATTTATTTCGAAGCCGTCAACTCTTTGAAATAGGCTTAAACACTTGTTTTTATTTGTTTTCACTTTGAATGTTAGGGGAGGGTTTGATCAATATTTTTTAAAAAAATCAAAATATATTTGGATATTACGTTTCATAACGTAATTTTACGTTATGAAACGTAATACACATCCATCCCTTACCCATGCAGAAGAAGAAATCATGCAAATCATTTGGAAATTAAAAGTTTGCCTGGTGCGAGATATCATTGATGAGTTAGGGACTCCCAATATTCCACATAGCACGGTTTCGTCAGTGGTACGTATTTTAGAAAAGAAAGGATTAGTAACACATAAGGCTTATGGTAAAACCTATGAGTATAGTCCATTGGTATCGAAAGATGAATATGCACAACAACATGTACAAGGTTTATTGCAAAAATATTTTAGTAATTCTCCCAAGCAATTGGTGAGTTTTTTGGTGCAGAAAAATAATATAGATTTAAAAGAGTTGAATAAATTGATGCAAACATTAAGTAACCATAATAATAAATAATATGCTACAATATTTTATCAATGTAAGTATTTGTTGGTTAGTATGCCTAATGCTGTATGATCTATGGTTACGTAATGAGCCCTATCATCAATACAACAGAATGTATTTGCTGCTAAGTTTGATGGCAGGTTTATATATACCCACTTTGCAATTTGCAAAGATGAATGTGATAAAAACCAATACTTATGTGCAACCTACAATGAAGGTGTATGAAACCAATAAAAATATTGCTATTGAGCAGGTGCATCAATGGACAAGTGTATCTTCAAATACCCCATTCGAATTAAGTACTATATTATGGTTAGTGTATTTGATAGGCATTGTTGTAGGTGTGCTCATGATTGTATTTGAAATGATCCGTATTTTTAAAATGTATAAACGGGGTATAAAAAGTGTGGAGTCGGGATGTATCATCATTGAAACGAATCAGGGACATGCACCCTTTTCTTTATTCAAATTATTATTTGTTCACAGCAAAGAATTGTACTCACCTGCACAATGGCATTTTTTACTCAATCATGAAAAAGAACATGCCCGACAGCGACATATTATTGATAATGTATTTTTAATCATTCTTCGAATCGCTTGTTGGTTTAATCCACTTCCAACCCTTTATTTTAAAAGACTCAGATTGATACATGAATTTCAAGCTGACCATGTGGCAGCCACACATACCCAAACCTATGGGGCCTTTCTACTTGAACAGCATTTATTACAAGGCGCCCCTTCCATTGCTCATTCATTCAATGATTCACCCATAAAAAAACGAATAAAAATGCTATTAAAATCAAATAAAACAAGCAAAAATCAATTAAAATACCTGAGTATTTTACCCCTTTTTCTCATCTTATTGGCTTTCTGTGCTGAGACTACAAATTCACAAAGTGCTTCCAAACAAGGAGATGTCATTCATTTTAATGGAAATGAAATTGGCCTGGGTATCTTTAAAGTGATTCCTTATGAATATGAAATGACTTTGCAGCAACAAAGAAAAATGTTTCTGAATGTAGTGATCCCTGACTCATTGCCTATTAAAGATATGAGAAGTGGATTAACATCAATGCAGGCATTGCAATTGGATACTTTACCAATGACATTAAATGGGAAAAAGATATATGGCAATGAGTCACAGTATAAATTAAGTGCTGATCAATCGTATGACCGTGAACCGCAATTTAGTAGTGCCACTAAAAATATTGAACAATATCTCTTTTCTCAAATGCAGCAATCCTTAGCTCAATTACCTACTGGTCAATATTTTTTTAGCCTCAGAAATGCCGTGCTAGATGAAAAAGGCAAATTGGTTTATTACGAACAGGAAGGAATTGGCATCTATGCAAGTTCCAGTGATGAATCGATGCCTGTTATTGATGATAAAGTGAAGAAGAGTATTCTATTGAAACTACAATCAGTATTAACACAATCAGCGAATATACAACCTGCATACAAAGGAAATCAAGCAGTGCCTGTTCGTTTAGAACTTGGAAAATATATCATACAGGTAAAAGATCATAAAGCTCAATTGGTAGAAAGAGGTGGGTGTTAAACCTGGGTTTTATCATCGAAACAGCATACTTGACTATCTTTAAAGTATCGTTGGTATTAATTGCAACGCTTGCTTAAAATTGATAACTGATTCATTTTTACGTTGATCAACAATCTCCTCTTTTTTAGACATCTTATGAATACCTTTGCAAAAGACAAATTTAAGTATGAAGCAATGAAATCCATGATTTTGCCATTGGCCGTAAGATACTCATATTTTAAAACTTGCAGGAAATGGTCAATATTCATTGACAATGATTGAGATGGTTTTTATGTTAAGACATTTAAAAAACAAACACAATGGAAATATTCAAGAATGAAATAAAACATTGGTTTAAATCAGATGAACAATTTAATCAGCTTTATCCAGTTGATATACAGCTTTTGGCTTCCTGGCATTGGACACCTTTGCATGTGGCAAGAAAAGCAGCTCAGTTTTTAGCTGCTGAAAAAAACGCCAGCATCTTAGATATTGGCAGTGGGGTGGGGAAGTTTTGTTTAATTGCAGCTCATTATGAACCTAATGTGCATTTTTACGGTGTTGAACAGCGTCAGCATTTAATTGATTATGCTGAAAAAGCCAATGAAACGTTGCAATTAAACAATGTAACTTTTCTATGTAAAAACTTTAAGGATATTGATTTCAAAAACTTTGATCATTTTTATTACTTCAATTCATTTTATGAAAATCTGGAAGGCACATCTAAAATCGATGACAGTATTGATTACTCAACAGCATTGTTTCATTCTTACAGTCTTTATTTAATGCGACAGTTGGCATTAAAGCCAGCAGGAACAAGATTAGCCACATATCACAGTTCAGAAAGTGAAATCCCCTTAGGCTTTCATTTAGTAAAAGCTGATTTGGATGAGCAATTAAAATTTTGGGTGAAGATTTAAGAATGGATGATGTGTATCATCAACAAAAAATTAAATGAAGTTATGTAACTCGTCAACGCATCGCATGTCACTTTGAGCGACGAGTTATTTTTTTTGGGAAAAAAGTAAAAATAGGTTTGTTTATTCAAACACATAATAACAACCCAATACCACCAAGCCAATAGCAATGCTGGTTAATCCCACCATATTGAATTCACGCATTTCTGGAAAGATATCTAAAAGGGTAAACATACAACTGGTAAATCCTACTAAAGCACCAATAACCATGCATATAAATCCCCTGGTAGATTTAGCAGCTGAGCGATGTTTTTTATAAAGTTGAATGATTTCGTCAACCTTTTCTTTAATGAAACCTTTGTCTTGCAAATCGGCTTCAATTTGTTCTACAGAATAGCCGAGATGCGACCATTGACTAAAAAAATCATGATAAGTTGGGTTCATTTCACTCATAACAATTGATTTAGGTTTATTTGAATACCCTAAAATAAAATATTTTTTATATAAATAAAATTTTTTAACAAAAAGCTGAACCCACTCTCCTAAGCTTGAGACTTCGTGTGTCTTATTTTCCCTGTTTGCCACAGGCAAGTTCATCAGCTGTGCCGATATTCCCTTATCGGTTGATTTCCTACCAATCGAACTTACTATTTTAATTGCTGGTAGGACATTAACCAATAGAAAAGTTTCGAAGAACAGAGGCTATCATGAAACCTCGCTGTAGTTGTCCTTGCGATATTTTTGCGATAGTGTTCATTTGTAGAAAATGGTTTGTTAGTTCGATACCCTATTGATACAGCCGATATTCTTTGCGTAATAGAATCCGTAACTTTGCAATCAGTAAAATAAATATCCTATGAAAATCCTCCTCATTATTACTTCAGTCTTAGTCATTCTCTTTATAGTATTTCAGGTATATACAGTTATGGCAACAAGAAAAACAAACGAGCAACCTTATTCAGTCATCAAAAAAGAAAAGGAATTTGAAATTCGATTTTATCCTTCAGTAACCATTGCAACCATGAGTTCTTCAACAAAATCATTTAAAGCGTTAGGTAGTGAAGGGTTCAGAAAACTGGCCGGATATATTTTTGGAGCTAATCAAGACAATAAAAGTATTGCTATGACCAGCCCGGTGAGTATGTCGATAGAAGATACCGCTTCCTCAATGTCATTTGTAATGCCATCTGGTTATACGTTGGATAATTTACCGAAGCCAAATGATGATGCCGTGAAGCTTGTGATGTCAAATGAAGAATATGTTGCTGTCATTTCCTTTGGAGGGTTTGCTTCTGATGAAGATATTCAATCATATACAGAAGCCCTAAAAGAAATTTTGATTAAGAACAACATTAGTTATCTCGGAAGTTTTAAATATTTAGGTTATAATCCACCTTATCAGCTAGTTGACAGAAGAAATGAAATTGTAGTTCGCATTCAATGGGATAAAATTTAATTTTCATAAGTTGCCTAAAAATAATTTTTACCCTATCGGTTGATGACCCACCAACAGAACTTACAATTTTATTTGGCTGGAAGGACACCAACCAATAGAAAAAACTTCAGCCTTCTTTCAACTGTCGGTGGCAGACTTTATTGTTTCCTGCATACACCCAAACTTAGGTTTGGTTCATTCTGAAAACAATAAAGCCCTCGGCTATCGCCGAAGGCTTCATTTGTGATCCCGTTTGGATTCGAACCAAAGACCTACAGCTTAGAAGGCTGTTGCTCTATCCAGCTGAGCTACGAGACCGGTTTGGGAGCGCAAAGGTAGTAAAAATATTTTAATTTACAATCCTATTCCACAACCAACTTTTATTAAGTGGCACAAGCCACTCCGATTCAAATTGTGCTTTAGTAGCGACCGTATTGTTAAATAGTAGGGTGTCCGTTTCGATATATCCTTTTTCAAGGGCATACTTTACCTGCTGCATCGGTAAGGGCTCTGCTTTATTATCTACTAAAAATGTAATGGTTAAGCGGTCAAATAAGTCTACCTGATATTGCCTTTCCATGCTTTTAATGACCCGTGTCATCCCATCCGTACTACAACCACCTACCGTATGATTGTTTTCATCGGCCATTACAACAATAAACTGCTTGAAAATTAACTTGGCCCAACCTTTCACAGGGGCTCCATGCGATTTCCATTGCATGTAAAATTGTTGCAGTTGCTCATTGATTTCCATTTCTTCTGTTTCAGCAAAAGGTCTATTGCTTTGAAATATCCAAATGCGTGAAGTAGGTGAAAAGTCGGGTGGTAAAAGGCTTAACAATTGATCCGTCATTTTTTATTGGTTTTAAGACGCCATTTTTTTATCAAAAGGGCAAAAATATTTTCGTTATCTGGTGACCACAAGGTGACTAATATACTGATGATGAATGATTGTATGCCACCTTCTTTGAGAATTGTTTCATAGGAAAAGGGTTCATCACTTTTTATGAAATCAATAGTTTCAAAGATGAGCCAAAGCAACATATTAAAAACCAGGAAAAATAAGAAATTGAAAAAGAACTTTTTCCATGTCCAAAAACGAAAAAGGTGACCTGCATTCTCTTTATTTCCTTTATTAGTAATTTCCTGATCTTTCATGATGGGGCAACTTTTTTTACCAAATGATTTCAATTTTATATTGCATGAACGAATTATAAAAATCGTATGTTGACATAAGTTTCCTTATATCGACTTTGCAATCATTTCAGCAATGTCTAAGGCTTGAATATCGTTTTCTTTCTCCCTGTTTTTAATGCCATCGCTCAGCATGGTTAAGCAAAATGGACAATTGCTGGCTACCACAGAGGCGCCAGAATCCACTACTTCTTTTGTTCTTTCGAAGTTAATGCGTGTAGTACCTGCTTCATCTTCTTTAAACATCTGAGCTCCGCCAGCACCACAACACAATCCATTGCTTCGGCATCGTTTAAGCTCTACCAGCTCGCCATCCAATGCTTGCAAAACCTCTCGGGGTGCTTCATATATATTGTTGGCTCTACCCAAATAACAACTGTCATGATAAGTGATTCGTTTGCCTTTAAATTCGCCTCCTTCTTTGAGTTTTAATTTTCCTTCATTGATAAGTTGTTGCAAATACACTGCATGCGATATCACTTCGTATTGACCGCCTAATTCGGGGTATTCATTTTTGAGGGTATTGAAACAATGGGGGCAGGTAGTTACAATTTTTTTTACAGCATACATATTCATGGTTTGAATATTGTTGAATGCCATCATTTGAAATAAAAATTCATTACCGGCCCTTCGAGCAGGATCACCTGTACACATTTCTTCTTTGCCTAATATGGCAAATTGAATACCCACATGATTGAGGATTTCTACAAAGGCTTTGGTTACTTTTTGGGCCCTCGCATCAAAACTTCCTGCACAGCCAACCCAAAAAAGGATTTCAGGGGTTTCATTATTTGCTTGATATTCTGCGTATGTTTTTATAGTCATGTTTCGAATTTGAAATTTTGATAATTTGGCAATTTGAAAATTACAAACACCAATATTTTTTTATTTTTTAGACGTTGAAATTATTTTATTGATTATTAATTCTATAGGTTTTATAATTCGAGTAATTCATTGTTTTTGGGGTAGCTAGGGATTTCGTGTATTATTTCCAACCAATATTTTGTTTCATCTACTTCCTTTGCTGCGATTTTCATTTTATGGATAAAATCATTTTTACTTTCTGCATTTTGAGCTTCTCTAATGTTTGCTCCAATTGAAGTTGATGATTTTAATAATTGTCTTGCGATTACAAATTTTCTTTCTAATTCAAGTAATTCGCAAAAAAGAACTGATTTAATTGAAAAATCAAAAGTTAATTCAACGATTACATTTTTCTTGTCATTTCTCATTTTCAAATTCATTCATTTTCAAATTATTCTTTTGTCCACAAGTCTCTATCGTCAGGGCTAAATTTCCATGGGGCCATATTGTTTTCTATATTGCTAAACATCATATTCCATTCTTGTGGTGAATTGCTTTCCTCCATCACTAAATTTCTTCTCAATTGTATGATAATGTCTAAAGGTGATATACTTACCGGACATTCTTCCACACATGCGTTGCAAGTGGTACACGCCCTTAGTTCTTCTACGGTAATGTAATCATGTAAAAGGGTTTTGCCATCTTCTTTAAAGCTGGTATTGAGATTTATATTTTTTCCCACTTCTTCTAAACGATCGCGTGTATCCATCATGATTTTGCGAGGTGATAACTTCTTGCCAGTGATATTGGCTGGACAAACACTGCTACAACGGCCACATTCGGTACAGCTATAAGCATCCATCAAATTTTTCCAACTAAGGTCTTGTACATCTTTTGCACCAAATTTCAATACATGATTTGCATCGGCATTGGCAGGGGCTAATTCGGGTTGCATCATATACAATACTTCTTGTTGTATTTCTTTCATATTGGGCATTTTGCCTGTCGAAGAAAGTTTGGCATAATAGGCATTCGGAAAGGCAAGTATCACATGTAAATGCTTCGAATAAGGGAGGTAATTCATGAATACAAAAATGCCCACAATATGCAACCACCAGCAACTTCTTTCAATAGCCGTTAACACGGGTATCGATAATCCAGAAAACAGGGGAGTTAGATGCGATGATATTAAAAAGGAGCTGGTAGTAGGGTAATGTTCAGCGCCTGCTTGCTGCAATGCCAAATCGCAGGCATTCATGATCAATAATAAGGACATCAACACAATTTCAAAGATTAATATATAATTGGCATCACTGCGAGGCCATCCACTGAGCAACTCGCCTTTGTTGAGCCTGCTTACTTTTACCACATTTCTTCTGATTAAAAATATGACACATGAAATTAATACAAGGAAGGCAAGGGTTTCAAATACACCAATTAAAATACTATAGAGTCCACCTAAAAAGGGAGCAAACAAGCGATGATGACCTGTTAATCCATCTAAGATAATTTCTAATATTTCGATATTGATGATGATAAAACCAGCATACACAAAGAAATGTAATACGGCCACCAAAGGATTTTTGAACATCTTTTTTTGTCCAAAGGCATTTAGCCACACATTACGCCATCGCTGGCTTACATTATCATTGATCGCTTCATCTTTGCCAAGCTTTATGTTTCTGCGAATTTCTTTCACTTTTTTAGAGAATAAAAAAATGGCAATCGCAGTAATCAAGAGAAAAAGTAACTGTTGAACTAATTGCATAAATTGTTTTTAGTATTGAACTTGCTACAAATTTAAACTGAATGTTGAATAATTTAAGATTTGTTTCCAATTTCTACAATGTATTTTTGCCAAAAAAGGCATATGGCTGTAAGAACTGAAATACTCAATGCTGCACAAGCAGATATGAAATTAACCCGAATTGCATTTGAAATCGTAGAACAATATATCGATGCGAAAGAAATTACCTTAGCAGGTATCATAGATAGAGGGTATGATATTGCCAAATTAATCAAACAAAAAATAGCCCTGATAAGCCCACTACAGGTTGAATTGATTTCAATACAAATTGATAAATCAAATCCTATAGAATGCGAAGTGCTGGAGCCTTTTCATGCAGCGAATAAAAGTATTATTCTGGTAGATGATGTGGCCGATTCGGGACGCACTGCCATGTATGCACTTAAACCTTTTTTAAAAGACTTGCCTGAAAAAATTCAGCTGGCAGTATTGGTCGATAGAAAACATAAGAAATTTCCCGTAACAGCCGATTTTGTAGGGATTCAATTGTCAACCAACTTGCATGATACCATTCGAGTGGCTATTGCCAAAGATTTGTCATTGTCGGCCTATATTGAATAATACCAACAACTCATTTAAGTTAATCGAATGGTTATTCTTTTAAATTCAATGGGTATGGCATTTTACCGTTATTTTTCAAACCACTTAATTGGTGTATTTGGTAAAAAGGGGTGATTTGAGCCAATAGTCTCATACCCATAAAAAAATACTATTTAAAATAGAATATTTGAAACAAGGGAACCCCTTGAAAATCGTAGTTTCGCATTTTTTATGAACATACGTATACTACCTCTCATCGCATGCCTATTATTAACAATCTCCTCATGGGCGCAAACAGGTGTTTTTAAAGGTATTGTAAAAGATGCTGTCAATAACCAACCTTTAGATATTGCAGTGGTTATATTGCAAGGCACTAACCTGGGAGCCAAAACAGATTCGAATGGTCGTTTTGAAATTGCCAACCTCAAACCCGGCTTGTATAATATAGAAGTCACCAGCATAGGTTACAAAAAGAAAGTGATTTATGAAATGGCTGTTGACAATGCTAAACCCAGTTTTGTAGAAATATTGCTTGAGCAGGCTCGAAATGAAATAAAAGAAGTTACGATCAAAGCGGGACGTAAAGACAAAACAGCCGAAAGCCCTCTTTCGCTCAAAAATATTGGGGTAAACGAAATTCAACGCAATCCAGGGGGTAATCGTGATATCAGTAAGGTGATACAAAGTTTACCCGGGGCAGGTTCTAGTGTAGGTTTTCGCAATGATATCATTATCAGAGGCGGTGGCCCTTCAGAAAATAGGTTTTATCTCGATGGTATCGAAATACCCAATATCAATCACTTTGCTACCCAGGGCGCAAATGGCGGTCCGGTAGGTATACTGAATGTAGATTTTCTGCAAGATGTAGGATATTACTCAGGCTCATTTCCAGCCAATAGGGGTAATACCTTGAGTAGTGTATTTGATTTTAAAATGAAAAACCCGCGTGCTGATGGATGGCATGGGGCTTTTACACTAGGAACAAGTGATATTGGACTGCGTGCTGAAGGTCCATTGAGTGAGAAGGCAGGTTTGATGTTGAGTGTTAGACGTTCATACCTAAAACTATTGTTTCAATCCTTAGGGCTTCCTTTTTTACCTACTTACAATGATGTGCAGGTGAAATACAAATACAATATTGACAGTAAAAATGAAATTACTTATTTGTTGTTGGGTGCTTATGATGTGTCGGTTTTAAATAAAGGAGAAGATAAAACAGATGAACAAAAGTATTTATTAAATGTATTGCCCGAACAAAAACAATGGAATTTTACCAATGGCATTATTTACAAACATTACAAAGCCAATAGTTTTCAAACCTTGGTTGTCAGTCGAAATATGTTGAATAATCATGCTTTTAAGTATACCAACAACGATGAATCGCAACCCGCTATTTTAGAATATAAAAGCCAGGAAATTGAAAACAAACTTCGTTTAGAAAATACCATTCGAAACAATGATTGGAAAATCAATTATGGTTTAGGGACTGAATATGTGAAATACAATAATAATACTTATAACGTATTGTCATTGCCAGGTGGAGTAGTCGATACCATACGATATACCGCTGCCATTGATTTTTTTAAATATGGCTTGTTTGCACAGCTTAGCAGACCATTTGTCAATAACAATTTAACTTTGAGTGCTGGGTTGCGAATGGATGGAAATACCTATGCCACAAGCATGCAAAATCCACTCAATCAATTATCTCCCCGATTTTCAGCTTCTTATGCGATTACCAATAAGCTGAATGTAAATTTCAATACAGGGCTTTATTATCAAACCCCTGCTTATACAACTTTAGGATTTAAAGACAGTTCTGGAAACTATGTCAATAGAAACAATAACCTAAAATATATGCGATGTGTACATGCGGTGGGTGGTTTAGAGTATAGCAATAACAACAACGCACGATTTACGATTGAAGGGTTTTATAAGGGGTACTCGCAATATCCTCAAAGTGTGTTGAGAGGCATTGCCCTGGCTAACGAAGGAGGTGACTTTGGTGTAGTGGGTAATGAAGCTGTGCGATCCATATCGCAGGGGAGGGCTTATGGAATTGAATTGTTTGCCCAGCAAAAATTGTTTAAAGGATTTTATGGTCTTGCTGCAATTACCTTGTTTAGAAGTGAATTTATCAATGCCAATAAAACGACCTTTACACCAAGTAATTGGGATCAACGATTTATTATTAACCTCACAGCAGGTAAAAAGCTAAAACGTAACTGGGAAATAGGAGCTAAGTTTAGGTTAACGGGTGGGCGACCTTATACACCTTACGATACCACATTATCGTCAATCACTTATATTTGGGATATTTCAAATCAGGGTCAGGTAGATTATTCAAAAATCAACGAAAATCGTTTGCCTGTCAATCATCAACTTGATATACGTGTAGACAAAAAATTCTTTTTTAAACACTGGAATTTAAATTTATACTTAGATATTCAAAACGTGTATAAATTTTCAGCAAAAGACCGTGAATATATTTCTGTAAAACGAGATGCGAATGGGCAAGCCCTTTTAGATCCTGCATTTTCGAATCCACCACGTTATCAAATGCAATTTTTACCCAACAATACGGGTACCATATTGCCTACCATTGGTATCATCATCGAATATTAATGCTAATCAATGACCTTCATCGCATGACGTAACTGCTTAAAAAGCTTAAAACCATGCTTGACAAATGAAAAGGTTTTGACACTTGCTGTGCCTCCCATTCGGTCTCTAAAATGAATTGGAATCCACTTAATTTGTGAAAGCTTTGCACAACAAACACTTACAAATATATTGGCAAGATGAAAATCAACAGGTACTTTGTAAACAAATTTTGACAATACATCTATATGTATCAGTCGATAAGGTACATTCGGATCGCGAACCCATTTACCTGTTGCTACCCAGGTAAATAAAGTTACAAAATACGAAACAATTGTGCGTTGCATACCATCGTCACGCGTCTTTCTTACACCGTAAATACATTGAAAGGAATCGGTATAAGGGATGAAATTTTTAAAATATTGAGCATCACATTGACCGTCACTGTCAATTTGAAAAACCCAATCAGCCCCATTTTCGATGGCCATCTGATAACCCATTACACAGGTTTGTCCATGCCCAGAATTAGACTTATTGATTATTTTTAATTTTGAATAATTATTAGCTAAGTTATTGATTTTTAATAATGTATCATCTTTACTTCCATCGTTAAGTAAACAAAGTACATAGTTGATTTTTAATGTTTCTAATGCTGCAACCCATTCATTGACCACCAATTCAATCGCTTCTTCTTCGTTGTAAACTGGCATGATAACCCATAAATTCTTAATGGCCATGTTTTGATTTTAAAACGTCAAATGTACGCAATGCATTTTCAATTACTTCATCCGTATTGAAATATTTATATTCAGCCAGACGACCACAAAAATATACCTGGTGTGCCTTGGTTTCTTGTTCAGCCAATTCTTTATACTGTAAATAAAGGGCCTGGTTTTCATCGGTCGGTATAGGATAATAAGGATCTCCTTCCGCTTTTGGGTATTCGTATGAAATTACAGTTTGTGGATGCACTTGCCCTGTCACATGTTTGATTTCTACTGTGCGTGTATAATCATGTTCATTGGGATAATTTATTTGCACATTGTCTTGTACATAAGTCTGGTTTTTCACTTGAAAGTCAAATGACAAAGATCGCCATGCCAGTTTGCCCAATTTAAATTGAAAATACTCATCAATGGCTCCTGTATAGATAACCAAAGGTGGTTTATGAGTGATGGTATTAAAATCAGTGGCTAATTGAATATCAATCAGGGGGTGTTGGGTCATTTTGGTAAACAAGGCAGTAAATCCTTCTTTGGGGGTGCATTGGTATGTATGATCCACATATCGGCAATCATTATTTAAACGAATTGGAATACGTCCACAGACTGATGGTGATAAATCGCGTGGATGCATATCCCATTGTTTCAAAGTATATCCTAAGTAAAAGGCTTCATACATTTCTTTACCGACCCTCGACAAAACAAACTCTTCGGAATTTTTAGGAAAGGCTATTTTTTCTCTCTTTGATTCTAACAATGCTGTAGCTTCTTCGGGTGTTAAAGAATCTTTGCCAAAAAACTGCGCCAACGTCAACAGGTTTATCGGAAACGGAAAATATTCATTACGCGTATAACTCGTGACAAAATATTTGCCCGGAATCCATTCAGTAAATTGGGAAAGGTAATCCAATAGGTCCTTATTATTGGTTCTAAAATAATGAGGCCCATATTGATGTATCATCACACCACTTTCATGAAAACGGTCGTAACAATTGCCTGCTACATGATTTCTTTTATCGATGAGCAATACTTTCCAACCCAATTGCGTAGCGCATCTTTCTGCAAGTACACAACCTACAGGCCCTGCACCCGCTATCAAAATGTCGTAAGAAGAATGAGATAAATTCAAAGTATAATATTTAAATTTGGATGATTGAGAAATGTCAAATTTAAGACAGTCATTGACAAATTAAAATTATAATATTTACCCATCCTACATTTTTGTCAGCACAATCTTTTTCAAATACAATAGCTATAGATGCTAAATGACTAAGGGGTTTAGTTTATGCTATCCCTTTTCGATTATTATTTTAAAAACATGATGGCTTATCGTACCAGGGTTACATCTCCTTTTTTGTCGTAGACTACCCCAAGAGGTGTTGTAAACTTGCAGAAATAATAGTAAACACCCATATCAGACTTGACATTGTTTTTATTGGCACCATTCCATTTATATTGTGGATCATTGCTTTCAAACATCAAGGTGCCCCATCGGTCATATACCATAAATAAATAATCTTTCACATCGTTGAGATTAATATTGTGCATCACAGGGCCAAAAAAATCATTTTTTTGATCCCCATTGGGTGAAAAGGCATTAGGGAAAAAGACTTCTTCTTTTTTGTAAATAGTTCCACAATGGGTAATAGAATCCATACAGCCATCATCATTATAGGCAAATAAGGTAAAGCAATAAACGCCTGCCGAGTCAAAAGTTTGGGTGGTATTGACATTGTTTGATACTAGGTTATTGTTATAATACCATGCAAAACTATTGGCATTGGTACTCAAATTGTTTAATGTAAAAGTAGGTGTGAGGATACTTTGAATAGTAGGATTTACACTAAATTCAGCATGGGGTTGTTTAGATCGGTAGATGGTAAAAGTAATGGTGTCATAATCAGGACATAATCCTTTGCTAAATCCTGAAAGGGTATAGGTGGTAGTACTGTCAGGGCTAAAACGCAAAACGGATTGGGTTGCATCTGTGCTTACCCCCTGCAAGGGTGCATATTGAAGATAGGCATGAGAAGGGATATTTAATACGATGGTATCATTTTTACATAATATTGAATCCGTAGGTTTAGGTAAAATAAATTGAGCACCTTGGTTGAGTGAAGAATCGTGTACCCTTGCCCAATAGGCATCGCTTGAACCAACGGATGTTAAGCTTGTATTGCCAAAAGTTGCAGGAGCCCTAAAAAATCCACATACATATATTTGAGCGCCCTTACCCTTAGTGACTGCATTGGCCCTGTCGTTGCTATCGAGCCCACCCCCTGTAATAGCCCATTGCCATTTGCCGTCAGGTGAAATTTTTGCCACAAAAGATTCTTCATATTTGCCAGTTCCTGTTATGATATTGTCTCCAAATTTGGCCCCTTCATTGATATCGCCACAGACATACACATTACACATCGAATCGGCCCATACATCATTTGCTCTTTCACCTCCCAGGTCTGAACCTGCTCGTTTACCCCAAACGGGTTTACCTGTCTGGGCATCTATTTTTAATAAAAAAGCATCACGTTTATTATAATTCTTTACTATTACAGTATCCATGATCAATGAATCGCGATGTTCACCGGCTACATATAAATACCCTTTTTTATCGGAACAAATACCGTTTGACCAGTCATCTTTATCACTACCACCTCCTGTAACCCAATGAAAATTGCCTGATGAGTCATACTTCATTACAAAAAGGTCATAACCTCCAGAACTGGTCAAGGTGGTAGTGCCAAATGGCCATGTATGATCATAGCCTCCAGTTACAAATACTCCACCCGAATCGTCTACACAAACGGCAATATCGCGTTCAATATATTTAGAGGTCGTAGTATCGTAAGGGAGGTTGCCAAAACATTTAGCCCATTGAAACTGTCCTGCACTGTTGATTTTTGCAAGCCAATAGCTATGCTGTTTTCCATTGGTATTGGTATTAGTCGCAGTAATCACATTGCCGCCACAATATAATGTGTTGCCTCCCATAAATCCTACAATATAGCTATTGCCTGCTTTATCAGTAGCAATGTCTAAACCTTGATCATCGCCACTGTTGCTGCAAACAAATTGCCCCCACAGGTAATTACCATTTTTATCATGCTTTACAATAAAACACTGATCACCACCACCAAAGGCAGATCCTGTAATATAATTGCCTGCGAAATGAATACCTGCACCTTCCCAAAAAGTGCCTGTAATCACACTATTCCCTTCAGCGTCTACATCCATGCCCAATACGCGGTCGTCATAATGTTGCCCACCACTATTGGCCCAGTAACAATAACCTGTACTGTCAAATTTTGCTACAAATGCTTCTTTGCTTTGAATGTTATGTGCAAAGTTGAGCACCAATTGATTAGTTCCTAAAGTGATGCTATTGCTAAAATATCCAGATACATAGATAAAACCCGATGAATCGGTTTTGATACATGTGGCTTTATCACTTTTGGTATTACCCATTTTTTGAGCCCATACCCATGTCTGAGCTGTACATGTTTGTTTACTTATTGCGAAGCAGGTAAAAAGGAAAGAAATATAAAGTAAGGTCTTTATTAAAAAGGATCTCATAATAAGGTTGTTGTTCGTGAATGGAGTCTAAAGATAATACGTAATGATTTTATTTATTTATTTATATTAAATTAATATCAAATAATTGTGAACAAGTCAGTTTTTTAATAATTGTAAAAATGAATACATTCAATAGTGTCTGATCATCAATTTATGAAGGTGTCAAATGTAAAATGACGAAAAGAAATCTGCTTGTTTATACAATGACCATTCAATGTTACATCTGATAACTATCTGGTGCCTAACCAGAGATCAATAGAATATGAATACCATTGAATCAAACATGACTTACATATTGTTTAAGCAATTCATCCGCATTTTTCTTTGTTAGAAAGCAACGATTAGCCTAACGAATAACTTCAAAGGCTTAATGTTGCCATTTTACTTTTTTAGGATATTTCAGTTCAATTCTGTTAAATTTGAGATCAAAAAATATGATCAAAAAATATTTATTACTTTTTATACTTTTTTATACCAATCATTTACACGCACAAACAAATATAGTTACCTACGCTGGCAATACTGGTAAAGAAACCTTTTATGATGTGATGGAGATTTCAAATGGTACTTTTCTGGTTTGTGGTTATGCCGATAATTTAAACTGGATCAATCCCAATATTCCTAAAACCCAATTAAGTTTTACAGGGTCTATTCCCAATGCATTGGGTAACAATCGATTTGGTTTTATTTTACAATTGTCAAGCGACATGAAAAATATCCTTCAGGTAGTTCATTTTGCTCAGGGGACTGTAGAAGATATTCGATTTATGAAAAGCAATTCATTGCCATACAAAACAACAGGAGATTTGTATATCAGTTGCAATACCGCTGATTCTGATCCCAATAATGGAGGCTATATCATTGCGAAGTTGAATAATAATTTTGTGAATGGCATACCCAATGCCTTAACTTGGTTTAATGTTGTATGGGCAAAATCTTATGCAAAATCAGTTCATCCTTGGGATGTTACAAGTAAGGGAAATGTATATTATGTAAGTGGCGAAGCGCATGGATACGATTGGAGTGCATTATATTGTTTAAATCATTTAGGTAAACGTAAGATTGTTTCTAATTGGCGAACACACTGGTTAAAAAATGGGACTGAATGGAAAGGTACCCCTGCTTCAGCAAACCCAGTTGGAGGCATAGACTCTGTGAATTACAGTGGAATTGCTTTGAAGTCATGGGGCAGATGTGAACTTCGATCGTGGACGCCAGTTGATTTTAATACTACTTATGCTGATGGGAATGGGGGTACCCGAAAAGGAAAATGGCCTGCCGATTTTTTATTTGATTCGCCTTGCGACCCACTTAATCCAACTGCTAACTCCCCCGGCTATAACGGGTATTCACCTGAAGCCTGTTGTCCTGTTTGGGGTGCAAGTAGCATTTGTATAGACAAAAGAAATGACAATGTGTATTTAGGCATGAATTTTAAAAGTTACTATAACCCATCCAATACACCTGATTTTGAACCCGCAGTCATTGCATTTGATAGTACAGGAAATATGCTTTGGTGGAATAGGCTTTATCATGAAATAACGCCCACTGGCGATACCGTTGGTTCTATTCCTGATCAATATGTAGATGCTTTAGCCATTGATTATGCCAACAATAAGTTAGTAGTTGCGGCCAGGGCTCATGGCAATAATACTGAAAATTTATGGGAAGGGAATACGATAAATGCAGATCCGAATGCGTATGGTTTTCAAAATCAATTTACAGGTAGCAATGGCAATATACACGAATCCTGGTTAGGTAAATTACAATTAGCGGATGGAGTCATTACTAACGCAACTTATGTGGCCGAATTAGCAGAAGGTACCGGAGGCTTAGGTACTACACATCCAGATCCTAATTTGGATGGTTGGCCAAGCCCCAATACAGGGTGGCCAGATGTAAACACAACTTATATTACTAAAAATAATATGAAGATTTCGAGTAATGGGGATGTTTGCATGTTGGGTGTTGGACGCAGAACCATTACCACAAAAAATGCCTATCAAAAAATGGTCAAGCCTTTCTGGGGGGGTAAAAGTTGTTGGAATAGTTTTGTGCGTATGTATGATAGCAAATTTCATGTCCCTAAATATTCATCTTTGGTTGTTGGACAATGGGATACACTGACCCAAGCTGGGGGGAGCAATACTGAATTGTATGGGTTGTACAAAACAAGCAAAGGTATCATTGCGGTAGGAAGGCATACTGCTGATACTGCAAATAATGCAAATGGAAACGCCATTCCTATCACAAATCTTCCCAACTGGGGCGTGGCTACTCCTACCAATGAATCTGCTATTTTAGTTTATTATGTTGATGATAGTTTGCGAAATGTAAACGATCAAATCGTTACAGATATTCAACAAGTTAAGGAGCCTGAAATCGGATTTACCATTTATCCAAACCCTGCAAAAGATATGATTTATATAGCATTTGATCAACAACGAAATAATCACGATACGTATTATTATCATTTGTACAGTACTGTAGGGCAAAAAATAATGTCTGGGGTATTAGAAAATGATAGGATTTCAATCAATAGATCATTAAAAGGTATTTACTATCTGGAAATACACCATTCGCAACAACGATTTATAAGGAAAATAGTATTTGATTAATATTCACCAACGCAATCTTTAGTATTAAAAAATAATACCAAGTATACATTCATTTAGTGCTATAATTACCTGCTTAAATGCAATATGTGTAGGTATACTACCGATATTTTTCATACTTCATAGAAAATACATTTGGTATAAAATGTAACAATGAACCAATTTAGCAAACGGTCAATAGTGTATTTTATTATGATTAGCTAGTCAACCATTGACTTCCCTTCATTAAAATGACTTCATCTTTAGATGTAAGTATAAAAAAAAGCGAACTAGAGACCATACATACTCACCAAATAAACCATGGCAGTCATAGCCACTGAACCCAGGCAAAGTTCTCGGCGATGTACATTTTCAAATACATCGTTGGCACTGTGATGCATATCAAAATAGCGTTGTGAATCGGGTAAGAGTTCCATAACGGGTGTGCCAAATTTTCTCTGTAAAGGCCCAATATCAGCACCACCACCATCACGCGTAAAATCATAGATGCCATAGGGGAGGAGTAAAGGAAGCCACGATTTTATTTTTGCTTTTTGTTCACGACTCATGGTCATCGAAAAGCCATGAGGTGTAGCACCACCTGCATCACTTTCAATGGCTAAAATGTGATTTTCTTTATTGCGTTCTGCTTCTTCTGCATATTTCTGACCACCTCGTAATCCATTTTCTTCATTCATAAATAAGATCGCCCGTATAGTTCGCTTAGGTTTAATACCCAGTTTCATAAAAGTGCGTATCACATCTATACTTTGTACAACGCCTGCACCATCATCATGTGCACCTTCGCCAATATCCCAACTGTCAAGATGCCCGCCAAAACAAATGATTTCATTGGGTATTTCGCTCCCAGTGATTTCGGCAATCACATTATACGATTTTACATCAGGTAACATTTCGCAGGTCGTACGTATATACATCCGCATCGCTCCTTGCGTATTGATTTCTTTTGCTAACTTATCAGCGGCTAAATTGGATATTGCTACTGAAGGAATTGCAGGATATTTTTTATTGTACGACATACTACCTGTATGTGGCTTATCATCAAAGGCAGAAGATACAGATCGGATAACCACCGCCGAAGCTCCCATTTTGGCTGCTTCACTTGGAGCTCCCCATCGGTAATATACACAGGGACCGTAACTTTCAAAGGTGTTGATATTGGTCTGGTTGAAATGGTAATTGAAGAAAACTATTTTACCCTTCACTTCTTCAGGACGCATTCTTTGCAATTGTTCAATATTGTTGATGATCAATAGGGGGGCTTCAATACCTTGAGGGCCTGTACCCACTGCATTGCCTAAGGATGAAATTTCAATGGATGACCGCATACCCTTTTTATTGATTATCATGCCTTGTTCTTCACCCCTTACCCAATGAGGAACCATTACTTCTTGTAAATAAACTTTGTCGCAACCAGTTTGTTCAAGTACCTTTTTGCCCCAAAGCACAGCTTGTTCTGCTTGGGGTGAACCCGAAATACGATGCCCAATTTGTTTACATAAATCCCTTAAATCATTGTAACAATCGTAGTTGCTTAAAATATAATTGGAAATGGTTTTTAAGGCGGCACTGTCTTTTTTTACATTTTGCGCTACTACTGTTTGTCCAGCTAAAAGGGCCAAAAAAAGGTAAAGTATTTTTTTCATTGAAAATTTAATTCTATTTTTAAAATCTAAATATATATAAACTCATGAAAAGAAATGCCTGGATTTTTGTTTTTTTTAGTACAATTTTGTTTTTTATTCAATGTGCACCTAAAATTGCAAAGCAAACATCAACTACCCAAAAACAACAACAGGGTAGTAGCACAATGCCTCAAACAGGAAGCAATATGCCACAAAACAATGGACAGCCAGCCTCAAATCCCGGGTCAACGAACATTTCAATAGCTGATAAGCAAGAACCCGACCCTGAAAGAGTCAACGAATTGAGTGATGCAGAAAAAAGCGAATACCAAGCTATGATGATGCAAAATGGTAAATTGTTATATAGTCAAAACTGTGGCAAATGTCATTCGTTTTATGAGCCTGGTTCACGTAGTGCAGCAGAGTGGACTAAAGTAATGGAGTCAATGGCTAAAAAAGCACAACTGGATGAAACCGGTAAAATGCATGTATTGACATATTTGCATTATGGCGCAAAAAAATAATGATTGTTTGGGAATCCATCCTGGTTTTATGTTGATTAACAGACGTCTTTGCTATTGAAAATTGCTCATTAGAAAAAGAATTGTCTGCTTAAATTCATTTGCATTGCCATGTGAAAAGGCTAAACCCAATATTATTTAATAACTTAATCAATTGATTTAGTACCCATACCATGCGCACTTTGTCATTATTGGTTTATATATTTTTTTATCATCACTTTTAATTGAATATCTTTGCTCAAAATACGTTTACAGATGAAAAGAATAGGATTAATACTGTGTTGTTTATTGACTTTGCAGGTGTTTGCAAAAAGTAAAATTACTTATTTGAAAATGGATCGTACCCCCTGCTATGGTAGATGCCCGAGTTTTACCATTGAGTTTTTGAAAACAGGCGAAGTAATCTATACTGGAAGAAGCAATACAGATATGATAGGTACTTATCGTGCCAAAATGAGTAAGTCAGCGATGAATCAATTTTATAAACAATTTGAAAAATATAATTTCATTCGCTTAGCCAATGAATATAAAGTACTGGCCACCGATTTGCCAGGTTTAAATTTTGGGTTGGTAGTCAATGGCAAAAGAAAAAATATTAAACATGCCGAGGCAGGCCCACGCTACCTAAAACAAATGGGTGCAGATATAGACGATAAAATTGCTCAGTTGAAATGGGTAGGGGATCCAGGCAATGAAGTGAAACAACAAGTGCATGACGAAGACATAAATAAAGAACCTTCAGTTTATCAGTTTGTAGAACAAATGCCCGAATTTCCACAAGGTGAAATGGCATTAAAAAATTACTTAACCGAACATATTCAATATCCATCCATAGCCAAAGAAAACAATATAGAGGGAAAGGTGTTTTGTAAATTTGTTGTTGACGAATCGGGTTATATTCGCAATGCCGAAGTGGTAAAAGGTATTGGATATGGTTGTGATGACGAAGCCATTCGAGTGATCAATGCGATGCCAAAATGGAAACCAGGTATGCAAAATGGCAAAGCTGTTAGCGTTTATTATACCCTGCCTGTATTTTTTAAGTTAAGATAATCATGCTAAACATGTCGTTTAAAAATTACATGTTGTTTATGGCATACAAGAGTTGTTTGTTATATAATGATATGATTCGTTTAAAAATACCTACCTTTGGCATATAAAAAACAATAGTTGAAATTCATTGATTATCACTTTGAACCCAGTTTGCAGGAAGGCCTTGATGCAATGCGGTTTGAAAATACCACCCCCATACAAGAACAGGCAATACCTATAATATTAGAAAATCGTGATTTGATTGCAGTTGCGCAAACAGGCACTGGAAAAACAGCTGCTTTTCTGCTACCGATATTAAATAAGTTGGCCACAAGTCATAACCATCACACAGATACTTTAATCATCGTACCTACACGTGAACTGGCTTTGCAAATTGATCATGCCGTTCAGGGTTTTGCCTACTTCACAGGAGCGAGTTCCCTTGCCATTTATGGAGGAGGGGATGGGGCATCTTTTGAAAATGAAAAACGTGCATTGACCCAAGGAGCCAACATTATTATTGCCACCCCCGGTCGTTTGATGTCGCATCTCAATATGGGCTATGTAAAGTTTAATCATATCAAACATTTTATTATAGACGAAGCCGATAAAATGCTTGATATGGGCTTTATTGACGATATTGCCAAAATAGCCAGTTTTTTACCTGCTAAAAAACAAACTTTGCTTTTTTCGGCCACCATGCCACCTGCTTTTCGAAAGCTGGGAGAAAAATTATTGGTCAATCCGGTACAAGTAAGTATTGCCATTTCTAAACCTGCAGCTGGGGTTACTCAAACAGCCTATATGGTATACAATGCCCAAAAAAATGAATTAATCAAGCATATCTTATCTCAAAAAGAGCATAGTAGTGTGTTGATATTTTCATCTACCAAACAACATGTAAAAACCTTAAACCGTGAATTGCAAAGGGCAGGTATGAAGGCAAAAGCCATTCATTCTGATTTAGAACAACTAGAACGAGAAGAAGTGTTGCGCGATTTTAGGGCCAAAAATATTCAAATTATTGTAGCCACCGATATTTTGTCAAGAGGTATTGATATTGAAGACATCAGTTTGGTGATCAATTATGATGTGCCTAATGATGCAGAAGATTATATACATCGTATCGGACGTACAGCAAGGGCAAGCTCAACTGGTGAAGCCATTACTTTTATCAATGACCTCGATCAACAGAAGTTTCATAAAATTGAAACCTTAATCGGAAAGGAATTAGATAAATTAACTGTCCCAGCACAATTAGGGGAAAGTCCATTGTATAATCCAAACAAAAAACCAAAAAGTCCATTTGTAAAAAGGAATTTTTCGAGAAAACGTTAACACATACACGACTTAGTAAAACTCAACAATAGACATTTCTATTTTTCGAAAAGGGCGCTCCTCATCCTTAAATATCAGCATACAAGGATCCATCATAATAAGATGGCAAGGTATTTTTCTTTTTTCAAATTGTGTTGCTATCAATTGCATCTGATGCATACAAGTTTCTATATATTTTTTGTAACAGGTATCAGATAGGCTATCACCAGCATAATAATAACTTTTTAAATAGATCATCACATCTGCGCTGTCTGCTTTGTATTCGGTCCAGTGATTTAAAGCTGTATCTATAATGCTTTGCGAAAGGCTGTCTAATTGGAGGTGGGTGGTATCGGTATATAAATCAGCCGCAAAGAGCGTGTCAATAAGACCCGGTTGTTTCAATCGAATGTCTAAATATATATTGTCAGGCAAAGCATCATTGATTAAAGAGATTGTCTTACGATAAGGTCTGTAATTTTCTTCGTTACATTCAATAATATAAGTTTTACCCATTTGCAATGCCTTGGTATAACTACCATCACCTGCATTGCTGATTTCTTCTCCTACAGAGGTTTTGTAAAATGCATTTTTAAAATCAACATGCATTTTATATAATTCATTTTTGTAAAATTTATCTCTAACAAAGCCTTTTAAACAAAGCGTCGGGATAGGTTGAATGGTAGAATATAAATTGAATGAATACAAATCAAGCAATCCTTTTGTATCACCTCTGTCTGATGCGCAATATCCACTTGTACCTTTCGCATTGACTACGATAGAACCATCAAACTGTTCAGTATTAATAGGAGCTCCTAAGTTAATTGGGGCCCTCCATGTACCATTATTATTTTTGCGGGCAACAAACAAATCAGATGAACCCAGTCCAATATGACCATTACTTGCAAAGTAAAGGGTTTCATTATCAGGATGTATAAAGGGGGCGGTTTCGTCTTTGCCTGTATTGATAGTGGGCCCCAGGTTTTTAGGTTTGCTCCAAAGACGATTTTCATAGGTTGAAACCCAAATATCCATACCTCCATATCCACCTTCCCGATTGCTTACAAAATACATTTCTGTGTTATCGCTGCTAAGGCTGGGTTGTCCTTCAAAGGCAGTGGTGTTGATGGTATATCCAAATATTTGGGGTACTCCCAAACCGCCATTTTCTTTATAGCTAAACACAATATCGCAACCACCCCCTCTGATGCCATCGGGGCTTCGCAGGTCGCATCTTGTGTAAAATAGGTAATTGCCGTCTGCGCTTAGCTTAGCAGCGCCATCAGGTAGGCCTGTATTGGGGGGGTATCCTATATTTTGTGCTTTACGCCATTGTAAGTTGCTATCTTTATAAGTAATAAAAAAGTCTTCATTGCCACCTACATTTCGGGTAAATACCATGGTAGAGCCATCTAAACTGATAGAGGGTAAATATTCATTTTCTTTTGAATTGACGCTATCGCCCATATTTTTGAGAAAAATTCCAGGAATTGGACTTTTGTCAGCATAGGCTTTCATGGTATATCGTTGTGTATTTTGCGATGTTTTTTGTTGTTTAAGGGTATCTAAATCAGCTGCTGCCAGTTGCTTTAATATTAAAAGCCCTAAGTCATCATCTTTATGGCTCATCATTTTATTGGCTAAATAAGTCAAGGGGGCATAAGCTTCATTGGCATTTAATGCAATGGCTTTATTGGCATAGAATAATACTTGTGGCTTTTCATGTTTGTTGTAATACAATTCAGCCAGTCTGATATAAGTTTTTACGGGGTTAGGATATTTAGTACTCAGGGTTTGTAAGCATTCAATGGCTTTGTCGTATTTGCCTTTTTTTACCAATTCTTCACAACTATAAAATTCGCTTCTGTATAATTTGAGGGTATCCGTTTGGGCTTGCAAACTAAAAGCTTGTGCCAACAGTATACCCAATAAGGCCATACAATGCAATGCAAAACGACCATAGGTAGGATTCATTCGTGTGCTCAATCGATGGATGTGCTTATTTTTAGTCAGCATTGATTTTATTAAAAGTGCTAAAATACAAATTGAAACCAAGTATTTCTAAATTTGTATGCTGCTCAATCAATCAGTGAGAATGTTTATACAATATCATCCTTAAACCAAGACGCTCAGTAGGCAATTTGGAATGTTTGAATGCCAATATGTGTTACAATGATTAAAATATTTTTAGGTCAAAAAAATATTTAAAAAAAAACAAAAAAAAGTTTTGCATTATCAATTATTGATTTACTTTTGCATCAGTAGGTTATTTATGTGACTTTTTCAATCACAGGGCCCTGTAGCAATACAGGGTCTTTTTTTTGTCTATTTTTTTGAACGGAACTTACTTTTTTTTAAGTCTTTTTTAAAATATCATCCGTTTTTTTCGATTATCGAAGTTAAAATTTGCCGTCAATTAGATGCATCTTGAAACAAATTTAAGTATTTGGAAGTTTGATATGTTTGGGGATAATGATTAGTCCAGTTAATTTGGGTTGACAATGAACAATTGAATTTCTATTGTCCTTAGCATGCATTCGTCACGACAGTTCACTTATGCAAAATCCCTTTTTTTATGATTATTGTTTACATTTGTGCTCATGTCGAATATATATATTTATCTGTGCTGTTTCTTATTGACAGTTTGTGGGCAAATGAGTTTAGCACAAACTGCTACAAATACCGAATCAGCCACGCCAAGCATACCTAAGAAGAAGGCAAAAACCAGCGTGATTGCCAATAAAATATGGAATTTTGATGTGTTGGGCGGTGTTGATATACCCATGGCAGATATGGCCAAACGATTTGGAACAAGTTATAGAATAGGCTTTGGGCTTAAAATTAAAAATGAATCAAATTGGATTTTCGGAGCAAAATTTGAATTCATTACAGGTAATAAAATGAAAGAAGACAGTCTCTTGTGGAACATGAAAAATGATTTGGGTATTATCAATATTAGTGGTGATGTAATTAATGTGGGGATGTTTCAAAGAGGGTATATGACAGGAATTCAAGTAGGTAAGATCTTTCCATTTCTGCAAGCCAATGTCAATTCAGGGCCTATGATGCTTGCTTCTGTAGGTTTTATGCAGTATAAAATCAATTTTTTTGATCGTGACAATTCATTTCCCCAATTACGAGATGAATATAAAAAAGGCTATGACCGTTTAACCAATGGCATTTATATAGAAGATTTTATTGGCTATAATTTTCATTCAAAAAACAAACTCATCAATGTATATGCAGGGCTTGATGTTGTATGGGGATTTACCAAAGTTCGTCGCAATTATACATTTGATTTGGCAAGGGCCGAAACCCAAAGCCGCAATGATGTATTAGTGGGTTTTAAATTAGGTTGGGTTGTGCCTATTTATAGAAAAAAATCAGAAGACACTTATTATTAATACCTATTGATACTTCTATATAATATATTCATTCGCATTTATTATTTCGGGGTCTACTTAGCAGCCTTTTGGAACAAAAAAGCGCAGCAATGGATCGAAGGAAGAAAGGCATTATACCAAAATCTCCATCAGCAAATACCTTCACATCAGCAACCCATTTGGTTTCATTGTGCTTCCGTTGGAGAGTTTGAACAAGCATTACCATTGATACATCAATGCAACAAAAAATATAGTCAGTCTCCTATATTGCTTACTTTTTTTTCGCCATCAGGGTATGAATATGCAAAGGCTAAATATCCTGATTGGTTGATTGCTTATTTACCATTAGATACCCAAAAACAAATGTCATTATTTATTGCTACTTGTAAACCAGCCATGGTGTTTGTGATTAAATATGAATTTTGGTATCATATGTTGGCCGAATTGCATAAAAAAAAGATACCCACTTTCTTAGTATCAGGGATATTTAGAGACAATCAACTTTTTTTTAAATCCTACGGGGCTTTTTATAGAAAAATACTTCACTTTTTTACCCACCTTTTTGTACAAAATGAATCCAGCCTGCATCTGTTGCAATCGATACAAGTGAATCATGCGACGTTAGCTGGCGATACACGCTTTGATAGGGTGGTGGAGAATAAAAATACCTTTTTTTCAGATCATAAAATTGAAAATTGGATTGATGGTCATAAAGTATTCATGGCAGGTAGTGTTTGGGATAGTGATATACCTTTACTGCAAAAAATCATTGCAGGCTTACCGGCAGATTGGAAAATTATTTTTGCTCCCCATGAGATAAACCATTTTAAAACGCATTGGATCAATGAACCATTTATAACCTATACCACAATGAGTGACGAAAAAGCTCGTTTTTGCATCATCAATACAATGGGAATTTTATCAAAGTTGTATCGATATGCCGATTTGGTATATGTAGGAGGAGGATTTGGGAAGGGTATACATAATATTTTAGAGCCTGCCGTGTATGCAAAACCTATTTTAATAGGGCCTCACTTTCATAAATTTGATGAGGCACTTAACTTAGTGAGTAAAGGATGTGCTTTTTCAGTAAATCCGCAAAATGTTGATTTCGTGCTTCACCATCATATTTTTGACAAAAATAAATATCAGGCAATTGAAAAACAATTAATTGAATATATCTCAACAAATACAAACCTTTCAGAAAAAATAATGGTCTTAATAGATAGATTTCTGAAGGTGTCATAAAAAGTATTTTTGATACATATTTTATCATTTGAAATGTAATAACTATATTAGCGAATTAAAATGGGTACTTCTCGATAAAAAAATGAAACAATTTAGCAATATACTTCTGTTTTTAATGGCCTTTTTTGTAAGTCAAAAGGGCTTTTCACAATTAATTGTAGGACCAGATACCGTTTGTATTAAAAACGAATTGATTCTGACTACCACAGATACCACCTCAAGTTCCTATTATTGGGGATTTTGTTCAGCCTATCTCAATAATATTCCTACCGGAAGTAGTATAGCAGCGGGTACAGGTATGGATTCACCTGCCTCTATTTGTATGGCAAAAGACAGTGGTAAACATTACGTTTTTGTAGTCAATACCAACAGTCCGCGCAATTTATTACGATATGATTTCGATTCTAGTATGGCTAACGCACCAACAGTTAATATTATTGGCGATTTTGGTGGCTTGATACCTGTTAACTGTAAAGGGTTTGAAATTGTAAATACAGGTGGCAATTGGTATGGCTTTTTAGTCGGAGGCGCTACAGCCATTAACTCACAAATGGTGCGTTTAGATTTTGGGACAAGTCTTGCCAATACCCCTACCATCACTGACTTAGGTAATTTAGCAGGTTTGCTTTTAAATCCACAGGACTTATTTGTATTTAGAGAAGCAGGTAATTGGTATGCATTTACCAATAGCGGCTTTACAGGCAATTTATTACGTGTTGATTTTGGCGCTTTAATTACGAACCCAGCACCCGTATTAACCAATCTTGGAAACCCAGGTACTTTGGCCTTTCCAACAGGTATGTGGCCTGTATTTGATGGTACCAATTGGAGTATATTTATTGTCAACAGACTTACCCAAACATTAAGTCGACTTGACTTTGGCAATTCATTATTAAACCCGTTTGTAGAAGTCAATTTAGGCAATTTTGGAGGTATTTTTAATGGTCCACGCGATATCGTTATCATCAAAGATTGTGGCAATTATTATGGGTATATTACCAACGAATCTACTAATAGCATTATATTATTGACTTTCGCAGGGAGTATAACAGCAGTGCCTACCGCAACTGACTTAACCAATTTTGCAGGCTTTAATGCACCGCGCTTTTTGACACGTATGATGCGTGACAAAGACAATGTGTATTGCTTTACTGCTAATAATTTAGATAATACCTTGTCAAGGCTCACTTATAATAGTTGCAATGTCTCCTCTATAGCAAGTTCTACACTTCAAACACCTCCTCCGGTCGAATATTCTGCCCCAGGTTTATACAATGTATATTTTGCCGCTGATGAAGGTTTACCTACTATGAAAGTAGATTGTAAACTGGTAAGGGTTTTACCACAACCTTATATTGAAATCAATAACGATACCCTGATATGTCAGCAAGACACCATTTTATTAGTATGTAATGGCCCAGGTTTATATAGCATGTTATGGGATCCTGTTTATAACGGTAGTACGCCTTATGACACCACTTCTATGTTGGTTTACCCTCGTGAAGATTATAGATACAATGCCCATTTAGAATTTTATAATAATAAAGGAACTTGCGCATTTGATACATCTGTATTAGTACGTGTAAGTAGAGTTGTGGCTGATGCTGGTCCAGACAGGTTTGTTGCCGATGGCGCTTCTACAGAGCTGGGCGGTGTACGATTGTCAATGGGACAAGAATACTCTTATGTATGGTCGCCCGATACTTTCTTGAATTCTAGTGTTGTAGCTAAACCTACTTCTACACCATTGGATGTACAGTTTTATTATCTTAAAGTCACCAACGACTCTTCAGGTTGTGAATCATACGATACGGTAATCGTACGTACAGAATGTACCGATATCAGTTTACCAAATGCCTTTAATCCAGTAAGTGATATTGCTAGTAACAGAAATTTTGGTCTGATTAATTTTAATATTGTAAAGCTTGAATATTTCCGTATTTATGATAGATGGGGACAAGTTGTATTTGAAACCACTGATATTGCTAAGAAATGGGATGGCACAAGAAATAATATACAATTGCCCCCTGATAATTATGTGTGGATAGTAGATGGAACTTGTAATAATGGTAAACGAATACGGAAACAAGGTACTGTCCTCTTGGCAAGGTAGCTATGCAACAATACAAATGATTTTAAAAAATACTTTTGAATACGCTTCAAAAGTATTTTTTTTTATAAATAGCTCAATGTATTTATTACATCGTCTGAATAATATCGGTAGTTTGCCTACAAAGATTGAATTTAAGCCAGTAAACATTTATGAATCGTTGGCATAATTCCCCAATTCAATGAATTATATAACAATCAGTCATAATATATAAACGTTTACACTTATTTAAAGAGTACATTTGGGTAATACAAAATGCTTTTACGATTTAGTAGCCTTTGTTTTTTAATGTAAAGTTGATTTATGTTGAATGATTTCTGAACTTAATTAAACTGTTTAAAAAAAGTATAGTATGAATAATTCATCATAATGCACATCATAATTTGAAACTTTACATAAAATACATGGTCAGTACCAGATGCAAACTCATGGTAAAAGTAGAGTTGAAAAAGCTGGGTCTACACTTCATATTGGTTGATTTAGGGGAAGTGGAAATCATGGAAACGATTACTGAATCACAAAAAAATCAACTAAAAACAGCATTACAAGAAATTGGGCTCGAATTAATTGATGATAAAAAATCAATATTGATTGAAAAAATCAAGAAAATCATCATTGAAATGGTACATTATGCAGATGAAATGCCCAATGTCAACTTTTCAGCTTATGTGAGTGAAAAATTAAATTACGATTATAATTATTTAGCCAATTTATTTTCAGAAGTGCAAGGCATCACCATCGAAAAGTTTATTATTTCGCATAAAGTAGAGCGTATAAAGGAATTGATCATGTATGATGAATTGAATTTGACACAGATTTCATACAAAATGAATTACAGCAGTGTGGCACATTTATCAAATCAGTTTAAAAAAGTAACCGGACTGACACCTTCTCATTTCAAACAATTGAAAGATAAGCGAAGAAGTCCTATTGAAGAAATCGGGAATCATGTAAAAGAAGAAAATGAAAATGATGGTTAGAAATACAATACAGGAATCACGCTATGCAAGAAGTTTGATAGAGGCCAGTTTAGACCCATTATTTACGGTCAATACCGAAGGTAAGATTATGGATGTAAATCAAGCTTCATTAAATATTACTGGTCAACTTCGTGAGCAATTGGTCGGTTCTGATTTCTTTCATTATTTTACAAAACCTGACTCGGCTAAACAAGCTTATTTAGCTGTTTTCGATAAGGGCTTTGTGTCTGATTATCCACTTACAATTCGCGATCATAAATTAACAGATGTATTGTTAAATGGTTCTATTTTTAAAGATGATGATGGAAATGTGCTGGGTGTAGTGGTCGTAGCCCGTGATATCACTGAGCTAAAAAGATTTGAAAATGAGTTGAAAGACGCTAAAATATTTGCTGAGCATGCCACTGAATTTGCTGAAACCGCTCAGGGTGATGCTGTGAAAGCCAGTCAGCAAGCCAATGATGCTGTAAAAGCAAAGCAACAGTTTTTGTCAAATATGAGTCATGAAATACGTACTCCTATGAACGCTATCATCGGTTTTACTAAAGTGCTTTTAAAAACAGATTTGTCTACTAAGCAATTTGAATACTTGTCGGCTATAAAAATGAGTGGAGATGCTTTAATTGTATTGATCAATGATATATTAGATTTAGCCAAAGTAGATTCAGGCAAAATGACCTTTGAAGAATGTCCATTTAAGCTCAAAACATCCATAGCGGCTATGTTGCATTTGTTTGAATCAAAAATACATGAAAAAAATATTGAACTGATCATTGAATATGATATAAAAATACCTCCTGTAGTGGTGGGTGATTCGGTTAGATTAAATCAAATCATATTAAATCTTGTGAGTAATGCTGTGAAATTTACCAATGCAGGTACGATCACAATGAGTGTGCAATTATTAAAAGAAAATGAACAAACGGTCACTTTAAAATTTGCTGTAAGCGATACGGGTATTGGTATTTCAAAAAATAAAATCAATCAGATATTTGAAAATTTTCAACAAGCTTATAGTAGTACTTCACTCTTGTTTGGTGGTACTGGATTAGGATTGGCAATCGTCAAACAATTGGTAGAGTTACAAGGCGGCAGTGTAGCTGTTGAAAGTGAACTTTCGCAAGGATCTACATTTAGTTTTATATTAGATTTTAAAAAGACAACCGCAAATGCGCTTCAACAATGCGAGGAGTTTGAAATTAATCAAGAAATTAAAGACATTCACATTCTTGTGGTTGAAGATATACCGCTCAACCAATTATTGATGAAAACTTTGTTAGACGATTTTGGTTTTAAGCGTGATATTGCTTCAAATGGTAAAATTGCTATCGAAAAAATGAAAATTAAAAATTATGATGTCATTTTAATGGATTTGCAAATGCCTGAAATGAATGGATTTGAAGCCACAGAATATATCAGAAATCAATTAAAATCAACGATTCCTATCATCGCATTAACGGCAGATGTTACTACGGCTGATGTCAATAAATGTAAAGCAGTAGGGATGGATGATTATATATCAAAGCCAGTGAATGAAAAATTATTATACAATAAAATTATTAGTGTTTTAAAAAATCATGCAGAGGTAGCACAATTAACGCTATCATCAAATAAGCAAACAGGCAGTCTTAGATATACTGACTTGAGCTATCTCATGAAAAGAACGAAATCAAATCCAACACTTATGATGGAAATGATTTCACTCTATTTGGAACAAACTCCACCCCTGATCTTATCGATGAAAAAAAGTCTGCAAGATAAAGATTGGAATTCATTGCATGCTTCTGTTCATAAAATCATACCTTCATTTTCTATTATGGGGATGAATGCTGATTTTGAAAATATTGCGAAACAAGTACAAGAATATGCTACTTCTCAAGAAGCATTTGAAACCATTGGGGACCTTGTGATGAAACTTGAAAGTGCCTGCACCAATGCTTGTAATGAATTGAAAATTGAATTTGAAACTATTAAAAATTCATTATATGAATAAACCAACTATGAAAATATTTTTGGTCGATGACGATGCTTTATATTTAAAAAATTTGTCGTTAGACTTTCTTGATTTTGATAATTATATAATAGAAACTTTTCCTACCGGTGAAAAATGTTTGGAAAAAATACATGAAATGCCTGATTTGGTGATTCTTGATTATCATTTAAATGGTATTAACCCTACCGCGATCAATGGCATTGAAGCCCTAGATGAAATTAAAAAAATAAATTCGAATATTCCTGTAGTGATGCTTTCTAGTCAAGATAAAATTGAAGTTGCCGTCAATTGTATGCATCATCATGCATTCGATTATGTGGTAAAAAGCGAAACAGCTTTTATGCGCTTACAAAAAATTATCGAAACCATCGGCCAATTTCAAAAAATTGAAAAAGAGCTCAATTGGTATATGGATAGAATGTAATGGCAACTGCCTTGAATACTTCCTTTTAGTTCCCATAAACCACTTATTGTTTTTGTGATGCTATAATTTGTATCTAAACAATAAGTTGAATGCTTGTATAATGAACCTGGGTTCAATTCAACAAATTACTTTAGTCGAATGCACCAGAATGACTCTGTAAGCTTTCATGAGTAAGCGCTAAAGCCGCTTCATAGCTTAATTAATACAAAAATGGCTTGTGTAATCAAACACAAACCACTTTTATAAAACAACACAATTAAAAATGTATCTATTGTATTTGACAGTTGATACTATAGTTGCCAAACAAATCACTGCCCGATTTTGTATTTTCATTACATCGGTCTTCAGCTCTTTTTCTGTTTTCATTGTAAGTATACACTGAATGATCATTGGTATTGGTACCAGTTCCGCTGGTATAGGTTTTAGAACATTTACAAGTGTAATCTTTTTTGCACGATATCATCGAAGTTCCGATAAAGAACAAGCTACCTGTAATTAATAATGCTTTTTTCATTTTTTTATTTATTTTAATATTTCTAGATGCAAAGGTCATCTTATATATGTTCTGGATTGTTACACGATATTGTGATTATGTTGTATCATTTTTGAATATGTTGTTTTTTAAGCTATATGATCCAAAATGTTGGATTGCTACTTAAGCATCTATGCTATTTGTGATGCCAAATGTATTGATTTAATTATTTGGCTTTTATCGATACAATGTACGACCATATTGGGTTTTAGCTTATTGTTTATTAGCAATGTTTAATTCATTTATTTTGTATAGAATACATTATAAATTATAGATGTGTAAATGTTGATATTATTTATAATAGATATGTAAACTTATTTTAAGGAATAGCATGACCTTTGAATTGCCTTCTAACTTTTAAACTCATTTCATATGCACCAAGAACTTTCACTTCGAGATAAAATTATCAAGATGACTAAAATCATCCATGAGCAATATCCTGCATTGTCAGCATTCATAAACCCATTACCACAAGAAATGTTTAATGCTGGTTTTTCAAATTTTAATCCACAAAGTTTGCGATTGTATTATCACCAACTCAAAGATTTATACAATACTTATATCTATAATCATCATCTAGAAAAAAATCATCATTCTATATAATGATATTTAATTTTAACCCTATTCTTAACAACCGAATAGTTGTATATTGTATTCAAAAAATATTTTAAAAATGGCAATTACGCTCAATCAATCCAATGGCTTAAAACTTGTTTTGTCCATTATCTTATGTGAAGGGGTTGGCATCATAAGCGGTTTGTTGGCTGCACCCGAAATGAAACAATGGTTAGGAACTTTACAAGTGCCTTCCTGGAATCCACCTTCCTATCTATTTGGCCCTGTATGGACTTTATTATATTTTCTAATGGGTGTTTCATTATGGTTAATATGGAAAAGTACGGCGCCTGTTAAACAGAAAAGACAGGCAATAATAGTTTTTATGATTCAGCTTAGTTTCAATTTTTTATGGTCTTTTATTTTCTTTAATCTGCATTCACCTTTTTACGCATTGATCAATATATTACTCATGTTAATTGCTATTGCATTGACCATGTATTATTTTTCATTCATTTCACGTATAGCATCCTGGTTATTGTTGCCTTATCTTTTATGGGTTTGTTTTGCAAC
>OEIV010000106.1_pt1 | contig 53587 bp, 55 predicted proteins | sample 1539231 | NCBI WGS metagenome assembly OEIV01 (sample SAMN03794762, study PRJEB22550) | activated sludge metagenome | feature: wastewater treatment plant; material: activated sludge; isolation source: Wastewater treatment plant of a petroleum refinery complex | place: Argentina: Buenos Aires ...
TATATGATGTACTTGTACTGGATCCTACCTTCGTAAATGCTGCAAAGTTCCCGTTACATGATGATGTAGTTCCACTTCGATATACATTGTAATATGAAATTCCTGCTCCTACGTTACTTGGACTGTCCCAAGATAAGACAAGTCTCCAATTCTGTGTTGCTTTCACTGAGATATCTGCTACATCTAGATTTTGAGTAATGCCTGGTGCCGTTCCCGAATATGCAAATGTTACGCTCGAACCTGGTTCTGAATATGTTGCGTAGTTAATGTTTCCAGCTTCGTCTTTCGCAACTATGTACATTGTGTTTTCTCCTGGTTGAGTTGCAAAAGCATCGGGTCCTAAGCTTGTTACACCTGCATCCGTAAAAGTACAATTCGATACTGAAGGAATAGCATTTACGGCATAACAATATGTAAGACCCGCAGATGATCCTGTGTATGTTGAGGGTACGTCCCAATTAAATGTGTAAGTATTTTCTTCTGCATCTAATGGATTTACTGATAAGTTCCTGATGGGTGAAGGTGCTACAGTGTTTAACTTTAATAATCCTTTTACATAGTTCTGCGGAGCAGTAAAATTTCCTAAATTATCTACCGCCCTGAAGTAGATTAAATTGTTACCTTCTACTAGTTCTGGGTAATCATACGTTTCATCTGTTACATACGATCCATCATTGATTAATATATCGTTGATATCTTCTGTCCCTGTATGCAAATCTCCATACCATGTCCCTGTGTCTCCTACTCTATACTGTAATCCTGCTAGTCCTGAGTGTATATCATCTGCTCCTCCCACTCCTACTGGCCATGTTATTACTACGTCTTTACTTGATAAGAAGTTTGCTGGTAGTGATATGTAGAATGGTGCTGTTGGTTCTTCGTCATCATATTTAAATGAAAGTACATCTTTCCATGTCTCATCACTTCCTGTATAGACATTTCCTGCGATATCTACTGCCTTTATTGATAGATAGTATTCTTTTCCTGATTCTAGTTCTAGTCCTGCCACTCCTGAAACATCAATTTGATCACCTACCACTATATAAGGACAGTAATCTTGTGATACTCCGTCGTTCTTTCCTGTTAATTTTCCTGATGCAAATTCTGGGTCTAGTCCATTACTATCATCTTGTTCTGCTTCATCTATTGATATACAATAACCTAATATTCCATTTCCATTTAAATCGTCTGTTCCTTCTGTCCACATTATTACCGGTTCTGTTTTGTACCAATCTCCACTATTTACGAGACCTGAGATCCCGACATCGGTTGCATTGACATCTGGCGCTAATTGATCCGATGGTACAAAGGCAATACTGATTTCCTCAAACATCGGAGTTGATGCTCCGCTTGGTTGAAGTGATATTTGATATTGTAAATATATATCACCATCATCTACACAGTTGTTAACTGATATATCAGTTCCGCTTGTAATTGCATTACATGTTCCCCATGATGTTGCTCCACTCATGTCACTCGAGTTGTCTGTTCGCACCTTTACTGTTACGTTTCCTGCTCCTGAACTTATGTAGCTAATGAGTCCCCAGTCCATTGCTACTCCCGAATCCAATACATTCGATTCTAATGTTGCCAAGTTTTGATATTTTAACTCTTCTGAAGTAAAGCTCGAGCTAGGTTCTGTTGTGAGCCAATTTCTAACCCTAACATTATCAACTGTATAATCACCCGAATAAAGCATCCATGCTATTCTCAGATTCGATTCAGTAGAATATGAACTTGTATAACTTGTTTCATAATTCTGCCCTCCATCTGTACTTTTTTCATAATATGCACCCCCTGTCTGACGCATTCTTATTCGAATCTTATAATCCATGTCTTTTGACCAAAGTCCACTAAGGTTTCCTCTGGAAGCCCCATCTTCATAGAGAGCACTGGCACAGTTTATCACACAAATACCTCCCCCTTCGTTGTAATATCCATATACAAGGTTTGTATAACTAGCTCCTGAACCATCGTCCTTCCAACCAAACATAAATGCGTCATAAGGCGTATAATCACTAGTCCAACGTAGGTCATATTCTAAGGACCTATCACCTCTAGTAAAACTAGGGTTCGAGTAAATTGCCGTATCCCAATTTCCTGAACCACTTCCATAAATAAAACTCAGTTTATTATTACTCTCTGACATCTTTGACCTCGGATCCACTTCTGTCCATTTACTCAAGTCGAAGGAGTTGTCATCGAAATCATCGAAGAAAGTGAAAGTATTTAGACCATTTGAAGCACTCGTACTGGCCCCGTTACCGTAATACATGTATAAAGTAGTATTTCCTGAACCTGCAAGGGTGTCTATTTCAACCCATACAACAGCAGTTGTATTATCGATTTTACTTTCTATCCAATAATCCATAAGAGTCCCAGCAGAATTTGTAAATCTCAGATCATCAAAATCCGGTTGCATATCCGCATCATATAATACAGAAATCTTTACCTGATAATTGCTTTGGACTCCAAGTGTGTTGGTAATAATAATTGGTTTTCTCCTTGACCAACTAAGCAGATCTCCCGCCCAGCCGCTTGTTTGGGCCAGAGAGATACTGTTTGCATTATCGGTATTGATATCCGACTTTAATAAATATGTATTAACAGGGCCCGTAACTGCTCCAGAACTCTGTCCTCCACTCCAATCCGTTTGTATCCATGGTGAACTTGCTGATAGAACACTGCCTATACTTTCCGATACGTCGTCAAGAAGATTCAGCGAAAGCTGAAGTGGAATTATCATTACAACCGATAACTTTATCAAGCTTTCTCTTGTTATTATTTTCTTTGCGTGCATAAAACTATCTTAAGAATCCAAATACTTCAGATAATCTGCCGAAGATTACTTCCAAAGGATTTTCTTTAGATTGCGATGTTATAGTAACAATGTTTTTTCCATTTGCTTCATTACCTACGTCGTCCTTAGATAAGACCTGCAATTTATAAACACTGCTTGGACTTAGATTATTAATTACCACGAGATGGTTAAATGTTAAGTTTTCATCAAGGGCTGTTTTTTGAGTATAGTCTCCGGATGTACCTTGTGCAAATTGTACCTGACTCGTAGCAAGTTCATCCGTATCCCAAGTAAGTATTAACTGTGCCGAAATATCTGAACCAAAATCTACAGATGCTTCTGACAGTCTAGTTTCAATCTTGACATCCGAAATCTGAGGTGGTCTTGAGTCGCTTGCCGTAGTAAAAATAAATTCACCGGATTGTGCAACATTACCCAAAGAATCTCGTGCGCTTACAATTAAGGAGTAATTAGTATTAGCACTTAATGCTGACAAAGTGAGTTCATGTTCATTTGCATATTCACTCTCTGCTTGCGTCAAATCCTCTGCTACGTTGTCTTGATTAACATACCTTATAAATCCAAGCGTAACTACATTCGTCTCCCAGAACACATTAACTGTAGGCTGTGAACTGTTTTTTACTTCTTCAAATCTCAAATTATTTATTTGCGGAAGTGGTAAGGTTTCAAACTGGAAATTTACTACTGAATCATTATTATTTCCATCAATGTCTTGTAAAAAGAATTTATAATTATATGTAACACCATCAGCTAAATTCCCTAATCTAATTGAGTATTCCGACTCTTCTGTTGAAGTAGCAACTTCCTGATTCCCTCCATATGATTCAGTTGTACCATATACAAGGGATACTCTGGTTGCGTTCCGAACTCTAAAATTGATTAAAGCTGAATTTGTAGTAACTGAACTCGCCGAAACATTTGAGACAACAGGTGGAGGTAATGTAGCAAAGGACTTTTCGTCGCTAACACCGATATTTCCGTCTACGTCAGTCCATTTAACTCTGTAGAAATAGGTAGTTCCAGGGGTTAAGTTATTCAGAGTAACATTGTGGCTAATAACTTGTGCACTATTACTCACCTCTTCCTCAAAATATTTTCCTGTCTCAAGGCCATATTCAATCTTTGAATCACTGACCCTGTCTGTCACCCAACTAATCAAAGCTTTTCTCGTCGTGACTGATAAAACCTCAACCTCGCTTGATAACAGTGCTGGTTCTGTAAATTTACCGGTAGGAACGCGACTAGCTGTTCCGGAATTTGCGGAACAGTTATTCGCACTATCACAAGCCTTTATACAGTAGCTATACAGGACTGGCTGTAAATCAGGGTCAATATAAGAAGTACTATTGCTTGATCCGACCTTTGAAAAAGCACTAAAGTTTGTAAGACATGATGCTTCTCCAGTTTTCCTATACACATTGTAATACGATACACCCGCTCCGATATTTGAAGGACCATTCCAAGATATTACTAATCTCCAATTTTCATTTGCCTTAATAGAAATATCTGATATATCTGTGTTTGTGGGCATTCCGGGTGCACTACCGGAATATGTAAACGTAATACTAGCTCCAGTTTCGCTATAAGTAGCATAATTAATATTCCCAGCCTCATCTCTTGCTACTACATACAAGGTATTAACTCCCGGTTGTGTAGCGTATGAATCTGAAGGCAATTCCGATATTCCAGGTTCAGTGAAAGTACAAGAATTTTCATCTGGAATTGTGTTAATTGAGTAACAATAGCTAATTCCATTAACCTGTCCGGTAAAAGATGTCGGAGGATCCCAATCAAACGCATAATTATTTTCAGTATTGTTCGAGTTATTTACAGATAGATTTGCGACTTTGGATGGCGCGGATGTATTGATTTTTATCAATCCAGTTGTAACATCCTGATCAGGTGTAATATTTCCCAAGTTATCAATCGCTCTAAGATAGAAAAAGTTTGCACCTTCAATCAATTCCGAATAATCATAATCAGGACTAGTAGTATATGATCCATCATTTATTAAGAGGTCATTTATGTCTTCAACTCCAGTGTGTAAGTCACCATACCAAGTACCGTCTGATCCTATTTTATATTGTAAGCCTGCCGTTCCAGAATGAATATCCTCGGCACTCCCTGGACCTGTTGATGGCCAACTGATAGTTACACTCTTAGAAGAAAGAAAGTTAGTAGGCATTGAAACGTAGCTCGGTGCCGTTGGAGGTGTATTATCGAATTTAAAAGAAATCAAATCTTGAAAATCCCCAACATTATTTATGTTACTACTGTTATCTAATGCCCTAATAGAAAAATAATATTGTTTCCCTGAGGTAAGATTTAGTCCTGTCACTGTTGTAAGATTAAAATTCTCACCAACAACTACATATGGACATGCCGTCGCAACAACCCCGTCATCCAAGCCTTGTAAAATCCCTGCGTTTGATTCAGGATCCAAGGCATGTGATGAATCAGGCTCAGCTTCATCCAGAGAAACGCAATATCCCAAAATCCCACTTCCACCCACATTATCAGTTGCTGAATCCCATGTGATTGTTGGCTCACTACTGATCCAGTCTCCATTTGCATGGTTGGGAATCTCAATGTAAGTTGCATTGGTGGTGGGTCTCAAAACATCCGCAAGCGTGAATGATATGGAAACATCTTCGACTATTGGAGTCTGAGCTGATGAAGAAACGAATTCTAACTGATATTGGATATATCTTGTCTTATTTGCTACACAACCCCCACTTGTCATACTCGAACCAGAAGGAATCGATGAACATTCACTCCAATTTTGTTCTGCGTCGGATAAATCTGGCTGATTTCCACTTCTTACTTTGACTTCCAGACTAGAAACTCCTGTATTTGTGTAGTTTATCGCACCCCAATCTTGCACGACTTCTGCATCGAGTATATTCGATAATAAAGACCCATTACTCATGTATTTTACTTCTTCACTTCCAAAGGTAGAAAAACTTTCACTTTCTGATTTGAAAGTTGCTGCAATCCACGCAGGAGTTCTGGCAACACTTGATGCTCTGACCATTGCGATTTCTACCCCTGCTGTTAAACTTGAAGTAATATTTGCATTTGTAGTATTTCTTCTCGCTCCTATCAAAACGTCCCGATCGCTTGCTACCCCTGCACCGGATGCTATTGTAGTACCCGCCTGAACACCATCTACATATTGGAATATTTTCATACCAGAAGAATTGAAATTTCTCAATACAATATGATGCCACTCTCCGTCTCCTATTATTACAGCAGAATTTCGAGCCACACCCCCAACTCTACTGTTTAGTGTATTTCCACTTACATAAAGTTCATATTGAATATTTGCGGCAACACTACTTCCCTTACTAAAGTATGTCCCAGTAGCATTAATAGGTGTTTTTACCCACATATCAATTGTGAATTCCTGAGTATTTGGGGTGAAGTTCAGGTTTGCAGGCATACCTAAAGTGGTAAAATCCGTGCTCAATGCACTATATACAATCGCACCTCCAATTCCTGATTTGATTTTGGAAGCATTTGTAATACCTGCTTGATTAGTACCATTTTCTGCAGCAGGATTTACAGCACTATCCAAAACAGTAGTTGTACCATTTGGATCATTTAATAACCATACGCCCTCAAAGGAGTTACTCCAAACACTTCCCGGATTTTGTGCATCTGTGGCTGATACGTTCCCATAATAAATATAAATACTATCAGTACTGGAATTTATATCAATCTGTGGAACTTTTACCCATATGAACGAATCTCCGGCAACGTTCCAAGTTTCAATCTGATAATCAAGTAAAGTAAGACCGTCACTATCAGTAAAACGAAGATCACTTCCATTTGCATTGATTTTGGAGTAATCAAAATTATCAGAATTTAGTACTATCAGTATTGGAAAATCAACTAGTTGTTCTGATGTTAATCCTAAATTAGCTGTTGTGTTGTTGATCGTCAGCTTTTTGCGATAGGACCAATTTTCATCCATCCAGGGAGATTTTAATTGTAATGCAAGATTCCCACCTGTAGTTACTAGGTTTTCCATTTGTTTGTACGTGGTAATCGTACCTACTGCAAGGTCATCTGTTTGACCTCCGGACCAATCTGTTTGTGACCAAGGAGAAGTAGCAGATAATACGCTTCCAATTTGATCAGTCCCCACAACGGAAAAAATTCCAATAAGGAATACCCAACCTAGTGATACAAAAAACCTAAGCTTATTTAAAGTGAGCTTCATAAACGTCTCGAGTGTTTTTAATTTTTCAATTATAAATTAACACAAATGTATTACCACTACAATATTTAGGTATTATGTAAAAGGTTCTCGATACCCCTGAATGAATATGGAATTAGTCTTTTAATCAAGATGAGCAATACTAATTCATGATATATAGTTGTTGCAACATTTTCACTCCATAATCTAAGCGCATATGATCGTAACTTATTTTGCGAGCGTTATAGTATAATTATATATAACAATTGTACATATTTTCATGGATGGATTTCTAGTAAATTATAATAAACCAACAGATTTTCGAATAAACGGCTCCAATTACTCAGTCGAATTTCCTTATGGAAGTGTTGGTTTTAATACGGAAAGAAAGACTCTTGTTATACCAAACTCTTATGCGGGTGGTAGAACAGGAATAGAAAATGCATCTAGATTATTGGTCGATAATGGTCTACTAGCAATTGGTATACACGATGAACTTAAAAATTTTTTTAATTCAACAGAAATTAGGGTTTTAAGGTTTTTTAGTGGTCCTCTAGTTGCGTTGGCTGGATGTGTTTTAACAAGAAAAGGAGACACAATCCAAAAGATGTTCTCGGGTCAAAATGCTGGGAAAGAAGTAATAGTTGACACCTCAGGTGGGTATAGTAAAAAGGCCATAGCAGAAGTTGAGAGGCTCACAACTCAAGCAGGACTTAGACTTCATGGGAATCAACATATAGCAGTAATTGGGGGCAACACCAGGGAACTCCTAGCAGTCACACAATACGGAATTATGTTCCCTTGGAATGCAGCACCTCAAAACACATTATTACCTTCATACCGTAATGCTCCATCAGCCCATACGAGAGAATACAGCTATGATAGATCCCCAACTTTTAGTAAATTATTAAGAGTGTTTACGCAATATGCTGAAAACCAGGGATTATCTCCTAATCGTTTTATGAATATAGGACCAGCATGTGAACAAATTTTAATAGACTATTTGGTCAAAGAACACCAAAACACCTAACTATCAATCTGATAAAACACATTTAAATACTAATTCGCGAAGTTATTGAAAGCCTTTTACCTTCCGTTTCGGGTAGTATTCCGAGATTTTTCAATAAGCGAATGTATTCTGTAAATAAATACTTCTTAATCATATCCCAAATGACACCGTTATGATAAAATGGCAATGTCATTAACAAGCTTTAAAGCTTTGGAAAATTGCTTGCCTAATCTGTCTGTCTTAAATGAGTCATGCAGAGGTCTTAATAACTATAAAAGTTTCGAAAATTAAATCGGAGCGTATCCCTGATCAAGTCAGGGACAAGGTTCAGTTGAAAATTAAATCGGAGCGTAGTTCAGTTGGCTAGAACGCTCGCTTTGGGAGCGAGAGGTCGCTAGTTCGAGTCTAGTCGCTCCGATATAGTTTTATACGAAAACGTATACAATTAGACGAGAAGTTTGTCCCGTAATTTTATGAAATAAAATATACGGGAAGTCTAGTCGCTTGGATGTTAGTGAACGAGAAGTCTCACGACGAAGTGAACTTTACATCCAAGGTGATAGCTATCGCGGCGATTGAGTTTTTATCAAAACCCTCAATTAGTTATTATGTTCTTCTCGAACAAAAAAATAATCAAATATATCAAAATTGGGAAAATTGGAATTACTCCGTTTAAAGAAGAATCTCTCGGGCAAGTTTCGTACGAAATGCATTTAGGACACAAATTATTCAAAGTAAAACCGAAAGGCAAATACTTCAATGGAGGAACTCCTAAAGAAAAAGAGCTTATACCGATTGAGATTAAAGAAAAAACATATGATTTATACCCAGGTGAGTTTATGATTGCTAAAACTGAAGAAAAAATCTATTGTGATACAGAGGTAATAGCAATTTTTGATGGAAAACCATCCCTTGCTCAAATCGGTTTGTTCACAAATATCTCTTCCGTATTGGTTGATCCCTTGACGAACTCGGAGATTACTTGCGAGATATTTAATGCAAGTAAGTTCCCGATTAGATTGATAACTGGTCAGAAGATTGGACAAATATTTTTCACAGAAGTAAATATATAGAATTTATGCTGAAAAGCAATTTATCCAAAACCATAATAATTATTAATATTTTTTCCCTATTATTAATTGCTCTAATAAGCCTATTCCATCATACGCCATTAAGCAGGACATCTTTAGTTCTGTCCTTCTCGCTAGGATACGTTTTTGCGGACTTCTGGGAACTGACCACTTGTAAATACCTTAAATTAAACGGCGTTCAGGTATTTGGAGGTGTCCACTACCACCACAGTGTTTTCAGTTTCGTAGGTCTGACTATTTCATTACTAACTTTTCCAAATATCTCATGGTTGTGGATTTTATGGAGTATTGGTGTATTTGTACAACATACTTTAACGGAAAGTAAGGTAGTCTTTTTCTCAAGAGATAACGAAAATAGTTAAGATTATAATATATAGATACTCTATTAAATCATTTATTATAAAAATATATGAAAATAATTCTTTTCAGACATGGTGAAAAACAGGAATCTACTTCAACAGAAACATATGTACGCAGATCAGTTTGTTTGACTCCGGTGGGAATATCACAAATTGAAACATTAGGTGGAAAGTTGAAACTTCTATTCCCCAAACTTGTTGGGTCAGAACACATTTACTCAAGTCCATATACTCGCACAGTACAAAGTGCAGAGATTATAAGAAATATATTAAATATCAGAGAAATCATTTCGATTCAGGAATTAGAGGAATTCTATCCGATTGATGACTACAGGCAGAAAAAAGATTATAGACAAGGACTGATGAAAAAAGCGCTAATTAACCCGGAGTGGATAGGACCTAATGGCAAATCACTAAAAACCACACTGGATGATTTTGAAAGTTTTCTAAGAAATATCCCCGAACTAAATATTGCTATAGTATCTACACACGGTGCACTTATACGGAATCTGGTCTATAAGTTAAACCCAAAACTTCGACCCTCTGATGAAGAAATATTACATTCTGGAATAAAAGAAGGCGGATATACTTTGCTGGAAATTGTAAACAATGATATAAAAGTAATTGAGTTTAATATTTATTGATGAAACCAAGAATCTATCTCGCACACTCTTCAAAATACGACTTTCAGTCAGAACTTTATCAACCAATTAAACAGAGTTCATTGATGGACAATTACGATTTTGTTTTTCTTCTAGATACTCCGGATTATCTACCAAACACAAAAGAGTTAATCAAATCTTATGACACAGTGGTGGCCGAAATCGGTTATCCGACAACGGGGGCAGGTATCGAGATCGGCTGGGCGGACGCGTTTAACGTGCCTTTAGTTTTAATTCACAACAAAGATTTCCACCCTGCTCCATATTACAGTGATATGAGCGAAAATATTATCAGTTATAGCTCAACGACTGATATGGTTGAGAAACTTCAGAAAATATTAAAACAACTATTTAAAGTTTAATTATGAATACTCACGAAGGCAAATTCATGGTTTCGGTTGGTGGTTTAATCAGAAACACCAAAACTAATAAATATTTACTTTTGAAAAAGCATTCGGGGAATTTCACAATTGTTTCAGGGAGGATGAAACAAGGAGAAGAAATAAACGATGCTCTCAAAAGAGAAATTCTAGAAGAAACCGGTTTAGCCTCTATTGAAATAATTAAATTGCTGAGCGCCTGTCATGGTTTTAGAGGTGAAGAAATTCCCGAAAATGAACTTATTGTTTTAACTTATCTTTGCGAGACTTCAACCGATGAAGTGGTAGTTTCAGAAGAACATCAGGACTACACCTGGTGTACTAGCTCGCAAATAGAGAGCTTATTGGATCCGGGATTGTTTAATTCAATTAAGAATGGACTGTAAATCGTAGATCTGAATGAACTTTTAGCCAGATAGTTGTCCTTAGTGTAAAATGCTATTTCAAGGTTTATAGTTATGAAGCTAATACTTTTCCGACACGGACAAAAACAAAGAAACGTCTGATTCTACCGTTTTAGAAGTTAAATTAACCTCAAAACCCTAGCGGTTCATTCACTATAATCACATGAATATTTCTTCCTACCATAGGATTTTCTTTGTGAAGAACGACTGTTTTAGCGTGTGTTGTACCCATGCCATATTCTTTTTGCATTCTTTTGTCTTCTAGATCTATCACATGATTTTCCAGTCTCTTGATCGATTCAGAAAGTGTCGGCATAATCTTCTGAGCTCCCACGACAAAGACAAGATTGGGAGAGGTATATACAATATGTGCGAGCTGACTTCCCGAGTTTGAAGCAATTACAAGTTCCCCCGTTTCACTTACCGCATGTACACTCCCGATGTAATAATCAGAAACAGCAGACTTTCGTCTGAGTTCAGCTTGCTTTTCCGGATCTGTTTCTTCGAGGATCGTATCATGAAGGTTTTCCCATTTGTGTTCTTTGGATTTTAGTAAATCAACAAAACCGATTTCTTGAAGTGTCGTAGAAGAGCCATTCATAAGGGAGACTCCTTCCGGGATAATTTCTTGAATCCTTTTTAGCGCTTCTTCTTTTGTACTTACAAATTCCGGCTTGAAGTTGTTTTCTTTCAGAGCGTCCATAGTGCGATCGATGACTTCTTTGGATGGAATTGAGGTGTATGTGTTCTCTTGTGTATTTTGCATGATTTTGATAAAATAACTATATAAATTAAAGTACTATGTAAAGTATAGTACTACAAATAACAGAGCGATGTCAAACACTAAGAATTCATTATCAATAGATTTAAACCAGGCAATTAAAAAAATCGGGGATGATCACATACTTTGTATCATAGGGATTCTCAGAGATGGAGGTTTACGGTTTAACGAGGTACAAAGAGCAATCAGTATCAACCCCACTACTCTTACAGACAGACTTCAGAAACTCGAGGTCGAGGGAATATTATCCAAAGAGAAAGAAACTCTCGATAAAATGTCTGTAGTATATGAGTTGACAGAAAAAGGGAAAGCTCTACTACCTGTACTCGATGAAATAGACAAGTTTGCAAAGAAATATTTATGAAAGTCTGTTAATTAAACACAAAAATCATGGAAATCCACCCAAAAACAAGAATAGGTCACGTTCATCTCACAGTTTCTAATCTCGACAAATCGCTCGAGTTTTATCACGACCTTCTTGGCTTTGACATAACCACCAGATACGGTGACTCCGCTGTTTTTCTTTCCGCCGGAGGTTATCATCACCACATCGGGCTAAATACCTGGCAAGGAGAGGGAGTTCCTCCACAACCGCAAGGACACGCAGGTCTCTACCATTTTGCTATCTTGTATCCCAAGCGTGTTGAGCTTGCAAGAGTCTTCAAGCGTCTGATTGACGAGAAGTACCCAATCGAAGGAGCATCCGACCATGGCGTTTCTGAAGCGATCTACCTGCGTGATCCGGACAATATCGGAGTTGAACTCTACTGGGACAGACCAAAATCCAAATGGCCAAAAGACGAAAACGGCAAATTGACAATGTTTACCTACATGTTAGATATCGAGGATCTCTTGGGTGAATTAGCATCGAAAAAGGTATGACCGGGACCTACTATTAAATACAAAGAACTTGATTTATACAACCAGTTCCTTTATCTTCCCACTCGATCTTTTAATATCAACCATAAACCAGTCCTGTCCGCCTTGGACATAATGCAAGTATTCTTTCCTTGTGAGTCTAGTTTTTTGTATTCAATTCGCATCTGTTTTAGAAGAATTAGTATCAATTATATGTTATAAATTCCTATTAATAAAACTGCTTTATGAAAAAACTCGGCACCATCATCATCTCAGATATTCACTGCACCAAAGTCTTTGACCAGAAGAAGTGCGATTATATTCTCAAACTTTTAGATAGATGTGAGCGGGTGATTTTTAACGGTGATATGTGGAGTTATTATATTCAATCTTTTGATACTTTTGTAGAATCAAAGTGGAGCCAACTTTTCCCCGCATTTAAAGCCAAGAACTGCATATATATTCACGGAAACCACGACCGAAAAAACTGGTGTAATTACAAAGTGCGACTTTTTTCCGTGTACAATACCAACGAATACGTTCACCAGCAAGACAGTCTGAGCTTTTATATAACTCACGGGCATTTAATATCCGGAGATTCTGTTCAAAACGAAAATTACATAAAGTTTAACCGCACAGTCTTTGATTTCAACAGACTTAATCGCTCTTATAAATTCTATATCTTACTAAACAGATTATTACTGAAAATATTTAAAGAGCAAAAATACTCCGGAATCTTAAAACACTTGAATAAACCTCATTATAAATTCGCAGCCGAACTCCCTGATAATCAAATATTGGTTGTAGGACACACCCATGCTCCTGAATTTTCACCCGAGAAAAAATATATCAACGTGGGTTTTGTGAATTTTGGTTTAGCGTATTATCTAAATATTTCGGAGGGCAAATACACTCTGGAATGTGAGCGATATTACTAAAAACGTAAAGTTTGTAGACGAGCTTGTATGTGTAAATTGAAGGTTTAAAAAAAGCAAAGTATGCGTAGCGGAATAAAGCATTTAGACATATAAGAGAAATTTGAAATCAACGACTGGAAATTTATACATACAAGCTCGTTTTTGTATCCGTACTTTTTCAAGTTTACTTCCTCAAGCTTTAGCTCTATAATCCTGGTAATTAATTCTTAATTTCCCTCTTATGCCCCATAAAAAGACCTTGCAAGTTATTTTAGTTCTGGCAATTGCCGGAGTTTTGTTCTCGGGCTATCTTTCATATTATGAGTTATTCTCTCCAAATGGTTGTACAGATGCGATAGTAAGTTGCGGAGAAAAAGGCTTCAAGATAGCAGACCTACCTGCTTGTGTTTATGGATTTGTGATGTATCTAGCGATATTGATATTGACTTCATGGTCTATAATTAAGAATAAGCCTTAATCATAAAAGCGTTTGCCAGAAACAGAACAAAAAGTAACCTTTGACTATCCTGAAGGATTTAATTCTCCGATTGCAGTAGATGTCGGAGTTCTAACTCAAGGATTGTCAAAATTTGGGATTGCCTTACCACAAATTACTTTCCAACGAGTAAATACTAGATATCCAGGTACGCTTGGTTTGTCATCAACTTTTGGAGGCGATGTTTTTTTATATACAGACTTAATATTTAGGAGTGTTAGCCAAGATTTCCCAGGACGTAAAACTTTGCCAGATACTTCTGAAGACGAAGAGCAGTTAACACCGGCCAAGATTATGCTCGGAGCATTAATGTTACCACCCTACCTTGCACAATTAGCATATAACAAAGTATTTAAATCTCCGACATTTAAAGAAACTGAAGGATATATTCGAGCAAAAGAAACGGGAAATTTTGAACATGCATTATTGTCCTACACGTCGTATGTTCTTGGTCACGAGATAGCACATGGAAAACTTCCCCGACAAAGAATTTTAAGAGCTTGTGATTTAATTCTCACCTCAGGATTAGTTTTAGAATCAATAACATCTATAGGCCTTTCTGTGAGTAACTTATTAGCTGGGACAAATTATGAGCAACCACGTTTACTTATGAATAGTGTAGCACTGGCATCACTAGGATTAGTCTGGTTAAGCAGGTTTCTACAAGAAGTCCAGGCAGATCAATTTGCTATACAAACTTATAGTACTATCCAAGAAGCATTGTCTTTAAATAATAGTTTTGATTGATCAAACGAACTCCGACAAAATCTCTTTCAAATGCTGAAAAATTAATAAATGTCCTGCGTCAGATTTGATTACCAATTTATAGTTTGGAACTATTTTCTCTATGAAGGCCATAGTCTCGAGTGGAACAATCTTATCCTGCGCCCCATACCAAAATGTTATCTGTTTTTTTATAGATTTCGAATCGAAATCTATATCTTTTAGCATTCTGAGAACATCAGATGCTGGAGCATCCGGACCATTTATATATGCCTCTCTTTCACTCATATCTATGAGCTCAGGAATATCCAGATTATCGAATAATTCTACATCCGAATCCGAAAGACCGAATTTTTGAAGATTAAACTTCATTTCTTTAGTTTTATCATTCGCTTTATCGACCAAACCCATATAGATATTTAACAGTCTGGGATGCGAAAGTACAATCTCGGCAAGTTTTTTCTCTGGGCCTGTTCGGTAGAGAAATGCACCGGAAGTTGCACTTACCATAACTGCTTTTCTGAATCGGTTCGGGAATTTGTATACGCAAGCGAGCGCATAATTAGCACCTGCCGAAACTCCCATTAATCCAAGTTTCTCTATACCCTGCATGTCTAAAAACTCAGCAATCTCCTCAGCCCACTCGAGGTAATCCCTTATCTCAACTGGAGTTGATTCGCCATAGCCTGGTCTGTCGGGTGTTATTATTTTCAAATTAAGATCGTTTGCTGTTTCCGCAAATCGCATTGCCTGTACTCTTGTTCCATTTACCCCATGACAAAAAAGTATAGGAAATCCATTTTCGTTACCATATACCGAAAATGAGATAGTTTTACCATTATTTAATTTAACTACTTCCTTTTCTTTCTGTATCATGACAAAATTTGTAATAATTAGTAACAAATGAAAATTAATATAAACAAAAACAAACAGATTGCAATTATACTAGGCTTAGCTTATATATTTCTAATCACATACGCAATACTTGAAGAAACAGGATTTTTTGGTCCTGATATAGGAGTATTAAAGTCCATTCAAAACAGCGGTTTTACAAGAGCAATGTTTTTAGATATTGGAATTTTAGCAACTTTAGTATCGTTTTGGGTGCTTCTCACAGGTAAAGATAAATCACGAATACTTTTCGCAATCGGGATTTTGTTTGTCGGATCTTTTGCACTCCTACCTTATCTAATAATTGAATTCTGGAAAGATAATATTTCTATTAGAGATTATTCGAAAGCAAGAGTGAAAACTTGAGCTTTGTGATCCGAGCCAGGGAATTCCTTATATTCGTATGTTGTTGTAGTGATTCCTTTTGATGTGTATGTATGATCAATATGTGACTTGAAAAAACTATTTCCTTGATATTTCCATGTGTAATCAAACTCATTAGTATGTACCCTATCCATTGATAAACTTCTTAAATATCTATCGACCTCAATAAACCTAGGAGACCATGGTGAAACGTTAAAATCTCCAGTTAAAAGTCTGTTCTGAGCAGAATCCGTAATTATATTTGATTTAAGATAATCTAATTGTGCGTTTCGGTTGTTATAGAAGTTCACATCTACAGGAGCCGTGGTATGCACCATTATAATATCTAATGTATTTCCATCGATTTCCACTTCATTTTGTAGGAACAATTCATCAAATTTATGATTTGTTACGTTTCGATTGATCAATGGATACTTACTAAAAACAACTTTCCCTGTGTAGGGAAAGCTTAATTTATCTATTTTCATACTTTGATACTGATAGTTTGAATCAAAATAATCCTCAAGTGCTACATAATGATCATTGGTAAATTCAGTCAGCATTAATATTTCAGCATCTTCGTTTTCAAAAAATCTCTGCATTTCTTCGGTTTTCTCGTTTTTGTACCAGATATTAGCACTCACCACTTTTAATGATTTTGTATCTTGTTCCGACGCTTTCACTCCAAAGTCAAAGTAAAAAGAAAAAATTCCTAAGAATATCATAAAAACAAAGAACCAATTCACCCAATATGAATTCGCACGTTTAATATCCGCTCCACTTGTGACCAATAAGAAGGTAAATACAGCCATATAAATAAGGTATATTGCTGCAGCATAAGGTAGAAAACTTAAAAACAATTCTCCATAAAATGTATAACTTATGGAAATAAGCCCGAAAAGTGTAACAAAAGGAAGTAATAAGCCGACTTTGATAAATTTATGCATTTTCGAATATACAATAAAAAAACTCAATCCATATGAGCCTAGTTATTCAAACGTAAATTCTTCAGGAAAATCACACTTTTTATAGATAATCTAGCAACCCAAACGAACCAAACTGATAAAGTTTTCCCACAAAGAAACTCAATTTATCGGTTAACTGTATAAGTCCCAGCAGAATTAATAATACCCCTCCAATTATGTTTATATAATGCATAAACTTTTTATTATTGAAGAATTTCCCAATTATGGAAACTCCGATAAGTGCCGTAAGGAAAAAAGGTAGACCTAAACCTATCGAAAAACATATTAATAAAACTGCACCTTGAATAACAGTAGTTGATGTTGAGGCTAGAAGTAAAATTGAGCCTAGAATAGGACCAATACATGGAGACCAACCTAACCCGATTGACGAACCTACTAGAAAAGAACTTACGGGAGAACCGGGTTTTAGGATCTTTGGTGGTAAAATCTTAAATGATTTTTGGAGTGTTTGGATCTTTAGCACATCCATTAATAGTAATCCAAAAATTATTATTACTACTCCACCAATGCGACTTAAAATTACCCTAAATTGTCCCAGATGATTGCCAATCAGGCCTGCGATTATTCCGAAAAATATAAAAATGACACCAAACCCTAGAATAAATGTTATTGCATTTATTAAAGTATGCAATCTGATATTCCTACTTGAACTTTTCTCAGTATCAATTTTATGTCCCCCAGTGATAAATGCTACGAAACTTGGAATAAGAGGAAAAGTACAAGGCATAAAAAAACTTGCCAATCCAGCAATAAATGAGGGAATTATAAGACTAAAATCCATTAAAAATAAAACTAATCAATGAATAGTATAACACCTGGCAAGGGATTTGATCAGGTTTGGTGCTTATTACCAAAGGAGAAGTATTTCTTGTAAAGAATAATACCTGCCATCATCATTAATGAACCAAAGATCAGGCTATCAACTCTGTCATTTACAAGTGCAGTTGAAGGTAATGGGCCTGATGGAACCGGAGTAGCGACAACACCACCTCCACCCCCAGCAGGTCTGGTCACGACAGGTACAGATGTAGCCGGTACTTTTGTTGGTGGCACTTTTGTAGGCGGTACTTTTGTAGGCTCTTTCTTTTTATCAAGGTCTTTTGTCGGTATTACAGATGATGGAACCGGAGTAGAAATATCTGCTGAAGAATCTTCTGGAGACAAATCCCGTCTCAATTCCCAACTAACATAAATGGATAAGCCTGCCAAAATAGAAGTGATAGCAAAAATGGTACCTATTATTGCTTTTTTATTTTTATCCATTACTAAATGTGAAATACTATAAACAATTTAGCTAAAACTTTATCAGAAGTAAACACTTTTTTAATAGTTTAAGTAATAAGTTATAATTGCCTTATTAAAATTGAATTAAATGCAACTATTACAAGGGAAACAACTCGCAGAAATATTACTAAAGCAACTAAAAGAAAAGATTTCCGCACTCGAAGTCAAACCACGCCTAGCGATAATTCAAATAGGTGACGAAATACCAAGTAATGTTTATGTCGCACTAAAAGAAAAAACTGGAAAAGAAATCGGTATAGATATTGATACCTACAAATACCAAACCGGTGATTTCTCCTTTGTAAGGTCGAAAATAAGCGAACTAAATATAGATAAAACCATTCACGGAATTATTATACAACTTCCCACACCAGGCACAGAAATTACGCCACTATTAGATATTGTTACTCCTGAAAAAGATGTAGATGGCTTAACCAGTAAGAATTTAGGATTAATCTGGCACAATAAATTAACCGAAATCATGGGAGCAACACCGAAAGCTATTCTATTTGCTCTCAGCTATATCGCAGAAAAGTCAGGGAATTCCTTAAAAGAATTTCTAACCGGGAAAAATGTGCTAATTATCAATCATAATATTCTTATAGGTAAACCATTAGCCGGGAGACTCCTGAATCTTGATGCCACAGTTACGCTTGCCCATTCCAAAACCAAAAATATTAATAGTCTTTTAGAGAATTCAGATATAATCATTACAGCTACGGGGAATAGAATTATCAATCAGGAAAACAGCGATCGCCTGAAACAAGATGTCATTATTATTGATTCTGGTTACTCGATTATTGATGGGGTTGTTCGTGGAGATGTAGATCCGGATTCTGTAAAAGAAAAAGCATCTTGGCTGACACCGGTACCTGGAGGGATCGGACCTCTGGGTGTGGCAATGTTAATGCAGAATACATACGAATCCTGTATCAACTCTCAGAGTCAGCATCTTTTACCCTGACAATGAAAGTTTCGTCTTCGTCGTATATCACATCTCCAAAGCTTTTCATCCTTTCTTCATCTAATTGCGAATAGGTCTCTCTCTCTTTATTTCCAACAAATATTAATTCAACTTTGTATTTTGAAATGAATTCTTTATCAACATCTGCAGTTGTATTACCATTGTAGAAATTCTCAACTTCTGCTTTTCTTGCAAATGCATCTTCTGAAGTCCCTCTCCATTGCCACTCATGTGTCGGCCATCCCATTACCGTAGGGAGTCCAGTTGTTGAGGAAACTCTAGCAGAGTATGTGTATGCATCTCCGACCTCTTCTAGTATAATAGGCTGACCATCAATATTTTGTCTCAACCATGTAATAGCTTTGTAATCTGCAGGCTTCTCTTTCCTAATGTAGTCGATTCCATCCATGGTTTGTTGAATTTCTTTGTTGTCAGTAGGATAGAAATCATCAACAGCCACGAAAATATAGACAAACGTCATAATGAAAATCAATAACGAAAAAGCAAAGACAAAGTACTTATACGGCTCTTGGAGTTTCTTTAAACGAGATTTTGTCTTAACTACTTCTGAATTGAGTATTAGATAAATATAACTCACAGCAGCCACTCCAAATATAATCCACGCATGATAATAAAATTTGAAGACAGTATTGGTTCTGAAATATGGTTTATTTGAAATATCAAAAATATCTTTGATATATAAGAATTCTACTCCAATGATTAAAGAGATTGCGATAATGGTAAGTAATACAGGATATAGTTTTAAGGCACTCTCCTTTACGACTTTCAACCTTAACGCTACCATAAACAAGAATGGAGCAACAAGGAATTGGAACCAAAACTGCATCCAAGGTAATGGCTCACTTTTAGTCTTGAATGGTACTATCCCCACCGGGAAACCCCCTTCAGGTCCTATTGCAGGACTATAATTAATAATGTATGGCAACATTAAGACTAACCCCGGAATTAACAATGTGACTTCCGCAATTAAGAAATACTTGATTTTTGTCTCTAGTACTTCTTTCAAACTAACAGTTTGATAAAGATGTATAAGTGTAAATGCAAATAGTGCAGTGATCATATCCCAGCTATTGATACCATATAAGCCGATAATTAGAGGAGAAATTAGCAAGTTGAATTTAATTTTAGACTTTGTCCCAATTTTCTTAGAAAGCGCTACCATGGCCAAAGCCAGTACGATGACCAAGAATGGCAGTGCCAGATAATGGCCATGAACATCCCCTAAAACGATACTATATGCCGGATATTCATTTATCGTAAATTCAATAATTCTGGTTGAGTCCGGGAAAAAATATGTGAATTCCTCACCTTTGAAGTAAGATACGAACCAATTGTATGCCATGTGAAGATTACCGGCGTAGGAAATCCAAGTAGCACCGAAAAGTGCAAAAGTGATTTTAATCCATTCTTTTCCTTTTTTAAATAACTCAAGAAAAATTGCAAATAGACCCGTGAATGTCTGCGCAATAATCGTAACCAAAGCATAATTATAAACATAACTCATTGCAATATTTCCTATTTTCCCAATAATTGTGAAAAGATAATGGCCAATATAATAGTAATTAATATTGCCTCCCTGAGCTAACCATGGATCTAGTGGAGGAAAATTCTCTGTTCGATTGATAGAATTCATAAAAGCGAGATTCATCATTTTCTCGGTTCCTTCTGCTCTCGGATTAAATGATCTGATATATGTCCAAATTACAATAGTTCCCAAGAAAAGCAATTCTTCCATAATCATGTACTTGGTAAACTTAAACTTCGTTTTGTAAATCCAATATAACGAAGCTGATATTGCTACTACAAAAAGAGCCCACCCCACGTATTGTGTAAAAGGAAGAATTTTAATAGCCGAGAAGAACCACCATACGATTCCAAAAGCGAATAATCCAATAAACTTACTGAAGGCATAACCTTTATCTTTCCAATTTTTAAAAATGTGTGAGGTTAGGGGTAAACCAATTATGCCAAAGGCAAACATTAGTAGATACCAAATGAGAAAAATCTTAATCTCCATGATTTGAATCAATTAACTTAGATAATATTTTTGCTTGTTCAACCGCATAATTCGTACCTCTATCATGCGGAAAAATTTGTGTAAAATTAGCATAATACAAACCTTCTATATTCGTCTCATACTCAGGCATTTTGTAGTCTGTTGTAACAATATGCTGTGCATAGGGTGACTTGAAAAAATGCCTATCAATCACCCAACTCTTATCAAATTTATCGTTGATCTTTGGTAAATATTCACAATACAATTTGAACAACTCTTCCTCTGTCATATTATACAGATCTCCTTCTGCATCAACATACTTTGCAATATACACAATGATTCTATCATCGTATTTTTCTTTTTCAACAAAATTTGTATGTTCAACTAACGCTAAAAATGGAGCTTTCTTGTCATTAATATTCAACCAATAATAAGGAGAAATACTCTCCGACAACTCCAGAATCATACAAGTTGCACCTATATATTTTATTTCGTCAATGCTATTCTTAAATTCTTTATTTACAGGAAATAATTTATTAAATATCGGACCCGGTATTGTACTTACTACAATATCAAACTTCTCTGTCTTTCCGTCATATTTAATTTCGTGTTTTTTACCGGTAACTTTATAAGACTCAAAAGTAGTATTGTTGATCAACTTTACCCCGAACTCATTCAGTTTTTGTACCAATGAGTCTATTAGTAATTGAAACCCGCCATCAATATATCCTAAATATTCTTTACCTATTGGATTTGGCCTAGAACTTGCCCTATCGTGGATTCTTGCCCAAAGCCAACTCATTGAGATTTCTTTGTACTTTTTACCAAACTTCCCTACAAGTAATGGCTCCCAGATGATTTCTGTTGCCTGTTTCCCGAAATATTTCCTTGCCCAATCGATTGCCTTTATTTTCTCGTATCTCTCTTTATATTTAGACTTCGAAAGATACAAAGATACGATCCCCGCTCTTACCCTATTAAATATATTTAAAGGTTTAAACTTTAATAGATCTATGCTTCCAGAAAAGCCGTGCAACTCTCCATCAATATAGATCCCCATAGAGCTAGCTGGAAAATACATTTTATGTTCAAGTCCAAGTTCTTTTATTAATTCTTGGATATCGTGGTCGCTTCTGAACCAGTGATGATAATATTTTTCGAGGAATGTGTTACCGATCTTTAGTCCAGAGGCTAATCCACCCCAGTCAGAGTTTTTCTCAAAAATCGTAATATCGTAACCTTTGTGTGAAAGTTCATAAGCTAGTGTTAAGCCCAGAATTCCTCCACCTATAATTGCAACTTTTTTCAAAAGAATTAAACTCTAATATCTATGGATTCTAGCAGAATTATAATGGGTTGGATAGTGTCAACGGGTTCACACTACATTCAATAATTGCATTATTTACCCTTGTATTTATTACTTCTAACAACAAAATCTGCATGCTGCCACCCCCGTGCATATGCTAAGGACACATAGGGATTGTCCTCATTCCCATATTGGTTTTCAGTTATACCCCAGAAGTAGCCATTACACCCCTCTGTGTAAATCGCTTTCAAATCAAACATACTCAAAGTGGCTTTAAGTGTAATCGGTGTATCATCTGGATAAAGCAACTGTAAAAGGGAATTCTCTGAGTGCAGTAGGCCAGTAGTTTGTAACAATATAATTTGTATTAACTTCTGTTGCTTCTGGGCTCATCATCATATATTTTAAGGGAATGATTATATCAATGCTGAAAACAAATTGACAGTATTAGAAAAGCACACTAATATTAAACTGAATTATCAAGATCCGATGTTAAAACTCTCAGTACAAAACATCTTGTTGTATAGTATTTGATACTAGCTATTTTGCCCCACAGATTATTATATAATTTTATTGTAGTCTCATCATGTCACAGAAAAACCTCAGATCCGTAGATAAAGATGTATATGAAATATTAAAAGCCGAAGAAAAGAAACAACAAGAAAAACTGTCTATGATTCCATCAGAAAATTTCACATCGAAAGCTGTCCGTGAAGCAGTGGGATCAATTTTCATGAATAAATATTCTGAAGGTTACCCAAACGCAAGATATTACGAAGGAAACTATCATATTGATAAATTAGAATTATTAGCTATTGAACGAGCAAAGAAATTCTTCAAACTCCCAAAAGACTGGGAGGTAAATGTCCAGGCACTATCCGGAAGTCCTGCTAACCTGTCAGTCTACATAGGATTGTTAAAACCGGGTGATAAAATCATGGGAATGTATCTGCCAGATGGTGGTCACCTTTCCCACGGCTGGTCTTACACGCCTAAATCAGCAAAAGAAAAAGATTCAGCAGAATTGATGTTTTATGGTGGAGGCACTAGAAAAGTAAATATTACCTCAAAGATATTCCAAGCTGTTCAATATAAAACCAACCCTGATACAAAACTCTTTGACTACGAAGAGATCGCAAGAATTGCTAAACGTGAGAAACCGAAGATGATTATAACCGGTGGAACTGCATATCCTAGAGACATCGATTACAAAAAAATGGCCGAGATTGCTCATTCAGTGGGAGCATATTATCTTGCTGATATAGCTCATGAAGCTGGATTAATCGGGGCCGGAGTTATGAATTCTCCTGTCGGATATGCTGATGTGGTTACTATGACTACTCATAAAACACTACGATGTAATAGAGGCGCATTGATTTTGGCAAGAGCTGATATGATGAAAAAGATCAACAGGGCAATTTTCCCGGGATTACAAGGTGGACCTCATAACCATAGTATCGCAGGTATTGCAGTCGGATTAAAAGAAGCATTACAACCTGAATTTAAAAAGTATGCAAAACAAGTAGTAAAAAATGCTCAAGCCTTAGCCAAAGAACTACAAAAGTATGGTTTCGAAATAGTTACAGATGGCACAGATAAGCATTTAGTACTTATTGACTTAAGTAACAAAGGACTTTTTGGTAAAAAGTACGCTAGAGCTCTGGATTACGCAGGAATAATTGCAAATATGAACACAATGCCACAAGAAAAACGACCGCCTGCAGATCCATCAGCATTGAGAGTCGGAACACCCTGGATTACAACTCGCGGTATGAAAGAGCCGGAGATGAAACAAATCGCAAAGTGGATGAACGAAGTTATGGAAGTGGTTAAAGACTGGCAAGAAATGGATTTTGAGGAATTCAATACAAAAGTCGCGAACAACAAAGATGTGAAAAGAATCGCGAAAGAAGTGAATACGCTTTGCAAAAAGTATCCGTTGGAGATTTAGACTAGCTAAGGATCAAAATGCTCATTTTTAAATTTTTAGAGAAGGATTCTATTCCTAGAGTTATAGAACTCGTCACGACCGTATTCGATAAAGATGTAGCTCATCAATACAATCAAGAAGGCAATAATGAATTTCATAAATATCTAGATTACATTTCGTTTGTCAAAAGAATTAACACAAATCACGAGTTAGTCGGTGCCTACATTAAGAACAAACTCGTGGGAGTACTTGAAATCAGAGATTCCAATCACATTTCATTACTATTTGTTTCTGGCGAGTTTCAATCTCAAGGCATAGGACGACAATTATTCAACTTTTATCTAAATAATAGACCTCTGAATCATAACGGAGTGTTCACAGTGAATGCATCACCTAACGCTGTAAGATTTTACGAGAGTATTGGATTTTATAAAAATGAAAAAGAAAATGTCAAAAATGGAATTCGTTTTTTTCCAATGAGAAAAATACTAACATAGTCGGCGATCTTAACTTTCATTTAAAACAGTAATCTTAATAAAATTACTGTTTTACCAGATATAATTTCTATTTTTTTCAACGGGGTAATCCCTGAGATAACCTAATGAACTAGCAACTTTATCCAAGTATTCAGCTAATGAGGTCAGGCTTATATTTAACAATTGAATGGATATTGATTCGTTTACATACTTCATCAAAGTAGTTGAAGATAATCCGGGTTCTCGATTTTTGGCGATTACGATTCCACCAACTTTTGCCATTCTCATTTCATATTGATGTCTAAATGGATTATCATAATCGCAACCTAAAGCCCTGATTCTCAAATCATTATATATTTCCGCATAATCTTCCGGACTATTTTTTCCAGCTAAAGGTATCAGAAACACTCCATCTACAGTTGGCAAAGAAGCCATTTCCCACATTCTCCAAGCTAATTGGGGGAACCTAGGTCTGCCAGCACCCTTCCTTACTCTAATTGCTTCGTTACTATCGAAACCTACCAACAATCTATTACAATATGGATATACCGTTCTTGCCAAATGAGAATGACCTGCATGTGGTGGATTAAATGCACCATGAATCAATCCAGTGACACCATCCTGATTTGCAAAATCTAATACCTCTCCCCAAGTCATGTATTTATTTTCAGGCTTTCTCTGCTCAATTGGTCTGCCATTATGCAAATGTCGAACTTCATCACCTAATACAAAGCCACCGTATGTAAGTATTTGTTGTAATTCTGCAATGGATGCCAAAATTTCGATATCAGAATAGTCATATCCTCTTGCTATATCTGGCTCCAAGTACAACTCATTTAGCATTTAGATGTAAGTATTACCAATGCCTGATAGAGAAGGTTCCTTTAAGAGGATTTCATAAAGTGACCCAATTATAAAGGCCTCTCTTTCAGGAGTGAAGAGATTATGTTTTGTTTCGACAGGAAAACTATCAAAGAATGTCAAGGGTCGGATCTGAACATCTGATTTTGTTTCTGTGGTTTCTTGCATGTAGTATATATACTACACACAATTGCAATAAATCAAGATGCATTAATTCGCGATCTTCACCTTCATCTTCATTAACCTCACGGTAGTTTGGAGGGCGTCTTCTGCTAGTTTAGCTTGGATATAGTGAACATTTTGGTCTATCTCTGGGAGAATTACGTACTCTAGAGCATTCACACGTCTTCTAGTTTTTTCAATTTCAGTCGCTAATCTGCGAACTTTGAATTCTAATTCAACCAGTTTTACAAGATCGGGTAATAATTCGCGTAGATTCTTAAGCGAAACATCAAGATGATGATTAGTTTGAGCTAGCGAATAATTAAGGAAGTTACCAGATACTTTTACATCCATTTCCGGAATTTTCACACCCAAAACATTTTTCGTTTCACTGAAAATCCGTATTTTGGTGTCAGGATTTTTAGCTAACAATTCAAGATATTCTTCATCGATATTTAACATAGCAAAGCTATATCTTTGCATAATTTCGCCATATTTTTCTTCAAGTTCTCCACGCATTTTTATCGCAATACGGTAACTCATCATAAATATTTGCACTAGATTATCACGCTTATCTTTCAGAAGTTTATGCCCGCGCAGTACGCTTTTACGCTTGTTTTTCAAACGCATCAATTCTTGTCTTGTAGGGATGACATTTTCTTTTGCCATTTAATTTTTCATATATTTTTCAATGTGTTCCTTCTTCACTCTTTTGAGCTCTTTCTCTGGTAACATTGCTAATAATTTCCATCCTAAATTCAAGCTTTCTTCGATTGAACGATCATTTTCATATCCCTGATTAACAAACTCTTTTTCAAAAGCGTCCACAAATTGAACAAATTTTCTATCGTCTTCACTCAGCGAGGATTCCCCAAGGATTTGTGCCAACTCTCTTAATTCACGACCTTTGGCATAACCTGCAAATAGTTGGTTAGCAACTCCAGAATGATCTTCTCTTGTTTTACCTTCTCCAATACCTTTGTTCATAAGCCTAGATAACGAAGCTAAAACTGCTACCGGTGGGTTTACACCCCTTTTTTCTAGTTCAGGTGCAAGTACAATCTGCCCTTCAGTAATGTAACCAGTAAGATCAGGAATAGGATGTGTTTTATCACCCTCAGGCATTGTCAAAATAGGTAGTTGTGTTATCGAACCTGTCGAGCCGTCAACTTTTCCAGCGCGTTCATAAAGTGAAGCCAAGTCGGTATACATGTACCCTGGATAACTTCTTCTTCCAGGAACTTCTTTTCTTGCGGCTGAAACTTCTCGTAGTGAATTACAATAATTGGTAATATCAGTTAAAACAACTAATACATTCATATTTTTTTCGTATGCAAGGTACTCTGCGGTTGTGAGAGCAAGTCTAGGCAAAGTGATCCTTTCAATAACAGGATCATTGGCAAGATTTATAAACATAACTGTTTTAAATAATGCACCAGTTTTCTTAAATTCGTTTATGAAAAATTGTGATTCTTCGAAAGTGATTCCAATTGCACCAAAAACAATGGCAAAATTCGAATCCACCTTCCCTTCCTTGATAACTTTCGATTGACGAACGATTTGAGCAGCAAGTTTTGAGTGAGGTAATCCGGCAACTGAGAAAATCGGAAGCTTTTGTCCTTGCACCAATGTGTTCATAACATCAATCGTTGACACTCCAGTTTGGATAAAGTCTTCTGGATACTCTCTTTTGAACGGATTCAATGGAAAACCATTTATATCGAGCTCTTTTTCAGGAATAATCTCTACACCACCATCCATTACATCACCAAAGCCATTGAAAACTCTGCCCAACATCAATTCACTTACAACTAGCTTCAAAGTTTTTCCTAGAAATGATGCTTTAGAGTTTTTAATATCGATTCCAGATGTTGTATCAAACATTTGCACCACAGCTCGATCATCTCTTGCCTCAAGAACTCGACCTTTCCTAATCTCCCCATCTTGAGTTTGTACTTCAACAAGATCTTCAAACTTCGCATTTTCAACACCTTCCACAATCAACAATGGGCCGTAGAGTTCTTTTATTGTTTTATACCACTTTTTCATTTTTCAAAATATTAATTTAATATAATCTGGTTAAATTTCATCATCGAGATCTCTAATCACACGATAATAATCGGGTTGATCAGATACAGTCACATCCTTTTGAGGTTTGAATTTCATCAACTCATTTGTAATTTTCTTCGAAAGTGATTCAATCTTTGAAATTTCGCTCTCAGGAACTAATTTCATCCCTACAATTTCCTCTTTCACTAGTAAATCTAATAACTCCTCGATATCAAATTCTTCACTAGCTTCAGCAATTTGCAGAGCAACCTCATAGAAAGTGATAATCGCTTTCAACATGTAATATTGTTTATTAAGAGATGTGTATGTATCGATGGGATCAAAAGCAAACTGCTGTAAATAGTCTTCCCTAAGTGATTTCGCAACATCAAGAATTAGTCTATCTTTCACAGATAAAGAGTCCATTCCAACAATTCTAATAATTTCTAGTAATTCTGCTTCTTTCTGTAACAACTCGAGACTTTGTCTTCGAAGTTGGGAGAATTCTGGATTAACTTCTAAATCATAAAATTTCTCAACTACATCATCATATCTAGAATAGCTGTTTAACCAATTGATAGCAGGATAATGACGTGCATATGCAAGCGATGAATCGAGTGCCCAAAATACCTTAGTAACCTGCAGTGTTCCCTGTGACACAGGTTCCGATAGATCACCTCCAGGAGGAGATACTGCACCAATTACTGTCACACTTCCTTCTATTGATTTATTTCCCAGTGGTAAAACTCGACCAGCTCTTTCATAGAATTCTGCAATCCTAGAAGTTAAATAGGCAGGGTATCCTTCTTCTCCAGGCATTTCCTCCAATCTACCAGAGATTTCGCGTAATGCTTCAGCCCATCTTGACGTGGAATCAGCCATCAGCGCAACATCTAAGCCCATATCCCTGAAATATTCAGCAATAGTGATACCTGTATAAATTGATGCTTCTCTAGCAGCAATAGGCATATTTGAAGTATTAGCAATCAAAATCGTTCTGTCCATCAGAGGATCACCACTATTTGGATCTTTAAGTTCTGGGAATTCCTTCAGAACATCAGTCATTTCATTACCTCTTTCTCCACAACCTATGTACACTATTATTTGTGCATCACACCATTTTGCAATCTGCTGTTGCGATACACTTTTACCAGACCCAAAAGGACCTGGAATTGCTGCTACTCCTCCTTTGGTTAACGGGAAGAATGTGTCAAAAACACGTTGTCCTGTGATAAGTGGTTTTGTGGGAACAAATTTCTCTTTATAAGGCCTCGGCTTTCTAATTGGCCATTTCTGGTACATTTTTACTTCAGTCTTCTTTTCGTTATTCGAAATAACTGCAACAATTTCATCCACTGTTAATTTTCCGGATTTGATCTCGGCAATTTCTCCTTTTACAAGCGGAGGCACCATGATTTTATGACTAATTAGATTTGTCTCTTGAACCTCACCTAAAATATCACCTTCTTCAACTTTATCGCCCCTTTTCACTTTTGCTACAAAATCCCACTTCATATCACGATTTAAAGAAGGGACATTGATACCTCTTGTAATGAAAATGTCACCTAGGTTGGCGATTTCTTCAAGTGGTCTTTGAATTCCATCATAAATACTCTTTAATAAGCCAGGTCCAAGTTCTACGCTCAAAGGTTCACCCGTTGATTCTACATTTTCACCTACACTTACCCCACTTGTTTCTTCATATACTTGGATCCATGCACGATTATCGCGAATTTCAATAATTTCACCGGTCAATTTTTCGTGACCCACCTTTACAACATCGTAAAGTCTAGCAGAAGGAATATTTTCTGCTACTACTAGTGGTCCTGAGATTTTTACAATTTTTCCTGTCATTATCTTTTTCATTAAGTTAAATTATTTATCAAATTCTTATTTTCATTCCTATTGCTTTCTCTGCAAGTTTTTCCAATTCTTGGTAGCCTTTATTTGCATCCGTATCTTGAGAAGGTAAAATTATCCAAGGTATCTCTAAACTATCAATTTTCTTTATTAACCTAGAGTCATCGCTATATACTTCATCTGTTAAGAGAATACCGCCAATCCTCTCGTGGTTTAATTCGATAAACTCAACAATCGAAACAAGATTTTTCTCTTCAAAAACAAAACCCTTACAGCCTAGAATCCGGTATGTATCAACGATGTATTTATTACCAATTATGTATAGGTTGCCAGATGTCATTTATCGAAAACTATAATCAATTAATAAATTATTTTCTTTATTGCTCACTCCAGAAATTAGAAGATTTAAATTATAAAAAAAATATTTAAGTTTTATCAGATATGATAATGCAACTAGTGTTGGATCCATCTGAATAAGTGCTTCAGAAATATAACTTGTCTCTTTTTCTGCAATATACTTATTCATTTCTTCCAATGTATCCTGACTTGCAAGACTGTCATTCTCCAAATATTCTCGTCGAATTATTGAGGATTCTTCGTATAGTCCTCTGATGGTTTTTACATAGTCTTTTTTAACCTTATTTCTTCCTACAAAAAGCTCTAGTATTTGTATATATAATTCATCAAGTAGTAACTCGAGTTCAAAGATTTCAATATTTGGTGGTATTTCCTCATAAAACCTAGTAATTTTCTCTTCAATCTTCCTGTTTGGATAATTGATTGCTTTTAACCTGTCATAGTGTTTTCCCCTTTCCGAAGGCACCATAGTTGAGAGCTCACGAAAGATTTTTCGGATTTGGACCATATCATATTTCAACCAAACAAGTGTCTCGAAGAATCGATCATCTTCCGCAATTTTCAATAATTCAAATAGCATTTGTTTTTCTTTTTCATGCACCATACTCAACATTTCGGAATTATCTCGTGAATTGCTAAACATTTTCCAAGTTCTAATCACATTACTCAATGCAGACTGATCCACCCCGAGCAACGCTGTCACTTCCGAATAACTTGGGATCTGCGAATCTAATGCAAAAATTGTACCTACATTAACATTACTCATATTATTCGAACAAAATATGATTTAGTGCAATCTTGTTATTCTCAAATATATCTTTTCTGATAATATCCTCGGTCATTTCAACCATAACTTTTTGAGATTCAAACACGAACCCCTTAATTTGATTGTCAATTTTGATATCCCAGCCCTCTTTAATATCGTTTTTTATCAAGGCATAAGACTGATCATCTATATTGAGAATTCCTTTTTCTTCATTTATCTTCTGAAGGTTCTTGGTAAGGAGTTTCCTAGACTTTGAAGAATCATTAAATATATTTTTTATATACTCATCTACAAATCCATTTATCAACTCCTTCTTTACACTACTATTGGTAGCCATTTTAGTGCTTTTAACGATGAATTCTGCTCTTGAGTCTTTCAGGACTTTATTTTGTTCAGTTTTCTGCTTAACAAGGTTCCTTAACGAAACTTCTTCACGTCTAATGGGATCCAATTCTCGATTTTGAATTTCAGTAAGTGACTTTTTGAGCTCGTCTAGTTTATGATCTTTTATGTTTTGTATTTTTTGTAAAAAATCGTCCATAAGATTTAATTAAACTTGAATACTGTTGATTACTAAAATCGAAAGTAGTAAACCGAAAACTGCCATACTTTCTACAAGAACTGCAAGAATTACAGCTTTTCCAACATCTGCTGGATTATTTGCAAGGATTCTTGTTCCTGCTTGAACTACTTTACCCTGTGCAATACCTGAGATTAGTCCAAGGAAAGCTACAGGTAAAGATCCAAACAAAAGAGCAAGACCGACATTTGTGTCGATTAGTGCTAATTCACCAGAAATTAACCCGATTTTTTGCAAGATAATGACAGATGCAAGAAATCCATAAATACCTTGTGAGCTAGGCAAGGCAGATGTAAGTAAAGCTCCTCCGAATGCTTTTGGTTTTTCGGACACAACACCTGCACCACTCTTTGCTGCTGATAGAGTACCCAAGATACTCCCCGTACCGGCAAGTAAAATACTTACCACAGCGGCTGTTACGGCTAAAACAACTCCAGTTGTCATTTTTGTGAATTAATAAATAAATTAGAGAGATTAATATGAATAGGTCCAAATTTTGTCGAATTTCTAGGTATCTTGATATACATGAGCCTATAACCTTTTGGTTCAATAGCTATTCCTTTGGCTTGATAGAACCTTGGGAAGAATTCTACCAATTGAAGACGTATTATGTTTACAAAAGTACCCAACACGTTTAACGCAATATTGAAAAGATGACCGATTATAAGTATCAATACTGTAACTATTATTCCAAAGACAGAATCTGTCCCACCTAATATAGATGCAATCAAGTTAATAACACTTGCAATGACTCCTGTTGCCAAACCTAATGCGAGTAGACGTGCATAGGATAGAGTGTTAGAAAGATAACCGGTTATGTTAAATAAGCTCCCGAGACCGATTAAAGGTCTTAAGAAAATATTTTTTTGACTTCTTCCTTGCCCAAAAGCAAACAATAATAGAACAGTTGCAATGAGCGGTGTTTGAATTTGTTTTACGAAGGCAAGCACTGGAATCATACCTGAGGTAGCTACCAAAACCATAGTCAATAATAGAAGGATCCAAGTCCCAGGTCCGGCAAGTCCTCCAATTTTGTCACCATTTTTGAAATATGTAACTAATTCAAGAAATACACCAAATAGTTGTTGGATAAATCCAGCCACAAGTGAGAGTCCCAGAACTAAAATAATTGACGATTGCAAATCTATTTGTTTCATATCACGCAATGTTTCGCCAAGAGTTCCACCAAGTAAATTGACGTCAACGCCAAACCAACCTCCAGTAAGTGCTCCGAAGAAAATCGTAGAAATACTACAATAAATCATCAGTTTGATTCCTTCTCGTATTGTGCCTTGTGGTTTCTTAAAAAGATAATAGTAGAGTAATCCTACCAACATTAAAAATCCATAGCCTGCATCTCCAAGGGAAAACCCGAAAAATACTACAAAGAAAAATGCTAAGAATGGAGATGGATCAAGCTCCTTGGATCCTGGTATTCCCATGAATTCAGTAACGATTTCGAATGGTTTTATTAAGGAATTATTCGACATCTTCGTTCGTACATCACTTCGATGTTCTGTAGATAATTTCTCTAGGTACGCACCTTGATCAATAGAATCCACTAATTTTGATAGAGCAATATAACCCTCTTTATCCACCCAAGCATTTAATTCTACATATGACTTAGATTTAATCTCATAATCTTCGCCTGAGAATTCCCCAATGAATTTTGTATTTTCATAGGCAGTTATTTCAAGCATCAACACATCATACAAGACCTGTAATTGACTTAACTTCAATTTGGTTGTGAGATTTTTGAACTCGGGTTTTTCATTGACAAAGTCTACGGCATCATTTACTTGTTTATTAAATGCTACATTTGTAGGAATTGTAATTCCAGAGTCGATGGATCTGATTTTACTCGTGTTTCTTTCAATAAAACTGTCTATGAATTCTGCATCCTCCTTAACAGTAATTAATAAAATTTCGATTTCCTTTTTTTCCTTATTAAAAATTGAAACATTTATAGGATGAATACTCTCTAACTCCTCTAGTAACTCATCAACTTTATCGTTTTCAATTGTTAATAATTTTTGATAAACAAGCTCACTTGTAACAAGTTCTGCTGGTAATTTAGATTCCTGTGCACTTTCGGAATTTTCAATACCTAAATTGTCACTAGTTGTAGGATCTGTTTTAACAGTTTGTTGATTCAGAAAATCAAGTTGTTCTGCAAAATCATCTACTTTTAGACTTAGAGATGCATAGTCTTTTAGGGTATTAGCAATAAATTTATCAGTAATTGTCGATGGCTTACTTTCTTCGTCTACTTTCAAGTAATTCATAATCTTCTCTACCTTACTAACCTCATCCTTCAATTTGAGAATTCTAGACTCAGCAATCTCTGAAAGACCTTCTAAAACTACTACAGGTTCAACTAATTCAATATTTTGCGATAACGCAATATCTTTTAGAACAGGAATTATTTGTTCTCTTTTGAAAACAAGTTTATATATATCACAGGCAATGACACTCATGGTTAATTTTAATAATTATGATAATAAATATTTGTCTAGGAGTTCTTCTGCTTTACTAACATTCTTATGTAATCTCAGACTTAATTCCTTACTTATTTGTGTCCTTTCTTCGGCTGTCCCTGCTTCTGGTTGAATTTCAGCATCTTGTTCGATAGTTGAAATTTCGGAGAGTTGTTTTTTCAAAAGTTTGACATTTTTAAGTGATTCTCTTTTCATTTTTTCAGTATCGCCTGACATACCTTCGAACAATTTTCTTTTCTGAGTTTTAAATTTCTTCTCAATTTCTAAGATAGCCGTCAAGTCCGCGGTGATTGGTTTATCAGTACTCATGATTACAATAAATAAATAATTCAATTAAACGGAAATGGGATTATAGCATCATGAAAATTCTCGGTGAAGTGTTTTTTACAAATTGTAAACTTCGGATATTACAATATCAGATTCCTCGTTGTCTTCGGAGAAACCAATCCCTACTATCTTCCGGTAATTTAGTCTGTGTGTCTAATAAGTTTGAAGGTAAATATTCACTCGAAGTTATTTGCCAAACTTGAATAAATGAAATATATATCAGCAACATAACAAAGAGAACGAAAAGAACAATTTTCAAATGGCTTGTACCTCCTCGAAGCAATTTCATACTGCCTCCTACAGAATTTAAACTATTCTCCTGCTTAATTAACTCTTTCATCCGAGGAAACATATAGAGTGCAAACCCACTGCCAAATATCGTTCCAGTTAACATTCTAAGGAAATTATTGCTTACATAGAACGCTGAGGATTCTCTATATCCAAGAACTACTGCCAACGTCTGCGAGCCACCATCCAATAGCATTGGAATTGAATAAACAATTAACCACATAAAACTCAGTGGCTTGATTTTCCTATAGATTACTATTATAAGTACCAAAAGCATACTTCCCCAGATAAACATATCCCTCGCGCACCAAGCTATTTGATGATCATGTATATGTAAGCTTTTCCAATGTTGTTGATGACAGAAAAAAGAATAAAGAGTGTAGATAGCCCTAGATGAATCAATTAGTTCATAATGAAGTAATATTGGGGCGATAACAGGTAACACATTTAAAATGATTAGAAATACTAGAAACACATACAAGATATTATTATTAACCCATCTAAAGAATTTATCCATTTTGAATATCAATAATCTTAAATTGAATACTCTCCTCACCCAAAAATTTATTTAGATCCAAATAACCTGCAATATTAATGACATCTCCCGATTTAATTTTTGCGAATTGATTACCTAGTTTAAATCCGATAGCATTAATCGTAGTAGAACCTTTTCTGAATGTTAGCTTTAGATGATCACCCCCATTACCAACCCTTTTCGCATTGATAACATTAACTGAAGACAAAGAATAAATTGGTTCTTTATTTCCGAAACCAAATGGACCAAATTGGTTAATATTGATCAATGTGTCTTTACTTATTAGATCTTCCGAGAGTTCTGCTTCTATCGATATAGTTTTTTCTAAATCCTCGTCAGTGATAACTACATTTGCATATTTAAGCATATTGTTAGCAAACGACTTAATGTTTTCTTCTTTCATTGTTAATCCAGCAGCTTGTGCGTGTCCACCATATCGCTCTAATTTATCTGCTTCTCGGGAGATTGCTTTTGTTATATGAAAGGTTGACGTGCTTCTGCATGAACCTACTGCTACACCGTCTTTGAGGGACAAAACAATTACAGGTCTATGATATTTTTCGCACAACCTGCCCGCAACCAATCCAACTAAGCCTTCTGGCCATTCTTTCCCAGTTATTACTATCAATTTATTCTCAATACCCCAGTCCATGAGAAGTTTTTCAGACTCGAAAATTAACTCCTTCGTCATTTCCTGTCTTTTAGAATTCAGATCACTTAGTTTTTTTGCAAGTTCAACCACATTTTGTGCATTATTAGAGGTAAGAAGTCGAACTCCATCCAAAGCAGTTTCTAATCTTCCAGATGCGTTTAATCTAGGCCCAAGTAGATAACCTAAATGAAAAGCATCAATATCTTCTGACAAAATGCCCGAGACTATAAGTAATTCTTTCAATCCAAGGTTTTGTGTATTCCTCATCTGTTTCAAACCTTCCGCAACAATAATCCGATTCTGATCTATCAATGGCATAACATCACATACTGTAGCTAGTGCAACAAGATCAAGATATTTTATTGGATCAAATTTGCTTTTTAGAAGTTTTTGCTTAGACGCCTCAGATGCAAGCTCCCTTATGAGGTGCCATACTACTGTTGTTGCACAAATATCCTTAAAAGGATATTCATTTAGAAGAGGATGAACCACTGCGTTAGCTGTATTTCTAAGTAATTCCAGATCATCTTTGTTTTCAGGCGTTTGGTGATGGTCTGTAATGATCAAAGCAGTATTTGGGGATAGAACTTCAGTTAAAATTTTTCCGTCTCGGATACCGCAATCAACAGAGATAATCAACCCTGCACCCTCGTCTTGCAATTTTTTAATTGCTGTTGGATTGATACCGTAACCTTCATCAAATCTACTGGGAATATATGGCAAAACATTTGCACCTAAATACCTGAACAAAAAATCAAATAATATTGATGTAGAGCAAATACCATCGACATCATAATCACCATATATGTAGATCTTTTCCTTTGAAACGACTTTATTAAGGATAAGTTTTACCGCCTCCTCAATATCGTTTAATTTACCTGATTCATATAACAAATCAATACTGGGATTAAGGAAGTATTTAAGATTTTTTGCAGATTCTAACCCCCTATTGTAAGCAAGTTGTGCACTTAAATCGTCAAAATCGATAAGGTTTTTTCTAATTTTTGATGGGATTTTTGATTTTACTTTCCAATTCATACAAAAGTATAACAGTAGTTCCTGATATTTTGATGAATTTCTTGAGATTACACCACTTCGTCCGTGTTTAGGTACTCTCTGAATTGTCTAATTACGAAAAAGACTGCAATACCAAAAATAATTATCGCCCCGACCCACAATCCTGCAACACGTATGGTGTTCATGGTTTCATCACGAGTATAACTATCCAGCGTAGGAGTTATAACCATTTCAGGAGTAAACAATAACTCAGTCTCAGCTGAGCTAATATAGTTTTCCCCGGCGACAAAACCATTTACCTCGACAGCAATTTCGACACGTCTATTCACAGCTGATGCTGGCAAAACCTCTTTTGGCGTAAAAGTTTTCCTTAAAGTAGTTTTCTGGCCTTTTACTACACTTATTACATCTCGTTCTGGGAGTGACATCTTTAATAGTCTGTCGTTATAGAACCACTTAACACCAACTCTATTTGAATCAATTAAAGAATCAACCGTAAGGACAATATCAAAACTTTTACTTGGGAATTCTTGATCTGTAGGTTTGGTTAATTGCAACTTGAGAGCCGGATTAGTGACAATATTAACATCTTGGTTATACTCCTGCTCGTTTGCTTGAGCATATACGTTTTCATAGAAAGATTGCGAAAGAAGTACCAAAGTCATAATCGCTATATGTGCAAAGAGATTTTTGTATGATTTCTTATTTCTATACATAACTTAACCAATAGACACTAAAGTATAGCAACTTTTTAAACAGAATTCGTTATTTTCTATTTAAAACGATGTCCGAAACTTCCATGGTTTTCGGTAATTCTAGTATTTGCAATATAAAATCAGCGATTTCTGAAGGATCCATCCAACCACCCCAGTCATTATTTACCTCTCCTGTAGCTTTTTCAAAAAATTGCGATTTAAAACCACCAGGATTAAACCCAATTACTCTACATTTAGTGTTCTTAAATTCAAGTTGTAGGTTTTGGTTCAAACCTCGAACAGCCCATTTTGATGCTCCGTATGATGCTTGTTTTTCATATGCTTTTAATCCCACAGTTGAACCGATGTTTACAATATCTGCTTCGTTTGATTTTATTAAATCAACCAACTCGGAAACCAAGAATAGTGGCGCAATTACATTTAGTTTAAAAAGTCTTAACGTCTCTTCATAATCAACTTTACCTAGTGGCTTTACAGACAGCATACCAGCACAATTTACCAGTACATCAAAATCCGAATATTTCTCTTTAACTATTTTTACTGTTTCCAGAAGCCCCTTCTCATCCGTAAGATCACCTTGTATATGTTCAATTTTCAAATCGGGAATTGATCGAGAGATCCCAACAACCTTGAGTCCCTGATTTTGTGCTTTTTTAGCAAGTTGATACCCAAGTCCATCACTTACCCCTGTAATTATTATTGTTTTCATATTGGATTTACTAAATTACTCTTTTATATCATATAATTATGCTAATTATTAGACGCTAAATGAAAATTTCAGCACAGAAATTGATTGAAATTAAAAAAGAAATAGAAAACAAAAAGCGCTATTTAAAGCACGAGCTTGAGGAGGGAGTGAAAAGAGGTGGACCCATGGATTCTTTTAAAGAATCAGCTGCAGTATCTGCAAATTTGCAGGCGCATAACCAGAAACTCAAAGAACTAGAGAATGTGTTAAAGGATGTACAAGTACTTCCCGATTCTGTTCCCGGAAATGAGATTATACTTGGGAAGTGGTTTGAGATAGAAAATGTTATTGGTAGGAAGCGATATAGATTGGTCGAATCTATTGAAGCGGATATTAGCAATAGCTTGTTATCTATAGAATCCCCATTGGGTAAGGCCGTTTTAGGTAAAAAAGAAGGGGAGAAAGTTGTAATCAATGAAAACGAACTTTCTATCATCAAAGTAGAATAATCTTTCTTATATTCAGAATTGTATACCTAGATACTTGTATCAAGAATAGACCAACTAAAGATTTTACCAAGGATTGAAAATTCTCATCCATGCATATCTTGCATCACGGAGGCTGGCCGATAAGATAGCATAAGGAGCGTAATAATTAAATTCTAAATCGCACGGATACATAACACCATTATGATAAGGGGTTTTAGATTCAGATACGGGGAATTCGTCAACTGTAGCTATAACTTTTACCGGAGTAGTAAGATGCGTTCTCCAATTATATTCAAAAACCATTGCAGCATATTGTTTTCCAAGAACAATATCTTCATATGCGATATGTCCTAATACACCAATATTACCGTTCGGTAATTGGTACATTGCATTCACACCAACCCAATTTCCAGCAGGAACTTGGTTTTCGATAACTTTTCCCATAGCAAGTTTCTCTGGAGTCAAATCTGCTAAAGAACTCGCAATATGAAAAGCTAAAACACCCCTATTCATAGCATCTTTATGTGGTCGACTCATCACACCTATACCATCCTCTCCCAGGTCAATCAATTTAATGCCTTTCATTCTGTTGGGTCCTCTCCCAATCGGTTTATATTCATCAAAGTTTCCAATTATTTCATAAAACACATTACAGTAATTAGTACCCTTTGGGTTCTCAGGTGTAGTATCTGGCCATACCTCAACTCCTATAAGTATGTTTTTCCCTTGAATCCTAACCACCGAAGGATCTTCCAATCTCAATCTTTCTAATTGATGCACAGGTTGATAAACTCCATATTCAAGCATATAGGGTGCAGCGTAAGAACCTTCCTCTCCCAATGGTTCTACTCTGAAGAATTGATATGTAGGACTACCTTTCTCATCATTCAGCCGAAAAGGACTTGAAGGGTTATAGAATGTGATGTCATTCCCAAGCCTAGGATCCACAGTTTCCGATAACCATGCTGGGAAAAATTCCTTAGGAAAAAATGCTCTTGATTGTTTGTGTTCTCTTACCAGCTGATGAAAATCTTTTGGACCGAGTTGGAGTTCTGTTTCTATCAATGATTGGGGAAGACAATCATTATAAGAACGTCCAACTTATAATCGTAAATGATAGTAGTACAGACAAAACAAAAGCAATAGCTCTAAAATTCCAACGACAAAATAAAAATCTTTTTACAGAAATCAGAGTAATTAATGTATCGGTTCGAGGTAAAGCGAAAGCCCTTAACAATGGTATGAAATATAGCAAAGGCTCATTGATAATGTGTCTTGACGCAGATTCCGCCCTTACACCAACTGCTCTAGAGAATGCGGTAAAACAATTTAGAAAAAAGAACTTAGTTTCACTATCCGCTAACGTTAAGATATTTCCATCAAAGGGAATTCTTAATCACCTCCAAAGAATCGAATACCTTATTTGTTATCAAATGAAAAAGGCAGAAACTTTTTCAAATATCCAGTATATTGTTGGAGGAATTGGGTCAATGTATAGAAAGAGAGCTATCAAAACATTGGGTAATTACGATACAGATACTATAACTGAAGACATAGACCTTTCCATGAAACTCATCGAACATTATGGTAAAGACAAAAAAATTGGATACGATCCAAGTGTTGTAGTATATACAGAATCTGTATACAACATCTCTGGTTTACATAGACAAAGATTTAGATGGAAATATGGTCGATATCAAGTTTTTCTGAAAAGGAAATCATTATTTTTATCAACTAACACAAAAAATAATAAATTATTAAGTTGGATATATCTACCCTACGCACTTTATGCCGAGATTGCCTATGCGCTCGAACCCTTAATATTTATTCTCCTTATAGCACTTATCATTAATTATGGTGATGCATCAATGCTAATATCATCATTTATTGTGTTTATCTTCTATACTGTAATGCATATTACAGGAGCTACGGAAGGATATAGTAACAGAGAGAAATTACTACTTACGATTAGTTCTCCCTTCGCTTTTTTTGGGATGTATATTATCTCTTACGTAGAATATATAGCAACTTTAAAAGGTATCTTTTACTCTAAAAGGTTAATACATGAACATAAGTTCGGTGGAAGTGGATGTGACTGGAAACCTGTCGAAAGGAAAGGAACAGCAATAATTTCTTAACAATCTTTATAAGCCCACTCAGCTATACAAACTAGTTTCAATTGATAATAAAAACTGGCCAGCTAGGACTCCTCAACCAGGTCTTGCCGATACTGAGCCTGTCGAAGTAGAGGCTTAGAGCTGGGTAGTCCTGCGAAATAAAATGGAGCAGGGGAACCTATGGCTGGTCGAGCAGGATTCGAACCTGCAATCCTCCGGTTAACAGCCGGGCGCATTACCGTTATGCTATCGACCAAGACTATAAAATATCCTTAACGAGGTCCCGTATAACTAACTACGCTCGTTTACGGGACAAATTCGGCTAGACTCTCACTTCGCTTAGGCTCGTGCTCGTCAACGCCTTCTTTGATTATACCCGAAAACTCACTTTCGACCAATTGAGTCTAGACAAAACTGATTCATCAATAATTTGAAAATATGAGACAATATGTGTCCGAATCTTGTATTATTACTCTTTCAATCTTATGATTAAGTCATGGGCACTACAAATTTTATAAAAGACTTAAAATCGAAAGGATTAAAACTAAATAACTCCAGAATGCAAATCTTAGAGTTATTTCTAGGGAATCATAAATCCTATAGCGCTCCAGAACTTGTTGAGTTACTAAAATCAAAGATGGATAGAGCTACTGTTTATAGAAATCTTAATTTTTTTGTTGATAATAAAATCCTAGACCAAATCCAGCTTCAAGGCGAAGCACCTAAATATGAATTATCTGTACTTGACCATCACCATCATTTAATCTGTAAACACTGTAAAAAGATATCATCTATCAAGTCGAAATCTCTAGAGAGTGCCCTAGAATCAACAAAAAACGAAATTAATGACTTCACCATCACAGATCATGTTTTTGAATTCTACGGATTATGCAAGGATTGTATAAATGATGAAGAATAAAATATTCAATTCCAAGAAATCTAAATTTTTGCTTTATTTGGGGATTTTCCTGTTCTTAGCCTTAATCACCTACTTCTTCGTCAATCCGTTATTTATGATTGTCTACCAGATTCTACGAGTCACATTAATTGGCTTAACTACCCTATTTATTTTCTTAAGTATTTTGGTTTTTGTTGGTTTACGCGACCAAGCTGTAGAGATTATTAAAAGAGTAATCGATGGCTCGCTTACATCCATTGATATTTACGAAGCACTTAAAAGATTCTATCGAAATGCATTAAGGAAATTAAAGAATTTACTAAAAAACCTAGCCCCCCTTTACGCCTTTGTTATCAATGTGTATCTATATTTCCTACTAATATTTCTTTTTAAATATGTTGGTTCTGTTTATGATGTCACAATATTTACAGTTGTTCTGACCTTTGTCCTTGTCATTACTACCGCGTTCTTAACAAGACCTGGGAATCGCAAAGATTTTGACTCATTCAAGGACAGCTTTGTTGCCAATTTTACAGATTTCTTTGAGATTACCCTATTTGTCTTCTTCCTCACAATCGACTCAGAAAAGTTATTCTTTTTACCTGATAAGTTAAACACAGAGTTAGTTTCGAGAATCGGTGATTACGATCTCATGATAAGAGGAATAAATATATACGACAATTTCAACACCACAATAAATATCATTCTGTTTATACTAATTATTGAGATTGCCAGGAACGCTCTCGGATTCTATCTTATCGCAAGGAAATATGCCGAAGTTCTCGAGAAATCAAATCTAAAAGAAACAGATTCAATACTCAAACTCTCAATAAAACAGAGCTTATACCGGAATATTGATGACATAGTAAAATTTATAACTTATATCACTTTTGTTGTTTTCGTCTTTTTGTTTTTCCCTCGCTTGAAACTATTAGCTATGGCAGTAGCAAGCTTTGGGGCACTCGTAGCGGATTTTCTTTTCACAGATAGACTCACAGCAACAACAGAGAAAAAACAGGATCTTCTAGGAAAAATTCTCGCACGGTTATTCAGATTATAATCTAGTCATTTTTCTGTTATAATGCGTACAACTTTATATTCGACTATTTCACTTTAAAGAGATGTACAAAATTAACGATACAATCGTCTACCCTATTTATGGTTGCGGTAAAATTAAAAATTTACACAAAGAAGAAGTTGGAGGAAAACTTATAGAGTATTTTGAACTTGAATTTCCCGATACAAATATTAGTATTTCAATACCTGTCTCACAAACAGATAATCTATGCGTCCGGAAACCGATGAAGAAAGAAGACTTAAAAGCAGCTTTGAAAAATCTATGGAAAAAAGTAAAAATCGATAAAGATGATGCCATTAATATGGATGTGATCGCAAAAGAACATCTTAATACAGGCACAATTGACGATGCAGTCAAATTAATAAACATGATTAAAGCAAATGAAAGAACAAAAAGCGAGAACAATAAAGCATTGAGTTTTTCAGATGATTATAACCTAAAAATTGCAATAAATTTTGTTCGAAGTGAGGTCGAGCATGTGTTAGGCAAAAAGGCTACGAAAGAGAACAAACTAACAATTGACTAATCCTATTAGTTTCTAACTCCACCCCAATCAATACTAGACACCCCTCCCGGTTTACCAAGTCTATGAGACTTCATGTTTTTTGGAGGATAATATGTTAATCTTATTTATTGAGTATTTTTAATCGAATAATATGAAAAGTAACAAAATCCTTCTTTTTTTGATAATTCTTTCTTTGTTTGCATTATTAATATGCTGTTGTGTCTTCATGTTCACTCTTTCTTCTGTACCGGCCTACCAAAACAATTATTCCACCCAAGTTGTCCGGAGTGGAGACGAAACCCAGACCGTTGCAGTAATTGAGATCGACGGCATCATCTCGAGTCAAAAACAAATTGACCTATGGGGAAATGAAACTCCTGATATGGCTAGTGAAATAATAAACAAAATCAATCAAGCCCAAAACGATGAATCTGTAAAAGCTATCCTTCTCAAGGTTAATACTCCAGGTGGTGAAGCATATGCATCCAAACTTATACATAATAAACTTGTTGAGTTCAAAGAGACCGGTAAACCATTAGTGGTGCTTATGCAAGATACCGCCGCATCAGGCGGATATATGGTTTCTGCTCCCGCTGATGAAATTGTCGCATCCGAAATCACAACTACAGGTAGTATTGGAGTAATTGTAACGGGGACTGATTTTGATGAACTGTATAAAAAGCTTGGCATCCAAGAATTTACAATTATAAATTCTGAAGGAGATATGAAAGTACTTGAAAATCTTAATGATAAAGAAAGTGAATCATATAAAATCCTACAAGGGATCTTAGACGATGTTTACAATGATTTTGTCGAAATGGTCGCCAATGGACGCGGAATGACTAAAGCCGAAGTGATAGAAATTGCAGATGGAAGGATTTACAGTGGAAAACAAGCCAAAGATTTAGGACTTGTTGATCAACTAGGTGAAGAGAAGGAAGCCTTTGAATCAGTTGCAAATCTTGCAAATTTGGACAATCCAAATTTTGTGAGATACGAAAACGATGATAATCCATTTTCACTATATAGTTTGTCGCTTAAGAAAATACTTTTTCCAGAACTTTCTGCCGTAGAGTCCAAAAAGCCCGGATTATCAGTTCAATACCTGATGAAAATCTGATTAATGAAGATTACCAGACTCAAAAGAGGTGTACGGAATACACAAAAAATTGCCATTTATGTTGACTCAAAGTATACTTTTAGTGTATTAGAAAGTATACTAGTTGATGAAAACCTATATATTGACAGAGAAATTACCGAAGAGGACCTAGATAGAATTCGTGATTTGTCTGAATCATTAGAATTAAAATATAAATTAATAAACCTGATATCTCGAAGACCTAGATCAGAGAAAGAAATACAGCAATACCTTACAAAACAAAACATTAGAAATAATAGTGAGAAAATAATAAAGATATTGAAAGATGATGGTTATATTGACGACACGAAGTTTGCAAAATGGTGGATTGATCAAAGAGTAGCATTCAAAAATAAAAGTATTAACGAAATTAGGAGTGAATTGCTTGGGAAAGGTATAAGTAGTGATATAATTGAAGCCGCTATCGGTGACGTAGAGTTGTCTGATGGTGAGATAAAGTCTATCAAACTACTTGCCGAAAAGAAAAAACGATTATTAGTGCATAAGAACCTTACAACAGAGCAATTTAATGAGAAAGTAATCCAGTATCTACTTAGAAAAGGATTTCGCTGGGAACTCATTCAAAAAGCACTGGAAAAGTAATTAAATAGTTAATTATTATCCTGTTAAGTCTATGAATAATATTGGTGCAAAAATTAAAACAGCTAGAGAGGATGCAAAAATGTCACAGCTTCAAGTAGCCGTTTCTTTAAGTGTTTCAGATAAAACCATTTCTGGTTATGAATCAAACCGTATCTGCCCACCAATAGATAAGCTTCAGCAGATAAGCGAACTTCTCAAAAAACCTATAACCTTTTTTCTTGAGAATGATACAAAAGACTACAAAATTGCATCACGATTAACAGCAGTTGAAATTGCACTAAGAGATATTCGACAAGAACTTAGGGAAATTAAAGTACTTTCCCAGAAAAATAATTTAGATTAATACTTTTACAAAAGCATCTGCTAGATGGTAAAATCATTAATCGCTTTATGCAGTTGTAATTATTTATAAATTTGATCATGAATACAGATTTGCTTACAAAAGTTGAACAGAATTTTGTTCGAAGAGTTCCTGATATCGCAGTCGGAGATCAGGTAGAAGTACACACTTTAGTTCGTGAGAAGAATAGACAAAGAGTACAGGTTTTCAAAGGATTGATAATCGCCATCAAAGGCTCAGGTTTAAGAAAAATGTTTACTGTCAGAAAAATTAGCTCCGGAATAGGTGTGGAAAAAATACTGCCGTTGCATAGTCCTAATATTAAGAAAATTGTAATCATCAAGAAAGGAAATACAAAAAGATCAAAACTTTACTATCTTAGAGATAGAATCGGTAAAAAAGCACTTAAGGTTAGAACTTCAGAAGGTCTACAAATTGAAGATTTTTATGCTGTAGCTGATGATGAAAGTACCCCTGAAGAAGTAGTTGAAGAGGAAATCATTGAAGATGAAGTCTCTACTGAAGAAGTTACAGAAGAAAAAACAGAGAAAAAGGAAGATGAAAGAACTGCCGATAAGGACAGCAAGTAATCATCTCGAACTAGAATTACTTTCCAAAGGATTTAATAAGATTATTGGTATCGATGAAGTTGGCCGTGGTGCTTTTGCCGGACCAATCGTTGTAGGAGCATACATTTATACAAAAAACACTCATGTAATCCCAGGGGTAAATGACTCAAAAAGAATCTCACCTAAGAAACGCGAATTAATATCGGAGCTCATCCCTAGAAATGAAACTGCAATTAAGATTGGTCAAGTTGACCAGATAAACATTGTCGGAATAGGAAAAACTGTTGAATCATTAATCCACATTATCGTTGAAGAATATTCAGCCGAAGATACATACTTCTTAATCGATGGACATTTTCCAACTCTCACACAAAATAATTCTTTACAAGTAATAAAAGGAGACACACTACACTACTCAATAAGTTGTGCCTCTATAATTGCTAAAGTATATAGAGATAAACTCATGTATGCTCTCGATTCGACATACCCTTACTATAACTTTATCAAGAATGTTGGTTATGGTACCGCAACGCATATCGATGCTATAAGGAAATATGGTATAACTCCACTTCATAGATTGAGTTTCAAACCTATCGGTGAAATTGCAAATTACCAGAGGAAAATCACATAATAAAAGAGTTGGATATTCTGGCGAAGAATTCGTGTCAAAGTTTTTACATCGAAAAGGTTATACAATTTTGGACAGAAATTACGTAATACAAGGAGGTGAAATTGATCTAGTTTGCATGGATGGTAATCAAATTGTTTTTGTAGAAGTTAAAAGCTTATCCTCAAATTCCGAAATACTACTAGAACAAACCATAACTGATAAGAAAACGAGAAGTCTTATCAGAACTTGCCATGTATGGCTAAATAAAAAATATTTAGAAAATAGTGAGTGGAGGATTGATTTTGTTGGCGTAATATTTGAAAGATATGATAAAATCATAGCGGTAAAGCATATGAAAGGTGCTATTTTTTAGTTCTTTTAAGCATTTATATGTTTTACCGAGAATAACGCTCTTTTATAGTAATTAAACGTAGGTCCCCGATAATTACTCTGCAATTTCGAGGGTTCTTGATATATATAGGCTCCGTAATTCTCTTCGTTCGGACGGGGCATCAGAAAATCTGACTTCAAATTCTTTGAAGTCTGGATTCTCTAGATGGGTTGGTAGCTCAATGGTAGAGCAATGGCCTTTTAAGCCAGTGGTTGCGGGTTCGAGTCCCGCCCGACTCACATTTTACCAAGCTGCAATATAAAGTCTGCCGAAAAGAGAAGTAGGCATGATACATATTCCAGTATCGAAATTAAACTCTGATAATTAGAACACACAGTATGAAAAAAATACTAATAACCCCCGAAAAGTTGATCTTCCTTTTTGTTTGGATTGCTGTCATAGGTTCTCTTTACATCGGTTTTTACGGTGATCCGATTGCAAATTTTAAATCAATGGATTTGTTCAATCCTGATAACTCAATCCCTCCATGTGACTTGTGTTGGTACCAAAGAATGGGAATTTATCCAATCGCAATCATCTCCACTGTTGGTCTTTGGCTAAAGGAAAAAAGGATCGCTTATTACATTCTACCCTTCTCAATTATCACCATCTTGATAGCTACATACCACGTCTACATCCAAGAAACTGGATTTGGTATATTACCTTGTGGAACCGGACGACCATGCAATGTTAAAGAATTTGAGTATCTGGGATTTATTACTATTCCGGTAATGTCGCTGTTAACAACATTTGTGATAACTTTGCTTAGTCTTCTCTCACTAAAATTACAAAAACAAACAAAGTGACTTTAGCCCTTGTCCACCCTTTACATATTCATCAATTTTAAGCTCGATAATATCTAGTCCCAGACCAAGTATACTGGTACGTAATTCTTCAGATATGCCTTTCGGCAAAAGTATTTTATCATTAACTCTTATAAAACTTGTTGCATATAATTTCGCATCTTCATCAGTAATTGCTATTGGGTTTGGGAAGTGATAACAAACCTTTGCATGCTCAATCATATTAAATGCTTCAGGGTAATAAACGACGTTGTTGTCATCAATAGGACACAAACATTTATTTAGATGGTTATAAATGTGGTCCGTGATTTTAAAATCAATTAAAGTAGTGTTTAAAAATTTTTCCAGATGATCTTGTGATTTCACTGCAGACCTTTTCCCCCAACCAAAGTAGAATTTATCTTTCGATTTGATTAGATCGGCTCCTGAAAAATAATCCCTATCCGGAGTAGTGGTGACTTTATATCCCATACTCTCAAATAATTTCCTAGCAATTTTACTCTCTTTTCGTCTAGGAGTTTTCTTGAATTTTGCGACGAAGAAAATGTCCTCATGAAGAAAACCCCAATCACCAACATAAACCATACTTGGTAAATTTGGCTCCTGGTTGATCTCCATGACTTCAAAACCAAGATCCTTGAGGGTTTGCCTTAAAACAATATATTCGCCATAGACTTTTGTCTTGTCAATTTTTAGTCTTTTATCCAGTTTCGGATTGACTTGAAAATCAACTTCAAAGTTTGTGGGCTTACAGATAATTGCTTTCATAATATTCACTTAACTTCTTTTAAAAGACAAGAAAGATCAAATCTTTTACAACAATGGTAATTAGTTTTTCGAAAGTTTCTCTTCAATTAATTTCATTGCTTTCTGAGGATCTGCTTTTCCTTTTGTCATCTTCATTACCCCTCCAAGCAAGAATTTAATTATATTTGGGTTTTTATCAATATCCGATAATATTTTTGAATTGTCTTTCAATACTAGATCTACAATATCACCCAATTCACCTTCATCGCTTACTAATTTTAATCCTCTTTTCTCGACGATATCCTTCACTTTTGCTCCACTTCTATACATTTCCTCAAGAACCTGCTTAGCTAATGTGCCAGAAAGTTCACCATTGCTGATCATCTTAACTAGTTCTAATAAATCATCCCCATTAAATTTTAAATCTTTTAATTTTATTTTATCAATTTTAACCATTCCCAAAACATCACGAATAAACCATTTACCGAAAAGTGCAATGGTTTCGTAGTCTTTTTCGTCTTTTAAAGCATCCTCGAACCATAGTGCTCTATTTTTTGTTGAGATAATTGTCTCTGCTGTCGAAGGTTCAAGTTTGTATGTCTCAATAAATCTATACTTTTTTTCTTGAGGAAGTTCCCCTATTTCATTTTTTATACTCTCAAGCCACTTTTCATCAACGTTAATAGGTGGAATGTCCGGTTCAGGGAAGTATCTGTAATCTTCCGCAACTTCTTTCTTTCTCTGTGAGTGGGTTTTTCCAGTTAGATCTCTCAATCCGCGAGTTTCCTGATCAGGATTTTGACCTTCATCTAGTAATTTGCTCTGACGTTCGTATTCATAATTAATGACTTTCTCCAAAACAGAAATTGAACTAATATTTTTGACTTCTACTTTATACTTGGGCAATCCCTTATCTCCAGGTTTTTTTAACGACATATTAAGTTCGAAACGCATTTGACCCTTCTCCATATCTGCAGTACTTATGTTCAAATATCTCACAATCTGTCGAAGTCTTTTTGCGAATGTTAAAACCTCTTTAATATCTTGAAAGTCTGGTTCTGACACAAGCTCTATAAGAGGAACACCGGACTTATTTATATCTATAAGGGTTTCAGTTTCGTTATGAATGGATTTAGCAGTATCCTCTTCCATATGAATTCTTGTAATCCGGATCCTTTTTGCGTCCTTATCGGTATCAATCTCAAGAAATCCCTCGTAACAAAATGGAAGGTCGTACTGGGAAATTTGATAGCCTTTTGGTAGGTCAGGATAGAAGTAATGTTTTCTATCGAATTTTGATTGTTTATTAATTTTGCAGTTTAATGCTAAACCTAATTTTAAACATTTCTCAATCGCCACCTTATTTGGAACAGGTAACGCTCCTGGAAGTCCTAAGCAAATTGGACAAGTAAAGGTATTTGGAGCACTTCCAAAATACTTTGCATTACAGCCACAAAACATTTTTGATTTTGTAGACGGCTGGATGTGTACCTCCAAACCTATCACAAGTTGATACATTTTTAATTATTTAATAATTTTTCAAATAGATTTGCAGTGGTCAATATTGTTTTTTCGTCAAACTGTCTTCCAATAATCTGGGTTCCTATTGGTAAACTATTTTTATCCAAGCCGGATGGAATACTTATACATGGTAATCCAGCTAACGCACTTGGTTCCGTGAGTACATCTGCAAGCTCACCAAAAATTGGATTATTTTTCGTTACACCTAATTTTGGTGCAGTAGTAGGCATTGTTGGAGCCATAATCACATCAACTTTCTCAAATGCGCTCTCGAAATCTCTAATAATCAAAGTTCTAACTTGTTGTGCTTTTTTGTAATAGGCATCATAGTAGCCAGTTGAGAGTGTGTAAGCTCCTGTCATACTCCTCTGAATGGCTTCATGCCCGAAGCCTTCTCCACGATTTAATGCAATCTGATCCAAAAGACTTTCCGCATTTTCTTTGGAGAAATGTCCATATCTAATACCATCAATCCTAGCTAGATTCGAGGAGACTTCGCTTCTCTGAACAACGGTATAGACTGCGATTGAATATTTTGGATCTAGTAAGTCAATCTCAATAATCTCTGCACCTTGCCTTTCTAAAAGCTTAATACTTTCTATAACATTCTCAAGTACTTCCGGGTCAATTCGATCATCAAAGTATTGCCTGGGGAGCCCAATTTTAATGTTTTTATTATAATCAATAAGTTGTTTTGTGAAATCTTGGGGTGGTTCTTGGATAGAAGTCGCATCATATTTATCTTTACCTGATAAAACTTTGTGTAATATTGCAACATCTTCAACAGAATTTGTCATAACTCCGGGTCGATCAAGTGATGAACCCATTGCAATAACACCATATCTACTGATTCTTCCAAATGTAGGAGCAAATCCAACCAATCCACACCAAGATGCCGGACCTCTTACTGACCCAGCCGTCTCAGAACCTATAGAATATACACTCATATTTAAGGCTACAGCGGCCGCAGAACCGCCGCTAGAACCTCCTGCTACCCTTGATTTATCAAATGGATTTAGTGTCGTAAAAAAGTCGGATGCTTCGGTACTTGAACCGTGAGCAAATGCATCCATATTTGTTTTTCCAACAATACAAGCAGAATTATCAAGCAATCTCTGTGTCACAGTGGCATTGTAAGGAGAGACATAGTTTTTCAAAATATTTGAAGAAGCGGTTGTTTTGGTACCAATCCAATTAAAGTTATCTTTCAAAGCTGAAGGTATCCCCCACAATGGTTTATTGTTATCACTTTTTAACGATTCTTTGGCTAAATCAAAGGTTGTACTTACAAATGCATGATATTCTGAATCTAGTTCTTTGATCGTCTTAATCGTTTCCTCTAATAGCTCTTCAGCGTTGTAGTTCTTGCTCTCAAATTCTTTGTGTACTTTTTTTATTGTTAATTTTTTATTTTTAATCATTGAAAACTTTTTTCACAAGGAAATATCCGTTTTTTGTTTGATGAGCATTACTCAAAGCCTCTTCCTGACTCAATCCTATCTCTACAATATCTTCTCGCATGATATTTTTCGTGCCTACAGTCTGTGAAGTAATAGGCACATCTTTTGTATCCAAATCAGAGAAAGTATTCACAGCATCGATTGCAGTATTAAGGTTATCACTGTAAAGGGGAATCTGCTCATCTTCTATGTGTATTTTTATTAATTCAGCGACTGTTTTTGTTGTCTTATTGTCAATTTTAGCCATGAGAAAAAGTGATAATATAACTCCCTATAAAAGAGATTATATATTATTTTAATCCTGGAATTGAGAATTTAATCCTGAAAAATGACAAAAAACAAATTAAACCTCTATTGAGTTATCAGTTTCGTCGTCCGGGAATGTGAATTCAGCAAGCTCATCTTCAAAATCCTCCTCATCCGGGAAAAGAGTAATTTCCTCACCACTTTCATCATAATCATCCTGATAATAATCGTCACTCATTTTTGTTCAATAAGAAATAGGCAGTAATTTATTATAGATATGAATATAAATACAGTTGAAACATAAAGTCAATAGTTTTTTATAATTTTACTGATAATTTAATTCTCTGTTAGAATATTTTTTTATTATTATTTTTGTTTTTAATGAAAAAATTATTAATATTCGTATTCATCGTACTTTTTGTTGCAGGTTGTTCTTCAACTGAGAATGAATCCACGAATAATGGGAACAATCTATCAAGCATAAGTACTACACAGCTCTCGGAAAATGATGGTAAATCAGGAAATAAATGTTTCGTAGCCATATCCGGTAAAGTATATGAAATTAAAGGATCAAATAAATGGATAGATGGGAATCATATGGAATCAGAAGGACTAGCAAGCTGTGGGAAAGATTTGACCGACGTAATGAATGATTCACCACATGGGATTTCTATTCTTACAACATCTCCAAAAGTTACCTTAGTTGGTCAACTATCAAACTAACTTTTATTTTTGCCTATCGAATACATGTACCTCTATTTCCGACTCGCTAGAATCATTTAGAAAGTTAGTAAGTATCGTGGTGTGTATATCAATTTCCTCTTTATTTGTACCCCAGTATGACCAATCTGTAGCCTCAGGAGTCTCAACTTTATTTTCAGAAAACAAATTTATACTTACATCATAACCTTGATTTTTTATTAGCTTTGCCTGTTCCAGAATTTCTTTTAAAATTGTTTCTCTTGTACTTGCGTATTCTACAACCATTTCAGCAGGATCATTTGCAAATTTAGCCCTAAATGTTCCCGTATTAATCCATATTTTCTTTACGCCAAGGAATTTCGCGGCTTCAATTGCCAAAGGTGGATTAATAAACTCAACCGGATCATAAATATACAAAGGCACTTCCTGACTTTTCGGTGAGCGCCAAGGAAAACCTTGAATACCAAAGCTAGTTACCAAGCCTTTATCGATAGTTTCTAGATACGGGATCAAACTATCATATGTTCCTTTTTCCCAATCATAATCAGTCGATTGATATGATTCAGCATTTAACAAAATGGAGATTTCTGTTTCGGGGTAATACTTCTTTAATAACTTGCCATAAATATTAACGTTCAAGCCGAATTGACCCGGATCATCTTGCGCTTTATTCCATTGTGGAAGATTTGCCTCAGGAAAAGGAATCCATACCCCCATCATTTCTTGAGTTACCCCTTCATTCACTAATCGTGAAAAGAAACTTTCTAACCACTGATCATAAAAGCCGGTTCCGAACTCTTCAAATTCAATCAATCCCCAATCAGTTACAGGTTCTATCACCACTAAAGGTTTTATACCTAGTGCTTGAAATTCTTTAAGATCATTTGCCAACGATACGGCTTGACGACCTGCCACAATCGGGCTATTTGGCATTTCGATAAATATCATCATCTCGTCTGATACACCGCTCTGGCAAATTTCCTGAAGTTGAGCTAGGCGCACTACCGATGAATGATCCGATTCAGTTAATTTAGGATTCATATCCCCGCCACAACTGGCAACATTCGGAGTTTTAGTAATATTGATTGCAAAATCT
>OEIV010000107.1_pt1 | contig 53483 bp, 36 predicted proteins | sample 1539231 | NCBI WGS metagenome assembly OEIV01 (sample SAMN03794762, study PRJEB22550) | activated sludge metagenome | feature: wastewater treatment plant; material: activated sludge; isolation source: Wastewater treatment plant of a petroleum refinery complex | place: Argentina: Buenos Aires ...
AGTGCAGAATATACAATCGGGCAAACATGTCCGTTTGAAAGTAATATGAAATCCCTTTCATCCCATTCGGGATTTTTGGGATCGAGATTTGCAACGCTGAAGTACAAACAGGTAACAATGTCTGCAATACTAAAAGCTCCTCCGATGTGACCAGAATCAGCTTTATCAAGCATTTTTATCACATCGATTTTTAACTCATAAGAGAGTTTGCGGAGTTTATCTAGTTCTTCTTTACTATAATTCATCTTATCTCAATGAGAATTCAACGGATCTATTACCATAATCACCTGAGTAGACTAATGATAAGTCAGTATCTTCAAGAGGCACCTCATATGTAATCCATCCACGTATCATTTGTCCTGTAGGCAATGTTCCGGAAGACAAAGTTGGTTGTTTTGCGCCACTGTAAATATTGAGGAAGGAGTAATCATCAGAGTCTTTCATCTTGAAATCGAAGTCACTATAATAAACAGGTTCGTCAGATCTATTTACAAAGAAAACCTCCACTGCAAAATAACGTTTATCAGGGGCGAGATAATAATATGTGGTTTCTTCAGGCATGTATTCTGTGTCTACGTCGGTAATGCTTATTTCCAATCCATCGAAATTTGCCGTTTCATCAAAGTCCAAATACTCGACACTCTTATTATCCGGTTCAGATTTGTTTTCATCAACACCGAAGGTTTCAAAAGTGTCATCATTCGTAGTAGTAGATGTTGGAGTCACTAACATCATTGTCGCCATAAATAGACCACAACAGAAACAGATAAACAAAATAATCGCTATAGCAAGCACTATGAAAATTGTTTTATTACTACCGGATTTTTGAACGGGTTGAGTCACTTCAGCCTGATTCATTATTTAAAAGTAAGAAATTATAGTAAATCATATCAAAAATAAGTAAATAATATTAGGACACTTACCTTTTTCTGAATTTTATGTAAGAATATATTTTAATAAATTCCCCTTATGTCTCACAAATTTTATATAGGTGGAGGAAAAACGGCTGAGTGGCCAAACCTCCCCACCCAAACTTTTGCGCCCATTATGGGACTTAATTACAGAAACGTTTTGTTGCTACAACAAGTTTCCGATGTCAGTTCACGCAGTCAAGTAAATACCTCTGTAGATTTCGGTCCGTTTAAGTTAAGTGTTCCAATTATGACGGCGGCTATGGACAGCGTCAGTGGAGAATTAATGATTCGCACACTTCACGAACTCGGTGCACTGGGAACTTTGCCTCGTGCGCACACAGAAACAGAGTTCAAAGATAATCTTGCTATTTGCAAATCACTTTCAGAGGAAAATATTTCTTGTGTTTATTCTGTGGGATTAGCAAATGCTCATGAAGAAGCCAATAAATATGTTTCAAATGGTGCAAAAGTTATTCTCATCGATGTCGCACAAGGTGGCATGAAAAAGATTGTAGACGAGGCAATAAAAATTAAGAAAAAGTTTCCCGATGTTTATGTTATTGCAGGGAGTATTTGCACATATGATGTCACTAAAATGTATATCGATGCAGGAATTGATATGATCAAGCTCGGAGTTGGGAATGGTAGCGCATGCGATACCAGACAACAAGCCAGCACAGGTACACCCCAATTATCAGCAATTCTAGACGCGACTCTTGCCAAGGATGTCACTATCATTGCCGATGCAGGTATAAGATATCCAGGAGATGTAGCTCTAGCATTAGCAGCGGGCGCTGATATAGTAATGAGTGGTTCAATTTTTGCAGGTACTACAGAGACCCCCGGTAGAGTTATAAATGGTGTAAAAACATATAGAGGACAAGCCTCAGCAGAATATATGAAAGATCACGGAATTAAGAAAGCGCATAGAAGTATTGAAGGAATCAGTATGAACGTTCCTTACAAGGGCGATGTGAAATATGTAATTGAAAATTTTGCTGCTGGACTACGCTCTGCTTTTAGTTATAGCGGTGCTACTAACTTGAAAGAATTTCAAGAAAGGGCTATTTTTCAATATATTGGAGAAAATACATTTACACGTGAAAGTCTACCTCAAGTACCTGTAAACTTGCAGTAATAGTTAAATTAGAATATCATTAGTCATAAATTAATTAACTTTAACAGTCAATAAAATGCCAAAAAGTGTGAACAAACTCGTGAGACAAGCTAGTGTTGTTGCTTCAGCTATTGGAGCAGGAGTTCTGGCCGGTCTTATGCTTGCCCCTAAGTCTGGGAAAGAAACCAGAAAAGATATTAAAAACAAACTCGACGAAACAAAAGAGAATATTGAGAAAAAAGGTACAGAAGTTAAAGAAGACATGAAAGAGAAAACAGAAGAAATGAAGAAAGAAGTTGAGAAAAAAGTCGAAGAATTGAAAAGATAATATTCCCTTCCTCAAGAAATTAAAACACGCATTAAACATGCGTGTTTTTTTGTGCTAATCTGTATTTATAAATATTAATTTTCTCACAGATGGATAGTTTCGAAAATACTCCTAATACAATACCCGCAGGAAGCGAGCAAGTGGTAGCAACAAATACCCCTGAACCGGTTCCAGCAACACCTCAACAGAATATCCCACAGAAAGCCAGTCCCAAGAAAAACTATCTTGAGATCGGCATCCTATTAGTTATTCTTGCCATTCTAGCAGGACTTATAACATGGTATTTTGTTTCCAGGAATCAAACGATTTCAGTACCGCAAGAATCTGATACGACTGATCAAGCAAATGCAGGGACAACTACTCAGCCTACACTTGTAGTAGTCACACCGACTATGGAACCAAGAGAATTAAAGGTCTTAGCGGATTGCAAAATGCATAAAATTAGTCCCGAAGGAGATTTGTCGGTTTTATATGAGAAAGAAGAATTATGCGATTATAATAATATAATCATTGACGATAACCAAGAGTACATAGATGTTTGGGGCAGCTCACGCAAACTACTAAAGGTATCGGATGGAAGCCTTAATGAACTCCCAGAAAATTTAGCCTTCGGATATTATCATCCAACCACTAACAACCTGTATACAGAATCTTTTGAAGGATCTTCCTCAATTTTATATAAAGGTACTTTGAACAACCCAAAAACTACAAAAATTTTCGAGTATGAATTAACTATGGGAGGACGCGGAGGAATGGCAGAGGATGACCATCACTTCGTTCCAAACACCTCGGAAACCTATATGATCTATCAGGATACAACTACTGAAGAGTTCTTGTCAGACTCGGCACTTACTATGGCCGACTCAATAGGTTCTAGTTATGGAGGGATGGTGGTTTTCACTGTTTCGGGTAGCAAATTAATTGAACTTGAGGGAGCATTTCGGACTAGATGGATAGACGATAGTTCACTTGTAACTTTGGCAAGGAATGTAGACAATACCAAACTAAGTATTAGGAAATATACCATTACTCCAGATGGAAAGTATAATTTCGTAGATGTTTATCAAATTGAGGACAAAGCAAACTTTGGAGAGATATACAATATTGATGTAAATAACCGAACCGCCCTATTTAACGTATATAAAGACGAAAAGCATTTGGCCTACATAGCAGATTTGTCTGGTGATACCACAACTCTCGTGAAGTATTCAGACATCCCTGCAAATACACATCTAATGGATAATGGAAATTTACTTGGCTATGGTTTAACCGAATGTGATCCAACTAAAGGTCTTGAACAACCTGAAGAACTTTCATGCCCTGTAGCAGATTGGATATTTGATGATTACAAAACAGATATCCGAATTTACAACATAGTCACTGAAGAGATAAAGACCCTACTTAAACTAGACGAAATGTATTTACTATAGAATAATGATTACTTAAAATACGGTACTCTCCACCATTTAATTGGGTCGACGAATCTGTAGTCTCGATTTAGGCCTGAGATTTTAGCGTGATCTTCAGGAGTCATTTCGAAGTCTAATGCTTTTATATTTTCTTTGATGCGGTTCTTTGTGGTACTTTTAGGAATGATTACTACATCTCTACTGATTCCCCAATTCAGTACTATTTGAGCTGGTGATTTTTTGTACTTCTTCGCAAGTGCCAAGATAACATCATCCTCTAATAAGGAATCTTCACCTTTATCATGTCCGCCTGGTGAGCCCATTGGAGAGTATGCTGTAACCAGGATATCTTCGTGTTTCATGTATTTTAGAGATAAATTGGATAATGTTCCTTTTCATATCTGATAGCAGGTTTCATAATTGGATTGGACTTACTGTGATTAATATGATCCTGTTTTGTGGTATTTGGGAAGAATTTACGCGAAAAGCGCCATAGTGTTTGCTATTACTCCGTCAAAATCGAATATTAGTACTTTTTTCATTTTACTGATGATAATTATAAATCTCTGAGATGTCTCAGGATATATTTCTCAACCAACTCTTTGAATTCAATATCCGGTATCTCATTCAACTTTCTCCATATTAAAGTCGTATTTGAAATAGTTAATATTTCATTCAGTTTTTGTAAACTCTTCTTTTTAATTTTATTTTTCTTGTATAAGACCTTTGCAATTTCAAGAATTTCGTTTTTATACTCATCTATTGCATTCAAATTATTATGTTTCTGGTATTTAAACAGAGTCTCTAAATCATTCAATACTATTTTCTGTACTTTTTCTTTTGGGACGATACTGTTCATAAAAACTTCTACTCCATACCGTGTCTTCGAAATTTCATTTAAAAAGGGAAGTAAGTCAGACTTAAAGTAAGCTCTCTGACCAGAGATGCTTGAAAATATCGAAAAACCCAACTTATTTACCATATTCCCTATGGTCGCTCTAGCAGCACCATCTAACAATGGTTTTAATAAACTATCGATGTGAAGATTATCGAGTGTTAATAAATCACCATCCAAGAAAAGTAGAATTTCTCCTTTCGCTAGCCCAATTCCTTCCGCCATGGCATTACCTTTCCCTCGATTTTCAGGGATATCTATCACCTTGATTTTAGGTTTGAACTTATTAATTACCTTGAGAGTGTTATCGGTTGAGCCATCATTTATACAAATCACCTCATCTACTTGTATGGAGGCGAGGATAACCTCCAAGACTGTGGAGACTGTTTTTTCTTCGTTGTAAGCCGGAACGATAGCAGTAACAGTGTGTTTTGACATTATATTTATCAACTTGATAGTGGGAAAGTATAGCATGTGATAAAAAATGGGGGAATGGTCTCAATAAAGTCATAAAGCGGAACCGACCCCTCCCTTCGTCGAAGGGAGGGGCAACCTCACATGCTTGCCCCGTAAGAATTTATTCTATATGGGGTAGGTGACAGGCAAATGATATTGTTCTTGGGGAGATGGGGGTAAGTGAATTGTTATAGAAAAAAAAGCGGGACCGACGGGACTCGAACCCGCAACCTCACGCGTGACAGGCGTGTGCTCTAACCAGTTGAGCTACAATCCCGCTTTTTTGTCTATTAACTTTTGAAGAACATACAAAATTTATTAATCAAGAAACAAGAGCTATTTATCCTCCGTAGTGTTAACGAAGAAGGAAAGTCCCGCTTTGTGACTATTGACGACTCGTATAGAACGGATAGATTATAGCAGAATTTAAGTGAAATATTAAAAGATTGAGGAATTTAGAAATTAAGTAACTCTTTAAGAGAACCTAAGAAATTATTTCTTATTGTTGAAAAATTAATGCTGCGGAGAGCCCCGGATCTAGTCCGGGGGAATCCCGTACAAACTTCACTTCGTTCGTTTTACGGGACAAGCCTCAAAGTATTTTACCCACCACCACCTCTGTAAAGATTAGCAGGTTGCTGCTGAGGACAGGAGTTTTTACAGCAGTAGACGAACTGGTGAGTCATACTGCTGGTTAATCCCTTCCTCTATGGTATTACGATAATTATTGTAAGGGAGAACCTGAAAAAAAATCGCTTCCACTAACCACCTCCCGCCTACCCCCGGATTTAATCCGGGGTACGTCGGGCAGGCAACCCCGTAAAACTTCGCTTCGCTCAGTTTACGGTGTAAAGTCCGTGCGTCTGTCCATCATCTATCAGGTCGAAGTATGCCTGCTCTATGTTAAAAAATAATTGCTGCGGAGAGGATTTGAACCTCCACAGGATTGCTCCCACCACCACCTCAAGGTGGCGCGTCTGCCATTTCGCCACCGCAGCATTTATTTTTTAATTAACCGTTATATTCTATTATAATAGCGCGCTTGCCCCGTGTAGACGAAGTCGAGGCGGGACCGCAACATTTAGTGCTTTGGACAACATCCATTTTATCAAATTAAAGAAATATATGCAGTTTTTCGCTGTCAAAGTTACTGATGCTAAATAATATTATCTCTATTCATAGTTTTCTTAGATTCTCTGAAGTATAATAAATTGCGTATATAAAAGTACTATCTAAAATTATTATCACCTTTAATAAATGGATGACTCTATTCGTCAGACCGATTTGCTTTCCAGACCTAGTACTCCGGATACTCCTGTGCCTGTTCTTGATGAACTGAATCCAGATATCTGGGAAGATCTTGCTAATTTAGTTCCTCACGATGAAGAGGTCGGAGAAGAGAACCCTTCTGGTCCTCGTTCTATTTCTGAAATCAGATGGAGACATACAGATGAAAGTCCAGAGAATACTCCACAAAATCCATTAACATATGAGAAACCAGAGCGCGAAAGCGAAACAGGTACAAACCTACGTGAAGAAGCTGCCAGAATAAGGGGAAGCAACGGATCAATTGATCCAGTACTATATAATGTCGATACATTTCAATCCTGGAATGTACTTAGAATGCCCGATTGGACAAATCTTCCAGAAGAAGTTAATTCTTTGGTCGTACTTCTTGATCACCATGGTGTAAACAGAGATAGTACAGATTTGTCTAAAGCTATTGGAGTCACATATACAGAGTTACGTAAAACATCGCCTGATCGGAAATCACATAGTTGGAGAGGTATGAAACCTTCAAGTCTAAATTCTGGTCCTGTAAATGCAAATGAACTTGTTCGCGAATTAACTAAGATCCCAAACTTATCCGCAGGGCAATTTGATGCGGCAGTTATGTCTGCTCTTGCATGTGGAGAACCTATGGTTGCAATGCAATTAATATGTAAAGCGGACAAATTATTACCAGGAGATCCCAAAGCAATTGATAATGCATTATCTAGATTGGCAATTGGTACTGCAGGGAAACCTGTTTTTAAAGTTGCTTACGAATTGTATCCGAAAGATTTAAGAGAAAAATATGATTCTGTTATGGCGATAATTGGTGAGCCAGATCAATCAATTACCCCAATTCAATACGGTAATTCAATCCCATTTGGATTAGGAACACTTGGAAATCAACCTGCTGCAATGGAATTAAAAGCTAGATCAGAAAAAGCACTCAGAGAGACATTACGTACAAAGCAAAATGAATGGTATGCTCGACAAGAAATTGTTCCCACACAAAAAAGAGAGGATAGATATTTGGGGGATCAAGCGCTTCTAGCTGTTGTAAAAGGTCTCGAGGCGAGTAGTAGCGACGGTAATCCTAGGGAAATCTTGGAAAGACATATAACAGAAGGTTCTCAGAGAATCGTAGAAGGTGAAGTCGCAAACATCATTGCAGCAGAACTTTCCAGAAGGATGTTAGCTGATATGAATATCGAAAGTGTAGTACGAAGAAAAAAGAACAAAGAAAGTGGAATCACTGAGGGAAATACGACAGTTGACGCATTTCTTGGAGGTAATTTTGTAGATAATTATCTAGATAACCCGGACAAGGACCTCAATCAACAGGAGAAAAGGCAATTAATCGAGAAAATTGGTTTCGGTTATCAAGAATTCGCTAGAAGTATAATTTTTCCTAACTCTGTAGAAGGAATAGATTGTATTCCCAAGCACTTAATGATGCTAATTAATAACCCAAATGGATACGTCTCTACCTACAGAAGCCAGATGAGTGAGTTTCCTACTCGGTATGGAGAAGAAAAACTCACTCATGCTCGTCGTTTAGCAGGGCCAATAGAATATCTTGAAACTGTTGCTAGTAACCCTGATTTGAGACGAGTATTAGAACAGGAGTTTGGATTTCGGAACTTAGACGAGCAGACATTCGAAAATGCTAGAGCAGCTCTAACTCAACTACTACCGGGACACACCGAAGAGGAAAAGAAATCTGCCTATCAGAATATTATGGGTAGTGAAGGACAATTAGATGAGGATCATAGAACTGTTGAGCAATTGGGTTCTTTGATGGTCAAAGAAATTAAGAATCGCAATGAAGAAAATCAATCACAAATGTCTGGAAAAGTTGAACGTGTTATTAGCGAAGAAATTACAAGGTTGGATTCTGATCGAAAGCGAATTACAGATATTACCGGACCTCTATCTACGCGTCAATCAACTGCAAGTGGAATTGGAGTCCTTAGGAATCAAATAATCAGGCTTGAGGAAGAATTGGAAAGGACTAAGGGATTAGCGGAAAAAAGCCTTCTTAATAGACAAGGTATTCCCCAATCTGAAAAGCGAACTTTAATTTTCGGTAAAGAACATGAAATAGGCACAGCTAAGACTTTATTAGAGAGATACAAAGAAGAGTTGGTCCAGAGTGGGGGTGAATTAACAGAAGAAGAAGCAGATTTACTTCGGACTAAAAGTCAGGAACTTAATAGAGTGCTTGAATCTATTCAACTTCTACGCATAAAAAGAGATATCCTTGTGAGAAATCATTAATTCACAAGCCTCTTCGGCTACTTACCAATCTATCGACTAATACTGTCGCAGATGCAGCAATTGCTGTTGCGACTACATCCTCGACTGAAAATATAGTATCGGGCCTTCTTGCCGCCCACGCCTCAAGAGCCGAGTAAGTTCCGGTAGTTAACAATACTGATAAAATATCTGATTTAATTCCACCTTCATGATATGGGTCGAAGATAGACTTAAAGTATGATACACCCAGAATTCCAGCAGCAATAGAACTTCCGAAATGGTTAAATCCTTTCCATAACCCAAAGGTAATCGGATTTTCCTCTGAAAATCTTTCGAAAAATCCCTTATCCTTATCTTCGAGATAAAGTGCAAGACCTTGACTTATATACCTTGAGCAAAATAAGAGAGAACCGCCGATAACAGCTTTGTTACGTTTTATTCTTTCTAATAGTTTGACGGGATCATGTTTACCTGAATTCATTTCGAAACCCTAAATTTTAATATAATATTGCATTTTATTTAGATTTTGTTACAGAATTTAGGGGAGTTGGACTCCGTTCCTTCTTCAAATAAACCCTTGTACTAAGAACGTGGCAAGACTACTCCCTGTAGCTATCAGACAAGCCTTTAGTATTACTCCGAAGTGTTTCAACTGCTAATTGACCCACTTGCAATCCTGTTAGTACAAGTAAATTTCTTATAATTCTATCAACACCCTTATTAGAATCAATTTGTCTCAAAAAATGTTATATAGATGATATATATTACATTTTACCATATCCGGCTTGTTCTAGGGGATTACGATGTCTACTATTTCTTCTTCGTCAAATAGTATTCTAACCTTTTTCCGAAGAGAAGACGTGTGTGAGCTTCGATACCGGGGAGGAAGACAATGAAGAAGGTTATGTAAGGGAGAAAGACCCATTCTAATAGAGTTAAGATTGTTTTCAGGAAACCTTTACGATCACTTTTTGGTTTCACAAAATAGTAGTCTGTCAAAATGAGTCCAAGTAAAAACCAGATAGTAATCTGTATAATAAAACCCGAAACATTTGGTAATCTACTACCTAAAACTGTTCCTGCGAATTGAGGATTGATTAAGTAGGGCATATTTCCACCAAGTACTAATATAAAAGTAACAACAACTCCAACAATGTGATCAAAGAAAACATGCAGAGCCAGATAAGCAGCGCGTAAAGTAATTTTCCCTCTAAGTGTAAGTTTGGCAACTTGGGAAAGCATCCAACCATCAATTGTAACTCCCCAAATCCAGCGTCTTTGTTGGAAATAATTATTCTTGATTGTTTCTGTATGAGTAGAACCTTCGGCAGCATCTGACATAGTTTTCAGAAACAATGGCACTGTGGAGACTTTGTCAGGAAATTTGAATAAACTCTTAAAGAAAATATGGAAATCTTCAGGAGTAATCCAAGGTGTCCAGTAACCAATTTGGTCAATTAACCAGAATGATGTGGTATATGTGGAGAATGGGACTAATCTATCCGGTCTCATCTGACCAGCCATGTTATAGAGACTTGAAATTGAGTTTTTCACTCTGGCGTAAAACTTCAATCTCCAAATATTTGAATAGAAAATAATAGCTCCGGTATAGAATTTAAAATGTGCGTCCTCTCTTAAGGCATATTCATAGGATAATTTTGCAAAATGCTGTTTATGAATTAGAGAATCGGCATCACAGCTCGTCATGGTAGTTTTTTTCATATCCCAGCCCAGTGCTTTAATTTTTTCGACTGCAAACCTCCCAGCCCAAGCCATGTTTGAAGACTTTCCGATAATCTCATCGTCTTGCATCACGTGACTGCTAACCCAGAAATTTTCAAATTTCGCTCCGAATTCTTCTTTCAAACGTTCTGATTTTTGTATTCCTTCTTCATCCCTAGCCTCTGCTGCCATTAAAACTGTGATTTGTTTTGTAGGAAAAGTAGATTCGCTGATTGTGCGTACCGTATCGGCTAAAACTTCATACGGCTCTTTCCAGTGAGGAACCATAATTATGTGGTGTAAGTCTCTAGTATCATTGTAAATCCCCTGCTCTTTTAATATTTCCAGGTTTTCGATTTCTTTTTCAATGAATCTGACGGTTTTTCTCTTTTCAAAAATAAATGCATATTTATCAAGAAATTTTGGAATTCTTTTGTTTTTATGTAGTTTTTCTTTTTGGGATTCGAAAGTTATGTTTTGCACATCGACAAGTTCCTGCTTAAGTCTTGAGATACCACTTTCAGGATCATGTAGGTCAACAATTTTCTTCATCCAGTCGATGCTTTCTGTACTACGTATCTTAATTACAGCCAACACAACCAAAATGAAGTAACTGATAGATTTATACAAAAAGTAAACGTTGAAAACAATGACAGCGTAAGCAGTGAAAACTGGCACCGTCAAAGCACCAATTATAGGGCTAAGTATTACGAAGAAAACAACTAAGGGTGGAATCTTTTCAATTAATTTTTCACGTCTAGTAATTATGCGAGACATTTAGAAAAGTTTAAAAACATTCTCCTGATAATCGATTACGATCTTGTCCCAAAGGTAATTATGTGCAATTTCGTAATTATTTTTCGAGAACTTATTTATCATTTTTGCATCTTTTGAAAGAAGTTCCAAATGCTTTGTTAGAGTTTGGACATCATCGAAATCGTAAAGCAATCCATTTTCTTTATTATTAATCAGGAACTTACCACCTTCTGTGGGAGTTGACACTACTGCACATTTTTTAGCCATTGCCTCTAATATGCTAATTCCAAAAGCCTCCCACCGACTTGGCATTACAAATATTTTACTTGCTGTGAGGATTTCGTCTCTTGTTACATCGCTAGGATTTTCGAGGAAAACCACATATTTTTCTACTTCTAAGTTCTTTGCTAAAGTTTTCAGGTGGACTAAGTAGCCACCCTCTCGGCCCATTACAACAAATCTTATTGTTGGCTTGGTCTTTGCGAGTTTCGGTAATGCTTTAATCACTTGTTGGATACCTTTGTATTCTTCGAATCTGCCAGTGTATGAAATTATAAATCTTCTATTTAGTCCATACTCCGTCAATGCCCTAGTAGTCTTAATAGTTCTTAAAGTGTCTTCATTAATTCCATTTGGTAAATACTTAATTTTCTCTTCATCAATTCCATATGATTTTATCCATTTATATTGCTCTGGATTAACTTGAATAACCATCGTGTAGAGCCGATTTAGAAAAATTCGCTGGTTAAATAAATATATCTTTTTTAATAAAATTTTCATCAATGAGTAATTCCCATGAGCCATAAATGGGCCATGTGGAGTATTGATTAGTTTGGTTTTTCTACGAGTGATTTTCTTGGTAATCAAGAATAAATCCTGCCAATAGAAACCAAATCCATGAACATGAATCAACTCTGCTTTACTTCGCAAGAGTCCCAACAACATACCCGGATAAAAACCTAGGTAATATTGACTATTGAATCTACGATATCTATGAATTTTTATTCCTTCTATCTCTTCGTCTTTTGGGAGTGAGTTTTCGGAGTTGTTTGCAGTGTGCACTGTCACTTTGTGACCTAGCTGCACCATTCTTCTTGCTAACTCAAAGCAATTCGTCTCTGCTCCACCGTGTTCTGGGTAAAATTTTGTTATTACGTAGTCGATTTTCAGTCTTGGATTTTTCGTAACGGTTTCGTTTAAAGCGTCAATCGTGAGTCTGGCTGTTTTGTCCCAGTTAAATTTTAGCGCTTGTATAAGGCCGGCTTTTACAATGCGTTGTTTCAAACTTCCATCTTGAAGAATTTGTTTAATTTTCTCTGCGACTTCATCCGAGTTCTTTGGGTCTACCAAAAGCGCCCCTTTCTCGAGTACCTCAGGGTAACTTGTGCGATCGGAGGCAACGACAGGAACTCCTGCTGTGATTGCTTCTAGCACTGACAAACCAAATCCTTCATAATTTGATAAGCTTACGAAACAATCCGCATTATTTAGTATGGTCGGTAGGTGATTTTGTTTAATTTCTCCGGTGAAAATGACTTTGTGCTGAAGTTTATAGTCCGATAATGATTCTAGTAAGCGATTAGCTGATGGAGTGATTGGTTTCGGTTTGCCATCCCAACCAAGTTTGAATTCTTTCCCTGCAATTACTAATTTCAGATCAGGATGTTTGCTCGTGACTTTGTTAAATGACTGAAGCAACATATCGATATTTTTATTTTCTTCAAGTCCTCCGTAATAAAGCACGTACGGCTGTGTGATTTTATACATTACTAATATCCTTCTCAATTCTCTTGTATCTGCATGGATATTCTCGTTTCGGAATGCGGAATCAACTGCCAGAGGCGTGACAATAATGTTTTCTTCTGGGAACTTTGCTTTTTTGATTAATTCTTTCTTCGTAAAATTTGAATTTGTGAGCACTAAATCAGCTTTTCTAGCTTTCCATAAATTTCTTCTGTAGAAAATTCCTTTAACAAAATTCACCAAAGCATTTTTCTGAGAGTATGAATTTGTAATCAATGGAATCACATCATGCACCATCACTGCAGTTTTGACTTTTCCTATTGGCAGACCTCTTTCTAGATGAGGAGCAAAGAAAATATCTAAGTTGGATTTGATAATTTTCCTTTTGAATACTGTACCGAAGAAAAGTGGGTTGGTAGCTGTTGATTGTCTGGGCTTCCCAAGACTCACGAAGGAGATGCTTTTAGGGCTTTTTATCTCTAGTTCTTTTAGATTTGATTTCTGATCTTTAAATCCAAATAGAACCCACTCGTGTTCATCATTCTGGAGCATTCTGCGGACAACTTCACGCGCATAGGTCCCGATTCCTCTGTGGGAGTATTGATCAAAAAGAAATGTGGTGTCTATTCCAACTCGCATATTATTTGGTGATTCATGAGTAATTATACTAGATTCAGTGATAATTATGGATATAAAATCAGTAACCTTGGAAGATGTAGGAATTTAGATGTTGAGGAATTAAGAGATGAAGTTATTAGATACGACTTATTTTTCCCCTGGAAAGGGGAATCTCTCATAAATGTTATTTGGAAAATGTAGATATTTAGAAATGAAAAGATGTAGGAACCAACAATACTGAATTCTAAAGTCTAAACTCTGAATTCACTTACTCCTTACGCCAAAACCTAGATTTCCTCAAGTATTGATTCCTCCTCTTCTCGGGCCAGGCCTCAATCCTAGATATATTGCTCAATCGATCAGCAAATTTTATCATTATCCCTTCTTTTGACTTCAGCCTAGGGAAATAATATCCGTGGCTATCCTTTTGGCCTTCTTGTGTAACTTCTAGGACTAAATTTGTAATTTTTTCACCAAACTCACTCTTCAATTCTCGAAAAGTTGTATTCGTATCCTCAAGAACATCGTGTAAATAAGCGGCGGAAATTATATACGCGTCTTCTGTAACAATTGAAATTATCTCAGCAACTACTTCAATATGAGCTTCGAAATAATCTTTTCCGCTATCATCCTTCTGCCCATTGTGCTTCTTTATGGCAAAGTCACGAGCTTTCTTTATAAGTTCTGGTGAATTTTCTTTCATGGTAATAATATTATACCGAATTCTTAATTTCTAAATTCCTTAATCTTTTAATTTTCATACCCGACCTTATATAATAAACCACGCTTTTTACAAAAAATATGGGGAACTCAAAACAATCTCAAAAATCAATAAAGAGCTTTTATTATCTATTGGGAAATACTTTGCTCGCAAACTTGATCAATATGACAGTATGGTTTGCATTAGTGTTTTTTGTTTATCTAGAGACGAAAGCAGTTATTGTGACATCTGTCACTTCCGGTATTTTCCTTGCGACTATTGCAATCACCGGGTTTTGGTTTGGAAGTCTGGTTGATCATCACAAAAAGAAACCATTGATGTTAGTTTCTAGCATTATTTCTTTAGTTACTTATGTAATTGGACTTATTCTGTACCTCCTCACTCCTGAAAGTGCATTTAAAGATTCTACAAACCCTACGCTTTGGATTCTAATTTTAATCCTTCTTTCGGGAGTCATTGCAGGAAACATCAGAGGAATCGTAATTCCAACATTGGTAACAGTGATGATTCCGGAGGACAAGAGAGACAGAGCAAATGGATTAGTTGGCACTTCGACAGGAATTGTTTTTCTCATCGTTTCAGTAATTAGTGGACTGCTAGTGGCACACTCCGGAATGTATCTCGCTTTGGTATTAGCTATAATCGTGTCTGTTTTATCCATAGCCCATCTAATTTTCATCCCGATTCAAGAAACCGTTACAAAGGTTATAGAGAAAGGGAAATCACGGCTTGATATCCGGGGAACTTTGAAAATTATCTCATCAGTACCAGGTCTAGCTTCATTAATCATATTCACAACATTTAATAACTTCCTTGGTGGAGTTTTCATGTCTCTTATGGACGCATATGGATTATCGCTTGTGTCAGTACAAGTCTGGGGATTTATGTGGGGGTTTCTCAGCACGGCATTCATAGTCGGGGGATTATTTATTGCAAAAAAAGGTCTTGGTAAAAATCCACTCAAATCACTGTTCATCGCAAACATTATCATTTGGTCAATTTCCACTGTTTTCACAATACAGCCATCCATAGTGCTATTGATGATCGGTATGTTTATCTATCTTGCTGTTGTGCCTTTTATAGAAGCTTCCGAGCATACTATCATACAGAAGGTAGTCTCCGCTGATAGACAAGGAAGAGTTTTCGGTATCGCACAAAGTATAGAGCAAACAGCTTCTCCTCTTACATCTTTTTTGATAGGTCCGATTGCTCAATTTTTCTTTATCCCTTTCATGACCACAGGAGACGGTGCTAGATTAATTGGTAGCTGGTACGGTACAGGAGCTGCTAGAGGAATCGGACTGGTATTTACCCTCACCGGAATTATTGGTCTAACCATGACAATAGTTGCCTTCAGATCGAGGTTTTACATAAGGTTGTCGAAGAGGTATTTGGCTGAATGATATTCTAAATCCATAGTTCGCAATTAAGACGTTTCAGAGAAAAATATACAACGACCCTTTGTCCAATTGTAGTTTTGTTTATTACCACTATATAATAGGAGATAATAGGTCTTATAACAAACATGTCTGATTACATTAGGGAATACTATACAGAACATTACAGAGGTAATAAGGATTCTGATACCCCTAGAGAAAGTATAATTTCACTAGCAAGGAGATCATTTCAATGGATTAAAGACACCGGAGAAGGTACGATACTTGATATTGGAGCAGGTAAAGCTGCTATGGAATATGAGTTACGCAACATGGTGCTAGGGAATACAGATACCAGAAAGAAACTCGATCAATTCCACGTAGTAAGTTTAGATTTAGCGGAAATAAATCCAAAATATTTCAGAAGGACCAATGAAAATAAATTAGATATCGAGCCAGTTCAAGCAGATTCTCGATTATTACCTTTCAGGGATGGCACATTCGATCGTATTGTTAGTAACCTTGCATTAGAGTTTGGTGGCGAAGAAGCTTTCATAGAAGCTTCACGAGTATTGGCAGATCGGGGTACTTTCTCATTTAATTTACAAGATCCGTCTATATTTGAACCTGACGATGAAATGGGGTTAAAAACAAATACTCCATTCGGATCAGTGAGGGATAATTTAAAAATGAACAGTAATGCGTTTACTGATGAGACAAGTATTAGATCGTATTTGCTTCAGTTTGGTTTAAATCCGGTCGCAATAACAAGAAAAGAAGTTAGACAAAATGACCGAGTCTTAAGTGCTTGGTGGGAAGTTGATGGTACCAAGAATACTCTCGAAAACTCTGACTTGTTAACTACCGAATGATTAAGACACTCATAACAGAATTTTTATTACCTGTTCATTTTCTAAACTTCACATCTATCCCCAATCTACTTCAATATTAATGTATTTGCTGATATAATCCTTACCCGAACAATAACATAAATGGATACCTTACGCATATCAATATCTGAAATACATCCCGGAGATTTACCGAAAAAATCTTCGTGGGAAAGATATAGAGCATATCCCAATGAAAGATTTCTACAAGAATATGCTTATACACCCTTCGGAATTTGCCTATTGCAGGGAGTTGGCCTGTTACTTATGGACGGAAATCACCGCGTGGCTAGATTATACGAAGCAGGTGTTGAAGAGATATTATACTTTCAGAGATCTCTTACACATAAAGACGAAGGATTTTGGTCTTCAAGGATTGATCAATTACACAAGAAAGGTATAAACAATTTCGGGGATTTCTTAAAACAGTGCCAATCAGGAAGATTCTATCGGTAATTTATGATTCAACTACTTCGGTATCTTTAAGTTATTGCATCTTGTCTGAGCTTATCATACATCACCACTCCGGTTGCTACACCCATGTTGAGAGAATTTATCTGACCCTCAAGAGGGATTTTCACAACTTCATCACATTTATTCATAATCGCGTCACTTAGGGAGCGATCTTCGCCACCAATTATAAACATAATTTTGCCTGTTAAATCGGATTCATAGTAAAATCGATCACCTGTCACTTCAATTCCCACAATTTTTACGCCTGCATCTTTGCATTCTTTCATAGCTGTGAACAAACCTTCATGAACAATCGATACGTTTTCGCTCGCGCCCATTGAAGCTCTAATGACCTGTGGGGTTATTTTTGTCTTTGGGGAAAGAATCACTGCACTTGCACCAGTACACTCTGCAGTTCGGATGATTGAGCCGATATTGTACTCGTTAAACGATTCACGGATATAGATTAAAATCATATTCTCATCTCCTTCTTCAACAATTTTTCTAAATGAAAGAACTGGAAGTGCTGACCTTACTGCGATAACACCTTGATGTTTGCCTGTATCCGAAACTCTTTCAAGAAAATCAAGTTTCACGAAACGCATTTTGATTTTGTGTTTCTTTGCTAGTTTGACGATTTCATACATCTTGTCGTCTTTGTGGACCCGATCACGAATGAATATCTCCATCACATTTTCAGGATTGGCTCTAAGACTCTCTAGTACTGGGTTTCTGCCTTCAATATTCATGATAAATTCTCTCTAAGACCAATTAAATTTTTCACTTCTTCTACTGTTTTCCCTCCAACTTCTGATGCTATTACTCTTCCTTTCTCAAGTATTGCCTCAACTGATTTCATATCCTTTTCAAATTGTTTTCTTCTCTCCCTTGCATCTTTGAAATATCGCATATGTGCATTAAAGAGCTTCTCTTTCACTTCAACATCTCCAACTTCACCTTTAGTGTATCGATCCTTCAAATCCTGAACCTCTGCTAAATTATCATTTAATAAATCGTGGAAAATAAAGACCGTGTTGCCCTCGACTTTACCTGGATCAGTAGCCCTGATTCTAGAAGGATCGGTAAAACAGCTCATAATCTGCTTTCGAATTATTTCTTCATCATCGAAAATCCCAATAACATTGCCCAAACTTTTGCTCATCTTCCTAACTCCATCAGTTCCAATCACTTTTGATATTTCTTTTTTCTTGTCTATCATCGGCTCTGGTAATGGAAAGAATTCTGTTTGATAAGTTTTATTGAAATTAAGAGCAATATCTCTAGCTAATTCGATATGTTGTCTCTGATCTTCGCCCACAGGAACCCCGTATGGCTTGTATAGCAGAATATCAGCTGCCATCAGAATTGGATAATTAAACAATCCCATATTAATATTCTCGACCACTTCACCATCCTGAAGTTTATCTTTGAAAGCGTGCATTCTCTGCATCTGCCCGAAAGAAATATAGTTTCCTAATATGACCGCAAGTTCACTATGGCTTTCCACCTGTGATTGTCTGAAAAACACTACTTTCTCAGGATCCAAACCAAGCGCTAAATAATCAAGTATTACATTTCTGATATTGTTTTCTAATACATCCTTATCTTTTACGGTAGTGAGTGCATGCAGGTCTGCAATGAAATAGTAAGCATTTTCGACTTCATTTTGAAGTTCCAGATGAGGTTTTATTGCACCAAAATAGTTCCCTATGTGAAGCATATTTCCACTCGGAGTGATTCCTGATACAACTGTTTTTATTTTACTATCCATAATACTGTTTTAAACTATTCGATTATAGCAAATCGAAGGACTAGTTAAAATTTGTAGTAATGGTAAATAATTTCATTAATTAATCGGTAATATGGATTCTTACGACCTACCACATTTTCGAAGTCGAACTTTCAGGGAAATATTGCCCGGTGTTTCTGTCATATTACCTCCCAAAACGGGAATGTGGGAACTAGGAGGTTATAATGGATTAAATGTTTTTGTACCAACATTAAATAAGCCATATATTATTCTAAAGGAAGAAATGAGGGTGACAAGGATACCCAATCAGGAAATCTCTCTCGACTTGACCGACTTTGCTATCGCATTAGGACCATCGAGTATAGTTTACGCTGTAGAATTAGGGGTATTAGTTTACTCTATTCAGGAATATATTTTTAGAATCTGTAAGCATCAGTAGCCAAAAAGGTGTTCTCTAGTAAGTCCATCTCTACCATAATAATATTATCGTAGAATATAGAGGGAGTTGCAAAGGCTAATTGCTGAATTCTCATATAAGATTCCCTTCCTACTCCTCTTGAATAATCAGCAAACCTCTTCTCAGTTAGTACAAAAAGTGAATTTTGACTACCTAAGCCATGCAAATTGTTGTGAGAAGTATCCAACCCTGGAGCTTTTAACACTTTGTCTTTATTATCAATACACATTGAAGGAACTAACCATCCTAACATTTGTATATTATTTCCATTTTTCCCTTTTTTTCTCTCTGAAAATAGAAAGCCACTACGTATTAGTTTTCGTGTGATTTCGGGAAAGCTATCCATTTCAACTACATCTGGAAGAAATGGAGTTGGATTTCCGTACGGTTCATAACCAAAACCACGCAAAATCGAGATTCCAGTGTTAAGAGTTGGAATCATTAAATCCTGCTCTGGATGTAAAATCTCCACTCCTCCTTGTCTTTTCAAATCGTCGAGATAATTTAAACGCGCGTGTAACAACCTTCTATCTATGGCTAAATCCTCAACCACCTTAGTGAATGTTCCCAATAGATATGGATTATCTCTACCCTCTAACACTCCTTCTAGCATTCCCGTTTATTAAAAGAACGAATTATAGCATACAGGTATCGTTTTCGGGAATATATGAACGAGGCTTAGATTATTGTGTACTCTCCCTTAGCCTTTCTCCACACCACGAGTAATATCTGTTTAAGCATGTCACTTGATTCTAGGAAGAATTTTCTATTCTTGGTGCCCGAAATGTCTTCATCATTCCATTTCACTCGAACTTCTTTGATTTTTCCGCCATTTTTCTGGATCAAATATAGAAGTTCGACATCAAAAGCCGATACCGACCAGCCTTTTACATCCTTCGCTTTTAATGCATATAATTTAGGAAAAGTCCTACCAAGAATATCTGTGCGAAAGAGCTTGAAACCACACTGAGTGTCATCAATCTGTCTCAATAGAAACAACTTCCTAAAGTTACTAAAAAGGAAGCCGGCAATCTTACGAGTTAGTGTCGCAGAGTTTCGCTTCCCACCCCTAGAACCTATCACAGCATGATTTTCGGCAATAAATGGGAGTAGTTTATCAAGTTCACTTAATGGTGTAGACTGATCCATATCAGTAAATAAGATATACTCCCCCGAGCATTCTTCAATTCCGCGATTGATAGCTGCTGGTTTTCCACCATGAGTAGCTTCAATAATTTTTAAAAAATCCTTATCAGCGTAGTTCTTTCTTAAATAATCCAAACTTCCATCTGTTGAACCATCATCTACTATCAATACTTCATATGTAAAATCCTGCTTTTTGAGATATTCGAAAGCATCGTGTAGTAAGCCTTTCTTGAGATTGGAAAGTTCGTTATATTGAGGAATTATTATTGATAAAAAAATATTATCCTTTTTCATTGTTTATATAAATACTGTAATTGTGCACTTTTTCCGAGAATGTAAAATTATCTGCACTCTCAAAAAATTTCATCAAAGTTTGATCTGACTCATCATCTACGATCAAAACTAAAGCTTTGTCACGTAATTCTACCGCTTCTTGCATTTTATCATCTGAGTAGATTAGATGGTACCAAACTAGGTATTTGTTAACAGTATTTCCATCTAGTTGTGTAAATATCCAAGGATCATCCCCATAATAGTAATAATCAACACCTTGATAATTATCCTCAAAATGTTTAATCAAATCCTTGCGTGGCTGGAAAAAATTATGCTCTTTCCAAAACCAGCTGTGACCATCTCGTTTCCCAAAGAACAAGTACTTAGGGAAATCCGAGTAGTATCTAATATGCCCATTGAAACGTTCTCTATCGATTACATGGAAATTAAAACCTTTGCTAAATAGAAAAGTTACTAAAACAAGAAAGCCCAATATTAGTTCTACTAAATGAAGCTTAGTAGTTGGTTTTGATTGGAGATAAATTGCAAATGACAAGAGCGATACCGGTAGTAGTTGAATCAAATAGTGCATATATGGTCTACCTGAGAGCGTAACCAATGTAATATCCACTACTAGAGTCAAGAAAACCACAAAGACAGTCCGACTAACTTGGTTCTTGTATAATTTTATCAATGCATAATAGAAAATTATTGCAGAGCCTCCTATCTTTACTACATTCCAGTAATTAGCATCTTCTTCAAGCTCTACATATCTAAAGTTTGTTAAAAATGTGGCATCTATAAAATCGTCAAAAGTACCCTTGATAAATAGATATACAAAATATGCACCAATTATAAGAATAGTGGTAAGAAATACTTTAAAGTAATATTTGAAATTAAACTTTTTCCTTTTTTTCCAGAAATCAAAAATTCCCACAAGTAAAATAATCGCGATAGACTCTACAAAAGCCTGTGGTTTAATCAAAAATGTATATGATAATAGCATCCCAACTAAATATGCCCTTTTGCTAAAGAGTGAAAGGTACAGGATAGAGAGTGTTGCCGGAATATAAAAAACTTCACTACTTGCTAAATTGCCTTCAAGAATTGGAGTGCCTAGTAATAACGTAAAAATGATTAAAATAAAGGATTTTAATTTTAAATTAATACCTACTCGAAACAGCAACTTATCAAATACTAGTAATGAGAAAACGCCTGATGATATATTCATCAATTTGACAATTACATAACCAACATCCCAATTGAATACTCCCGCCAAAGTGTAGATCCAAACCATCATTGGAGGTTTGTGATCCCATGCACCTATGTATAATTCCTTGCCCTTTAGAATCGCTTCTGCCTGAGCTGCATAAAAACCTTCGTCTGGATACCAAAACCCTTCAAAAAGACTGGGTATTCGTAAGAATACGAATATAGCAATAACTATTAAGATTATTTTATTTCTTGATAAAAACTTCCGCATAGACAATATATTAGTACACAAAGAAGACCGCCTGCAAACCAAAAGGTTTGCCAGACGGTCTTGGCTTCTTTATTAAATTAAACGCATTCTTCTTTTTTGGACTTAGTATCCAAGACTGCTAAGGCAATTATGAAACTCCATCCTACCAATAAACTTACTAGAATGCTTCGACCAGTTGGAGCAAGTGCACCTAGTACTCTTGGTGTTTCTTCCCCCAGAACTCTACCAGGAGTTGGCGTTGGAATAGGAATTGCTTGATTTCCGAATGCAATATCCTTTACAACTTGACCGGACTCGTCAATTACAACTCTGTAGTAGGCTGGACTTACTGGGTGTTTCTGTATCCAACCAGATTGTAATACTTCGGATACATAATAAACACCAGGTTCCAAATCCTTGAAGATGAAGTTTCCGTTAGTGTCAGTTTTGATAGGAGTTCCTATCTTGTTCCCTGGCTCTCCAACTAGAAGTGCTTCTCCCATATCTTTCTCCTCAACTAGAGGTAATTTCTCGTCCCAAAGTTGAATTTCCCAACCTGATAATTTAGTCTCTTCTGTGTCTTTCACTCCATCTCCATCTAGATCGTTCCATTTGTAGCCTTCAATAATACCGAGTTTGAAGTTTCCGAAATCAACACTTTCTTCACTTCCAGACTCTACCGTGAATGTCCAACATCCATAATATTCATCAACCTCTTCCTCTTCTTCTTCTAATATTATAGTTGAAGTGGGATCTGTCTCGAATGGAGCGGTTTGCATCCAGCCATCTTGCTGTTCTTCACAAACTCTGTATACGCCTGCTGTTAAACCTTCAAATTCATAGTATCCATCTTCGTCCGTTTCGGTTGATAATTCGTCTTCAACTTCTATCACGGATGCTAATAACCTTTCCTCGATTGGTTCTTCTAATTCTTCAATTTTTGTTAGATTGATAGTCCAATTCTCAAGACCTTTTTCGTCCTCATCCCATTCACCATCACCATCAAGGTCATCCCATTTATATCCATCAACTCTACCAAGTTCGAAGTTACCGAAGTAAAGTCTGCTTACATATTGACCAGATTCGTATATTTCGACTGGGTAACAATTGTTATGTACTTCTAATTCCAATTCAACTGGCTTAAATTCGAGCATTTCTCTTGGCTCTGTTTGAATCCAGCCATCTTTCAACTCTTCGCAGACATAATAATCACCCATAGGTAAATCAACGAATTTGAATTGTCCTTTGTAAACGTTCCCAGCTTCTGTTTCATCGTCACCAGTTTCCATCGATTTGACGATTTCCCAGTCACTGTTATAGAGATTTATTGTCCAATCATTAAGTTTATTCACTTTATCCTCAGCTTCTCTTTCTTCCCAGTCCAATTCACCATTTCCGTTAACATCTCTGTATTTCCAACCGGAGATTGAACCACCTTCGTAGTTACCAAAGTTTGTCTCCTCGGTATCACCGTTCGTGCCGATTTGAATATCTTGACAGTTTGTTTCTTCAGGATACGTTCGATACCATCCTGTTTGTTCTTCCTCGCAGACTGTATAGGTGCCAGGTAAGAGATTTTCAAAGGCATATTCACCTTCACCATCAGTTAGCATAGATTCTTCACCTGTGTCATGAACTGAATTGTCATTTTCATCTATGAAGATTTTCCAGTTTGAGAGAAGTGGTTCACAATATCGTGGTAACACAATATTCGCCTCTATTCTGTCGAGTACATATTCACAGTCCCATTCTCCGTTACCATTTAAATCATTCCACTTGAATCCGAATATTTCACCTAGTTCGACATTTCCGAATGCCAAATCTACTTCAAAACCAGATGATGTGACTGAGATTTTTTCGCATTGTGGATACTCATCCTCTGCGTCTGACTCATTTGTAACGGGATTATCAAGTTCGGACCACATTGCCCATCCCTCTGTTTCGACCTCACAGATGTAATAATCGCCCAAAGTCTCAATTTCTCCAATAAATTCAGCCTTTCCTAATTCGTTTGTATCTTCTTCTGCAACAAAACTCCAGCTATCATCTACATCCTTATACAATCTAAATGTAAATGTCGGATCTGCCATATATGGATCATTCTCATCTTTACCTAGTTCAAAATCCATATCTTCATATTTCCATACTGTAACGTTACCGTATTCGAAGTTACCAAAGTTATTTCCAGTAGAATCCACACCTGAGGAGATATTGATATCTAATGGATTTGTTGTTGTTTGCTTCCAATTCGTTTGCTGTACCTCTCGAACTCTATAAGTACCGTATTCGAGATTTGTAAATGAATAGTTTCCATTTGCGTCAGTTTTAGTGGTGGCGTCCACTGATCCATCGGCATTCTTATCAAGATTTATCGTCCAATCTTTCAAACCGGGCTCTGTTGCATCTTTTATTCCATCATTGTCTTTATCCTCAAACTTCATTCCGGAGATTGATCCATATTTGTAGTTTCCAAAATTATTATCCTTAGATTCTACTCCAGATGCGACATTTACATCTGATGGATTTGTAGTAGTCTGTTTCCATCCGGTTTGTTGTACTTCCCTGATTCTATATGTTGCATATTCTAGGTTTGTAAATGAATAGTTTCCATTTGCATCCGTGGTGGTCGTTGAATTTACTGATCCATCAGCACCTTTGTCTAATTGTATCGTCCATCCTGATAATCCTTTTTCTCCAGGGTCTTTTATACCATCAATATCTGTATCTTCAAACTTCATTCCAGAAATTGAACCGTATTTATAGTTACCAAAGTTATTATCCTTTGATTCTACTCCAGATGAAATATTTACATCTGAAGGATCTACTGTTGTCTGCTTCCAACCACTCTGTTGGACCTCTCGAACTCTGTAAGTTGCAAATTCTAGATTTGTGAACGAATAGTTACCATTCGCATCTGTTTTAGTGGTGAAATCTACCGAGCCATCTGCATTTTTATCGAGATTTATAGTCCAATCTACTAAACCTTTTTCTCCAGGATCTTTTATCCCATCCATATCGACATCTTCAAACTTCATTCCGGAGATTGATCCGTATTTATAGTTTCCGAAGTTGTTATCCTTGGATTCTACCCCAGATGAAATATTTATGTCAGATGGATTTGTGGTAGTTTGCGTCCATCCGTTCTGTTGCACCTCTCTTAATCTATATGTTCCAAATTCTACCTGTGTGTATGAGTAGTTACCATTAGCATCTGTTAAGATTGTTAAATCTACTATTCCATCTGCATTCTTGTCTAGATTAATAGTCCAACCTGACAATCCTTTCTCTCCTGGGTCTTTTACTCCATCCATATCAGTATCTTCGAACTTCATCCCAGAAATTAATCCATATTTGTAGTTTCCAAAGTTATTGTCTTTTGATACTACTCCTGATGAAATATTAATATCAGATGGGTTCGTAGTAGTTTGTTTCCACCCTGACTGTTGTACCTCACGAACACGATAAGTACCATAATTCAGCTCTTTGAATGAGTAATTACCATCTGCATCAGTTGTCGTAGAGAAATCAGTGTCACCATCAGCATCCATATCTAGATTAATTATCCAACCTGATAATCCTTTTTCTCCTGCATCTTTCACTCCATCCATATCAACATCCTCGAATTTCATACCAGATATTGATCCGTAACTGTAGTTGGTTAATACAAGGTTGTGAGTCCTACTATCTGCATCTACCGACACAGTGTAGTTTCTTCCTCCTATCGGAGTTGTCTCAACCCATCCATTCTTCATATCCTCTGAATATGTATATCTTCCGTATTTCAAACCACTGAATGTTACACATCCATTTTCTCCTGTGATTTTAGATTCATCATAATCACCTGGACCTTCTAGATTGATTGTCCAGCCTGTTAATTTGGAATCCCCTGTTGTTAAACCATCGCCATTGATATCGTTATATTTACATACAGTGATTTCTCCTAGTACGTAGTTTCCGAAGTTGACAGTATCTGCTTCACCTGCGTCTAAAGTCACATTTTGACAAAGTGGAGTTGTATTTAAATATCCACTTTGTAAAGTTTCTCTAACTGAGTAACTCCCAGGGACTATATTACCGAACAATACGTCCCCATCTGTATTTGTTGTACTTGAGGAGATCATATTATCTGCTACACAACCACTTCCTTTGTACAAAGTCATTTGCCAATCTTTTAGATCAACTTCTCCTGCGCCTTGTTGCATATTCAAATCATCATCTTGGAATTTGTGAGCTGTGATTGAACCTCTTTGTGTATTTGTAAATGTACATGTGATAGTTTCTCCCGCATCCAAGTCAATAGTTGCAATTCGTGTTTCGAGGTTGGTGCTTGAACCTTGATCAGGATCAACACATACCAGTCCTGTAAGATCCCATCCAGCAGGTAAAAGTTCTTTTACACTATACGTTCCTGCAATAATTCCATTGAAATCTTTCTTCGCTGTATTTGATACAGTCGTTAAGTCAAAATTACCACCTGGAAGTGTAGATGTTTCAAAACTAAATTTTACATTCCCTCCTAGTGTATTCTTTATTATTGTGACATTTCCTTTTAACACGTTTCCGAATACTGCATTGTGAGTACTATCGGAAGTTGCATTGAATGGACCGGCATAGCCATCACCACTTGGTGTGGTTTGTGTCCAGCCATTTTGTAATACTTCTGATACGAAGTAGGTTTTACCTGGCATTAAGTTGCTTCTGCATGTTCCTGATGTGTTTGTTCCATCTAGTTCGACCTTTGCACCAGCTTGATTCATTTCATAAGTTTTGAACACCCAGTTTGCCAAATCAGGCTCACCTGCATCTTTGACTCCATTGCCATTTAAATCATTAAATTTCTGATAACAGATTTCTGCTAATTTATAGTTACCGAAGTTGTAGCCTGTCTCTGCTTCTCCTGATGAGAGAACAATATTTGCATGTCGGTAGGAATTAGCAAATCCAGGATATGATTGATACCACGTTTGACCTGCACCACCTTGTGCTATGTCTTCTGTAACTTGGTATGTTCCAGGTTGTAAGTTCGTGAATTCATATGCTCCAGAAGCATCTGTTAACTGTGATGGCTCTCCTGCTTGGCAAGTACCGCCAATACCAGTTGTATTTGCTTCTAGACAAATCTTAACACCTTGAACTGCAGGTTCTCCTGCATCTTTGACTCCATTTGCATTCAAATCTTCAAATTTCATTCCTGAGATTCCTCCAAGCTTTGTATTAACAAATTTGTAAGTATAGGATTTACCATTTTCTATAGTACCGAAATTGTAGCTAGTAGGAGTGAGAGCACTCCAACCAGATGTTACTGTTTCTTCAACACTATACGAGCCAGGTGTTAAATTAGTCCACGTATAACATCCATCACTTCCAGTCTGTTTCGTGTCTTTGCTTTCGCCTTTGAGTAAACTTACAGACCAACCCTCGATGGCTTTATGGTCATTAGTTGTATTCAAACTGCCGTCTGTATCATCATACTTACAGACTTTGATTTCCATGTTTTGGAAGTTTGCAAATTCCACCTTTGTTTCGGATCCACTCGTAGTATCAATAAGACTCTTTACTATTGGACCGAATGTTTGAGTCCAACCTGATTGTTGCTTTTCGAGCACGTAATATTGTCTTCCTGCCAATAATCCTGTGAATTCATAATATCCATCAGCCAATGTCTGATATGTTCCTATCAAGACATTGGTTAATCCATCATAGAGTTCAATTACCCATCCGGAAAGTGTAGAACTCAAATCCAAAGAGTCTAGAACTCCGTTTCCATTAATATCACGATATTTATATCCGTAAATTTCCGCGAATTTAGCATTTCCAAAGTTATAGTTGTTGTATGTTCCTCCACTGACTAATGTTAAATCATGATCTGTTGCTGGATATGTTTTGTACCATACCTTGCTGTCAGGATTTACCTCATCAATACTTACGTCTCCACCATTACATACTCTGAAGCTGTATTCACCTTTTTCGTTTGTTGTGGTTGTTTTGGTATCAGCTCCTGTGAGATTGATAGTGACTCCAGCGACAATTGGTTCACCTTCGTCTTTATCTCCATCCCCGTTCAAATCTTCCCATTTCAATCCTGATATGTTTACGCATTTGAAGTTAAAGAAGTTTGTGTTTGATGTCGTATTTCCATTTGTCACACTAACTGTTGTACACAATGGAGATTTATTTACCCAACCATCTGCAGAATTTAAGATTTCACAGACTATGTAATCCCCTGGAAGTAAATTGGTAAAACTATAGAACCCACTTGCATTTGTCTGTGTGTATTTTTCAGAAGGATTTTGAATATTGTCGTTATTTGCGTCGATGAATATTGTCCAACTTTGTAGTCCAGTATCACCTTCATTCCATGTTCCATTTCCATTTTTGTCATCGTATTTATATCCACTAATCGCTCCATATTGCAATACTGCTGTTGAAGCTTGTGCTGTGTCTTTTAGTTCGGTATTTCCAAGAGGAGCATCTACAAAAAGATCTACTGTGTTTGGGATAGTTGTAGCGGAAGTTGGTTTAATCACAGTTACTACAAAAGTTACACTTCCGTTAGCTGGAGTGCTTTTATCTCCTATTGAGTAACAGTAATTATCACCACATGCAGTCCAACCAGCATTTTGAGGGTCTGATAAATCAACCGATACTAAAGTTTTGTCTACAATTTCTACTAATTTAATATCTTTTGCCTGAGTATTACCCGTAACCGACCAGTTGATAGTATATGTAATCTCCTGACCAGGATATACTGGATCTGGAGAGTCAGTTTTTGTAACATCAAGTGTTAGATAGACTACTTTCACAGTTTCATCGTCCGAGTTGTTCGTTTCATCTGAGTCTGGTGTATCACTATCGACTGTCCCCGTGTTCTTTACATCACCACTTGTATCAGAGTTTACAGTAGCAACTACAGTTACAGTCACTGTGCCATCTTTCAATATGTCTCCAAAATTACAACTTACCGTTCCTAGGTTTTGACTACATGATCCTTGTGTTGTATTTACAGACACAAATGTTAGACCTACAGGAACATTATCAGATAATGTCGAGTTCACTGCAGTATTAGGTCCATAGTTTGTTACAGTTAAAGTATATGTGACAGTATCACCTCTCATATATGTTGCTTGGTCGGCTGTTTTGACTACGCCAAGGTCTGCAACCTTCAAAGAGTTAGTTATTGTTCCGGCTCCACCAGTATTTCCAACTACTACTGTCTGACCACTTCCAGTGACTGTCCATCCACTTCCTGGATTTGTTTCTGTTACCACATAGTCACCAGGTAAAACCGCATCCCAAGTTAATGTGCCTCCATCATAATCGGCATTTTTACAATTTTCAGTTGCATATGAAGGTCCTGTAATACAAATTTCAAAAGTCTTTGTCATATCGGGTGTAATTCCATTCCAGTTCACTACTTTCAGAATATCGAGTTTTACTGTTTTTCTAGTGTTGGTAATGGTACAGACAACATCGTCATCTTTGTCCACTGGGACTTGCAATCCATTACTTCCTTGCAAAGTTAGAGCAGGTCCACCATTAAAAGTAGTTTTTCCTCGATCAACACATGATATTGTTGAAGTATAGTCAGTTAAGGATGTGCCTGTATACGCTGTTTCTCCAACCGTATGTGTAGCACCAGGATTTACACTTGTACCTGCTCCTACTGTAACCTTGCCTGTAGTATCTAGGTGACTAGCATTAGCTTTCTTTACAACATTATCAATCAGAAGATTGAATCTTCCAGGGTCATCTGTAGGATTTAGATTTTTAATAACTTCGATTTTTGCACCGTAAGGGACTGTGATTGGTACTGTAAAACCTTCATCACAATTACATTTTGAAGGAGCTCCTGGAGATGTTCCTTTTGCATCGGTACAAACCCCACCTGCATTTTGATCCCACGATGAACAATAAGGTAATTTTAGTTGATTTTGACCATTGTCTAGGCATACAACAGTGAGTGTTATAGGGGTACTAAGTGGGTTATCCTCGGATTTAATGTCACCACATTGATCACCATCAAGATCTCTATATGTAGGTAAAGCATTGATATTACATTGTCCAGATTTTGAACCATCATTGTTTGGATCTCCGTCAGTCGAAAAATACAAACCAATATCGTACCTGTTTGTGGCAGTAGTAATTACATTAAAATTTCCCGAAAAGGTTACTGTATCACCTGGAGCCTGACATCCATCATCAATTATTTGGATATTCGTTACATTCGCTAACGATATATCATTTGCGCTGCAAGTCAGACTACCACCAGTAACTTCTTTTAAACACCCATTCTGTATCGCAGGAAGCGAAGTCACAGCATTTGTTGAAAAGTTATCATCTTCACTAGAGACGCTCACGAGAATTTGCTTTGTGCCTATTGGTGTAGGTGTCGGCACCACTTCAGGTCTTTCCGTGCTTATCCCATCTAGAATTTCCCCAATTGTATCCACTTCTGTAGGAGTTAAAGTTGGCTCCTCGGTTGCTTGTGTAGTTGGTTCTTCTGTAGGAATCGCTGTAGGTTCTTCGGTTGCAGTAGGCTCCGTTGTCGGGCTAGGATCAACAGGCGCTTCTGTAGCCGGAAGAGTTGCTTCGACCTGGGCTTCGTTCTCAAGTTCTGGCTGGATACTTGCCATAACTGTGAAAAGTAGTGGTGAATAACTTTGTGCAAGCAAGATAATTAAAGTAAAGATAGGGAAAAGCTTTTTCTTCATTTACATGAAGTAATAGATAGAAATAGAATGGGGTTTATCCGAATTATACTCCTAGAAAATTTACATTACAATACTTCACTTAAAGGAAAACCGCCCGAACAGATTTGTTCGGGCGTACCTATTAATTCTCGAAAAGTTACGCTTTGAACCTCTTTGTTTTAGTGAAGTTTAATATTTCCAAACTAGTTAAGAACAACATCCCTATAGCAGTGTTTACAAACATATTTTTTCCCGTTTCAGAAAGATTATTACTTGCACCAAGCACCTTACCAAGAGTGGTGGTAGCGATTCCTTTTATCGATCCCGTAGTTTCTCTATTAGTCTCTGTACCAGCAACTGATGCTCTAGACACACTGACAGAATAAATATTATCTTCTGGAGTGGGATCATTTTCACAGAACTCTATTACTGGTTCAGGAAGTTCGATTACAGTCGGCACTAATGTTGTCGAAAATCCAGCTACTAATTGACAAGATCTGAGTGCTCTGACTTCATTTATAATCGAGGTCGCGGTAGAATCAGCTGGTACCAATATTCGTATAACTGCATTCCATTCTTCGTTTACATCAAGAGTCGGAATAGTCCAAGTAACACGATTATTTGCAGGTGTGTATTGTCCATTTGGAGTTGAATCATAATATTGCATCCCAACTGGAATATTATCCCAAACTTCTACACCATGGGCTGTCTCCGTACCTTTGTTTGTCACTCTAAGATTGTAGGTGACTAGTTGACCTGGTATGAATGAAGTATTTGTAGTAGTTTTCTCCGCTAATATATCTGCGATGACGTTATTACCGAAATTCATATTTTCAAATATATCTCCTGAGCTATCTATAACAAAAGTATGATAACCCGGATCAACTGGGAATGTTTGTTCCCATGCACCATTCATAACATTTTTATTAACTTCTTTTATATAATATGTACCTGGTAACAAATTAACGAAGGCATATTCTCCCGATTCATCTGTAAGAACCGAATCAATTACACTTGAGTCATGAGAGTCTTTTCTCAATTCAACTGTCCATCCTGCCATTTTAGGTTCTCCATAGGTTTTTAGACCATCGCCATTATCATCATCCCATTTGTATCCGCTAACTTCACCAAGTTCAAAGTTACCGAAGTTGTAATTAACTAAAGTTTGACCTGAAGTATTAATCTCAACGTAATGACATTTCGGATCCATTTCTCTACTAATATCCTGATTATTAGGATGAGTTTGCATCCAACCGTCTTGCATTTCTTCACAAATTTTATACTCTCCAGGAAGTAGACCATCAAATTCATATCTTCCATTTTCTCCAGTTATTTCATATGGTAGTGAGTTCGTCACTAAGGCCTCAGCTTCCATATTGTTATTTAATTCTTCCAGAGTGATTTTCCATCCACTTAATAATTCTGCTCGACTTTCATCATTTATGCCATTATTATTCAAATCTTCCCATTTATAACCTTGGACTCTACCAAGTTGGAAGTTTCCAAAGTTATTTCCATGTAAATTAGTACCCACTTGGATATTTAGTGGACCACGTTTTGCAGGACCAGCTGTCTGAGTCCAACCTTCTTGTTGTGTTTCTGTTAACCAATAAATACCTGGTAGAAGATTGTCGAATTTATAATAACCATCAGAATTTGTGGTTTTTGTTTGTATTTTTGAGATTGGCTCTGATGCATTACCTGTCCATAGATTAATCTCCAAACCTGCAAGTCTCTCATCTTGTCTAGTTAATGTTCCGTCACCTTTTGTATCTTCTAGTTTGTAACCATCGATTGAGCCCATTCTTGTATTTCCAAATTCACAAGTTTCTGTGCTGCCATTTTCTACTGTTAAATGACAATAACTTGGTCTTGGTGCTGTTTGTATCCAACCTGGTTGATTGATTTCAACGACTTGATATTCGCCATTCATTAAGTCTTTGGAATATTTACCGGAATCATCAGTTACAACGACATAATCTGTAACATCGTAAATTCTTACTGTTAATGAGCCAACATTATCGTTGTACCATGCTACGCTTTCATCTAAATTGTAATCATAAATCCTAAAATTGATTGATTCACCTTCACCTGTCAGAACTGTCTTGTATAGATGTTGTGCATTGTAGGCACCCCAGTTTACATTTTGATTATCTATAACCAAATCGATCTCACGAGGATCGTAAGTTGGATCATTTTCGAAATCACCAATTGTGCTCCATCCATCCCTTGACCAATATTCAGCATCGACATCATCTCTGCCGTTTGCGTTATCCCAAACTCCTGATGCTTCAATTAGATAAACTCTATTATTTGCAAGTACTGAAGAATCGACTCCAGACATATTGTTTGTAGGTACTTGTAATTCCTGCGTTGGAACCAAGGTCTGAGGCTTGATAACGATCTGCCAGTTTTGAAGGCCGACTTCACCATCTTCTCTTGTTGCATTTGCATTTACATCCTCATACTTCAACCCTTCTATAGTTCCCATTGGTGGCGTATTAACTAACGTGAATGTTTCTGTTGCTTCATCAACAACAACTGCTGTGTTTTTTCCACTGACATTTTCCCAATCTCTCATTAATATTTCATCAGTCTTGTAATTCCCATAAGGAACATCTTCAAAAGTGATACAGCCATTTTGGCCGGTAAATCCAGAATATCCTTTATAAATATCAACATTCATTGAACCTGAATTATCCGCAGTATTATCATCTAATGAAGTAAACGAGAATTTACCTCCAAAATCTGTATATCCTTTTGCATATTTATGTGATGGAGAGTAATATCCCCAATCAGTAGGTACTCCATTCACTGTGATTCCGAGTGTTCCTTGGTAAGGAGGATCAAAAGAAAATACATTTATCCATGGTGCGTAAGGTCCTGTAAGTCCATCTGATTCGAGTCTTTCGGAATACCCCGCATCGGATTTTAGACTTGTTCCACCCCTGTAATCATAAGCTCCTGAAGCCAATAATACATAATCATCCATTGGTAACTCTTTAGACAGCGCTGGTGTAATACTTCCACCGATAAGATCGTCTGGAAGAACTACAACTGTATCTACTAATTCTCCAAGTAATTGAACATTCCAACCAGGTAGATAATTATTTTGATTTTCTTGTTTACAAACAGTGACATCACCTAGTAATCTAGCTTCTGGTTTATTGAAAGCTACACAGTACGCTTCTCTATCTTCATTGAACAATGCATATTCTCCATAGTTTGATATATCACCATGACCTTCACCATTTCTGTAACAAGCAAAACCTAATATCCTAGATGGATCATCTTTCAATTCTCTGACTTCTAATCTACCTTTATATTCGATATTTGAAAGTACACCGTCACCATTTCCATCTGTGATTACATCTTCTAAAGGAACAATAGGTCCAGTAGGACTTCCACCTCCTGCTGTATCTTCCGGATGTTGATCAACTTCAAACGTATAAGATTCCCCTTCAACACAACCAGCAAAGCTTCCGTCACCAAGTTGATCGAATGCCATTCCATTGACTAAACCATTCGAATCTGGCCTGATTTGATTTTCATTCAAATCTATCTCTCCTGTTGTGAATGATGTTTTATTTAGAACACTTCCCTCGCTACATTCGTACTTTTTCACAAAAAGTGTTGCCATCGGAGTAGGTGTAGGTGTATCAGTTGGAACTGGTCCAACACACTCTACACTTACATTATCAATAAAAGTTCCTAGTGAATTTGGAGTGCCATCATCCATAAAAGAAACTACTGCTTTCTCTGAAGTAGCTTCTGCAGTTTTTGTATACTTAGTCCATGCAGTATTTCCAGCTCCTGCTCCTGTATGTGTGTCTAGCGTGACACTGTCCCAAGCACTTACAAGTTTATTATCTGCTTCAGAGGTTCCAGGTCTTGGAGAGAAGTGATATTCAATTCTATATTCATATCCAGGGATTGTTGCAATTTCTTGGCTGATTTTTACTGAAGTAGGTTCATTATTTAGTGGATTTGTAGGTCCAAACCAGTCAGAATCAAGTTCTGCGTATTGAGCACCGGTCTGTGGTAACCATCCATTCACTCCTTTATGTAATTCGAGATTAGCAATTTCAGGTCTACTTTGACCGTCGAAAGATGTTTCTGTACTTTGCCACTCTACTTTCCACTCTAATTCAGCTGTTGCATTAGGAACTATGTCCCAGTGAGCTGAGGTAGTAACTACAGGTGTTTCAAAATCTGCATTCTTCAATAGATTCACACCAGGTGTACATACCAATTCTTCCCCTTGTACGCTACCATACCTAAAAGAAGCATGTGAGATATCTGCACATACATTTCCTGGAGCTTCGCCATGCTTTGCTATAGTAGTTTTTTCCCCAATTCCATCAGCCCCTACACAATTGTCCTTAACAAGGACTTCCTGTTTATCATTACCTTGTCCTACTTTTTTTGTATATTCAACTTCGAACCAACCGTCTTCATCGAAAAATTCCAGGTATCCATTATCGTTGGCATTTTCATTCTTGTTTTCATTACTTCCCTTAATGCATACTCCAGTAACAACCTTTCCCGGAACAACAGGTGCGGTAATGTTGCCACTCCCATCGTCTACGTCTTCCATATCTAGCTTTGTCCACTCACCAGCCCAATCCCCTTCTGTATAGAGGCCTTCTGGGCATACATTAGAGTTACCTCCACCAGTCGCCTGTACCGGAATCAATCCTACCAGAGGTGAAAAATACTGTAGTAAAATTAAAAACACGGTCAAAACCGAAAGATACTTTTTCCGAGGCATATTAAATGGATAAAAAGTAAAAGGGATAGAATTATTCTATATAGTTCATGTAACGAAAGCAAACTTGAACCTTACACTTTTATTCAATTATCACAAAGGAGTAGCACATGAGCTCTTTAATTATGAACCAAGCATCGACCTTAATTTGAATGTGGTAACAAAAAATACCGCCCTCGGTTTGAGGGCGGTTTAAAATCTAAACTGAAGTATAGTTATTTTCTCTTCAATAATAAAGTGTCAGTTCCTAGGATCATTGCCAATCCCATAATTATCATTCCGATTCCTACTGGAATATAGAGGTTATTTCCTGTTACTGCAAGAACTCTTGCTTGATAGACGGGAGTCACCGTAGGAACTATTGTTGCGTCTATGCCCAATATTTGCCCACTAGTTGGAGTAACCGTTGGTGTAGATGTAGGTGTTGATGTAGTTGTTATTGTTGGAGTAACTACTGGTGTGTCAGTTGGTATTGGTGTGTTTGTAGGTGTTGCTGTTGGTACCAAAGTTGGAGTATTGGTTGGTGTTGGTGTGTTCGTAGGTGTAGCCGTCGGTACTAATGTTGGAGTATTCGTTGGTGTAGGTGTGTTTGTAGGTGTTGCAGTTGGTTGTGGAACAATACAATTATTATTCCATATAGCTTGTCCGGTTGCGCCCCAATTTCTTCCGTCTGCATCCCATGGTCCTGCAGGAATTATATCTTCACCATCTTGATGATCTGATCTGTTGTGATCACTATTTCCGTTACCATTTACAGCACTATCATCTACAGATATTTTGTTATAAGGATTTCCTTCACTATGAGTAGCATGACAGATTGTAACTTTTTTTTCTACAGTGGGTGTAACTGTTGGCGTTGCGGAAGGACATGCTTTGTAAAGTTCTACTTTTGCATTATCAATCTTATCTCCTGGGTTTGGGTCAAAATTATTAAAGGGTCCCGTTTTGTATAAAAAGAGTCCATTCTTATTATCATCTTGCACATCGAGCCATACCTTCACTACATTCCAATTATTCAATCCGTTAACAGAGATAGATTTTTTATTTGAGGAGTAATCGATATTGACTACGGTATCATTAAAACTATCAGATTTTTCATAGGTCAAAGTTCCACAATTTCTAGGTGGAATTATGATTTCCGTTTCCATATTTGCGTTTGAGACTGCATTATTGTTGAACGCGGACATTCCCACTAAATAAAAGAAAACTAGCGTAGGAAGTACCAATACGGCCAACGCAAGTTTATAATAAACTCGAAACTTAGACATAAACTTAAAATAAGAGATTAATAGCGGAATTATATCACTTTAGTTTGGTTGGGTAAAGTGACCCTTATGCAATGTAAGGCAGTATGTAATTTACCAGAATATGTGTATAAGCTTCTTCCAATCCATTTTGGTGTGAAAATTCATCAAAATCTAATTGTGGAAGCCATTCTTTATAAACTTCCCATTGATCTCCAAATATACCATTCAGAAGATCTCTGCCGTTTTGACTTAGAAATAGATGGGCTCTATATGAACTTCTATATGCGGCAAACCTTTTGAATAATTTCAGTAAAACGAATTGGTCAAATTTACTTATATTAAAAGTCTGTTTTTGTTCTTCTTCAGAACCTCCTTTTTTAATATCGTCTAGGCCTTGGTTTATCTTATATACATGGTGTGCAGCTGGACCGACGGTTCCTCGTTCATATGATTCTTTCGAAACAAGCTGGACCTCAATATAGATCGGTTTGGCAAAACCTGGTACACCAGTTATCTTGACATAGAATTGTGAATATTCGAAATCATCAGGGCCTACCGTTTCGATCTCAACTTTGTCTAAATTCACATTGCCAATCTGTCTTTGCAATGATTGCGATCTTACCTCAGCAGCACTTAAACAATTTTGATTGGCTGTTTTTAAATAAATCCCTCTATGTTTTCTATCAGGTCTAGGATTTTCAATCTCCACACGAACTTCCTTTCCGGCTCCGGAGAATCTTTCTAGGTGACGTTTAAGCCCGGCTCTAATCTGATTAGTAGTCTGGTTCGCAATATTTATTATACTATCTAAAGTATACGGGAATGAAGGATCATCGTAAATGAATCTCATACTGAGGTGATCCCCAACTTCTGTAGGCTCTTTTTTCCTTGCACTATCAAACATTTTCTTTTCTGTTGAACCAAGCTCTTTTTCTCTATGTCTGAAGATAACCCTCTGCCCATGGTCCACCGCTAAGACATCTAATAGGATTCTTTCTTTATACTCTTTCATGAATCGCTTGTTTTCTTTATATTCTGCTTCTGCCTGTTCACTAATTTTTTTCCCTTGTAGCAGAAATTCAAATGCCTTGCCCCTTACCACACTTGCAAGATCTCTAAATCCTCCTATTTCTAGTAATGGATGAAGAAATAGTAACTCTTGCGCCGTCTTCCATTGATAGAGTGCATCATCCATCAAAATTCTTTTACCCTCAATAGGTTGTTGGTATTGAACGGGATGTTCTAGATTATCAAGTCTCTCCAACACCAACACCAATAATGATTCAATGTCCCATTCTGACATTTCCTGCATAACTTCCGTTGCGATAACTGGCTCATAATCTACCATCTCTCCAAGTTCATCAAAACTCATCGGCATTTTCTGGCGTGGTGAATATAGATTATTTAATCGATCTCGAACATTTTCGTCCTGTGTAGAATAACTTAAATGCACGTTCCTTAAATATCCTGTCATAATGGCTTCTAGTTTTTTTGCTCCTAAGGCAATACCTATAGAGTATGCTGCTTTTTCGGGAGATACTCTGAGCAAATCGCTTAAGGCATCTCTTATGGCTGGAGCTACTGTAACTTGCTCACCATCAAGATCAATTAAATCATGAAGTGTGATAGCATCTGTGAATCCTAAAGTCTTCCTAAGTCCAAGAGATTTTAGTCTCTTAATCATCCTTTCAGAGTGCTCTACCCATGTTGTCCCATCAGACCTTTTCTCTTTGAGAAAAGCCTCGGCAATAATAGAAGAAACCCTAAATAACGCTTCACTCTCATCTGCATCTTCTCTTAGTTTTTCTACAGTTTGAGTTAGCTCATCCACAAATATTTTTCGTGGTCCAGTTAACATTTCTTCGAACCATGGTAATAAATTTTGCTCTGTATCTGTACAATAGTCTTTTACTTTATCGAAGTCATAAACACCAAAATCGTCATTATGATTTGAATTACGATCTAATAATTTTATAATTGCAACTAAAGGAGAATTACACGTGGTTAAGTTTTGGTAATAAACTTGATCTCTCTCGATGTCAGAGTACGCTCCCTTGTCTGGCTTAGTAAGTATCTCTATTATATTGTGAATATCCTCCCCAAAATCCCTTTTAACTTGTTCTTTAAATACCTCTCTGGGTGCAGCACCCATGTAATCTTCATACCAATCATGACCCAACATAAGTAATATGGATGCATAGAGTGATCTCTGTTCTTGTGATGCGCCCATATCTTGGGGATTAAATCTCAGCTGCGCAACTTCATCCTTTACAATGGCGACTACTTCTCCTCTATTTCTTATGATATTTTCAACATTAGGAAAGACGTGGCCTACTGCATGATTTCGAAAGCCATCTCGTCGGGGATTTAGTGTGTAGATCTTCTCAGAATACCTCACGGCCTTTTCCAATTGCATATATTGAAAAGGTGATATCTCTCGGTTCTCTAATAACATTTCCAAACTTTCTGAAATTTGACCAGAAGTATAGATAACCTCTGTGTGCAAAAGGCCTACTTGTCCGGGAGAGTTTTCAAATTCTTTAGCGTCCGGAGTCATACAAACAGAACTTAGCTAGATGCGATTATATCACTTTTATATACCAAAACCCCACTTTATTGAAAGTGGGGTAATCTAGATTTACTCTCCATTACTTACTTCCCAAACTTCTCTTTAAACAATTTAACGGCTTCTTCAATAATTTCAAACGCTTTGTCTTTCTCGCCCCATCCTTCAACCACAACTTTTTTATCTGTTTGGCCTTTGTATTTGAATTGGAGATCTTTGTATCTCTCGAAGAAGAAGCCAATTTCGTCTTTTTGGTGTTCTGTTAAATCTGTAATTGATTTCACATGTTTATACCGAATATCGTCAACAGGGACGGCAAGTATCTTGTCATCTTTCTCCCCACTATCATTAAAAAGCATCACACCGATAGGTCTTACAGAAATCAAACAACCAGGGAAGGTCGGATAGGTCAAAATACACATCACATCTAGTAGATCCTCGTCTTCGTCCCATGTCTGTGGAATTGCTCCGTATTCAATAGGATAAGGTAGTTTTTCGAACAGTACCCTATCTAATTTCAATAATCCGGTATTTGTATGGAATTCAAATTTATTAATCGAACCCATTGGGGTTTCTACAAGCATATTAATTTCCTCTGGTGCATTGTCTCCTACTGGTAGCTCGAATAGGGGATTCATCATAGTTTTTTGCGGTTTGTCCGCTAAGTTAGCGATATCTGCCATTTACAACTATTAATAATTAAAATGAAACATCACTGTCTATGAAACAGTGATGTTTGTATGATAACACGCGTAATTAGTCGACTCAAGATTTAATAATTACTCTCTGAGCATTTTGACTCTAGTCTGGATAATAATGGCCATAAGAGCTATAACTCCAACAATCACTAATAACATAGAATATTCAGGGATTGTAACAACAAGTGGGAAGAACCCTAGAGCTAATATCATCTCAGGAATAACAAATTTTGAACTGAACCTGAATCCAGCAATACGACCTAGAAGATAGTACATCAATCCCCCGATAGTTATTACAGCTATAAGAAATGCTCCATAGAGCGGCATTGAGAAATTCGGAACTTTAGAGAAATTACTAAATAGCTCAATTGTAGGATCGATTGTGAAACTCGATAAATAGTGTACAAATGGGAAATACAAAGTAAACAATATCGTCACAAGAAGCATATCAAATAAAGAAAGCTTTCTTTTTCCGAATCTATATGCGAGATAAAGTGTAATTATTATAAATACGAAATACACTGGAGCCATTGTCAAATACACCCTAGAGACCTGTGCAGAAGGATTAAGTTTGTCGCCGACGGTTATACTTACCATTGGTTTGGAGTATAAATCAGGCTTGTCCCAGAATAAACTTACTGCACCGTCACCAAATTCTCTGTCAGTCACTGCTAGACCATCATTAACATCGTATGATCTGGTTCCGTTTATTGTAACCTTGAATTTAAAATCTTGTGATCCCTTTGGATTCTCAATTCCTTCATAATTGAAGCTTGAAACACCTACTGTTTCATATCTGACTTCTACATTTACATTTTCACCTGCTGGAATCTTACCTTCCCAACTCAGACCATCGTATTGATTGTCATTATAATAGTAGTCATAGTCGTATGGAGATTTGGTAGGGTTTAGAGTAATTTGTGTTTTTGCATTTGTAACCTCTTCACCATTTACTAATAGTTTAGCATTACTAATTTCCTGTGAGCTGATATTGCCTGGGAATGGAAATTGGAACTTGATTAAACTCTCTTCATTCAGCTCGTTTTTCAAGAGATACACTGACTTGAAACTGGTCGTGAATGTCGGTTGGTAGACCAATCCTTTTTTTACAAAGTCTGCTGTTATAGTCACATCTGCATCGGTGGATTGTAAGCTAGTGTTTTCTACAAATCTTTTTGCTGCTGCATATGACAAATCATTTTCAACATATAACGAACTTTTGGTATCCAACATGCCTAAACTTGGAGCTGATTGTGCCAAGGGGCCTCCGTAAAGTTCCGCTGTACCCGAGTAATTTCTGTAAGCAATTTCATTCCTACTTTGAGCTATTGCGGACATTATTAAACTAAATACACCGATAATTATCGTGAAAATAATTGTGAAAAAGACGTATTGAATAACCAGAGAGTCAATAGACTTTTTGTGTGGCCTAGGCAGTGGTTGGGGCGTTTCTAATTTAGGTGCTTGTGAAGATTGCTCGTTCATTTTATGAAAAAATAAATATTAATTAATCATACAACAAATGCAATAACGCTGATACTAGAAAATATTACAAGGAAAAACTCAATAACAATGAATTGTTTCAGGCATTACACATTATTCGAAACGAAGGGCTTTTACCGGATCGAGGCGTGCAGCTTTGATTGCGGGGTAGATACCTGCGATTACTCCAGTAAGGATACAACCAATTATTATTCCTAGAATTACAAGTGGGTCAAGGGAGAAATATTGTTTTGCTGAGAATCCCTGCTCTTGAAGGATATTTACGATAAATGGATCTGATATGGTTGTTACAGTCAAAACGATAGCCAAACCTAATAATCCACCCAGGAGACCTATAACACCCGACTGTATTAGGAAAATATACAATATTTGATAATTTGATGCCCCTACTGCTTTATTAATACCGATTTCGCGCGTCTGTTCATAAATACTCATTACCATTGTGTTTATAATTCCAATTGAAGCTACAAAAGCAGAAACGATTCCAAAGAAAATTAATACGAAAGTAATTGCATTTGTAATCAAACTCAAGAATTCCAGAACATCATCTGCACTAAAAGCTTGTAGGCCATACTTCTCGGAGATCTCATTCCTAAATTTACTTACATCATCCTCGTTTTTCAACTCAATAAATAATTGATCGTAGCCTATCTGTTCTAAATACTCCTCACCGTTCATAAATCCACCGTTTTGAGCAAGCATTTCTGCTGCATCTTTAGATGTGATCAGAGCATCCGTTCTATCAGAGCCTGTATCTATGACTCCTACTATTTTATATCTATACTCTTTATCGATTTGTGTTTTGGTCTTATTGGAAAGCAATGATGACGGTGCAATCTCAGTCACAAGGGTTTGACCGATGATTTCTTCGTGGGATTTCTTAAAGAAATTAACTATATCTTCACTTACGAAGGCTTCTCCACTTTCCAATGTTGTTTTTTCTCCATCAAAACCTTTAAAGTAATTGGAATCTCCGGCCACATCCCACCCAAAAGGAAAACTTGGTGAAAATGCCTTATCATCTCCATCAAGACGCAGTTGCATACCATTTATCATGATCGCGGGGACAACTTTACTCACTCTTTCATCGTCTTGCAACTCTTTTACAAGAGCTGATGTCATTAATTCAGGCTCTTTAACCTCTTCTTCCTCACCCTCCTCTTCACCCATCGGGGCAACGAAACTCAAGAAGTTTGTGCTTGAGACTATTATTTCGTTTGGTTTAAATCTACTCGTAAATTCGTTAGTGATAACATCTTTAAACCCATTCATTCCAAAAATTATCAAGCTTAAAAGCACTACGGCGATAGTAATACCGAGACTTGTAAGAAAAGTCCTTAACTTACTTCGAAATACTAGATTTAATGAATACTTTAACATTCTAGTTGTTTAAGATTATTTATTTCTTGAGTCATCTAATTTACCATCTTTTAAGAATATCCGTCGTTTTGCACCTACAATCAATTCTGTGTCATGTGTGACAATCAGCAAAGTCGTTTTCATCTCTCGATTTATCTCTAGAAGTAAATCCATGATCTCTTTACCGGTTTTACTATCGAGGTTACCTGTTGGCTCATCCGCTAACAAAATCTTTGGTTCAGCAATTAAAGCCCTAGCAATAGCTACTCTTTGCGCTTGACCACCTGATAGTTCTTTTGGTTTATGATTCTTTCGATCTGTGAGATTTACACGATCAAGTAAGTAATTTACCTTATCGTGCATTTCTTTCTTGACACTTCGATCTGCAAAATAACTTGGGAGACCAATGTTTTCTGCCACACTTAATGCTGGTATGAGGTAGAACTGTTGGAAAATGGTTCCTACTATATTTCTTCTATAATAAACTGAGTTGTATTCGCGGATTTCTTTGTTATCTACTTTTACCTCACCATCATAATCCCTATCCAAACCACCCAAGACATTTAATAATGTTGATTTACCAGAGCCTGAGGGACCGATTATAGTAACTACTTCACCTGATTCAATATCAAAGCTAAGGTTATTTACTGCATCAACGATATTATTGCGACTTATTCTGTACTTTTTTGTAAGTTTTTTAATCTCAATCATCATAGCAAAGTTATCATATCATAAATGTAAATAGTTTATGAAATATTTCTCTATAATTTCAAATCCTCACAAACTTGTCCGACAAAGTCAGACATTATGCACAGGTCTCTAATTGCTTCTCCATCTCTATAAGTTCCAGATAAGTACTTTTGGGATTTTCAGACTTCGCGATTGCTGAACCCACTACAACAATATCAAACGGAAAGTTTATTATTTGAGACAAAGTCTGCTTATTTACACCTCCATCAAGGCCAATTTCTCCTTCAAAGCCATCAGCTCTAAGTTTCTTGGAAAATTCAAGCATTTCCGGGCGAAATGAATTACCCTGAGCACCAGGCTGAATTGAGAAGATGTGAATGGCATCAACTTTATTGAAGTATTTCTTAACAATTTCGTACTGCCCAGGATTGTGAAATGATACTGCTGTTTCAATGCTTCTTTGCCCAATCATTTCTATCAATTCGTCAACATTGTCAAGCGAATGGACATTTATAATGATTTTTCGTACCCGAACATCATTAACCAGCACTTTCACGGCTCTTGATGGATGATCCATCATTAAATCGAAATTGAAAATCACATCGACAGGTACATTTAGTGATTGTTCGGCTGTGATAGTTTTTCCTTGAGATAGTGACCAGTCAATAACATCTATGTCTAACTCCTTCGAAAACCCGGCATCACGAACTATCTGCATAGCGTAGTCATCTTTGTCATCTGTGAGAATTGTCGGGTTGATTTTCATATTTGTATGATAATAACTTAAATATTCTTTGCCATATATAATTGACCCAATTCAAAACCAAGTTTCTTATAATACTCCCTCGTCCCAATCGCTGAAATTACAGAAATTTTATGATATTTATCCTCAGAAGCCAATTTTTCTGCTAATTTAACTAATTTTGTTCCAATTCCTAAATGTTGAGACTTTTGACTATGTTTTATTCCGACATCAACCACCGATCCATAAACATGTACCTCTCTAATCATCGCTGAATCCTTCAATTCTTCTATGAAATGATGCTTTATTAGTGATTTCTTGGGTAAACTCAATCTCAAAAAACCGATTATCTTATCACCGGATCTAGTTTTGTATGATATGAAGATTTCTTTGCCAACTAAAGTCGAATATTCAATCTTTTCCAGTTCCAAATCATCCACGCTTATAGATTTGCCTTTGATTTCTCTACAACGAATGCATTGGCAGCGCTTTTCTGTCCTGTCAAGTTCAAGTTCTGCGATTTGTCTGAAATTTGTTAATTTATTCCCAGCGACGATGTCTGTAGATGGTATATCTCGCACTATTCTCGTTAATCTGCAATACCTTGGGGTCAAAGGCATAATTTCTGTCATAACCCTAAGTAATTCTTCGTAAGTGTATGGATGATATTCACCTCTTTTATACAAATCAAACAACCCTGTGTTTGAGATAATACTAGTGGGGTATACTTTTAATTCATCCGGTCGGATTTGCTTTTCCCAGAGTCTTTTATAATCTTGAATATCATTTTCGACAGTCGATCCATAGAGATTGGGCATCCAGTGAGCGTGAACTTTGAAACCACCCAGTCGAAGAAGTCTTATTGCATTCTCAGTTTCTTTTCTGCCATGTCCTCTTTTGTTCATTTCCATTACCTTATCATCGAGACTTTGAATCCCGATTTGAATCTTTGTTGCTCCAAGTTTTCGAAATTTTACAATTTCAGCCTCGTTTATCCAATCGGGACGTGTTTCGATAACCAATCCAACACTTCGGCTTTGTGCATTTTCGTTTTGTTTGTGTGCAATCTCTAGGCTTTCCCACGTTGCCATCTCGCTCTCCGAGATTAATCTTTTACCTTTATTGTGAACCACTTCATTGATAATTTGATTATACGACTTCCTTCCTCCGTCAATTTTACGATTCGGAGCTTTATCGGCTTCTTCAAAGTCGTTCTGAACTTGGACTTTGTCGCGATTATCCTCAACACCAAAATCATTCATGGCATCAAAACATCTCTTCACAAACCAGATTTGATAGTTTTCAGGATAAAACGACCAGGTTCCACCCAAAACTATAAGCTCTACTTTACTGGTGTTGTGTCCAATGTTATGGAGAGCTAACAACCTATTGTAAGTCTGTAGATAAGGGTCAAAGCTATTCCTCTCGGCTCTTTGTGCTCCCGGTTCATCTCTGAGATAACTTTTGGGCATCCTCACGTCATTTGGACAAAATATACATTTTCCTGGACATGGAAATGGCTTTGTAAGAACAGTTACAGGAGTTACTCCGGAAATTGTTCGTGTCGGTCTCATTTTTATTCTATCCAAAACTCTTTGGTCAACTTCAGTTCCCTCAACTTTTGATAAATATCGATAACCTTCAACTAGATTATTCCGGCTGAAAATGCCCGACCCATCACGTGGATGATTGCGCAAGATTTTATGAAATTTCTTATAACTCCATTTATTATCTGGAATTAGCGAAATATCCTTGAATATCTGTTCAAATTCACTTTTATACTTTTTAGGTTCCATAGTCCTTGTATTGTATCATTTGATAGGGGAATTATTCACAAGTTTACGCAACTAGACGTGATAGAATATCATTACAAAATATGAAAGACGAAATCAGACAACAATTAATTGAACTTAATCGCATTTTCTATGAAAAAAATGCAAAAGAGTTTTCGAGTACTAGAAATTATTATTGGGAAGGCTGGCACAAAGCATTGGAGATAGTTAAATTACAAAGTCCGAAAATTAAAAATGTTTTAGATGTAGGATGTGGAAATGGTCGTTTTTTAAGATTTTTAAAGGATAATTTAGAGGATTTCACATACCTTGGAATAGATCACTCTTCAAGTTTCATAGCCGATTGCCAACTAAGATTTACTGACGAAAATACATATTTTATGCGTTTTGATTTGGCAAATGATGACTTTACAAAAATTGCCAACGAGAAATACGATCTCATTTCACTCATTGCTGTTTTACATCATATTCCAGGTAGTAGCAATCGAATAGAGTTGATTCAACAGATTTCCGGATTATTAAAACCAAGAGGTATACTTATTCTGACTTTTTGGGATTTTCTAAGAGGAGATCGTATGAGAAACAGACTTTTTCCATGGTCACTTTCAATCTTTGACAAAAAAGACCTTGAGGATGGCGATCACCTCCTAAAATGGTCTGATAGTTCTGATACTCAAAGGTATTGTCATTACTTCTCTGAAGAAGAAAAACAATCTGTCATTCAGAATTCCAGTCTACGTCTACTCTCACGATATTCAGCTGATATGGATAACACTTATGTTATCTTACAAAACGCTTGATTATCTGAGGGAATCTCCCTGTATTGTCTTCACTTTGCTACTTGGGCGTTATTTCTCAGACTGTTCATTATCAATAGGGTTTTCTATTGATGTATTAGGTATATTTGGTACCCCTGTTATCATTGTGTCGTTATTAGATAGATTCTGAGTCAATGCGGGTGTTGTCGATGAGTAATCCTCTATTGGTGATCTTTCTTCTGGGTTTAAATTTTGCTCCGAAGTATCTTTGGTCGACTCTGGTTCATTTTCAGAGAAAGCACTTTCGGATGATACTTCACCACTAGACAGATCCATGACTGGGAGATTATCTTCATCAGGCATCTCTTGAGAATAACTTTTTCTCACAACATCTGCGTACGGATTGACCCCAAGATCTTCTACTTCTACCTCTACTCCATCAGTATCAATTTCTTCGATACTATGCGCAACACTCGGATCAGAAACTCCGTGCTTATTCTCTGAATTTTCAACTGAAGGTTGATCCTCTAAAATACTAGAACCTAATTTATTATCGGTATTTTCTTCAATTTCAGGGGTATTTGCTACTTCTGCCTGTGGAATTACTTCTGGTATTACATTTGTTGTAGGTGAGATCAGATTTTCAACCGGCGGAATTGTGGAATTTTCCACTTCAACGGGTTCTGTAATTGGCATAACTTCTTGGGTTTCACTACTTTGAGTGTCTTCTGGTTTGGAAGTGTCATCCTCATCAATCTGAATCATATCTTCACTGAATGTAGCCTTAGGCGCTGTTTCCGATCCTATTTCAGACGCGTTTTTAGAGTCACCTGATATTTTCTTAAATAGACCTTTTTTCTTAGCTAAAATCACTCCGACTATGAAAACTACTACAATAAGAATTATTAAGCCTAGAACAATTAATCTGACTTTGGTGGAGAAGGATGAATCCTCAGCGACTATTTCCTCTACCGGTTTTTCATTTACTTCGAAAGAATATTCATCACTTTCATATATTTCCGGAAAATCATCTGCCGATATTTTTATCATAAAACTATGCATTCCCGGTTCAAGTGGTCTGGTATCTACTTTAATCACCCAAAAACCATCTTCATCAGCTTTTGCAAAATAACTTTTTGGATCAGATTTCACAATTACTTCGATGTCGGCATATGATTCTGTCTGACCATTAATTGAGAAATCTACCCCAGCATCAAATTTAGGTATTTCATTATATTTATATGATTCCGAGCCGACAGTAACAAAACCAAATTTTTCTACAACCGAGGGTGTTTTCTCTTCGATTTCAGGACCTTCAGGAATGGTGGGGTTTGGAATTTCGTCTGATTCAGATTTCGTAGTAGCACTTACTGTTGTCGAGAATCCAGAATAATTTGAACCGTCATATGCTCGGACCTTGTAGCTATAAGACGTCTCCGGTTCAAGACCGTTATCTGAGTATAGAAGTGAACTGACAACTGCTACCATCTCGTTATTTCGGAAAAGTTCGTATGCTGTGGCATTTGCAGACCTGTTCCATGTAACATCAATTCTGTCATCGTTAATTACTGTGGCCGACAATCCCTGCGGGATACCTGGCATGACAGTAGTCGGGAGAGGTAGATTTGTTGGAGCGTAAGTAGGGACAATAGTTGGGGTTGGTGCTACAGAAGGTTCCGGGGTAATTGTTTGTGCAGATACACTTCCTATGAATGTAAATATAGACAATAAAAACAAAATGGTTGCAAATTTGAGATTGTTCATCATTAAAATGGCAGTATTATAAAATCATGTATTTTAGTTTATCCAAGCTAGAGAAAGTAATCAAGAGAATGGTGACAAAAGTGCCTAACGATTTACATTTGTATTAGCAAATCGTTGCATAGACAACAAATAAAATTAGTCTTTGTAAATAATTTTTATCAATAGAGTAGATGGATAAACAATCTTTTGCGCAATAATTCTATTACTTTCGAAAGCCAACTGATTTACTATGAAGGCAAACTAGACTCATCCCAGTCTCCTAATTTCTTGTTCATGATAAGGTTTTTCTGGCCGAAATAACCCTGTTCTCTGACACCGATTCTTTTAAACCCGAGCTTTAGATAGAAAGGCTCAACTTTTGGATATGTATAAAGCTCTATCAGATGTGCTTTCTTCGATTTGGCAAAATCTTCGTACACAGTGAATAATGCCAATCCGACACCTTTTTTTCTGAATTCTTCTTTTACTCCCAACCAACTAATAAATGCTACCCCACCATAAGTATAATCGCCAACAATGAAACCTATAACTTTGTCTGACTCTATGGCTAAATAAATATTTCTAAAAAATCTTTCGAGCCAAATGAAGAAATTGGTTTTATTATAATCTTTCGTAAGGAAATGGTTTATGAGGGTTGGTGTATAACCTGCATATCCTTCATGCATAATCTCGGTAAATAATTCGTAAAATGAATCTAAATCTGAGGTTGTAGCTTGTTTAATTACCATTCTTTGGACAGTCGTTTGTTTTTAGAGATTAATTTAAAGTTCTTTCCTCCTGTCAACAACCACTCAATCAGAATTGGTTTCAGAAAGATGTGAATCAACATTGAGTAAAGAATTATGAAAGCGAGAGCGCTACAGAGTAAAAGTAGGTCTACTTTGATAGCAAGAAACGCAACCAGAGTGCTACCGATCAGTAAGTAGTACTTGATCTCTGTAGATTTAAGAGAATTTACCGAATTGATCCATTCGTCTGATAATTTTGACGTAGTGTTCAACGAAAGATTCCTGTTTATAATTAAATTGAGGAGAATCGAGTAAACGAAAACTGTTAGTGCGTAATTTACAATCTGAGCATTAATATTTAAACCTAAGAATCCAACTGCATTGATTATTCCGATTGTTGTTAAAATTAACAGAGCAAGAAGTACCAAATCACCTACCAATAACCAAATAAGGTTCACTTTTGATAACCCCCTACCTTTCAAAAGATATGCTAGTAAAAGCAGATAAATTAGTGTAATAGCGTACAAAGCATATAATATCCTTCCACCTATTAGAATCAGAGTTGTGGGGTTGTAAACAAAAACTTGGTATTCACTGATACTCCCAATACGCTCTGAATAATCATCTTCTAAATTATTCAGTTCTTCGAGTGAAACATTTTGAAAATAAACTTGATACTTATTATCATCAAAAGCAATTATCCTATCAAATTTTTTTAACTCTTTAATTTTCGAGCCAACTTCTTCCACTTCTTTTTCTTCCGTAAGTTTAAACGATATGACGTTGCTACTTGAGTAGTCTACACCAAGATTTAATCCTCCAAAAAGCATAACTCCTAATAATAATATAGGAGGTATCAGGCTTGCCAATATAATTTTTAAGGTGTTATTTTTTTGCACTTTGATTTGGACTCACAAATATTTTAAATAATGGAACAAAGAAGACAATTTTATATATTTGCCAAACCAAAACTCCCATAATTATCACTTGGATGTATTGGTTTATAGAAGCGGTTAATAAGTTTTCGAAGAATATAACTAACGGTACTAAAATCAAAACGCTAAAAATTGATCTCCAACCTTTCAGTGAGTGTGTCTCCGCGAACTCTTCCAATACTTTAGGCTTTCTCTCAAACTTAGATACTTTTAAAACCAGGAGGATTTGCTCAAGGAGAAATACTGTCACTATAAGTTGTGTAGCAAAAATAAGTGAAAGACTGAGATTTAGATTCAATATCTTATGCAATGCGATATTTATTAATGCAAAAATGAAAGTAGATAAAATCACATAAAAAGACTTTTTTCGTAAAAGCACAATAGTAACAAAAGTTAAAAAGCCAATTAATGAGAGTGTAATAATTTTTGTATTTATCAAAGCATTACTACCATATGTAGGTTTGACACTCACCGATGGATTTGCAATCACTGTAGTGTCCAAGCTTGGGCTACTCATAACCGCTCCTATAACGGAATTGTTTAATTTGCTGTCAGCCAGAGTTGTATAGAGTAAAATTTTGTCATGCTCCTGATAAGGGTCCATATAGTATCCATTCGCTTGTATAGCCACAAATGATCCATCAAGTGAAAAAATCAATGGCGTGCCGGTTGAAATATTAGACAACAAGGCAAGTTGTAATTTTTGTTTTGCTTCGGGTTTGAAAATAATTTCTAATCCAAAATTATTTGGTGTCTCGGGATCACTTGAATATATTCGTGAGTCCGAAATTACACTCATACTTAAAATATCATCATTTGTAATTCCGGAAGATTTCCTTCCCGCTGTTATCGATGTATTTTCACTCTGGTCATCTTGCAGAGCCTCTGGATCATCCACTAATACTTCTAATACTCCCGGACTAGACAATACCTGTACAAGATTAGCGTCAATCTGTTCTGGTGTCGTCAAATGTAGTTGGAAAACATTATCTTCGAGATTATAAAAACTAGTGAATTCAAAATCCCGTAAACCAATTAAAGCCATTCTCCTCGCAATTGTTTCCTCTACTAATTTAAATTCTTCAATTTTATCACCTTCGTAACCCTCTAAGTCCACATCAAATACTACTTTTGAACCTCCCTGCAAATCTAATGCAGGTTTGTAGGAGAACGAATCTTGTATTAATTGGAGATTTAAATCCGATGGATTAGGGTTTGTAATTTCGTATGATTTATCTCGAAAAGTAAATGAGACTGTTGGTATTGCAACAATTAAAGATATAAACGCAAATACTGTTATTACAAATAACTGCAACTTAATTTTCATTTACTTGAGATCAATAAGCGCTAATTCTATCAGTTGGACTTAAGTTTGTATATATTTACCCTATAGATTTTCCGAGTTATAATCACGAAACAAGTAAATTTCTATGAATAAACGTTTAAGACGAAATCTAAATCTTTACTACATAACCAGGAGTATGTTTATCCCTTTTTTCTGGTTAGCGATATTGTACATTTACCTCACGGAAAACAAAGGCCTAAATTCGGCATCCGCTATGCTATTACTTAGCCTACAAGAGTTCCTATTAATATTCTTAGAACTCCCTACTGGTGTAATTGCTGACAAGATTTCACGAAGAATCTCTGTCGCACTAGGCTATGTACTCACTTCTCTACCATTCTTATTACTTCCTTTCACTGATAACTATTTACTACTCATTGCGATTTTTTCTATTAAAGCCATCGGGAAAGCCCTTACCTCTGGTGCTGATAACTCACTCCTATATGATTTACTTTCGGACTATAACTCCACAGAGCTATACAAAAAGGTGTTGAACAAGTCCAAATCCTTGATGATGTTAGTCACGGCGATTTGTATATTTGTTGGAGGGTTCTTAGCGGAGATAAACATAGAATGGACATTAATTCTACCTTTTCCTTTCATGGTCATCGGAGCAGTCTGTGTAATGATGATGGATGAACCAGAAACTTCTAAAAAGGCCAAAGAGATTCAACAAAGCAACTATTTGAAGCATACAATAGAAGCCTTAAACACCATATTTAATAATAAACAACTTCTTAAATTAGCTCTTATTTGGTCAATTGGAGTGGGATTAGCGGTGAATATGAAATGGATTTATACTCCTGTCTTTCAAGCCCTAGATCTAAATTTAGCACTTATTGGAGGATTGACTACAGTTTTATATCTATTGAAATCCATTTTAGCAATAGTCAGCATCAAGCTGATGAGATTGGATATAACTAAATCACTTCCCTTATATTCTTTATTGCTAGCTGTGTCATTCATTTTTCCGGTGGTTTTTTACAACGCTTTTATCGTAGTTTTCTCGCTCATTGCAATCATCCTTTTCACGGAAACAGTCACAGCGATTACGGAAGAAGAAATTCATCAAAAAATAGAAAATAAGCATCGATCTACCGCAATGTCCGGTTTAAACTTAGTTTCTAGCATAGTAGCTACAATTATGCTCAATGGTTTCGGATTGTTAAATAACAATTTCAACATCAAGGTTTCACTATTATTCTTGGGGATATTGGTACTTATAAGCATTTTTATAAGTATGGGCTACAGGAAGAACTACAATTAAAACCTGAGGTGACTGTTACCAAGCACCGCCACCGCCGCCACCTCCACCTCCACCGGAGAATCCGCCGGAGATTCCACCTCCGCCACTCCAACCACCACCAGATGCAGTCCCAGATGAAGAAGGACTCACTGTCATTGCACTTGCCGTTGTGGTGTTAAATGTAGACAACGAATTTACTAAATAGATTGTATTAAAGGTACTAATATCTCCTTCATACCAATCGGGAGTACCTTTATAAATGTCTTTAAACTTTTCTGCCCATTGTTTTTCTATTCCAAAAACAATCGCATAAGGAAGAAATTTCTCAAATGTTTCTGGAGTAAGATTTTGTACGCGATATTTTTCCGCTGTTTCCATATACATTTTAAATCCGAGTACTTTGTGAAAAATTTTAGAACCAAGTTCAGTTTTTGAAGGCATATGTTTTGAGATAATTAATAATACTATACCTAAAGTTCCTAATGACATCGCGAGACCTAAAAAGATGGGGAGAATTGAAGAAGCGACAATCAACCCAACCCCTATGATTATCATAAGAAACCCTATGCCTATAAATTTCGTCCTTACAGAATCAGGTTTTTCATCGAAATATTTTACAGTTACAAGTTCTTCATAGATT
>OEIV010000108.1_pt1 | contig 53391 bp, 40 predicted proteins | sample 1539231 | NCBI WGS metagenome assembly OEIV01 (sample SAMN03794762, study PRJEB22550) | activated sludge metagenome | feature: wastewater treatment plant; material: activated sludge; isolation source: Wastewater treatment plant of a petroleum refinery complex | place: Argentina: Buenos Aires ...
CAACAGCATTGGGCCCGAGGGGGTGGCGGCGCTCGCACCCCTCACCAACCTCACCACCCTCAACCTGGCGGCCAACAGCATTCGGGCCGAGGGTGCGGCGGCGCTCGCCACCCTCACCAACCTCACCACCCTCAACCTGGAGTACAACAGCATTCGGGCCGAGGGTGCGGCCGCGCTCGCCACCCTCACCAACCTCACCAACCTCAACCTGACGGGCAACAGCATTGGGGCCGAGGGTGCGGCGGCGCTCGCCACCCTCACCAACCTCACCACCCTCAACCTGAGGGGCAACGGTGTTGGGGACCTCTTGCCGTTCGTGCCGTGGCTTCGACGCGGGATCGAGGTTCATCCCGGCGAGGGCCCCGACCTCGACCTCGACCGCCGGCCCGGCATCTACGTGGGCAACAACCCGCTCCGTACCCCGCCGATGGAAATCGTCGAGCAGGGCCGCGAGGCGGTGCTCAACTACTTCGCCGAGCGCGATCAGCAGGGCACGGCGCCGATCAACGAGGCAAAAGTGCTGCTCGTCGGGCCGGGACGGGCCGGCAAGACAAGCCTGGTGACGCGGATGTACCACCCGGACGCGCCGCTGCCGGCGGAGGAGGCGACGACCCGCGGGATCGACATCGAGCACCAGCGCTTCCGCCTTGCCGACGGCGCCGACTTCCGGATCAACGTGTGGGACTTCGGCGGCCAGGACATCTACCACGCAACCCATCAGTTCTTCCTGACCCGGCGTTCCCTGTACATCCTCCTCGACGACACAAGGACGGACGCGACCAACGCCACCGACGACGCGTTCGCCTACTGGCTCGACGCAATCAAGGTGCTCGCCGGGGGCGACAGCCCGGTCATCATCTTCCAGAACGAGAAGGGCGGTCGGAGCAAGCAGCTTGACGAAGACGGCATCAAGACCTCGTACCCCAACGTGTGCTCGGTCGTGAAAGCCGACCTCGGCCAAGGCGGCTCGGGCGACGCGATGCGCGACGAGATCAAGCGGCGGGTCCAACGCCTCGACCATGTCGGCGACCCGGTACCGGCAGGGTGGGTCGACGTCCGTTCGGCCATCGAGGCGAAGGCCCAGACCACGCCGTTGATCGCCGAGGACGAGTACCTCGACCTCTACGCCGAGCACCTCGGCCGCGACATCGACAAGGCCCGTCACTTGAGCCGCTACCTCCACGACCTCGGCGTGTTCCTCCACTTCCAAGACGACTCGCAGCTGAGCCGGATTGTCATTCTGAGCAACGAGTGGGCGACCGGGGCGGTCTTTGCCGTGGTCGATGACGAGCCCGTCAAGGCGAAACACGGCCTGTTCGACCTGGACGACGCGAAACGGATCTGGGCGGCAACGGACTACTCCGGCCACATCCCCGAGATCATCGCCCTGCTCAAGAAATTCGAGTTCTGCTACCAGCTTCCCGGCAGTGACGATCGCTGGCTCGCACCGCAACTCCTCCCGCCGACGCGGCCACCCGACCACATGATCGTGCCGGAAGCAGCCGACCTGGTGCGCACCTACCGATACGACTTCCTCCCCAAAGGAATCATCAGCCGACTGATCGTGCGTGCACACGACTACCTTCCGGACCCGGCGTCCGCCTGGGCGAGCGGCGCCGTCCTGCGCGACGGCGAGAAGGACGGCGAAACGCTCGTGTCGGTGTCGATCGGCGGAACCGGCACCGACATCGAACTCAGAGCGCGAGGACCGCGATCCGGGGACCTGCTCGCAGCGGTGGCCGGGCACCTCGACCGACTCAACCACACCTACGGTGCGCTGGTAGACGGCGGCCACGTGCACGCGTTGGTCCCGTGCACATGCGACACATGCCGCAACGCCACGAGCCGCACGATGTTCGACCACCGCAAGCTGGTGAAACGCCGCAACGACCACAAGCCCACCATCGAGTGCGACGCGAGCTACGAGCAGATCAACGTGCTGCAGCTGCTCGACGGGATCGACCTACGCGCCTTCGGCGACCCCGACTCCCACCGGCGAGACGGCGGCGACGGCGGGCCTGGCACGGGCGACGGCCAGGCCGGCATCCACATCCGCGCCGGCGACAACGCCGTGGTGAACGTCGGCCACGATGCCACCCTCGATCTCGATCAGCACACCCACGCGGCCGAGCCAACCGGGCCGCCGACGCCCCGCCTCCCCGATCGGCTCCAGGTGTGGGCCGGAGCGTGCGGTGTGATCGCGTTGGCGCTGGTCGTCGTGTTCGGATTGGGCCGCGGCTGGGATTTCGCGACCGGTAACACGCTGCTGCGGGTCGGCGGCCTGGCGGCGCTCGGGGCGCTCGCAGGCACGGCGCTCGCGTTCATCGCACACGCCCTGCACCGGGCATGATGCGGGTATGGCCCGATATGAGATCGACGGCGACGCATCGCAGGTGTGGATCGAGGGTTCCTCAACGCTGCACGGCATCCACGCGACCGCCACGGGGCTGACGGGCTTCGTCGATCTCGGGCTGCGCGGCTCGAAACTCCAGCCGACGCCGGCCGTGACGGGCGAGGTGCGCATTTCGGTCGAACTCCTGCGGTCGGGCAACGCGCTCGTCGACCGAGAGACCCGACGCCGAATCGACGCCCGCCGCTATCCCGAGATCGTCGGCGAGGTGACCGAGGCGACGATCGTCGCCCCCGATCGCCTGGCGGTCGCCGGGTCGATCGCGTTCCGGGGCGAAACGTGCGCGGTCGCCGGCGAACTGACCGTGACCCGCGACGGCGCGACGATCCGCATCGAGGGCGAGCAGTCATTCGATGTCCGGGACTGGGGACTGCAGCCGCCCCGGGTGGGCCTGCTCAAGGTGTCACCCGAGGTGACGGTCCGGGTCGCGATCACCGCCACCAGAGCCTGAACGCGGCGAGGCGTGGCTACGCACCCGCCACGGTCCGAACGGCCCAGATTTCTCAGGCCCTCGGCCGCCCCGGTCGATCACCTCTGCATGGCAACTTCGACGACCCCGCGTCCCGACTCCGGCACCTCGCCCGCTCGTTCCACAGCCCGGAAGGCCAAGTCCTCGAGCAAGCGCCTGAGCCGTGCGGTCGTCCGCGATGTCGAGGCCGGATCGCAGGTCGACTGCCCGCACTGCGGCGAACGAGTCAAGTTCCAAGCCAAGATGCGCAACAAGCAGGTGATCTGCAACATCTACGTGCGCGGCCAGTGGAACCGAGTCGAGCACTACCACCTGGCGTGCTACCTCGAGGCCGGGCAACCGCACGGCAACGCCGACTTGCAGGCCGACACCCGTCGCGTCTCGGCGAACGCCCCCCGGCGCGACGCGGCCGCCGCGCAGGCCTCGGACGCCGGAGCGTAGACCTCAGCCGAGCGCGACGAGCACGGCGTCGGCCATCTCCGCCGGGCCACCGGCACCGGTTCCCAGCGTGAGTTCGGGGTTCACCGGCGCTTCGTACGGATCGTCGATCCCCGTGAAGCCGCGTATCTCGCCGCTCCGAGCTCGGGCGTACAGACCCTTCGGGTCGCGGCGCTCGCACTCCTCGATCGGCGTGTCGACGAACACCTCGACGAAGCGCAGCTCGGCGGCCTCGACGCGGGCCCGTGCCGCGTCGCGGTCGGCACGATACGGCGAGATCAGCGGCACGAGCGCCACCAGCCCGGCCTCGGCCGCGAGCACCGCGACCTCGGAGACACGACGGATGTTCTCGCTGCGATCGGCCGCGCTGAAGCCGAGGTCGGCGTTGAGTCCGAGGCGCAGGTTGTCGCCGTCGAGCACGATCGTCGGCTGTCCGGCCGCCACCAGGCGCGCCTCGACCTCGACTGCGACCGTCGACTTGCCCGATCCCGACAGGCCCGTGAACCACACCACGGCACCACGCACCGAGAGCGCCGACCAGCGCTCGGCGCGGCCGATCGCTGACGGGTGCCACACCACATCGTCGGTCACGACCCCGGCGCCGATCCGAGCAGCATCCCGGCGCCGACGGTGTTGTTGGTTGCCTCGTCGATCAGCACGAACGACCCCGTTTCACGGTTCCGCCGGTACTCGTCGGCGAACAACGGGAGCGTGCACCGAAACGTCGCGCGGCCGATCTCGTTGAGCCCGAGCGACGTTGCGTCGCCGTCGCGGTGCAGCGTGTTGACGTCGAGCCGGTACTGCAGGTCGCGCACCATCACCCGAGCGGAGCGAGTGGTGTGCAGGATCGACAGCTTGCGGCCCGGCGCCAACTCGGAACGATCGTCGAGCCAGCACACCATCGCATCGAGATCCTGATTGGGCATCGGGTGGTTGTGCGGCCGGCAGATCATGTCGCCGCGGCTGATATCGATCTCGTCCTCCAGCACCAGCGTGACCGACATGGGCGGGTAGGCCTCATCGACGGGCCCGTCGAAGGTGTCGATGCGTGCGATCCGCGAGCTGAACCCCGATGGCAGCACCACCACCTCGTCGCCCGGGCGGAACACGCCGCCGGCCACCCGACCGGCGTAGCCGCGGTAGTCGTGGAACTCGGCTCCGTGCGGGCGCAACACGTACTGCACCGGGAACCGGGCGTCGATCAGGTTGCGGTCCGACGCGATGTGCACCTCTTCCAGGTGATGCAACAGGGTGCTGCCTTCGTACCAGGGCGTCGCCGCGCTCCGCTCGACCACGTTGTCGCCGTGCAACGCCGAGACGGGGATGAACGTCAGGTCGGCGATGTCGAGCTTGCGGGCGAAGTCGCGGAACTCGCTTCGGATCTCCTCGAAACGCTCCTCGGAGTAGTCGACGAGGTCCATCTTGTTGACGGCGAGCACGAGGTGCGGGATGCGCAGCAGCGAGGCGATGAACGCGTGCCGTCGCGACTGCTCGAGCACGCCCTTGCGCGCATCGATCAACACGATCGCCAGGTCGGCGGTGGAGGCACCGGTGACCATGTTGCGCGTGTACTGCACGTGTCCGGGCGTGTCGGCGATGATGAACTTTCGGCGCGGCGTGGAGAAGTACCGGTACGCCACGTCGATGGTGATGCCCTGCTCGCGCTCGGCCCGCAGGCCGTCGGTGAGCAGCGCCAGGTTCGTGTACTCCGCACCCATCTGCTCGCTGCTCGCCTCCACCGCGGCGAGCTGGTCGTCGAAGATCGACTTCGAGTCGTACAGCAGCCGCCCGATCAGCGTCGACTTGCCGTCGTCCACGCTGCCGGCCGTGGCGAATCGCAACATCTCGGTCGTCATCAGAAGTACCCCTCGCGCTTGCGATCCTCCATCGCGGCCTCCGACGCCCGGTCATCCGCGCGGGTTGCGCCGCGTTCGGTGATACGCGTCGCTGCGACCTCGGCGATGACCTCCGCCACGGTCGCCGCGCTCGACTCGACCGCACCGGTGCACGTGGCGTCGCCGACCGTGCGGTACCGCACGACCCGGCGCTCGACCGTCTCGCCGTCGAGCAGCGTGATCCACGGGTTCACGGCGAGCCACATGCCGTCGCGATGGAAGACGTCACGCTCGTGGGCGAAGTAGATCGACGGCAGCTCGATGCTCTCCTCGGCGATGTACTGCCAGATGTCGAGCTCGGTCCAGTTGCTCAGCGGGAAGGCGCGGATGTGCTCGCCGGGGTGATGGCGGCCGTTGTAGAGGTGCCACAACTCGGGCCGCTGACGCTTCGGGTCCCACTGGCCGAACTCGTCGCGAAACGACAGCACCCGCTCCTTGGCCCGGGCCTTCTCCTCGTCGCGCCGGGCGCCGCCGAACGCCGCGTCGAAGCGATGCTCCTCGATCCCCCGCAGCAGGGTCGTCGTCTGGAGCGGATTGCGGCTCGCCCGAGGGCCGGTCAGCTCGCGAACCCGGCCGGCATCGATGTCGTCCTGCACGGACGCCACGACCAGCCGACATCCCGTCTCGGCGACCCGACGGTCGCGGTACTCGATGACCTCATCGAAGTTGTGGCCGGTATCGACATGCATCACCGGGAACGGCAGCTTGCACGGCCAGAACGCCTTCTCGGCAAGGCGCAGCATCACGATCGAGTCCTTGCCGCCACTGAAGAGCAGCACGGGCCGTTCGAAGGTCGCTGCGACCTCGCGGAAGATGTGGATCGATTCGGCCTCGAGCTCGCGCAGGTGGCTCAGTCCGGCAGTCATGGGGCGCCAAGCTACCCATTCACGACCTCCTTGGTCGACTTTTGGGACAACAGGGCGAACGGGTGTGTGAACTCCCTGCGCGTCGAGCCCGATCGGTCGGAACCGTCGGAGGCCACCGCTAGCCTGATCCCTATCAAGACGAACCACACCTTCACCGTCGTCGCCCGCGTTCCCCCCGCACTCGAATCTCTCGCCGCGATCACCTCGAATCTCGGCTGGGTGTTCGACCCGCGCGTCCGCGAGCTCTTCCGCACGATCGACCCCGACGCGATCGACCTCCTCGGCCTCGACCCGCTGGCCGTACTCAACCGTGCGAGCGCGACTCGCCTCGAGACGCTCGCGGCCGACCCCACCTTCGTCCGCCGCGCCGACGAGCTCCTCGCGGCGCTCCAGGCGCCGCCGGCCGAGGTGCCGTGGGGCCGCCGACGAGACTTCCCCCTCGTCGCCTACTTCTCCCCCGAGTTCGGACTCGCCGCGTCGGTGCCGCAGTACTCGGGCGGCCTCGGCGTGCTCGCCGGCGACCACCTGAAGGCCGCCGCCGACCTCCACCTGCCGATCGTGGGCGTGGGCCTGTTCTACCGGTCGGGCTACTTCCGCCAGATCATCGATCGCGAGGGTCGCCAGCAGGAGCGGTTCCCGTGGCTGCACCCCGCCGAGCTCGCGCTCCACCGCGTCGACGACATCCAGGTGTCGATCACGCTCGCGGCGCAGATGGCGCAGGCCTCCGTGTGGCGCGCCCGCATCGGCCCCAACGACCTGTATCTGCTCGACACCCATATCCCCGGCGAGCACGGCCCCGACCAGCTGGTCAACGACCGGCTCTACGGCGGTGGGTCCGAGGAACGCATCCGCCAGGAGATGCTGCTCGGGGTCGGTGGCTTCCGGGCGCTCCGGGCGCTCGGGCTCGACGCGCAGGTGTTCCACCTGAACGAGGGCCACGCCGGATTCCTCACCCTCGAGCGCATTCGGGTCGCCATGTCCGAGGACGGCCTCAGCTTCGACGAGGCGGTCGAATCGGTGCGCGCCTCGATGCTGTTCACCACCCACACCCCGGTCCCGGCCGGCATCGACCGGTTCCCGCGCGACCTGGTGGCCCGCTACTTCGCCTGGTGGTGCGCCGAGACCGGCGTGGCGATGGACACGCTGCTCGCGCTGGGCTCCGAGCCCGCCGGCGACCCCAACGTGTTCAACCTCGCCCACATGAGCCTGCGCCTGTGCGGCGACGCCAACGCTGTGTCGATCCTGCACGGCGACGTGAGCCGATCGATGTTCTCGTCGCTGTGGCCCGACTTCCCGGTCGACGACGTGCCCATCGGGGCGGTCACCAACGGCGTGCACGCGCCCACGTTCATGGCCGACGAGATCACCCAGTTGCTCGACGAGAACGTGGGACCCGACTGGCCCACCGCTGCGCCCGAACGCTTCCGGGCCATCCACGCGAGCACCGACGCCCAGCTCTGGTCGGCGCGCAACGCCGGGCGACGCCACCTGGTGGAGTTCGTGCGCGCCCGCACGCTCGCGACGCTGGCACGCCGCGCCGCGATGGGCACCAACGGCGACGATCACAGCTGGGTCGACGACCAACTCGATCCCGGCGTGTTGACCATCGGTTTCGCCCGTCGCTTCGCCACCTACAAGCGGGCGACGCTGCTGCTGACCGACATGGAACGCCTGCGCCGCCTGCTGCTCGGCGACCGGCCGATCCAGCTGGTGTTCGCCGGCAAGGCACACCCCGCCGACGATCCAGGCAAGGAGTTCCTTCGTTCGGTCGCGCATCTCTCGGCCAACCCCGAGCTTCGGCACCGGGTTGCCTTCGTCGAGGATTACGACCTCGACGCCGGCCGCATGCTCACCCGCGGGGTCGACGTGTGGCTCAACACTCCCCTGCGCCCCATGGAGGCGTGCGGCACGAGCGGCATGAAGGCTGCCCTCAACGGCGTGCTCAACCTGTCGGTGCGCGACGGCTGGTGGGACGAGGCGTACCGACCCGAACTCGGATGGGCGATCCCGACCACCGACGGGCTCGACGATGCCGAGCGCGACCGCATCGAATCCGGATGGCTGTACGAGATCATCGAGAACGAGGTCGTCCCGAAGTTCTACGAGCGCGACGCCGCGGGCATCCCCGTCGGTTGGACCACGGCCATGGCCGCGTGCCTCGAGCATCTGGTCCCGCGCTTCCACGCCGGGCGGATGGTCCGCCAGTACGCCGAGGCGCACTACCTGCCGGTCGCCGAGCGGGCGGGCGAGCTCCACGCCGCCGACGATCGGTCGGTGCGTGAACTCGCCGCCTGGCGCCAGCGCGTGAGCGCCGCTTGGGCGGGCGTGCGGGTGGTGTCGATCGCACCGCCGTTCGACGTGCACGCGAACGAAACCGTGCAGCTCGCCGCCGAGGTGCAGCTCGGGTCGCTGCTCCCCGACGAGGTTCGCGTCGAATACGCGGTCGGCCCCGTCGGGCCCGACGGCGAGCTGACCGACGCCGACTTCGTCGAGATGGTTCCGGCCGAGGCGCCCCGCGGCCCGGACGGCACGTTCCAGTACGTCGCGCCGTTCGTGTGCGACCGGCCCGGGACGATGGGCTACGCCGTGCGCGTCGTGCCGTTCCACCCCGCGCTGCATCGCTGGAGCGACCTCGCGCTCATTCGCTGGGCCGACTGACCTCCTCGTCGCCCAAGCCGTGGTCGCGCCACTGAGCGTCGAGCCACTCCCGCAGGTCGACCCCGCCCAACACCGACAGCCGCCGCACCGCCTCGGTCGCCTGGTGCACGGTCTGGCGCGTCTCGATGCGGTCGGCCGTGTCGAAGAACCAGGCGCAGCTCGACCATGCCTCCAGGCGAAGCCGCTCGGCCTCCATCCACGCCCACACCCGCTGAGGGTCGGCGCCGCTCGCCGCGTGCGACGCCAGGAACGACGCTCGTACCTGCTCGGACGACGGCGTGCCGCTCGCAGCGAGCACCGTTCCGTAATCGTCGCGTGCGGCCCACGGATCGACCAGGTCGCGGCCGGCCTCGCCCTCCATGATCCGACGCGCCGCGTCGTCGACCGCGTCGAGCACATCGCGCAACGGGCGCCGCCACGACTGCGACGTGCCCGATTCGAAGCGACACCCGCACTCCGAGCGCCACCGCTCGACGCCGTGACCGCAGCTCCAGGCGGTGCGCTCCACGAGCCAGCCGTCACGATGCACGCCCACCTCGTCGAGATAGTCGGCGACCACGCATCGACGCAGACCGCCGTGCGCGTCCCACTCGTCCATCGCCCGGGCGAGCGCCATCTCGCCGAATCGATGGTGATGGCCGAAGGTCTCGATGTCGGTCGACACGATCACCAGGGGTGGGATGTCGACGGTGTCGCCCGACCGCGCCGAGCGAAGCGCGAACTCGGCGGCGGACGTCACTCGATTCGCGAGCGCCACGCCGTCGCGCAGCAGGTCGCCGAAGGCGACGGCGTGCGACACCTCGCCGTCGTAGGGCACCAACACGAACGGCCGTCCCGACGGCAACACGATGCGCACCGGGTAGTGCGGCGAGGCCGCCGACGGCGGTGCGCCCTGGTCGCGCGCCCGCACCTGATGCGGCGCGACGACCGTCCACGACAGGCCGGCGTCGGCCGCCGCCTCGAGCGACGCCGAATCGACGGCGGTCTCGGGGAACCAGACGCCCTCGGGCTCGCGCCCGAAGCGGGCCCGGAAGTCGGCGTTGCCCCAACGCAGGACGGTGGCGCGGTCCCGCTCGGGGGTGAGCGGAAGGATCGCATGCACCCACGGGTGCGCCATCGCCCCCCGACCGAGCGAGTCACCCTGGCGGACGGCCTCCGCAATGTCGGGCCGGTGCCGGTCGAACCACACGCCGAGCGTCGGGCCGAGGTCGAAGTTCACCCGCGACCACAGGTTGGTCCGCGACACCTCCTCGCCGTGCTCGCCGAGGCGGCGGGCCGCGGCGAGCGGCGCGTAACACTCGGCCGAGATCCGCCCGTTCCAGTCGTGGAACGGCTCGGCGCCCGGCTGCACGGGCACCTCGCCGGTGACCGGGTCCTCACGCGGCGGCTGGTACGCGTGACCGTGAACGCAGACGAACGCGGTCATGGCGCAACGCCTCGATACAGCGAGATCGCGAGCGGACCCAAGGTGAACTCCCCCGACCAGGTTCGGCCGTGATGCGGCTGATCCTGTGCCTGCACGGACTGCACCACCGGATAGCCGCTCCCACCGTAGAGGCGATCGTCGCTGTTCAGCACCAGTTCCCACGTGCCGGCGGCGGGAAGCCCGACCCGGTACGCGTCGCGCGGTATCGGCGTGAAGTTCGCGGTGACGACGAGCGCTTCGGCCGGGTCGAGCGCGTTGCGCTGCCACGCCACGACGCTGCGCTCGCGGTCGGAGCAGTCGATCCACTCGAACCCATGCGCCTCATCATCGAGCTCGCGCAGCGCCGGGTAGGCCGCGCGGGCGCGGTTCACGGCCCGCAACCAGTCGCGCACGCCGGAATGCTCGGCGTGATCGAGCAGCCACCACGGCAGCTCGTCGTCGTGGTTCCACTCCCACGGCGTGGCGAGCTCGCCACCCATGAACACGAGCGGGACGCCGGGGCTGAACGCCTGATGGCCGAAGAGCAGCCGCAGGTTCGCGAGCTGCTGCCAGCGATCGCCCGCCATCTTGGCGAGCAGCGAGCCCTTGCCGTGCACGACCTCGTCGTGCGACAGCGGCAGTAGGAACCGCTCCGACCACGAGTACATCGGGCGGAACGTGAGCTCGTCGTGGTGCCACCCGCGATGGACCGGGTCGCGGCCCAGGTAGTCGAGCGTGTCGTGCATCCAGCCGAGATCCCACTTGCGGTCGAAGCCGAGCCCGCCATCGGCCGGGTCGTGCGTGACGCCGGGCCACGACGTCGACTCCTCGGCGATCACCAGCACGCCCGGGACCGCCGCGTGAAGCTCGGTCGTGAGGTGGCGCAGCAGGTCGACCGCTTCGAGGTTCTCGCGCCCCCCGTGCACGTTCGGAATCCACGAGCCGGCCTCGCGTGCGTAGTCGCGGTAGAGCATCGACGCGACCGCGTCGACCCGTATCCCGTCGACGTGGTAGCGCTCGACCCACCACCGCGCGCTCGACACCAGGAAGGCGCGCACCTCGGGCCGCGCCCAGTCGAACACGAGGCTGCCCCACTCGGGATGCTCGCCCTCGCGCGGGTCGCCGTACTCGTAGAGCGACCAGCCGTCGAAGCGGGCGAGGCCGTGGGCATCGGTCGGGAAGTGCGCGGGCACCCAATCGAGGATCACACCCACGCCACGCCGGTGGAGCCGGTCGACGAACCCGGCGAACTCGGCGGGCGTGCCGTACCTGGCGGTCGGGGCGAAGAACCCGGTCACGTGATAGCCCCACGACCCGCCGAAGGGGTGCTCCATCACCGGCATCAACTCGACGTGGGTGAAGCCGAGGTCGAGCACGTGGTCGGCCAAGCGATCGGCGAGCGCCGCGTACCCCAGCACCTCGCCGTGCTCGCCGCGGCGCCACGACCCCAGGTGCACCTCGTAGATCGACATCGCCGTGCCGCTCCCCTGCCGCACGAACCGCGACGCGAGCCACTCGCGATCGCTCCATCCGCCCGACCCCGGCTCGTCCTCGCACAGGATCGACGCGTTCCCCGGCGGAAGCTCCGCGGCACGCGCGAGCGGGTCGGACTTCTCGATCCACGTGCCGTCGCCCGTGCGCAACCGGAACGTGTACCGATCCCCCAGCATCGCCGCCGGCACGAACCCCTCCCAGACACCCGGGTCGTCGCCGGGCGAGTCGAGGAGTGCGCGATGTCGCAGCGGCGTGCCCGACCAGCCGTCGAAGTCGCCGGCGATCACCACCTCGGTCGCGTGCGGGGCCCACACCGACGCGGCGGCCCCGACCATGCCGGCCGAGGTGACGGGATGCACGCCGAACCGGTCCGCGACGTGGGTATGGACGCCGCGTCGCAACGACCGGAGGTCGGCCTCGTCGAGGAACGGCGCGGCACCCGAGGGCCAGGCGCCGCGAGGGGTGGACCGCCAGCGATCGACATCGCCCAGGCAGCGTCGCGCCTCGCCGCGATCCAGGTCGGCCACGTCGAGGCCCGACCGGCGCGACCAGTTGTGGTCGCCGACGGTGCCGGGAAGATTGATCCGCACCGCGTCGAGCGACAGATCCTGTTCGGCGACCAGCACGATGTCGGCGTCGGATGCCGCCAGTTCCGCCAACAGATGGTCACGAACCGTCGCTGTCGGCACCGTGGGATCGCCGTGCTCGGCCCACCACGTCGCCACCGGCGGGAGGTCGTGGGTGTTGAGCGACGCGACCGCAGCCGACGGTGGGGTGCGAGCCAACCGGAACGGGTGACGCACCTCGTCCTGCGCGATGAACAGGCCGCGCGCCGCGCGCTCGGCCATCGCGGCACGAACCTCGTCGGGCACCGTTCCGAGGTCTTCTCCCACGATGCCGCACCCGTGCCGTTGCGAGTGCTGGGCGACCGCCTCCCACAACTGGTCCGCCGGAAACGCGACGTAGGTGCCGTCGCCGGCCGGGGCACCGTCGGGCACCCAGAACTGGCGGTGCAGACCCATCACGTGATCGATCCGAAGCACCCCCGCAACCGACATGTGCGCCTCGAGCGCGGCGCGAACGACATCGAAGTCGCTCGCCGCGGCACGCAGCGGATGCACCGGCGCCAGGCCCCACGACTGCCCGTCGGGGAAGAACCGATCGGGTGGAGCGCCGATCGAGACGCCGCGCACGTACAGGTCGGGGCGCTCCCACACGTCGAACGAGTCGGGCCGGACCCCGACCGGCAGGTCGAGGTAGAGCGCCCGTCCGCCCGCCCGCATCTCGGCGCCGAGCTCATCGAGATGCGCCGTCACACCGAACTGATCGACCAGCGCCGCCGCGACGTGGTGCGGGTCGATTCCGGCCCGCTCCGGTGAGCCCTGTCCGGTGCGCACCCACGCCGACACGTCGCTCGACCAGGCCGACGGGTCCCAACCGTGACGAGCGGCGGCCGACCTCCATCGCACGAAGCGCACCGCGTCGCCGTGATCGGCGCACCACGACTGCACCAACGGATGGTCGACGGCGCCGGGACCGTCGCCGCCGAGACGGCCGCGAAGCCACGAGCGATCGACCCACCTCGGGTCCCAGAAGCGCCACGTGACGGGCGAATACGGACTCGGATCGTCGGGACGGCCGGCGACGAGCGGCAGCGTCGACACGATGCGCCCGCCGAGCGACGCGACGGCGCGATCGAGCGCGGCGAGCGTGCCGATGTGGCCGGGCGCAGCGCGTTCGGCGGGCGACGCCGCAAGCCCGGCGAGCGGAGCGAAAACCCCCCAGGTGCGCGCCGGCTGCGGTCCCGCAGCGCACGTCGTCGGCGCGGCAGCGGTCGACCGGACAGGGACCGCCGGAAGCGCCTCGGGGTCGGCGAGCAGCGATGCCGCTTCGGACTCGCGATCGATCGCGATGCCGAGCGCCCGGAGGACAGCGATGAGCACCTCGACCGAGGGGACGCGCGCCGCGCCCGTCCCGTCGACGTAGCCCGTCGCGACCCCGACGCGCTGCGCGAGTTCGGCGAGTTCGGCCGTGATCGACACAGAGCCGACTTCAGCCGCTGGGCGCCAGCACGGCGCCCTTCGGGATCACGACCACGCCCCCCGGCGACACCGTGAACCCGCGCTCGCGATCCTCCTCCGGATCGATCCCCAGGCGGAAGCCGGGCGGAATCGCCACGTTCTTGTCGACCACGCAGCGGCGCAGCCGGGCGCCCTCGCCGACCGACACCCCCGAGAACAGCAGCGCGCCGTCGAGTTCGGCCTCCGACACGAACCCGGACGGTCCGATGATCGAGCCGCGGGCGATCGCTCCCGACACGATCGCGCCGTGGCACAGCAGCGTGTCGCTCACCTCGGGCAGCCGACCCGACGGACCACGCGAGAGCTTGGCGGGCGGCATCGGCGGCGAGTGGGTGAACACCGGCCAGTTGTCGTTGTACAGGTTGAACACGGGCACCGACGCCACCAGATCCATATTGGCGTCGTAATACGCGTCGACCGTCCCGACGTCGCGCCAGTAGCTGTGCTCGCGTTCGTCCTGACCCGGGATCGAGTTGGTGGAGAAGTCGTACACCCGGGCCAGGCCCTCTTCGGCCAACCGGGGCATTACGTCGCCGCCGATGTCGAGCGGCGATTCGGACAGGCGGCCGGGCGTGACGGCGTGGATCAGCGCGTCGGTGTCGAAGACGTAGTTGCCCATCGACGCGAGGCACCTCGTATCGTCGCCGGGCATGGTGGGCGGCGTCTGCGACTTCTCGTGGAACGCCAGGATCCGCTGGTTCTCGTCGGCCTCGATCACACCGAAGGCCTTCGCCTCCTCGATCGGCACCGGGATCGCCGCGACCGACACGCCGCCGCCGTGTGCGATGTGGTCGGCGACCATCTGGCGCGGATCCATCCGGTAGATGTGGTCGGCGCCGAACACGCACACGATGTCGGGCTTCTCGTCGTGGACGAGGTTCAGGTTCTGGTAGATCGCATCGGCGCTTCCCGAGAACCAGAACGGGCCGCGGCGCATTTGCGCCGGCACCGGCGTGACATAGCTGCCGAGCAGGTTCGAGAACCGCCAGGTGCGCGTGATGTGCAGGTCGAGGCTGTGGCTCTTGTACTGCGTGAGCACGACGATCTTCGTGTAGTGGGCGTTCCCGAAGTTCGACAACACGAAGTCGATCAGGCGGTAACTCCCCCCGAAGGGAACCGCCGGCTTGGCCCGGTCGGCCGTGAGCGGAAGGAGTCGTTTCCCCTCTCCACCGGCAAGGACGATGACGAGGATTCGAGGGTCAGGCACTGCTCGAATCCTAGCGACTTCAGGCGCCGCTCCGACCCATTCCGGCGACCTCGCGGTAGAGATCCGCGTAGATCTCGGCCGGACCGTCCCACGACCAGTCGCGTTCCATCCCGCGTCGCTGCACGGAGGCGTAGCGGCGCTTGTTCGTGGCCAGCCGCACGCCCCGGTGCAGGCCGTCGAGCACCGCCATCGCGTCGGGCCGCGGGATCACGATGCCGGTGCCAGACCGCGGGTTCGTATCGACGTCGATCACGGTGTCGTGCAGGCCGCCGACATCGGTCACGATCGGCACGGTGCCGTACTGCATCGCCTGCATCTGGGTGAGGCCGCACGGCTCGAATCGGCTCGGCACGACGGTGAGGTGCCCGGCGGCGAAGAGCCGATGCGCGAGCGACGCGTCGTACCCGATCACCGCCGCGATCCGGCCGGGTGCGGCGGCCGCTGCGTCGCACACCGCACGCTCGAGCCATGGCGCACCCGAGCCGAGGACCGCCAGTCGCGCCGGCATCGATCCCAGATACGGCAGCGCGGAGGTGAGCAGGTCGATGCCCTTCTGGTCGTCGAAGCGGCTCACGATCGTGATGAGCGGGCCGGGCCCGCGGTCGATTCCCAGCTCGTCGCAGAGCGCGTCGTGCACCGCCGACTTGCCGTCGAGGTCGCGCGACGAGAAGCGCGCCACGAGCGTCGGGTCGAGCGACGGGTCCCACTCGGCGGTATCGATCCCGTTGAGGATGCCGCGCAACGACGGCCCGCGGTCGCGCAGGAGCGGCGCAAGGCCCATCCCCAGGTCGTCGCGGCGGACTTCGTCCGCGTAGGTCGGGCTCACCGCGACCACCCGATCGGCGAGGCGGATGCCACCGGCGAGCGCGTTCACCGCACCGTTCCACGCGTACGCGTGCGCGGCGCCTCCAAGGTTCGCGAGCCACCCGAGATCAGCCCAGCCCTGATGCGCCAGGTTGTGGATCGTCAGTACCGTCGGGACCGATGACGGGAGCCGGCCGAGCGCCCCTGCCGTGTGCCAATCGTTGAGGTGCACCACGTCGACGCCCAGGCGCCGCGCGAGTTCGGCCACGACCGCCGAGAACCCGAAGAAGCGATGATCGTTGTCGCCCCAGCCTCGGGCATGGTCGGGATCGACGTACGGATGCGGCCGTTCGATGCCGCCGAAGCGAACCAGGTGCATCGGCCCGACCTCGGCGTGGGTTCCCGTTCGGACCGTGATGGCGCCGATCCACGGGTCGAGGTGGATCGTCTCGCAACGCTCGTTCTGCAGCGGGTAGCCGCCGTAGTCGGGGACCACGAGCTCGACGCGGTGGCCGGCGCGGCGAAGCGCTGCGGTCAGCCCGGCCGTCGCGGCGCCCAGCCCACCCGTGGAGACGACCGGTACGACCTCTGCGGATGCGAACAGCACATGCACGCAGTGGACCGTATCGGACTCCGCCGATGCGTCCCTGCGTCGGCCTTCGATGCTCAGGCGAGCGCCCGCACCGCGGCGGCCGCCGCGCCGACGGCCGCCGCGACCGGGGGCGAACGATCGGCGCCGATCTCGAAGCGATCGCCCACGACGCCGACGATCCACAGCGACTCCGGGAGCCGTCCGAGCGCCCGCCCGAGCGCCACTGCGTCGCCGAGGCCCGCCGCGTGGCTGCTGGCCGCACGCCCATGCGTCGGCACCGGGCCCGCGAGCGCGTCGACCACCACGACGGTGCCCGCCGCGGCATCGGCTCGCATCGCGTCGACCAGGACGACACGCTCGGCCTCGCGCCACAGGTCCAGCAAGCGCGTCGGCTCGCCGTCGGCGACCGCCAGGTCGGCGACCACGCCGAAGCCGTCGGACGCGAGGCGCTGCACCACGTCGTGGCCGACGCCGTCGTCGCCCCGGAACGTGTTTCCCACACCGATGACGAGCGGGCGCGTCGACCGCTCGCCGCTCATGTGCGATCGACGGTCAGGTCGAGGAAATGGGTGGCGCAGCTGATGCAGGGGTCGTAGTTGCGGATGAGCTGCTCACTTCGATGGCGCAGCTCGTCGTCGGAGAGATCGAGGTTCGCCTCCACGAAGTGAAACAGGTCGTGCTCGATCGCCGGCTGGTTCTGGCTCGTCGGCGGCACGATCGTCGCGTCGAGGATCGTGCCGGCATCATCGATCTCGTAGCGGTGCCACAGCGTGCCGCGGGGTGCTTCGGTCCAGCCGGTACCGACCCCGGCACGCGGCTCGACCGCCACGTTGGGGGCGTCGGGCCGTTCGTAGCCCTCGATGATCCGCAGCGCCTCCGAACAGGACTGCACCACCTCGACCGCTCGCACGACGATCGACCGGAACGAGTTGCGCTCCCCCGGCTCCAGGCCCGCCGCCGCCGCGGCGTGGCGCGCCTCGTCGCCGAGCTGCGCGTGGTTCAGCGCGAACCGGGCAAGCGGCCCCACCAGGAACTCACCGCGTTCGAGCAGGTGCGCGTGCAGGGCGGTCGAGTGCTCGACGTGCGATTCGACGATGTGGTCGGAAAACTCGGCCGAGGCGATGTCCAGGCCGCCGGTGGAGCGCAGCCTGCCGCCCATCACCGCGTAGCCGCTCGGATCGCTCAAGGCGACGAGCTCCATCGAGTGGCCCGCCTCGGGGAATTCGAAGCCCGCGACCCACTCGACCATCGCGAGCGCGGTATCGAGCGCCCGTCTCAGCGGATCGACCAGCGGCTCGAGTTCGGCGCGGGTGGGCACGCGATAGAACCCACCGACGCGAACGTTGACCGGGTGGATGGCGCGGCCGCCCAGCAGTTCGAGCACGTCGTTGCCGACCTTCTTGAGCGCCAGGCCGGCCTCGACCCGCTCGCGATGATCGCGGGCCATCTCGATCGCGTTCTCGTAGCCGAGGAAGTCCGGGGCGTGGAGCAGCACGATGTGCAGCACGTGGCTCTCGATCCACTCCCCGCAGTAGAGCAACCGACGCAGATCCCGCAGCGGCCCGTCGACGACGACGCCGCACGCATCCTCGATCGCCGAGCAGGCCGACATCTGATACGCGACGGGGCAGATTCCGCAGATGCGCGCCGTGATGTCGGCCGGCTCGGTGTAGCGACGCCCCCGCAGAAACGCCTCGAAGAACCTCGGCGGCTCGTAGATGCGCAGCTGCACGTCGTGGAGCCGACCGTCGCGGACCTCCACGTGCATCGCCCCCTCGCCCTCCACTCTGGCAAGCGCATCGACCTTCAGGGTGCGGGTGGCCGGCGGGCGGTGCGTCATCGTTCCCCCTCGGGGTCTCGCAGTTCGGGGGCCCACGCGTTGAACGTGTGGAGCGCAAGGGCCACGTCGCCGTCCTCGACGCCACGTCGGCGAAGCTCGACGCCCATCGCCGCGACGTTGGCGTCCTCGGCCGGACCGAAGCACCCGTAACAACCACGGTGATACGTCGGACACAGGGCGCCGCACCCCGCGTGCGTCATCGGTCCGAGGCACGCGATGTCTCCGGCGACCGCAACGCAGACGGTTCCGGCATGCTTGCACTCGATGCACACGCTGTGTCCGCGCACCGGCGGCGGATCGCCGTTCGCGAACGCGGCGATCACGGCGAGGAGCTGCCGTTTGTCGACCGGACAACCGCGCAGCTCGAAGTCGACCGGAACGTGGTCCGAGATGCCCGTCGACGTCGCGAGCGTGGAGATGAACTGGGGCTGTGCGTAGACGATGCCGAGGAACTCCTCGACGTCGGCGAAGTTGCGCAGCGCCTGGATCCCCCCGCTGCTCGCGCAGGCCCCGATGGTGACGAGGCGCCGCGATCGGCGGCGCACCATCCGGATGCGTTCCACGTCGTTCGGGGTCGACACCGAACCCTCGACCAGCGACAGATCGAAGACGGACGAGCCGCGCTCGCCGTCGTCGTCTCCACCGTCGGCCCCCGCCTCGAGGAAGTAGGCGAGCTCGACCCGATCGGCGACGGCGAGCAGCGCGTCCTCGCAGTCGAGCAGGGTCAGCTGACAGCCGTCGCACGACGAGAACTTCCACACGGCCACGCGCGGGCGATGTCTGCTCACAGCTCGCGCACCGCCATCAGCGGCCCCAGGATCGACGCGGGCATCACGGCGCCGTCGCGGCAAAGGAGATGCCCGCCGAGTTGGCAGTGGCCGCAGTGCCCGATCGCGCACTTCATGTTGCGCTCGCCCGACACCAGGATCGACTCGGCCCCAACGCCACGCTGCCCCAACGCGTGCACCGAGGCCCGCATCATCACCTCGGGTCCACACACGAACGCTGTCGTGCGGCGTGGGTCGACATCCACCAGATCGAGCAGGCGCGTCACGAGACCGACACGGCCGTGCCACCGCGGCCCTGTCGTGGGAACCGCGGCGTCGACGGTCACCTCGACGGTCAGGCCGCGTTCGGACCACTCGGCGATCTCGGCGCCGAAGCACACCTCCGCCGGGGTCCGCGCCCCGATCAACACGCTGGTTCGCCCACGCGCCGCATCGTCATCGACCAGCGCTCGCACGAGCGGGCGCAGCGGGGCCAAGCCGATACCGCCGGCCACCACCACCACGTCGCGATCGTCGGTGACCCCGAGGTCCCAGCCGGTCCCGAACGGGCCGCGCACCCCGAGTGGATCGCCGACCCTCAACGCGAACACGGCCTCCGAGGCGGGCCCGACCGACCGAACGGTGTGCTCGATCGAGGGCTCGACGGCGCTGTAGGAGACGGGTATCTCGTGCGCTCCCCACGCCGAGAGCATCGCGAACTGACCCGGTCGAGGCGGGTCGAGCGCCTGCGGCCGCCCGTCGGGGGCGGTCGCCCGCGCCCCCGCGCCGGCGGGCCCCGCGCGCCCGCCCCGGGCCCGCCATCGCCGCGGCGCCATCGGCGCACCGTGCGAGGACGCGGCGTTCACAGCCGCGTTCACAGCCGCCTCCCCAGCACGTCGAGCTCCTCGGTCACGTCGATGCCGGCCGGGCACCAAGTGATGCAGCGCCCGCAGCCCACGCAGCCCGATTCGTCGAACTGCTCCCACCAGAACGCGAACTTGTGGGTGAGCCACTGGCGGTACCGAGATCTCGTCGAGGCACGGACGGCACCGCCGTGCAGGTACGAGTGGTCGATCGTGAAGCATGAATCCCACGTCCGCGAGCGCGTGACGACATCGCCACCGAGGTCGACCTCGTCGACCGTCGTCGAGCAGAAGCAGGTCGGGCAGACCATGGTGCAGTTCGCGCAGCTCAGGCAGCGGCGCGCAACGTCCTCCCAACGAGGATCCTCCGGCACCAGGTGGATTCGCCGGGCGCTCGCGCCGTCGACGTGGCGCACGATGGCATCGCAGGCAGCGCGCTCGGCACGCGCCGCCGCGTCGAGATCGATCGGTTCGGCGGGCCGCGACGCCACCGCCCCGAGCGCCCGGTCGCCCAGCGTCGAGTGCGACCACAGGACGAAGCGATGGTCGCCTTCGGGATCGAGTTCGGCGACGCGGAGATCGACCAGGTCGCGTCGATCCGGCGGCAACGACGGGCCGGTGCCCATCGTCGAGCAGAAGCACGTCGACGCCGGGCTCGCGCAGTCCACCGAAACGACGGCGCGACCCGCACCGCGGGCGGCCTGCACCGGGTCGGGGTACGCCCCGTCGAGCATCACCCGGTCGTGCACGGCCATGGCGGCGACCTCGCAGGGCCGCAGCCCGAACAGCGCCACCGGCGCATCGCGTTCGTGATCCGCGGCGACCGCGTCGAACGTGCCCCGTCCGGCATCGTCGGTCCCGCGGCGAATCGTCACCAACGTGACCGTCGGCGGCGACAACTCCCGCCGCGCGCCCTGCGGACCGACCGCCCAACCGAACCGGGCGTCGTCGTCGCGGCGGCGCAACCGGTACCGCCCCGGCGCCTGCTCGTCGCCCCAGCCGATCGGTAGGTCGGATCCGCCCCGGAGCTCGTCGAACACGATCGCACCGTCCCGCGCCGTCGGGCCCATCACGCGGTACCCGTCGTCGCGCAACCACCCGATCAACGCATCCAACTCACCGGCGGCGATGACCACCGGGGCACGTGCGGGCGGGGGATGCGCCGTCACCGGGCCGATTCCGCGTCGGCGATCTGCCGCTTCACCGAGATGAAGCTGTCGGGCGTGACCGACACCGAGTCGATGCCTTCATCCGCCAAGAATCGGGCGTAGGCCGGTTCGTTCGACGGCGCCTGGCCGCAGAACCCGACCTTGCGACCGTGTTCGTGCGCGATCGGGATGAGCCGCGAGATCAGGCCGAGCACCGCCGGGTCCGAGGCGTCGCCGAGCCCGGACAGGATCTCGGAGTCGCGGTCGATCCCGAGCGTCAGCTGGGTCAGGTCGTTCGAGCCGATCGAGAACCCGTCGAAGCGTTGGGCGAACTCGTCGGCCCGGAGGATGTTCGACGGGATCTCGGCCATCACGTACACCTCCAGCCCGTTCTCGCCGCGCACGAGCCCCTCCTCGGCCATGACTTCGAGCACGCGATCCGCTTCGGCTGGCGTGCGGCAGAACGGCACCATCACCACGACGTTGGTGAACCCGCGGCGGTCGCGGACCTCCTTGATCGCCCGGCACTCCAAGGCGAACCCGTCGCGGTAGCCCGGGTGGTAGTACCGGCTCGCTCCGCGCCAGCCGATCATCGGGTTCTCTTCGTCGGGCTCGAACGGCTCGCCGCCCAGGAGCTTGGCGTACTCGTTCGTCTTGAAGTCGGACAGTCGCAGGATCGTCGGATGCGGCCAGAACGGGGTGGCGAGCATCGCGATCCCGTCGGCAAGCGTGTCGACGAAATACTGCTCGGGCCGATCCCACCCGTCGGTCAGCTCGGCGATGGCCGCTCGGGTGCCTGGGTCGTCGATCCGCTCGGGGTGCGCCAGGGCCATGGGGTGACACCGGATGCGTTCGGAGACGATGAACTCCATGCGGGCCAGGCCGATCCCGTCGGCGGCGAGGTGGACCCACGACATCGCCGCGGCGGGGTTGGCGAGATTCAGCATCACCTTGGTGCGCGTGTCCGGGACCGATGCCTGGTCGTCGCGGACCTCGGTCAGCTCGGCCGCTCCGGCATACACGAACCCCACGTCGCCCTCGGCGCACGACACCGTGACCGTCGCGCCGTCGGTCAGCGCCGTCGTGCCCGTGCCGGTGCCCAGCACCGCTGGCAGCCCGAGCTCGCGGCTCACGATCGCCGCATGGGAGGTGCGGCCGCCCCGGTCGGTCACGATCGCGGACGCGCGCTGCATGACGGGAACCCAGTCGGGGTCGGTCAACTCGGCGACGAGCACGGCCCCGTCCGGGAACCGGTCGATCTCCGAGGCGTTCGAGAGCCGACACACCGGGCCGACGGCCGCGCCGTCACCGACGGCAACGCCCTGCGCGAGGACCGGGCCGTGACCGCTGATGCGCAGCTTCACCGCAGCTGCGCCCGCCCGTGCGTGCACGGTCTCTGGTCGCGCCTGCACGATGAACAGGCCGCCGTCCACGCCGTCGAGCGCCCACTCGATGTCCATCGGGCGGCCGTAGTGCGCCTCGATCGCCGCCGCCCACCGCGCCAGCTGCAGGACCTGGTCGTCGGACAGCACCAGCCGTCGACGCTCGTCCTCCGACGTGGCGACCTCGGCGGTCGACCCGGACCCGCCGGAGGCGTTGACAATCTTGGTGAGCTTTCGCCCACGATCGCGGCTCACGATCGGGCACAGCGCCGCGTCACCGAGCAGCGGCTTGAAGACGCGAAAGCGATCCGGGTCGATCTCGCCCTTCACGACGCCCTCGCCGAGCCCCCACGCGCCGTCGATAACCACCAGATCGGGGAATCCGGTTTCGGTGTCGATGCTGAACATCACGCCGGCGGCGCCCGCGTCGGAACGCACCATCCGCTGTATGCCGACCGACAGCGCGACGCTCAGGTGGTCGAAGCCCTGGGCGTCGCGATAGGCGATCGCCCGATCCGTGAACATCGACGCGACGCATTCCCGGTACGCCGCCACCACGGCGTCGGCGCCCGTCACGTTCAGATAGCTCTCGTGTTGCCCAGCGAAGCTCGCGTCGGGGAGATCTTCGGCGGTGGCGCTCGAGCGGACGGCGACGGGCAGCTCAGCGGTGCCCCCGGCCGCACACATCCGGGCGTACGCTTCGCGGATTGCGGTGTCGAGATCGTCGGGCAGCTCCGCCTGGGCCAGGGCCGAACGCACCCGTCGGCCCGCGTCGCGAAGGGGAATCTGCCCGGCGTGGTACTCCTCGATCGCACTCGCGATCACCGGGCGCACGTCGTTGTGCGCGACGAGCCGCCAATAGGCCGCCGCCGTGACCGCGTAGCCGTCGGGTACGTCGATGCGCTGCGAACGCAACGCCGCGATCATCTCGCCCAGCGACGCGTTCTTACCCCCGACGAGCGGCACGTCGGCGATGCGGAGCTCCTCGAAGGGAATGACGAGTCGATCATCGTTGGTCATTGGGCTGCTCCTTGTCGGGCGATTTGGCAAGAGTCCGGGTGACGAGCGCGGCGCGCCGTATGGCCTTCAGGCGGAAGGACTTGTCGAGGGCGTCGACCGCCAGGACGGCGGGGATGGCGGCGACGGCGACGGCAAGTCCTGCGGCCGATGGCGGCCGATGGCCGAGCAGGCGAGCGAGCGGCCCGATATACAGGAACCCTGCCAGCGCACCGAGCTCCGTCGCGACCGCGACGACGAGCATGCGATTCCGGAACCACCCGAGTTGCCCGGGCCGCAGCACGGTGGAGCGACACGCGAACGCATTCGCGCCCTGCCCCAGGACGACCGCCGTGAACGCTGCACCGGAGGCCGTGGTGAGCGCTGCGCCCGTCGGAAACGCCTGACCGGGGCGCCAGTGCGCTCCCCACAACGAGGCCAGAAACGCGAGGATCGCCATGATGGCCTCCGTCGGCCCGAGCACGCCGAACGCACGCCGGATGACCGTTCGATCGAAAAGGTGGCGTCGCAGGCTGTCGGTGCCCCGCGGAGCATGCCGCCGCTGCGCGTGCGCCGGTTCCGCTCCGAGCGCGAGCGCCGGCAGCAGGTCGGTGCCGATGTCGAGTGCCAGCACCTGCAACACGCCGAGGGCGAGCGGGAATCGGCCTCCGGTGATCGCCCACAGCAGGAATGGCGTGAGCTCCGCGACGTTGTCGCTCAGGTGGTACGTGAGGAAGCGGCGAATGTCGGCGAAGGTGGCGCGACCCTGGTCGATCGCGGCGACGATCGTCGAGAACTCGTCGTCGAGCAGCACGAGATCGGCGGCCTCGCGCGCCACGTCGGTGCCGCCTCGACCCATCGCCACGCCGATGTCGGCCGCGTGCAACGCAGGCCCGTCGTTGACGCCGTCCCCGGTCATCGCCACGACGTGGCCGCGGGCCTGCAGCGAGGTGGCGACGCGGAGCTTGTCCTCGGGCGTGATGCGGCTGATGACGGTGCCGTCGTGATCGATCAGCCGACCGAGCACCTCGTCGTCGGTCGGAAGGGCCTGCCCGTCGACGACGGGATCCCATTTGCGGTGCAGACCGACGCGGGTGCCGATCGCCGCCGCGGTCAGCGGGTGGTCGCCGGTCAGCATCACGAGGCTGATCCCGGCGTCGCGGCATCGATCGATCGCGTCGGCGACGCCGGCGCGCGGCGGGTCCTCGAATCCGAGCAGGCCGATCAGGTCGAGCCCGTGTTCGATCGCGTCCGGTTCGCCCGGATCGTCGAGGTCGAGCGGGCGTCGAGCGACGGCGAGCACTCGGAGCCCGCGCCGCGCCATCGAATCGACCGCGGCGGGAGCGCCGAGCGTTCCGGTCGCGCATCGCCTCAGCACCGCCTCCGGCGCGCCCTTCACGGCCAGCACGCCCGTGTGGGGATCGGCGGGATCCACGACGACCAGCGCGCTCGAACGGCGGCGGTGCGCGTCGAACGGGTGCAGCAGTCGCACCGTCTCGGGGCGCTCGCCCTCAGCCGTGCGTGTCCGCCGCGCCAACACGTCGATCGCCGCCTCCATCGGGTCGCCGATCACCACCCAGCGGCCGTCCACCTGCTCCACCCGCGCCGTCGACGCCCACCGCGCCGTGCGGGCGACGGTCGACACGGCGTCCGCCTCGTCGCCGTGAAGATCGAGCGGTTCGTCGGCGTCGTAGCCGCGCCCGTCCACCGCGACGCTGCCGCCGCCGGGGCGCCAGAGCTCGGTGATGCTCATCTCGTTGCGCGTGAGCGTTCCCGTCTTGTCGGTGCAGATGACGGTGGTCGACCCGAGCGTCTCCACCGATTCGAGGCGTCGAACGAGGCCGTGGCGCGCCGCCATCCGCTGCGCCCCCATCGCGAGCGAGAGCGTGACCGTCGGCAGGAGTCCCTCCGGCACGAGCGCCACGGTGACCCCGATGGCGAAGAGGAACCCGTCGGTCGCCGGGGTGCCGACCAGCAGCGAGACCGCGAAGAACACCACGCCGACGCCGATCGCGATCACGGCGATGATCCTGACCACTCGATCCAGTTCGATCGCAAGGGGCGTCTTGCGTCGTGGGCCGCCCTGGGTCAGCCGGGCGATAGCCGCCAGCCGGGTGCCCGCACCGGTCGCGACGACCTGCGCCGCCGCCCGGCCCTGCGTGACGAAGGTTCCCGCGGCAACCCGATCGCCGGCGGCGGCCGACTCCGGCACGCTCTCGCCGGTTAGCAACGACGTGTCGACCTCGAACGCCTGCGCATCGAGCAGCTCCAGGTCTGCCGACACGCGGACGCCGTCGCTCAACAGGACGACGTCGCCGACCACGAGCTCCGCCGCATCGATCTCGACCTCGCGGCCGTCCCGCATCACGGTCGCGCGTTGCGGCAACAGATCGCGCAGCCGCTCCGCGGCGCGCTCGGCACGGCTCTGCTGGAGGTACGCGAAGAGGCCGTTCACGACGATCACCACGAAGATCGCGATCCCGAGCTGCAGCAGTCCGCCGACGATCGCGAGCGCTCCCGCCACCCAGAGCAACAGTGCGAAGAAGTGGGTGAGCTGGCCGACGACCTGCGCCAGGGCACCCGGCCGTCGCGGTTGAGGGAGCCGATTCGGTCCGTCGATCGCGCGGCGCTCGGCAACCTCGACGGCCGTCAGCCCGGTCGGGTGGGCAGACCCGTCGTTCATCCCGACCGCAGAACGAGGTACTCGACGGCGTCGTCGAGCGTGCGCAGCTTGGGCGCATCGGTTTCGGGGAGCTCCAGGCCCGTCCGCTCGTGGAGCAGTTCGAGCATCGACAGCAGGTCCATCGAGTCGAGGTCGAGCTCGTCTGAAAGCGGTTCGGTGGGGTCGATCTCGTCGAGATCCGTGCCGGGCGCAATGCGTCCGAGCACCTCGCCGAGGAGTTGCCTCGCTTCGTCGTTCGTCATCGCCGGTTTCCTTTCGTCGGGGTGGGTTCAAGGCTCACAACAGCCGCTCGGGAGATCGAAGGAGGGCCGCGACGCGGGCGAGGAAGCGTCCGCCGATCCGTCCGTCGGTGGCCCGGTGGTCGGCGGCGAGGGTGACGGTCAGCGTGGGGTGCGCGACGATCCGACCCTGCGTCACCACCGGGCGCTCGACCAGCCCACCGAACCCCACGATCGCGACCTGCGGCGGATGGATGACGCCGAAGATCGCCTCCACCCCGTCCTCGCCGAGGTTGGTCACCGTGATCGTGGCCCCCGACAGCTCCGAGGATCGGAGCGCACCGCGCCGCGCCCGTTCCACGACATCGCCGAGCGAGCGCATCGTCTCGTCGGCGTCGAGGCGATCGGCGTCGCGGATCACCGGCGCGAGCAGTCCGCCGCCACGTAGTGCCACGATCGTCGCAACGTGGACGCCGTCGCCCGGCACGAACGTTCCGTCGACCCAACTGCCGTTCATCTCGTCGACCTTGCGTGCGGCGAGCGCGACGGCGCGGAGCTCCAGCGCCGCCAGCAACACGCGATCGCGCGGGGATCGGCCGTCGTTGTGGGCCGCGAGCGCCTCGACGGTCGCCGCCATGTCGACGGTGTGGCTGAGGTAGTAGTGCGGGATCTCGCGGTTCGAGCGCTCCATCGTGCGGGCGATGGCGGTACGCATCGGGTCGACGGTGCGCTTCGCCGCAGCGGGCGCGGCGCCCGGCACGTCGCGCGCCACGACCGCGCCCGACGGGCCGGTGCCGGACAGGGTCGACACGTCGATGCTCCCCTCCATCGCCAGGCGACGAGCGTAGGGCGAGACCCGCCGACGAGTCGGCCGGGCGGCGGGCATCGCTGCGGCGGGCCTCGCTGCGGCGGCGATGTCGTCGCGATGAATCGTCCCGTCCGGGGCCGGCCGCACTCGGCCGAGATCGATCCCGAGCCGGCGAGCGTCGCGCCGCACGAGCGGTGACAGCACGCGACCGGCGTGTCGGCGCGCCGGGCTCGCTGCCGGCACAGGCCGCGGAACGGGCCGCGCCTCGCTCTGCGACCCAGGTGTGGGCTCGGGACCGCGACTCGTCGTCGCCGTCGACCCCGAATCGATGCGCGCCAGCGGCGTACCGACCTCGACGGTGGTTCCGGGTTCGACGAGCAGCTCCGCGACCTGCCCGGTCTCGAAGACCTCCACCTCGATGTCGGACTTCTCCGTCTGCACGACGGCCACGATGTCGCCGCGGGTCACCCGATCGCCCACAGCGACGAGCCACGACACGAGCGTGCCCTCGTCCATGTCGGCACCGAGCGACGGCATGCGGAACTCGCCCATCAGCCGATCACCCCAGCGTCGCCCGGACGGCCTCGGCCACGCGCTCGGCGCTCGGGAGCGCCGCGGCCTCCAGATGCGGGGCGTAGGGAATGGGCACCTCGGCCGTTGCGACCCGACCGACGGGTGCGTCGAGGTCCCAGAACACCTCCTCGGAGATCTGCGCGGCCACCTCGGCTCCGATCCCGCCGGTGCGCCAGCCCTCCTCGACGACCACCGCACGGTGGGTCCGTGCGACCGAATCAAGGAACGTCGTCGAGTCGAGCGGGCGCAGCGTTCGAAGGTCGACGATCTCGACCGACACGCCCTCGGCCGCCAGTCGATCGGCGGCCTCGAGCGAGCGGTACAGGCCCGAACCGTAGGTCACGATGGTCACGTCGTCGCCGCTGCGCCGGATCGTCGCCCGGTCGATATCGACCGGCTCGAGCTCGTCGGGCAGGTCGTCGGTCACGCCGAACAGCGCGGCGTGCTCGAAGATCAACACCGGGTCCGGGTCGGCGAGCGCCGTCCACAACATGCCGCGGGCATCCGCCACCGTCGCCGGGGCAACCACGCGAATGCCGGGGATGTGCGCGTACCACCCTTCCAGGCTGTGGCTGTGCTGCGCGGCCAGCTGGCGCCCGGCGCCGGTCGTCATCCGGATGACCAACGGCACGGCGAACTGCCCGCCGGACATGTGCAGATAGGTCGCCGCGTTGTTCAGGATCTGGTCGAGCGCCAGCAGCGAGAAGTTGACCGTCATGATCTCGACGATCGGCCGGACGCCACCCATCGCCGCGCCGATGCCGGCCCCCACGAACGCTGACTCCGACAGCGGCGTGTCGCGCACTCGATCCTCACCGAACTCCTCCATGAGCCCGAGCGACACGGCGAAGCAGCCGCCGTACGCGCCGACGTCTTCACCCATGAGGAAGCACCGCTCGTCGTTGGCCAGCGCGTGTCGCAGCGCGTCGCGCAACGCGCCTCGATAGTCGAGCTTCACGATCTGCCTCCCGTCGGTTCGCCGCCCGTGACCACTGTGGAGTCGTCGGAGTAGACCCAGCGGTGCAACTCCTCGACGGGCTCCACCTCGGACGCCTCGGCGAAGGCGATCGCGTCGTCGAGCTCGTCGCCGACCGCCGCGTCGAGCTCGTCGAACGCGCCCGCAGCGAGTGTCCCGTCGCCCTCCAGTTGTCGGCGCCAGGTCGCGATCGGGTCCCGCTCCTTCCACTGCGTGACCTCCGAGGAGTCGCGATACCGCTCGGGGTCGTACATGGAATGTGCGCGGAACCGGTAGGTGCGGAGCTCCAGGAAGACGGGGCCGCCACCGCTGCGCAGCGAGACGAGCGCTCGACGGGTGGCGTCCCACACGGCGGCCACGTCCATCCCGTCGACCGACCAGGCGGTCATGCCGTACGAGGCGGCCTTCGCCACGAGATCGACGTCGGCCTCCGACCGTGCCAGCGCGGTCCCCATCGCATACAGGTTGTTCTCGCAGGCGAACAGCATCGGGAGGTTCCACAGCGACGCGAGGTTCATCGTCTCGTGCCACTCGCCCTCGGCGACCGCACCCTCTCCGAAGCAGCACACGGCGACGGCGTCGGAGCCGTGGCGCTGCTCGGCGAACGCCAACCCCGCGGCCACGGGAAGCCCGCCGCCCACGATCGCGTTCCCTCCGTAGAACCGCGTCGACGCGTCGAAGAGGTGCATCGAGCCGCCACGCCCGCGACTGCAACCGGTCTCCTTGCCGAACATCTCGGCCATCACAGAACGCATCGTCATGCCCTTTGCGAGGGCGTGACCGTGGTCGCGGTAGGTCGCCACCACGGCGTCGGTCGGGCGCAGGTGGGCGCCGATCCCCGTGGCGACCGCCTCCTCGCCCACGTAGAGGTGGAGGAAGCCTCGGATCTTCGCGGCCGAGTAGAGCTCGACGCACCGCTCCTCGAAACGGCGGATCCGCAGCATCGTGCTCAGCAGATCCACGGCGGTGTCGTCGTCGATGCCATGGCGGGGATCGATCGTCATGTCGGGGCCTCCAGGGTCGACAGGTCTCCCTCGGGGAGCCCGAGCTCCCGAGCCTTCAACAGGCGCCGCATCGTCTTACCGCTGCGCGTGTGGGGCAAGGACGTGACGACCTCGACCTCGCGGGGGGCGACCGCCGGGCCGAGGCGCTTGCGGGCGAATCCGATGATGTCGAGCACCGTCGCATCGCCGGAGTCGTGGCCCGAGCGCAGGACCACGAACGCCTTGATGATGTTGCCTGCGACCGGGTCGGGCTTGCCGATCACGGCCGCCTCGGCGACTGCGGAGTGCTCCACCAGCACGCTCTCGACCTCGAACGGCCCGACGAGATGCCCGGCCGACTTGATCACGTCGTCGGCCCGACCGACGAACCAGAACCACCCGTCGGCGTCGCGCGTCACGAGGTCGCCCGAGAGATACCAACTCCCGACGAAGCATGATCGGTAGCGCTCGTCCTCGTGCAGGTACCCGCGGAACATCGACGGCCACCCCGACCGCAGCGCGAGGACCCCCTCGACGTCGGCTTCCTCCACGAGGACGGGCTCGCCGTCGGCGCCGACCGACGGTTCGCCGTCGTCGTCGATGCGCACCAACGCAGCATCGATCCCGGGCATCGGACGGCCCATGGATCCGGGGCGGATCTCCGACGAGAAGTCGTTGAAGACCATGATCCCGCCGGTCTCCGTCTGCCACCAGTTGTCGTGGATCGGTAGGCCGAACGCGTCGCGACCCCAGAGCACGGCGTCGGGAGCGAGCGGCTCGCCGACCGATGCGATCACGCCGAGCGCCGACAGATCCCGCTGCGATGCGAGCTCCGAACCGATCTTCATCAGCATCCGGATGGCGGTCGGCGCGGTGTACCACACGGTCACGTGCTGCTCCGCGAGGATGCGGTACCAGCGATCGGCATCGAAGTCGGCTTCGTCGACGATCGTGGTGACCCCATGCGACAGCGGCGCGATGATCCCGTACGAGGTGCCGGTCACCCAACCGGGGTCGGCGGTGCACCAGAACACGTCGTCGGGGTGCAGGTCGAGCGCGTACCGAGCCGTCACGTGGTGGGCCAGCACGGCCTCGTGCACATGCACCGCACCTTTCGGTGTTCCGGTCGTTCCGGAGGTGAAGTGCAGCAGCGCCATGTCGTCCGACGAGGTCGCCGCAACCTCGTGACGGTCCGACGCGGCGCCGCACCGGGCGGCGAAGCTGTGCACGCCGGGGCCGAGCGCCGCCGCGTGTTCCTCGTCGGCGTCGATGATCAGCACATGGTCGAGCCCGGGAAGCCGTTCGCGCAGCTGGGCGACCTTCTTGCGGTAGAAGGCGGCGGTCGTGACCAGCAGCCGGCCGTCGCCTCGACTCACGCGTTGCCACACCGGCTCCGGGCCGAAGGCCGAGAACAGCGGACAGAACACCAGACCGGAGCGCAACGCCCCGAGTGCGGTCACGTACAGCTCGGGGGTGCGGCCCAGCAGCGCGAAGACGCGATCGCCGCGTTGGAGCCCGAGATCGGCCGCAGCGTTGGCGAAGCGAGCCGTGAGCCGGTCCAGGTCGGCGAACGTCACGTCCTCGGTCCGGTCGTCGCGCCGCAGGAACCGCAGCGCGACCTTGTCGGCGAGGTCGCCGCGTGCGTGCCGAACGACGGCCTCGTGTGCGATGTTCAACCCGCCGCCGGGAAGCCCGTCGAGTCGCGTGCGTTCGCGCTCCCAGCTGAACGCGGCTCGTTCCGCGGCATAGTCGATGAGGTTGGGTGTCGGTCGATGCGCCAGCGGATGCTGCGCGATCGCCCCCAACCGCTCGGACGGAGTTCGTTCGCCGGTTCCCACGTCGTCATCGTCGCGGCCCAACCGGGCGGGCGATAGGGCCGAACGTCACTCACGCTTTCGGGTGCGCGTCGTTCGCGACTCGCTCAGCAGATCCGCGGGAGGAGCGCGCCGTCGGGCACGTCCACGATCCGTGAGGCACCAAGAGCTGTGCGCGTGACGACGAGACCGGGGTGGTCCGCGACGACCCGCCCGATGACGACCGCGTCCCGGCCGAGCTCGTGCGCGTGCATCGCTGCGAGCACGGGCTCGGTGGCGTCGTCGGCGACGAAGGCGACCAGCCTGCCCTCGTTCGCGATCACCATCGGATCGAGCCCGAGGAACGCACACGCAGCGGCGACCTCCGACGGCACGGGGATCGCCGCGTCGTCGCACTCCACTCCCAGGTGCGCTGCGGTCGCGATCTCGCACAGGGATGCGGCGAGTCCACCGCGGGTCGGGTCGCGCAACACATGCACGTCGGGGCACGCCGCGAGCATCGCCGCGACGAGCCCGTGGAGCGGTGCCGTGTCGCTCCTCATCGAGGTGCCGAACTCCAGCCCCTCGCGCCGGGACAGCACCGCAATGCCGTGCAGCCCGATCGGCCCCGACACGATGATCCGATCGCCGGGTGTGGCCCGCGTCGGGCGGATGTCGACGCCGTCGGGGATGAGGCCGATCCCGGAGGTGTTCACGTACAGCCCGTCGGCGTGACCCGAGTCGACCACCTTGGTGTCCCCGGTCACGATGGAGATGCCGGCGGCCCGAGCGGCGCCGCCCATGCGTTCGGCCACCGCGCCGAGCGTCGCGAGCTCGAGGCCCTCCTCGATGATGAAGCCGGCGCTCAGAGCGAGCGGGACCGCACCGGCCATCGCCAGGTCATTGATGGTCCCGTGCACCGCGAGATCGCCGATGCAGCCGCCGGGGAAGAACAGCGGTCGCACGACGTACGAGTCGGTCGTGAATGCGAGCCGTCCGCCCTGCCGACCGATGGCGACCGTGGCGGCGTCATGCAGCTCGACCCCGCTCGGCGCACCGAACGCGGGGAGGAAGAGATGCTCGGTCAGCTCCGCCGAGAGCCGCCCGCCGCCGCCGTGCGCGAGCTGCACGCGGTCGTGGTCGCGCAGTGGCAGGGGGCACGACCAGCTCGCGACGTCGGGGAGTTCGCTGTTCACGGCCCGGCGCCCGCATCGGGAGCGCCGGCAGGCCGGCCGATGGGTGCGAGTCGGATCGGCCGGTACCGGTGATACGCAGCGCAGGCCCCCTCGTTCGACACCATCGGCGCGCCGAGCGGGGTGCGGGGGGTGCATGCGGTGCCGAAGGCCTCGCAGGCATCCGGTGCGATCAGCCCCTGCAGCACCTCTCCGGCGCGGCAGCGCGACGGTTCCGCGGCTTCAAGCGAGGTCACGTCGAAGCGAAGCTCGGCATCGAACGCCGAGTACCGCTCCGCCAGGCGCCAGCCGCTCGCCGGGATCGTGCCGATCCCGCGCCACCGGCGATCGCAGACCTCGAACACCTCGCCGACCATCGCCTGCGCGGCGACGTTGCCGTCGCGCCGCACGACCCGCGCATACGCGTTGTCGATGCTCGCCTCGCCGCGCTCGAGTTGAACGACGACTCGGCGAATCCCGTCGAGCAGGTCCAGCGGCTCGAAACCCGTGACCACGATCGGCACGCCGAACCGCTCGACGATCGGCTCGTAGTCGCCGATCCCCATGACCGTGCAGACATGGCCGGCGCCGAGGAAGCCGTCGACGCGGGCGCTCGGCGATTCCGCGATCGCGGCGATCGCCGGTGGCACGAGCACATGGCTCACGAGCACCGAGAAGTTCGTGAGGCCACGCTGCGCCGCGACGTGCACCGCCATCGCGTTCGCTGGCGCGGTGGTCTCGAAGCCGATCGCGAAGAACACGACCTCTCGATCGGGCAATGCCTCGGCGAGTGCAACCGCGTCGAGCGGTGAGTACACAACGCGCACGTCGCCGCCCTCGCTCTTCACGCGCAGCAGGTTCTTCTCGCTCCCCGGAACGCGGAGCATGTCGCCGTAGGAGCAGAACGTGACCTCGTCCCGCGCCGCGATCGCGATCGCTCGATCGATCATCTCCAGCGGCGTCACGCAGACCGGGCACCCCGGCCCGTGCACCAGGCGGACGGTGTCGGGCAGGAGCTGGTCGATGCCGTTGCGAATGATCGAATGCGTCTGCCCGCCGCACACCTCCATGATCGCCCACGGCCGTGTCGCGACCCGAGCGATCTCGTCCAGCAGGGAGCGTGCGAGGTCGGGATCGTTGAACTCGTCCAGGAGCTTCACGGCGACGGCTCGCTCGACGGGCCTGCCCCCATCCGACGGAACAGGTCGAGCGCTTCCAGGGCGGCCACCTCGTCGACGCGGGAGATCGCAAACCCGACGTGCACGACGACGTAGTCCCCCGCGGCTGCCTCCGGGAGGTACGCGAGGCAGATCTCCTTGCCGATGCCGTCGAAGTCGACCGTCGCCATCGGCAGGCCGCGCTCGTCGCGAACCTCCACGATCCGGCCGGGCACGGCGAGGCACATGTCAGTCGCTCCTCTCGGTACCGGGGTCGACCCCATGATCGTGCACGGGAGCGCCCAGGGGCGCATGAGCAGCGACGAAAGCCTGCCCCAGCGCCAGCCCGCCGTCGTTGGGTGGCACCAACCGGTGCGTGAGCGGTTCGATGCCAACGGCGCGCAGCGCGTGGACGCACAGCTCGACGAGCAGCGCGTTCTGGAACACCCCGCCGCTCAGCACCACGCACTCGAAGGCGAGTGCGTCGCGTGCCGACACGGCGATGTTCCTGACGACATCGGCGACCGCCACGTGGAACGAGCGAGCGAGCGCGTCGGTCGGTTCGCCCCGGCGCGTCGCCGCCACGAGCCCTCGGATCAGCGGCGCCGCGTCGAACCCTTCCTCCGAGAAGCCGAAGCGCAGCCCCGGATCGCCGCCCGCCCACCGCTGCGCCGCGAACTCCAGATCGAGTGCCGCCTGGGCCTCGAAGGTGACGCGATGGCGCATGTCCAGCAGCGACGCGACCGCGTCGAAGAGCCGCCCCATGCTCGATGTGGGCACGCACCCGAAGCCCGTGGAGAACTGGCGTGCGAGCAGTGCGCGTTCGACGGCCTCGAGCCCGCGCACCGGCGCCAGGTCGTCCGACCAGGGCACACCCGCTGCGTGGAGATGGGCGAGCGCCATGCGATCGGGAAACCGGATCGCGGCGTCGCCGCCCGCGAGCGGAACGGTTGCGAGGTGGGCGATCCGGCGGGCGGTCGTCGCATCAGCGAGCAGGACCTCGCCACCCCAGATCGTTCCGTCGGGCCCGTACCCGGTTCCGTCGAAGGCGAAACCGAGCACGCGTGCCGAGGGCGGGAGCCCCCGTTCGGCCATCACCGCCGCCACGTGTGCATGGTGGTGCTGCACGGCGACGACGCGATCGGGGTACCGCGTTCGCGCCCAGCGAGCCGCGCGCGACCCGGGATGCCCGTCGACCGCGACCACATCGAGCTCGATGCGACGCAGCGACAGCGCCCGTTCGATCGAGGTGTCGAAGCGGTCGAGGGCCTCGGCCGAGTCGAGATCACCGATGTGGGGGCTGAGCCACACGTCGGCGCCGGAGGAGAGGCAGACGGTGTTCTTGAGTTCGCCTCCCACCGCGAGCACCGCCCTGTTCGAGACCGCGCTGTTCGATCCCGCGCTGTTCGATACCGCGCTCTCGATCCGGACCGGTGCGCACCCGCGAGCACGGCGCAGCCACAGCGGTGCCCCGTTCACCACGCGCACCACCGAGTCGTCGCAGGGCTCGTGGATCGGCCGGTCGTGCGTGAGCACCGCGTCGCACAGCGGTCGCAACGCATCGATGTGGTCGTCGCGGTAGGCGATCGGCATGCCCGCCACGTTGCCGCTCGTCATCACGAGCGGCACGGCCAGCTCCGCGGCCAGCAGATGCTGGATCGGCGTGTGCGCCAGCATCAGGCCGATCAACGGCGAGTCGGGCGCAACCGCCGCCGCGAGTTCGGCATCGGGGCGACGCCTGAGCAGCATGATCGGCGCGGCAGGCGTCGTCAGCTCGGCCGCCTCCGTGCCGCCGAGGTCGGCGATCCGGCGGGCCGCCGCCGGGTCGGCGACCAGCACGGCGAACGGCTTGTCCGGACGAGCCTTCGCGGCGCGGAGTTGACGGACCGCGGCGTCGTCGGTCGCATCGCAGGCCAGGTGAAACCCCCCGAGACCCTTGACCGCAACGACGCCGCCCGATCGAAGCACCGCCACGGCCCCGGCGAGTGCGCGCTCGCCCGAGGCGACCCTCGCTCCGACGCGGTCGAGCAGGGCCAGGCGCGGCCCGCAGTCGTGACACGCGATCGGTTGGGCGTGATAGCGGCGATCCGACGGGTCGCCGTACTCCGCGGCACACGCCGCACACAGAGCGAACCCGGCCATCGTGGTGGACGCGCGGTCGTAGGGCAGCCGCCGGATGATCGTGGAGCGGGGCCCGCAGTTCGTGCAGGTGATGAACGGGTGGCGGAATCGCCGGTTCGTCGGATCGAACAGCTCGGCGCGGCAGTCGTCGCACACGGCGGTGTCGGGCGGCACCGGCGTGGATGCCCCCTCGGCCACGCGGCTCGCCACGATGCGAAACCCGCTGCCGACGGCGAAACGCGAGGGTCGCCGGGCGACGCCGTCGATCTGCGCCAGGGGCGGCGCGTCGTCGCGCAGCCGACGAACGAACTCGGCGATCGCCTCGACCGGCCCGGCGACCTCCACCGCCACCCCCGCCGGGTCGTTGGCGACGGTACCGTCGAGGCCGAGCGCGGTTGCCAGGCGGTACACGAAGGGCCGAAGGCCGACCCCTTGGACCACGCCGGTGATCTCGATCCGTTCGGTCGTGTTCACGTCGCCCGCATTCTGCCACCGCGCCGGCGCGAGCGTGAGTGGTGAGAGACTGTCGCCCGTGCCCATGCCCGCACCCCTACCGCCTTCCGTTCCGGCCGCCGACCATGCCCTTGCCGCCCGGCTGGCGCACGAGGCCGGGCTGGTGCTCATGCGGTTGCGCGACCAACTGCTCGACGACGGCATCGTTGGGCACATGCTCGGGAGCGTCGGCGACCTCGAAGCGAACACGGTGTTGGTCGAGGCGCTCGCCGCCGAGCGGCCCGACGACGCAGTGCTGAGCGAGGAGGTCTTCGAGCGGGCCTCGGCCACGCAGCAGCGCGTCGCCGCCCGGCGCGTGTGGATCGTCGATCCGCTCGACGGCACCCGCGAGTTCGGAACCCCTGGGCGCAGCGACTGGGCGGTCCACGTGGCGCTCAGCGTCGACGGCGTCCCTGCGGCCGGCGCTGTGGCCCTGCCCGCACACGGTCTGGTGCTGTCGACCCCCGAGCCGGCCTCAGCGCCTCGCCTCGACGGGCCGGTGCGCATCGTCGTGAGTCGCACCCGTCCACCCGAGTTCGCGTATCGGGCGGCGCACGCGCTCGACGCCGAGATGGTGCCGATGGGTTCGGCCGGCGCCAAGGCCATGGCGGTCGTGCTCGGCGACGCCGACGCCTACATTCACGCCGGCGGTCAGTACGAGTGGGATTCGTGCGCACCCGCGGCTGTCGCCGCCGCGGCGGGTCTGTGGTGTTCGCGGCTCGACGGCTCGCCCCTTCGCTACAACCGTCCCGACCCGTACCTTCCCGACCTCGTGATCTGCCGGCCGGAGCTCGCCGACACGATCCTCACCGCAGGAGCCTGAGATGAGCGCACCTCCCTCCGACGCCTCCGACCTGGCGCTCGGCTCGTTCACGCCCGACGGGCCGTGGGTGCTCGACCTCGGTGCGCTCTCGTGGACGCGCGGCATCGGGGTGCTGCGGGCGGCGACCCGACGACAGGTCCCCGAGCTGACCAAGCCGCGGCGCTTCCCTCCGCCGGGGCGCCTCGCCGTGGTGGTCTTCCACCTCGGCCGAGCGATCCTGGGATGGGCGGCGACCGATCGGCGCCGCGGCGGGTCGCGTTCGCGCGCCGGCCTGTCTCGCCGCATCCGTCAGGCGGCCGAGGCGCTCGGCCCGACCTACATCAAGCTGTGCCAAATCATCAGCTCGGGCGAGGGCATCTTCCCGTCCGAGCTCGTGGACGAGATGAAGAAGTGCCGCGACAAGGTGCCGCCGGTGCCCTCGCGCGCGGTTCGGACGCTGGTCGAGGAGGAGCTCCGGCGGCCGATCGCCGAGGTCTTCGCCTCGTTCGACGACACGCCGATCGCCGCGGCCTCGATCGCCCAGGTCCACGGTGCCACCCTGCTCGACGGCACGCCGGTCGTGGTGAAGGTGCAGCGGCCGGGCATCCGACGCGTGGTGCATCGCGACCTCGAGGTGATGGCCACGATCGCGCCGCTGCTCGTCGGGCGGATTCCCATCGCCGCGCTCGCGAATCCGCCGGCGCTCGTGGAGCTGTTCGCCGAGACCATCTGCGAGGAGCTCGACTTCCGGCTCGAAGCCGAGAACATGATCGACCTCGCATCGGTGTTCGCTCAGCTCGATCAGCGCGGCTACGTGATCCCGCGGCCGCACCCCGACCTGGTGACCCGTCGCATGATGGTGATGGAGCGTTTCGACGGCTTCGGCTTCGATGATGTCGACGGTATGAAGGCCGCCGGGATCGACACCCACGAGATCATCCGGGTCGGCATGCGCGGCTTCACCGAGGGCTGCATGGTGCACGGCCTGTTCCACGGCGATCTGCATGCAGGCAACCTGATGGTGCTGCGCGACGGCACGATCGGGCTGCTCGATCACGGCATCACGGCGCGCATGACCCAGCTCCAGCGCAACGCGTTCCTTCGGTTGATGCTCACGGGCGCATCGGGCGACATGCGCGGGCAGGTCGCCGCCTTCCGCGACCTCGGCGCCCTCCCGCCCGACACCGACATCGACCAGGTCGTGCGCGACCTGGGTCTCGACGAGGCCCCGGTCGACCCGACGACCATGTCACAGGATCAGCTGGTCGGCGAGATCCAGCGGGCCACCAAGGCGTTGCTCGGCTACGGCGCCCGCCTCCCGAAGATCCTCATGTTGTACGTGAAGAACCTGGTGTTCCTGGACGGCGCGATCGCACGCCTCGCCCCCGACCTCGATCTGCTGTCGGAGTTCGCCGAGCTCTCCATGCACATGGCTGCCAACTACGGCCACCTCATCTCGGCCGAGATCGGCGTCGACCCGCAGGCATTCACGACCGATCGCGAGGCGATCAAGGCGAGCTTCGGGATCGTCGATGCCGACGTCAACACCGTCACCTACGCCGAGCTGCAACAGCGCCGCGAGCTGATCCGCCAGCGGCTCTCTCACAATCGCCGACGCAGCCCGAGCGCGGCACCCGCGAGCAAGACGACGGCGAAGCCCGACAACACCGCCAGCTCGACCGCCACGCCACCCAAGCCGACACCGTCGTAGATCACGGCGTGCCAGGCCCGCAGCGCCCAGTATTGGGGCGCCGCGTGCGCGATCGTCACCATCGTCGGCGGGAAGATCTCGATCGGCATCATGCAGCCGCCCAGCGCTGCGGTGATCAGGCCGATCACCGGCGTCACCGCTGCCACCCGATCGACGTCGTTGCCGATCACGCCCACGAGCAGGCCGGCACCGCAGCCGACGAGCGCATAGACCACCACGAGGGCCGAGCCGGCGATCGGGTCGCCCCAGGTGACGCCGAACGCGGCCCATGCGATGCCGATGACGAGCGCGCTCTGCAGCACCGCGAGCCCGATCCAGCCAGCGGCGAGCCCGACCGTGATGCCCAACGACGACACGGGGGCCGATGCTGCACGGCGCAGCACGCCTCGCTGGCGAAGACGAACCAGCAACGCACCCGTGGTCAGGCAGTTGATGAACACGAACAGCACGAGGTTCGCGCTCGCCGAGTCGGAGAACCGGCTGTGCCCCACCTCGGCCGAATCCCCCACGTCGTCGATCACCACGTCGACCGCCGCGGTCTGCCCACCGGCCCGGTCGCGCAGACCGTCGACCGGCTCGCCGGTCCGTCGAGCGACGACCCGCACGACGGCGTCCTCACCGGCGACCTCGGCGACGACGCGACCGACGGCGCTGCGCGCTGCGAACCCGACCTGCGACGTCGGCGACGCGATCACCGATACCGAATCCACCCCGGGATCGCCCAGCCGGTCCGGGATGACCACGCCGGCGGCGATCTGCTGGCGCCCCAGCCGGATCGACAGCTCGCGCCGCGACGCGAGCGTCTCGACGCGAAGGTTGTCGTCGCGTCGGAGCGCGGCGACGATCGCGTCGCCCAGATCGCTGTGGCCCGACTCGACGACGCCAACCCCCAGGCGCTGTTGGCCGCCGAACGCGGAGCCCACCACCACGGTGACCATCACGGGCAGCACGATCATGAAGAACAGCGCCGCCGGATCGCTGAACAGCGTGCGCAGCACCACGGCGGCCAGCGCTCGAACCGGCTGGGGCCGCCCGCGAACAGCGCCGTTCACGGTGCGATCACCCGTCCGAATCGGCGGAGTCCGATACCTCCGAGGACCCCGCCGATTACCGCCAGCCCGGCGACCGCCCGGGCGACGCCACCGACGGTCGCCGTGCGCGACGACAGGTCCACGAACGTGTTGAGCCCCAGGCCGTTCGGGGTGAACGACGCGAGGCGACGCATGGCTCCGGGCGCTGTGCCCGGCCCGACGAAGTTGCCGCCGAGCATCCCGAGCACGAACGCCGTCATCGCAGCGGCCGACTGCGCTTGCTGTTCGGTGCGGGCGAGCGACGCGGCGAACATCGCGACGCCACCCAGCGCCACGACCGTCGCCACGATCACCGCCGCGACCCCGAGCGGGTTTCCCCAGCTCGCGCCGAGCAGCAGCGTCGTCGCCAGCCAGATCACCACGAAGCTGGTCGTGGCGAGCACCGAGAGCGCCCCGACCTTGCCCGCCAGCACAGCCCGCGGCGAGACGGGCGCGGCCATCACGCGGTCGAGCACGCCGAGACGACGCTCCACGTGCAGCGCCTCGGCCGCCGCCCCGACGGTGAAGAAGAGGAACAGCATCGCCATGGAGGCGCCGAAGTAGCCGCCGACCGAGACCTCCCCGACGCCGCTCGCCCGGTCGGCCACCGAGACCGACGCGGGCAGGTCGATCAGCTCGTCGAGCTGCTCGCCCGCCGGCGGGCTGCCGGTGACCGATGCCTCGAGGGCGACTGCGGCGGCCGTGTTGTTGAAGCGCTGCGCGACGTCGGTTGCGACCGCGAGGCCGATCTCGCCCCCGATCTGCTGGTCGGCGCTCCGCATGACCGTCATCGACGATCGCCCGCCGGAGGTCACCGAAGCGAACCCCGTGGGGATCACCAGCGCCGCGTCGAGCGTGCGCCGGTCGACCCGATCTCGCGCCGCTGCTTCGCGGCGCACGGCGACGAACCGCACGCGCCCGTCGCGGGCCTCGCTGAGGGCGTCGACGATCGAGCGCGACACCTCCGACCGATCGAGGTCGACCACACCAACCCGGAAGCTGCCCGTGGTCGCCCCACCGATCAGCGCGTTGAACAGGAACGCCACGGCGAGCGGCGCCGCGAGCGCGGTGATCATCGCGGACCGGTTCCGGAGCCGGCGGCGCAGTTCGGCACCGGCCACGATCAGCGCGGCCGACAGGTTCGAGGGTGCGCGGTACGTCACGGCCGATCCGACTCGATCCCGGTCAGTCCCGCAGGTCGCTGCCGGTCAGGCTCAGGAACACCGATTCCAGGTCGGCGCGGCCGGTGAGGGTCTCGAGCTCTCCGGGCGACCCCTCGGCGATCATCCGACCGCCGTCCATGATGCCGATGCGCGTGCAGAGCCGCTCCGCCTCCTCCATGTAGTGCGTGGTGTAGAGCACCGAGAGTCCGTCGCGGCCGAGGCGCTCGATCGAGTCGAGGATCTGGTTGCGGCTCTGCGGGTCGACCCCCACGGTCGGTTCGTCGAGGATCAGCAGCGCCGGGCGGTGCAGCAGCGCGGCAGCGATGTTGAGCCGCCGCTTCATGCCTCCCGAATACGTGCTCACCCGATCGCGGCGTCGCTGCGACAGGCCGACGATCTCGAGCACCTCGTCGATGCGCCCGGCCAGGTCACGCTTCGACATGCCCTGGAGCCGCCCGAAGAACCGCAGGTTCTCGACCGCGTCGAGGTCGTCGAAGAGCGCGATCTCCTGCGGGACCAGACCGATCGACGCCTTCGCCGCGGATCCGCCCGACCCGATGGGCTCGCCGAGCACCTCGACGCTGCCCTCGTCGCGCCGAAGGACCCCGGCGATCATCGAGATCGTCGTGGTCTTTCCCGCCCCGTTCGGACCGAGCAGGCCGTACGTTTCGCCCGCCTCGATGGTGAACGTGACGTCGTCGACGGCCACGCGATCTCCGAACCGGCGAACGAGATGGTCACATCGCAGCACGGGTGTCGGCACGGGCTTCCCCTCCCCTCGGATGCGCTCGCGACACTACCCAGCGATCCGAACCGCGGCCTGCGCCCGCCCGAACCTCGAAGATCCGACGGCTGCGACCGCGACGCCGATACGCTCGACACGACCCTGAACCGTCGAAAGGACTCGCCATGAACGGAAACACCATGCTGGCGTTGATTTTGCTCCTGCTGTTGCCGCTCCTCGTTGCGGCGATCGAGCTCGTGTCGACGTGGAAGATCTTCGTGAAGATGGGCGACGAGGGCTGGATGAGCATCGTCCCGTTCCTGAACATCTACCGGATCTTCCAGCGGTCGCGTCCCGACCAGGCGATTCTGTGGACGATCCTCACCTTCGCCTGCGGGATCGGCGCGTTCGTCGCGGTGTTCGACCTGGCCAAGCTGTTCGGGAAGGAGATCGGCTACGCGCTCGGCCTTATCTTCCTGCCGTTCGTCTTCCTGCCGATGCTCGCCTTCGGCAGCGCCACCTACCAGGGCCCGCCGGCGCCGCAGCTCGGCTGAGCCCGCTCGGCTCCAGGTTCGTGCGGGGGGCCGCCGATCGGCCAGACTGGTCGGCCCCCCCGAAACGCCTTGGAGCACCCATGACCGCGCCGGATCCGACGAGTCGCGCCACGAACCCCCATATCCGCAACGTCGCGATCATCGCCCACGTCGACCACGGCAAGACCACGCTCGTCGACGCGATGCTGCGCCAGTCCGGTGCGTTCCGCGAGGGGGCCGAGGTGGTCGATCGGGTGATGGACTCGATGGACCTGGAACGCGAGAAGGGCATCACGATCTCCGCCAAGAACACGGCGGTCCGCTGGCACCGCCCCGACGGCACCGAGATCAAGATCAACATCGTCGACACGCCGGGACACGCCGACTTCGGCGGCGAGGTCGAGCGAGCGCTCGCGATGGTCGACGGGGTCGTCCTGCTCGTCGACGCCGCCGAGGGCCCGCTTCCCCAGACCCGGTTCGTGCTCCGAAAGGCGCTCGCGCTCGACCTGCCCGTCGTGCTCGTGGTCAACAAGATCGACCGGGCCGACGCCCGGCCGGCCGAGGTGGTCGACGAGGTGTACGAGCTGTTCCTCGACCTCGATGCGCACGACCACCAGATCGAATTCCCGATCATCTACAGCTCGGCACGCGCCGGCACGGCGACGCTCGATCTCGACACGCCCGGCACCGACCTGCAGCCGCTCTTCACGCTCCTGGCCGACCGCATCCCCGCTCCGGCCGTCGACTCCGCCGCCCCGCTCCAGGCGCTGGTGACCAACCTCGACGCCGACCCGTACGTGGGGCGCCTCGCGCTCTGCCGCGTGGTGAACGGCGTGATCCGGAGGAATCAGCCGGTCGCGTGGTGCCGCGCCGACGGAACCATCGAGCGGGCCCGCATCGGCGTGGTGTACCTGACCGAGAGCCACGAGCGCTCCGAGGTGGAACAGGCCGAGGCCGGCGAGATCGTCGCGGTCTCCGGGCTGGCCGAGGTGACCATCGGCGAGACCCTGGCCGATGTTGACGATCCCCAGCCGTTGCCGGTCATCACCGTCGACGAGCCGTCCCTGTCGATGACCATCGGCATCAACACCTCGCCGCTTGCCGGGACCGAGGGTTCCAAGCTGACGGCCCGCCTGCTCAAGGCACGCCTCGACACCGAGCTCGTCGGCAACGTGTCGTTGCGCGTGCTGCAGACCGAGCGCCCCGACGCCTGGGAGGTGCAGGCCCGCGGCGAGCTCCAGCTCGCCGTGCTGGTCGAGATGATGCGTCGAGAGGGGTTCGAGCTGACCGTCGGCAAGCCGCAGGTCGTCACCCGCATGATCGACGACACGCTGTGCGAGCCGATCGAACGCCTGTCGATCGACGTGCCAGAGGAGCACCTGGGCGCCGTGACCGCGCTCGTGGCGCCGCGCAAGGGTCGCATGCAGCAGCTCGTGAACCACGGCACCGGCTGGGTCCGCATGGAGTACCTGATCCCGGCGCGGGCGCTCATCGGGTTCCGCACCGAGTTCCTCACCGAGACCCGCGGCACCGGCATGCTCCACCACGTGTTCGAGGGCTACGAGCCCTGGGCCGGCGAGATGCGCGCCCGTGAACGCGGCTCGATCGTCGCCGACCGCAAGGGCCCGACCACCGCGTACGCGATCACCTCGTTGCAGGAACGGTGCACGCTTTTCGTGCCGCCGGGCACCGACGTGTACGAGGGCATGATCGTCGGCGAGAACTCCCGTCCCGACGACATGGACGTGAACATCTGCCGGGAGAAGAAGCTCACCAACATGCGAGCCTCGTCGTCCGACACCACGGTCACGTTGGTGCCGCACCGGGTCATGTCGCTCGAGCAGGCGCTCGAGTTCATCGAGGGCGACGAATGCGTCGAGGTGACGCCCGCCGCGGTGCGGCTCCGCAAGGTGGCGCTGTCGGCCATGGATCGCGCCAAGCAGACGAAGGCGCTCAAGAACGCCCGGGCCTGAGCCCGGCCACGCGATGCTGCTGACCGCGGCCGAGGCGGATCTCGTCCAAGGCCGCGTCGCAGCAGCGCTGCACCGACTCGGGTTCGGCGCGGGCGACCGGTTCGCGGTCAGCGCCACGTCCACGGTCGACCTGGTGAACGTGACGATGGGTGCGCTGCGGGTCGGCGTGGTGCCCGTCGTGCTCAACACCGGCCTCGTCGATCACGAGCGCAGCGAGATCCTCGCCGATGCCGATCCGATGCCGGTGTTCGGCGCGCCCGTCGCCGGCGATGCCGAGCTGGCGCGGCTCTGCGAGCACGCCGGCTCGGCCGAGCTCGCCCCGGTGCCGCTCGCCCGCCCGATGATGTACACGTCGGGCACGACCGGCCGGCCGAAGGGGGTGTGGTCGGGCGTGCTCGACCTCCACGATGCGACCCGGCTGTGGGACGAGGAGATCGAGCTGTGGGGCTGCGAGCGGGCCGACCGTTATCTCCAGATCGGCCCGCTGTACCACTCGGCGCCGCTGCGCTTCGCCATCTGCACGCTGCTCGCGGGCGGCACCGTGATCGTGCCCGGGGCGTTCGACGCTCGACGGGCGAGCGCCGCGATCGCCGAGCACCGCCCCACGTTCACCTTCGCCGCCCCGGTGCACCTCCAGCGGATCTTCCGCAGCACCGCCGACGACGCAGCGCTGCGCTCGTTCCGCCTCGTCGCACACGCAGGCGCGCCGTGCCCGCCGGCGCTGAAGGCCGAGGCGGTCGAGCGGCTGCCGGTGGGCAGCGTGTGGGAGTTCTACGGCTCGACCGAGGGGCAGTTCACCGTGTGCCCGCCCGACGTGTGGGCCGACGCACCGCTGAGCGTGGGCCAAGCGCGGCCGAACCGTGAGCTGCGCGTCGACAACGGCACGATTTGGTGCCGGGCCCCGAGCTGGGCCCGCTTCGGGTACTGGCGCGACGCCGAACGCACGGCGGCAACATGGCGTCACGACGAGGGCGGCGACTGGTTCACCGTCGGCGATCTCGGGCGCCTCGACGACGAGGGGCGGCTGTACCTCGAAGGCCGTCGCACCGACCTGATCATCAGCGGCGGCGTCAACGTGTACCCGCTCGAGGTGGAGCGCGAGCTGCGCATCGACGGCCGCATCGCCGATGTCGCCGTGTTCGGCGTGGACGACGACGAGTGGGGCCAGGCCGTGTGGGCTGCGGTCGTGACCGACATGACCGAGGCCGACCTCGCCGCGCTCGCCCGCCGCGAGCTGGCGCCGCACAAACGGCCGAAGCGATGGCTCGTCGTCGACGGCCTTCCAACCACCACCACCGGCAAGGTCCAACGCCACCGGCTGGCCGAGACGTTCGCCGCCGATCGCTAGCCTGCGCCGAATGCGTCTGGTGATCGCTCGCTGCTCGGTCGACTACGAGGGCCGCCTGAGCGCCCACCTGCCCTCGGCGGTTCGCCTGCTGATGGTGAAGGCCGACGGGTGCGTGGCGATCCACGCCGACGGCGGCGCGTACAAGCCGCTCAACTGGATGAACGCTCCGAATCGGCTGGCGGAGCACGACGACCGCTGGATCGTGACCAACTCCAAGGGCGAGACCCTGACCATCGTGATCGAGGAGCTCATCGCCGAGACCGCGCACGAGATGGGCGTCGACCCCGGCCTGCGCAAGGACGGCGTCGAGGCGCACCTGCAGGAACTCTTGGCGGCGGACCCGACGACCATCGCCGATGGCCTCATCCTCGTGCGGCGCGAGTACCCGACCGACATCGGCCCGGTCGACCTGTTGTGCCGCGACGCGCAGGGGCGAGCGGTTGCGGTCGAGGTGAAGCGGCGCGGCGAGATCGACGGCGTCGAGCAGCTCACCCGATACCTCGAACGCATGGACCGCGACCCCAAGCTGCGGGGCGTTCGAGGCATCTTCGTGGCCCAGGTCATCAAGCCGCAGGCCAAGGTGCTCGCCGCGTCGCGCGAGATCGACTGCGTGGAGGTCGACTACGACGAGCTCCGCGGCATCGAGTCGAACGAACTCCGGCTGTTCTAGCTCGTTCCCGGAGCGAGGGCGCTCAGCGCGGCTCAGCGACGAGGGTATCGAACGGAACTGCGAGGATCGATCGGTTCGGCAGGTGTGACGGACTGAGATCGAGGACGCGGTTGCCGTCGTAGACGACGAACCCGCGGTGGAACCGATCGCGGTTCTCCGCCGCGAAGGCGCTCAACCCGGCAGCGTCCGCCGGGCCGACGGCGTTCGCGGACTTGACCTCGATCGGGACCGCTCGTCCGTCAGCGTGCACGAGCAGAAGGTCGACCTCCTTCTTGGATCGCCGATCGCGCCAGTGACGCAGCACAATCCGGCTCGACGTCCAGTCAAGCGTCGCCGCAAGCTCTATCGCGACCCGATTCTCCATCAGCGAACCACGCTCAAGCGGTGTCGGCGGTCGACTCCCCAGCCCCATCGCCCACGCTGCAAGTCCGGTGTCGCAGGCGAAGGTTCTCGGGTGGGCGGTCAACACCTTGTGTTCGCTGGGTCGATGCGCCTGTGCCGTCGTCAGAAGGAAGGCCGCGTCAAGGGCCTCGATATGCGAGCGGACGGTGTCCGCCTTCATTCCGAGTTCGCTCGCAGCCCGGCTCATGACCAACTGCTGGCCAGGGTTCGCTGCCAGGTAGCGGAACGTTCTGAGCAGCCGTCCGAGGTCGGCGCGTGATCCGGCGGTTCCCAACGGAAGGACCGACTCGACGTACGTCGCCATTGCGCGTTCCCAGGTTCCGCCGTCCGCGTCACGGAGCACGCCGGGTATGGCCGGCAATCCGCCGCGCCACCACGGCTCGCCCGTCGATCGGGGCCGCTCGTGACCCGGCTCGAACGGCGCGTCGTCGGCGAACAGCGTTGCCGCCAGCGGCGTCGGATGCCCCCTTCGTTCTCCCTCCGTGAGCGACCAGAGCCGGACGCGCGTGCAGCGACCTGCAAGCGGGTCGCTGCCTCCAAGTTGGCTGCGACCGAGGCGGGCCGAGCCCGTCAGAAGGAACTGGCCCGGCACGCCGGCGCGCCGATCGACGATTCGCTTGATCGCAAGGAGTAGCGACGGTTCGAGTTGCGCCTCGTCGATGACGACGGTCGAGCCGAGGTCGGACAGGAGCCGCTCGGCATCGAGCCGCACGAGTTCGAGGGTGCCGGGGTCGCTGAGATCGACCAGATCAGACCAGCCGTGCCGAGCGGCGAGCAGTTGGCACAGCGTGGACTTCCCGACCGCTCGACCGCCTTCGACAACCACGACCGGCATGGCCTCCAGGCCGAGTTCGATCGCTGGTCCGAGCCCGCGCTCCAGTCGTGTCACGACGTCATCGTACGCATTTTCACCCGCTCAACGGGTGTTTTTTCACCCGTTGAGCGGGTGAAAAAACCGCTCGGTCGGTCATCGCAGGGCCTGGGCGATCCATGCCTCGAGCTGGGTGCCGATCGCCGCGAGCCCCTTGTAGCGGAAGGTCTCGTCGGGCAGGGCTCGCACGGCGCCGTCGAGGCGACGCAACACATCGGGCCGGCCGGCAAGCGATGCGAGCGGCCGCTGGTGGATCCGAATCGAGAACGCGATCGCCCCGGTGACGGGCAGGCGCCGCAACGTCTGGCGCTCCACCCGCAGCCAGACGCGCTCGCCGATGTTGGCCGACGTCACCTCGCTGTCGGGCCCCGACGGGTTCGGCCGCACCGGCTGGAACAGCGCCGGATCGTCGACCAGGTTCCAGTTGAGGCGCCACACCGGGCGTTCCACCGACAGCCGGTCCAGGAACCCGTCGACCGGGTCGCCGAGCTGCTCGTCGTAGTACGCCACGGGCGCGTGGATCGCCCGGTTCGACAACCCGACCTTCTCGACCAGGCGCCACCGCGTCGGAAAGCAGACGCACGCCGCAGCGAGCACCGGCGTGCCGTCGCCCAGGTCGGCCAACACCACCCAATCCTCCTGTGTCGACAGGGCGCATCGAGCGATCGGATGCACCGTCGGGTCCGCGCACGGCCGTGGCGAGGCTGCCGCCACCAGCGACCACAGCTCCTCGGCCGCCGCCCGGGCCAGCGGATGGTCGACCGCAGCGACCACCTCGTCGGGTCGCTCGGCGACGAGACGCTCCTTCAACGCGAGGTCGTCGTCGAAGTGGCCGTCCACCTCCAGCCAGTCGTCCAGGTCGAGCGCCCGGACACCCATGCGAAGCCGGAACGGACGGTCCGAGAAGGGCAGGTACTCCCCCGCCTCGCCCTCCGCCGGCGCTCCCGGCCCGAACGCGGGCCGCGCTGGGCCAGCGGCGTCGCCGTCACCCAACCGAGACGCCGCCGTTGTCGATCACGACCCGCCCGTCCTGGCCGAGGGTGCGGAACACGGCGCCTCCGGCGCCACGCCACACCTCGATCGTCAGCGCCTCGCCGGGGAACACCGGCGAGCTGAACCGGCCCTCCATCGAGCGCAACGACGACGGATCGCCGTCACACAGCGCCGACAGCAGCGCCCGGCCCGTGAAGCCGTACGTGCACAGCCCGTGCAGGATCGGCCGATCGAAGCCCGCCATCGCGGCGAACGACGGGTCGCTGTGCAGCGGGTTGCGATCGCCGGAGAGCCGATAGAGCAGCGCCTGGTCGGGCGAGGTCTGGTACGTGATGCGGGCGTCAGCCTCGCGGTCGGGAGCCACGTTGCGCGGCTCGGACGGTCCGCGGTCGCCACCCCACCCGCCTTCGCCCCGAATGAACACGCTCATCACGTTGGTGAACATCGGCTCGTTCGTGTCGGCGTCGACCGAGCGGGCGGTCACCTCGATCACCGCACCCTTGACCTTGTCGAGGATCCGGGTGATCTCGCCGGTCGTCACGACTGCACCGGCCACCGGCAGTTCGCGGTGCAACTCGATGCGCTGTTCGCCGTGCACGAGCATCGCCGGGTTGAAGCTGCCGATGTTGGCGAAGGCCCCGCTGAAGTCGGCGAGGGTCACCACCTGCGTGGGCAACGCCCGCTGGTCGACGTTCATGGAGTTCTCGGTGGTGAACGCCAACTCCTCGACACCGGCGCCGACGCCGAGCGCGTACAGCAGCGAGTCCTTCGAGGTCCACGACGACTGCGTCGGAGCGGAGACGGTTCCCACGGCATCGGGATTGATCGGCATCGGACCTCCGGTTTTCTGGGGGTGCACCAACGACCCCCACCGCGTGGGGCAGTCTAGTTGTCGTGTCGAAATGGAGGATCTGGCTCCTTGCCGTGCTTGCCGCGCCGCTGGTCGGTTTCGGTCTGATCACCCTTGCGTGGGTGATCGACCGGCCCGACGGCACGTCGGAGACCGTCCGCAACGTCGTCCTCGCCGGTCGCGACGTCGGGCAGATGAACCGCGCCGAACTGGCGAAGGTGGTCGCCGACCTCGACGAGACGCTGCCGACCACACCGATCCGCATCGTCACGAAGTCGTTCACGCTCGAGACCACCGCCGGAGCGCTCGGCATCAAGATCGACCGCGACGCGACGGTCGCCGCAGCCATCGAGACGGGGCGTGGCGATCACGGGCCGGCCGCGCCGGCACGCTGGTTCAAGTCGCTGTTCACCCAGCGCGCCATTCCCGTGTCGCTCGACGTCGATCGAGCGAAGGCCGACGCAACGATCATCGCCCTCGAGGGTGACCGTCGCACGGTGCCGGTCGAGCCGACGCTCAGCGCAACCAAGGACGGCGTGAAGGCGGTGCCGGGTTCGACGGGACGAGCCCTCGACATCGTCGCGATCCTCGACCAACTGCCGAGTGGCCTCGACGTGGTGGGGCGGGGCATCGAGATCCGAAGCGAGCCGGTCGCCACGCCGCCCAAGCTCGCCGACGCCACAATCGAGGCGCTCGCATCCCAGGCCAACGACGCGACCGGCTCGCCGCTCGCGGTCACGTTCGGCGAGTCGAAGCTCGACATCGACGCGACCGAACTCCGGTCGGGGTTCTCCCTCGACACAACCGGGGCCGAGCCGAAGCTCGCTCTCGACGAGAAGCGTGTCGCCGAGGTGTTGAACGCCGCGATCAAGCCGCCGGCGAACCCCACCCGGGTCACCTTCGACATCGTCAACGGCGTGCCGACCCCGAAGCCCGGCGCCGACGCCGTGGTGTGTTGTGGCCCGAAGGCACCGGCACAGATCGTCGGTGCGCTCCTCGGGGGCAAGAAACAGGTGTCCGTGGATTCGCGAACCATGACCGCGGCCGAGGGCGTCGAGTGGGCATCCGGGCTCGGCGTGAAAGAGGTCATCGGCGAGTTCACCACCAAGCACCCGTGTTGCGCCCCCCGCGTGTCGAACATCCATCGCATCTCCGACATGACGCGCGGCGTGCTGATCGCTCCGGGCGAGACGTTCTCGGCCAACGGCTTCGTCGGCAAACGGACCAAGGAGAAGGGGTTCGCGAGCGCCCCGGTCATCGAGAACGGCAAGTTCTCCGAGGACTACGGCGGCGGCGTCAGCCAATGGGCGACCACCACGTTCAACGCTGCGTTCTTCGCCGGGCTCGACATCCCCGACCACAAGGCGCACTCCATCTACATCAGCCGATACCCGTACGGGCGGGAGGCGACACTCGCCTACCCGTCGGTCGACCTGAAGATCCACAACAACACGCCGTACGGCGTGGTGATCTGGCCCACCTACACGGGCACCTCGATCACCGTGCAGCTGTGGTCCACCAGGTTCGTCACCGGCGAGCAGACCGGCGTGAAGTCGTCGCAGTCCGGCTGTGGCTCGGTCACGGTGACGCGCAAACGCACCTTCGTCGACGGCAAGACCGACACCGACACGTTCAAGGCGTCATACGACTGCGACCCCCCGGAGCACTGAGCGGCCACGCACGGCTCGGCGTCCCCCCGGTCCGCCTACGATGGCGGCGCGCTCGACCCGGGGGTCACCACCACCATGCCTGATGACATCCAGTTCACCGACCGCATGAGCGACGCCGACGCGCTCATGTGGACGATCGAGAAGGATCCGGCCCTCCGATCGACCATCACCACGGTGATGGTGTTCGACCGCAAGATCGATCGGGCGCGGCTGCTCGAGCGGTTCGAGCGCCTGTCGCGGGTGGTGCCGCGTCTGCGCCAGCGGGTTCGCTCCAACCCCCTCTCGATCGCGCCACCTCGTTGGGAGGTCGATCCCAACTTCGATCTCCACTTCCACCTCTGGTGGGTCAAGGCCCCCGGCAAGGGCTCCATGGCAGACCTGATGTCGGTGGCCGAACCGATCGCGATGTCGGGCTTCGACCGCGCCCGTCCGCTCTGGCGCGCCGTCGTCGTCGAGGGGCTCGCGGGCCGACGCTCGGCGATCGTGTTGAAGGTCCACCACGCCGTGACCGACGGCGTCGGCGGCATGAAGCTGCAACTCGAACTGCTCGACCTGACCCCCGATGCAGCCGAACGCGAGATGCCCCCGCTCCCGCCGGTGCACGTCATGTCGCAGCCGGAGCGTTTCGTCGACGCCTTCGAGCATCAGCGGAAGCTGCAGTTCGGCCTGCTCCGCCGGGGAACGTCCAGCATCGTCGGCACGCTCGGCGAACTGGTGAGCGACCCCGTCGGTGTCGTGAGTTCCACAAGCGAGCTCGCGGCGTCGGTCGGGCGCACGCTTCGCCCCGCGCCGCACCCCCTCAGCCCGCTCATGACGGGGCGTTCGCTTTCGACGCAGTTCACCACCATCACCGTCCCGATGGACCGCATCAAGGCCGCGGCCCGAGTGGCCGGCGGCAAGCTCAACGACGCGTTCGTCGGCGGCGTCGCCCGCGGGCTGTACGCCTACCACCTTCGCCACGGCATCGACTGCGCCGACTTGCGCATGGCGATCCCGATCAACGTGCGGACCGCCGAGATGGAGAACGTCGCCGGCAACGCGTTCGTACCGGCGCGCATCGAGTTGCCGATCGACCTCGACGACCCGATCGAGACCATGCAGATGGTGCGTGAGCGGGTGTCCACCGCCCGGGCCGAACCGGCCAACGATCTGGTCGAGCCGATGTCGAACCTGCTCAACCGCCTACCCACGACCACGGTCACCGCGCTGTTCGGGACGATGGTGAAGTCGGTCGACTTCACCACCTCGAACGTGCCCGGCGCGCCGTTCCCGGTGTACCTGGCCGGCGCCACGATGGAGTCGCAGTTCCCGTTCGGTCCGCTCGCGGGCGCGGCGCTCAACATCACGTTGCTCAGCTACCAGAACGACCTGAACATCGGCATCGCATCCGACCCCGCCGCGGTGCCCGATCCCGACACCCTCGTCGAGTGCCTGCAGCAGGGCTTCGACGAGATCCTCGCGGTCGCGCCGCAGTGACCGCAGGCGAACCCGTCGACCTGCTCGTGGTCGGCGCCGGCCCCGCCGGATGCGGCGCGGCGATCGCTGCCGCGCGGCGAGGCCGTTCGGTCATCCTGGTCGAGAAGGCGGCGATCGGCCGCGACAAGATCTGCGGCGACGGCCTGACCACCTCGGCGCTTCGCCGGCTCGAATCGCTTGGCGTCGACGTCCCCGCGCTCCCCTCGACCCAGCAGGTCAGCGGCGTGTGCGTGCGCGGGCCCAAGGGGCACGAGGTGCGGTTCCCCCTGCCCACCGACGGCTGGTTCGCTGCGGTGACCATGCGCCGCGAACTCGACGCCGCGCTCGCGCGCGCGGCGACCGGCGCCGGTGTCGACCTGCGCGAGCACACCCCGATCGAGCGCATCGAACTGCGCGAGGGCCTTGGGGCACGTGTGCAGGCGGGCGGGCAAACGATCGACGCACGGGCGGTCATCGCTGCCGACGGCATGTGGTCGCCCACGCGTCGGCTGCTCGGCGCCAACGATCCCGGCTACCGAGGCGACTGGCACGCCTTCCGCCAGTATCTGACCGGCTGGGAGGGCGACGAGCGAGAGCTGTTCATCTCGTTCGACGCCGCGATCCTGCCGGGGTACTTCTGGATCTTCCCGCTCGCCGGCGGTGGCCTGAACATCGGATACGGCATCCAGCGGGGGGGTAAGCACGCGATCCGCGACATGGGTCGCCTGTGGACCGAGCTGCTCGAACGCCCCGAGATCGCCCGCCGTATCGGCGGTGGCCCGCCCCCCGGGCCCCCCCCCGCCCGGCCCGTCCCGCGTCGCGTCGACTCCCCCCCCGCCCCGGGGCGGCCCCGGCCGTTCGCCCG
>OEIV010000109.1_pt1 | contig 53220 bp, 47 predicted proteins | sample 1539231 | NCBI WGS metagenome assembly OEIV01 (sample SAMN03794762, study PRJEB22550) | activated sludge metagenome | feature: wastewater treatment plant; material: activated sludge; isolation source: Wastewater treatment plant of a petroleum refinery complex | place: Argentina: Buenos Aires ...
TTAAAATTACCAACAGTTACTGTTCCTGATTGAGGAAGTAAATTCATATAAATCATTTGCAAGAGAGATGTTTTACCAGAACCGCTTTTACCAATGAGGAACGCAAATTCACCTGCTCCTAATTCAAGATTAGCATTTTCAAATAATGTCTGATTATCATAATTAAAACTAATATTCTGAATTGATAACATTAAACTTTCCTCTTCATTATAAATTGAACACGATCTGAGTTAGCTCTTCCTCTGGTATATGAAAAAGCTTTATAGCAATTTACAACATATAAACCGGACTTTTCTGCCATCTCAAAAAAAGTATCATAGGAATAAATTTTCTGCTTATGTGTTTCAGAAAAAGTTACACCATTTGGATAAGTAATTGTAAAAATGTTTTTGTGGATTTTACTCGCGGGCATAAAAATACTTTTTCTAAGGTAAATAAATCCTTTTGCTCTCCCTTTTGTTGTTGCCGTCTTCTGATGTTTATAACTATTGCTTTCCAGTGCAGCATCAAAGGTAAAAACTCCTTTTTCAGAAAGATGACTATATACTTCTTTGAAGAATTTAAGTAATAGTTTTTTGCTTAGTAAGTAATTTACGCTATCGAATGAAGTTAATATCAAATCAAACTGTTTGCTTAATGGAATTGCTGTCATATCACAGCATACTTTATTCAGCTTAGTGTTTGAATGCGTTAGCATGCTTTTAGAAATATCTGATACAAGATAATTTTTATATAGTTTTGAAAGATGATCAGCTAAAGCACAATTACCGGAAGCAAGTTCAAGTACACTTGGATTCTTTACAACTTTGGGTTTTGTTATTGTAAAAATATATCTAGCCCACCATTTGTAACTTACAAAATTCATAAGATGAGGATAAATATTGGCTACGTGTAGATATGGGTCAGTTTGATTTTGATTCTGCAATGGAACGATTCCCGTTTTGAAATATCTTGATTGCATATTTGTATGATTGGAGAATACTTGATTCATCAGCCTTGTTTAATCCTGCAATATCATAAGCCGTTCCGTGATCCGGTGAAGTACGAATTAACTTTAATCCTGCTGTAAAGTTTACACCGTTATTAAAGTTTAAAAGTTTAAAAGGAATTAAAATCTGATCGTGATACATTCCCAAAATCATATCAAATTTATTATAAGTTTTGTTTCCCCAAAATGCATCCGGTACAAAAGGACCTGAAACATTAAATCGCTTTTTTAGTGATTTGATAGCGGGCGCAATAATTTCAGTTTCTTCATTTCCAATTAATCCATTTTCACCTGCATGCGGATTTAATCCCAGTACTGCAATTTTAGGATTCTCTATCATTAGATCTTTTCTAGCTGTTAGATTAATTAACTCGATGGCTTTAACAATTTTTACTATACTAATCAGTTTTGAAACTTTAGAAATCGGGGAATGAATTGTTAATAATCCGGCATTGAATTTTTCCGATAGAAACAACATCATATAATTAGCATTTTTTTCGTGCTGAGCTAACAATTCTGTATGTCCGGGAAAATCTATCTCTGCAAGACTAAAAGCTTTTTTGGAGATTGGTGCGGTCACTAAAACATCAGCGGATTTTTTATCAATCAAATCCAAAGATTTTATAATAGATTGAAAAGCAGTTTTGCCCGAAGATTTTGTTGGATATCCTAAATTAATTTTTGTATCGGGTAAAAGAAATAGGTTTAGATATGAGCGAGAAAAAGAAGATTGATTGCTAACAATTTTATATTTGAATGTGGCAGAACTGAGTTTGTAGTAATATTCAAATACGTTTTTTGGACAAACAAATATTACCTGATTGGTGTTTTTACTTTTTAATATTTTATTGAAAGCTTTTACAGCTATTTCAGGACCGATTCCATTCACATCTCCGCAAGTAAATACAGTTCGTGTCATTGTCCATTCACTAAAGTAAATTTACCAGTTCCCTCTGCATCAACAAAAACAAATTTTCTTTGTGATTTTTTATAAGTCCAGCTTTCTACTATCTTATCATCATTATCAGTATCACGTTCAATTGAATCGGGCGGACCAAATTTTATATAAATTCTACCACGATCAGATTTAACGCCGCCATTACCGGCAAGAGTTCTAAAATTCGTTTCGCAATAATCAACTCGTGTATAAAACTCGTTCATCAGCTCATTAAATTTTGTTTCAGGTGTGGGATCCTGTTTACTCCAATAATTGAATAATTTTTCGTTATCGTTACCGCTGCCGCTAAATATCTCTGAAACAACTTCTTTACTTTCTATTATTTCAATATGTTTTATTGCCGCTTCAGGATCTGACAAACTGATTGGCCTTCCAATCCAAATTACATTAAGGTTATAAATCTGTTTGTCTTTTTCAGATTCATCAGTATAAATCTCTAATTGTATTGGTCCCTCAGTAAGTTTAGACGAAAAATCTCTAACAAGAAATATTTTCAACTTTGTGGTATCAGTGTTTTGCCTGATAACTACTCTATCATCGCATAATTTTATTACAGGATTTGCAAGAAATGATTCAGTAATTGTTTCATTAGCAACAAGAACTGCATCGCCCCTTTTTACAATTATATTAAGTGAATTTATTTTAGGGTCTGTAACAGGAATTACCAAATCATTAGTTGGCTTATTGAATGGAATTGATGCTGAATTATTAGACAGCACATATGAGTCTAATCCATCGCATTTAATTTTACCTGGTTCAAAAACAATTGGATTAAGAATAGTTTTTGATTTTCTTATTTCTACATCAATCGGCGGAATTCTACGTTCACGTTTTGATATCTGGTCCGAGATAATTGCAAGCAGATCATATTTACCTTCAGGCAGATTGAAATTAACCACACCTTGCAAAAACACATTTTGAGAGTTAGTTAACTCAAAATTTTCAACTGAAATTTTTTTATCATCAAATGCTCTCGTAACTATCTTTCCCGAAGAGTCTCTGACTTCAATATTTACACTAAACCCAGCAATAAAAAGATCAGTTTTTTTTTCAAAAAATAATTGAGAATAAGAAATTTTATAGGAGTAATAAACTAAATAGTCTTGATCTGACGGGAAAAAATGAATTTCAGAATTGAAATACTTACCAGATTGAATGATATCCTGCTGCATCACAAAATCCGGTTGAGCTAATAATTGAGAAACCAGAATGAATGTAAATAAAAGTATTTTCTTCAATTTTTAGCTCAAACTTTTAAATAGTTTAAATAAAATTCAATCGGTTTAATGAAACCGGAAAAAGATTTACCCTAATATTATAAATACGAACAGCATATTAGCTGTTCATATTATTTAAGAATTCTTTATTGTTTTTGGTTCCCCTTACTTTATCAAGTAAAAATTCCATTGCTTCAACAGGATTAAAGTCACTAAGAATTTTTCTAAGAATCCATACTTTTGCAAGATCATCTTCTTTCATCAACAAATCTTCCCTTCTAGTTCCGGAACGATTTACATCAATTGCAGGGAAAATTCTTCTATCACTTAAATCTCTGTTAAGTACAAGTTCCATATTACCTGTACCTTTGAATTCTTCAAAGATAACATCATCCATACGACTGCCAGTATCAATCAAAGCTGTTGCAATAATTGTTAAACTTCCGCCGTCTTCTGTATTTCTTGCAGCACCAAAAAATCTCTTTGGTTTGTGTAATGCATTTGAATCCACACCACCGGAAAGAATTCTACCGCTATGAGGAACAACTATATTATGTGCACGAGCCAATCTTGTGATACTATCAAGCAGAATAACTACATCTTCTTTAGCTTCCACAAGTCTTTTTGCTTTCTCAATTACCATATCTGCAACCTGAACGTGCCTGTCAGCTGGTTCATCAAAAGTTGAACTGATAACTTCAGCTTTTACAGAACGTTCCATATCAGTTACTTCTTCTGGTCTTTCATCAATAAGAAGTATAATGAGTTTTATTTCGGGATGATTACGAGTTATTGAGTTTGCAATTTTTTGAAGTAATACTGTCTTTCCGCTCTTAGGAGGTGATACAATTAAACCTCTTTGTCCTTTACCGATTGGTGCAAGCATATCCATAATTCTTGTCGAGTATTCACCTGGGACAGACTCAAGCATCAACTTCTTTGTTGGGTATACGGGTGTAAGATTATCAAACAAGGTTCTATTTCTAATGTGCTCAGGTGATAGCCCGTTTACTGCTTCAACCCTGAGTAAAGCAAAAAATCTTTCACCTTCTTTTGGTGGTCTTACCTGACCACTCACAAAATCACCAGTTCTAAGACTAAATTTTTTAATCTGTGATGGTGAAACATAAATATCATCAGGTGAGGGCAAGTAATTATAATCAGAAGATCGTAAAAATCCGTATCCATCAGGAAGCACTTCTAATACTCCCTTAGAAAATGTTAAACCATCTTTAACGCTCTGAGCTTCTAATATCTTGAAGATTAGCTCTTGTTTCCTAAGATCACTGTAGCCAGCAATATTAAGATCTTTAGCAAGTTCATTTAATTCTACAATCTTCTTTGATTTGAGTTCAGAAATGTCCATCGGCATTTGCGGTACCTATTATTTTGTTTGTTGAATTGTTTTAGATTAAAATTGTTTTCAAATTGGTTGTATCCTGATAAGCTCTCGTGGTATTTCTAAATTGTATGAAAGGAACTCGAGGTCTTAACCAAACTTACATACTTACATTTATATTGTCAAGATTTAATTTTAGGTAAAATTGATTTTATTTCACCCAATAAGTACATACTTCCAGCCACTACCAGACAGCTATCTTTGTCCCCTTTTAGTTGTTCTCTGATAAAATCTTCCAAGTTTTTAACAACTGAGAATTTTACATCTCGTTTTTTAGCCCTCTCACTTAGTAATCCTATACTTGCAGCTCTTTCATAATTTATTTCATAAAAATAAATATTAGTAAAACTATTTTTAATCGTTACCAGCATCTCATCAATGTTTTTATCACTCATTACACCGAACAATATAGATGATACTATGTAACTATTTTTCTCTTTTTCAAACTGATTAATTAAGCAGCTAATCCCTTCAGGATTATGAGCAGAATCCAGAATTAACCTAGGTTTATCATTAATAATTTCGTACCTGCCCTGAAGTTTAGTATTCTTAACTACATTTTTGATTCCGCGGGTAATAACAGCCGGATCATCAATATCAAAAGATTTAATAACACATAGAGATGCTAATGCAGCATTATATTTTTGATGTTTACCAATCAACGGAACTTCCCATTCATCAAATTCTAATTCTTCTGTATATAAATCTATGTGATCATTTTTCTGTATGATGTATTCTTCCAAACAAAATAGAGGTGATTTAACTACTGTACATTTTTTCTCAATAACTTTTATAGCTTCTTCTGGTAATAATCCCACAAATGTTTTTGTACCACTTTTTATAATCTCGCCTTTTTCGAAAGCAATTTGCTCAAGCTTATCACCAAGAATTGCTGTATGCTCTAAACTTATCGATGTAACTACACAAGCCAGAGGATTTAAAACATTAGTTGCATCTAATCTTCCACCTAAACCAGTTTCAATAACAGCATAATCTACTTCAGAAAAAATGAAGTATTCAAAGGCCATTGCCGTAGTAACCTCAAAAAATGTAAGCTGATATTCATCGATAAGCTTTTGATGCCTATCTATAAATTTTGCTATAAAATCATCAGAGATGTATTTGCCATCAACAGAAATTCTTTCATTAAATTTTACAAAATGAGGAGATGTATATAATCCAACTTTGTATCCATTTTCCATTAAGATACTTGCAATAAATGAAGATGTACTTCCCTTTCCATTGGATCCTGCAACATGAATTGTTTTTAATTTACTCTGTGGATTTCCAATGGATTTCAAAAACTTTTGAATATTTTCTAATCCAAGCTTAACTCCAAATGTATGAAGCGCAAATAATTTATTTAATGATTCCTGAATATCCATTTTATATAATATAAGATGCCGTTAAATCTGATAATCTTTCAACTTTGTTTGCGATACAATAATCTTCAAGTTCTTTAATCATTTTTTCAGGTGCAGTCGGATCGATAAAATTTAAAGTACCAATTTGAACTGCGGAGGAACCTACAATCATAAATTCAATTATATCTTTCCAATTCATTATTCCGCCAATTCCAATAATTGGAATATTGACCTTGCGGGATATTTCTAAAACTTTAGCAAGAGCAACTGGTTTAATTGCCGGTCCTGAAAGCCCGCCATTAACATTAAATATTTTTGGCCTTCGTGTAAAGATATTAAATGCTGTTCCAACCAGAGTGTTAATTGCAGAAACTGCATCACCGCCTTCATCTTTTACAACCTGCGCAAACTCAGAGATATATGAAACATTCGGGGATAATTTAATAATCAATGGTTTATTTGTAACTGCTCTTACTTTTGCAGTAACATTTCCAACGGCATTTTTATCGTTACCAAACTGTAACCCGCCATCTTTTACATTCGGACATGAAACATTTATCTCAAATGCTTTAATAGTTTCTTCAGAATCCAGAATTCTTGTACACTCAACATATTCTTCAACAGTGCTGGCTGCAATATTGCAAATTAAAGGAACATCATACTTCTTTAGAAAAGGAATTTTTTCTTTCAGAAATTCATCAACACCAACATTTGCTAAACCTATTGCATTTAACATTCCGGCAGGAGTTTCAACAATTCGCTGTGGTGGATTTCCTTTTCTAGGATTTAGACTTAACGATTTTGTAACGATGGCACCAAGCTTATTCAGATTTGAGAATTCTGAAATCTCATTTCCATACCCAACCGTTCCGGATGCAAGCATAATTGGATTACGAAGTTGCAGAGTGCCAATCTTTACGGATAAATCAACGTTGCTCATATCACAACATCCTTAACATTAAAAACCGGGCCATCCTTACAGACTAAAAGATATTTATCTGAGTTGGATGTAGATTCAATAGGGCAACCCTGGCAAATTCCAAATCCACAGGCCATTGCACATTCTGTTGATACTTCACAATCAATATTATGTTTAAGGCAAAAATCTTTTAATACTCGCAACATAGCATTTGGTCCGCACGCAAATACTTTTGATGAAGCGATCTCAATTTTATCCAGATTATTTTCTAATGATTGGACAACATTTCCTGTAAATCCTATTGAGCCATCATCCGACGATAAAACTAAATTTTCTAATCCATAAGTAATAACATCCTGTTTAGTTCTTCCACCAACGAAGGAAATAATTTTTTTATTATTTATTATTTTCCTGGTTAAGAACGGGAATGGAGCAGCACCTAAACCACCTGCAACTATTATAGCTGTCCTGTGATTACCTTCAAGATTAAATCCGTTACCAAGCGGACCCAGAATATCAACAAAATCTCCGGGATGTTTATGAGATAATATTTTTGTGCCTTCGCCTAAAATATTAAACATCAAAGAGATATTTTCTCCATCAACATCACAAATACTGAATGGTCTTCGTAACAACGGAAATGTATTTTCGGAAACACGGATATTTAAAAATTGTCCAGGTTTAATTAATCTGGCAATTTCCGGAGAGTGAATTTTCTGGATATAAATATTTTCGTGAACTTGTTTTGTTTCTAAAACTGGAGAATTTACAATAAACAATCTGATTCCTCTTAAAATCGATTACAAAGTTTTGGATACTCAAACAAAAGATGGTTAAGGTAAATGAACATAAAACTGCACTGTAAAATTATTATGTTCACAACAAATATCCGAATGTACTATAAATATTCATCCATTTTATTCATCTTTAAATAATCTACAATTTCTTTAACATCTTGTGCTTTATCTCTTCTGCAAATCAAAACTGTATCGTTATGATTTATAACGATTACATTATCAAGACCAATTACAGCTGTAACTTTATCCGGTGAGTAGATGTATGAATCCGAAACCATATTTGTATAAACTTTTCCCACGGCTGCGTTTCCATTTTCATTTTTTTCTGACAACTGGTAAACTTCTTCCCAGCTTCCTACATCGCTCCAATTAAAAGAACCTTTTGTGAGAAATACTTTTGAAGATTTTTCCATAATACCATAATCGATAGAAATCTTTTTTAACTGAGCATAAACAATTTTAAGTTCTTCTTTAAAATTTGGACTAGTTAAACTCTTTTCAATGGCAACTAAACCTTCGTAAAGATCAGGCATAAGATTTTTTATTTCATCAAGAATAACATCTGCACGCCAGATAAACATACCACTGTTCCAAAGAAAATCACCGCTTTCAACAAATCTTAGAGCTGTAGCGTAGTTTGGCTTTTCAGCAAATGTGTAGACCGGATAAATATTTTCAGCAACTTCCTTATCATTGATCTGAATATATCCATATCCTGTTTCAGGTCTGGTAGGGGTAATCCCGATCGTAACTAGTCCCTTAGATTCATCAGCATATTTAGCAGCATTTTCTAATACTTTTTTAAATTTATCTTCATCTCTAATTATGTGATCCGCCGGAAGAACAATTGTTACAGCATCAGGATCTTTAGCTTTAATAATTATAGATGCTAAACCAATGCAAGCCGCTGTATTTCTGCCGAATGGTTCTTCAATAATATTTCCCTCAGGTACATCAGCCAGCTGATTTATCACTTCCTGTCTTTGAATTTCATTTGTAATAACATAAATATTTTCTTTTTCAATCAAGCCTGATAATCTATTAACAGTAGCCTGAATCATAGTATCTTTGCCAATAATCTTTAATAGCTGTTTCGGTGTTTTTTTCTTACTTCGAGGCCAAAAACGTGAACCAACTCCACCAACCATAATAACTGCATATAACTTCATCAATAAGATTCCTTACTTTTTATTGTTGCTAATTTATTTCCAAACTCTTCTGCTTTATTTAAATAACTATTTATATCCACATCTTTACCGCGCACAACTGCAACTATAACAATAAGACAGGCGCGTAAATTTTCTATAACTTCTTTACCTGGCATTAGTTCCCTGTTTTTTATTAAAATTAATGCTTTGGAAACAATACGATGCATTCCTGATAGAATTTCAAATCCTATTTTTCGTGATAATGCTGCATTGTCATCCATAATCTGAGCATATTTTATTAGCTCTTCATAATCAATTTCATTATTGGATATTTTCTTAAGAACATTATCCAAAGGTTTGATAGGCCCAAGAATTGTCGGTTCAAATTTCTGAATCAGTTCTTCATCTTCATTTTCAATATCTTCACTAAAAATAATGTTTTCTTTTATTTCTTCTGTTTCAGATTTTATAAACGGGTCTTCTTCAGGAATTCTTTTTGATAAATCAATTTTAATTTCCTCTTTAGGAAAAACTATTGCGCCGTTAAGTTTTTCAATTGCTGTCTTGAAAACAGCTGGAGTTGTAATATCAAGCATGTGTCCAAGATCTTTTATAAGATATCTGCTATGCTCTTTAAATTGATCTGATATTTTTAGCAGATCAATAGGATTTTGGGTTAAAGAATTGTATATCTCATTTAAACGGATTGCAAGTAAAGATAGTTCTGTAATCTTTTTCATATTTATCAGATCATCACTAAGATTTTCTGATTTGGAAATTGTTTGCTTTAACAATGCAACAACTTCAATCTGCTGATTATTCAATCTCAGATTGTTTGCTGCAATTGTTATACTTTGTGTTATGTATTGCTTTATTAAATCCATTAATCTTTTACCACTCGCGGAACACGTTTACTGATTCCACAAGTAATTTCATAAGGAATAGTATTTATTTTTTTTGACCAATCCCAAGCATCTATTGATTGTTTGCCTTTCTTTCCTAATAAAATCACATCATCATCAACTTTAATATTATCGGATCCAACATCAAACATAATTCTATCCATAGTTACAGTGCCAACTTGATTATAAATTTTACCATTTATTATTGCCTGAGCTTTATTCGTTAGCGATCTTGAAAAACCATCTGCATAACCAATTGGAACAGAAATAATTTTAGTTTCATTCTTTGTAAAATATCTTCTGCTATAACTAACCGATTCACCTTGTTTTATTTTTTTAACAGTTGAAACTTTAGAAACTAATGACATAACAGGATACAATTTAATAGATTCTGAGGTTTGAAGCGAAGGATAATATCCATATAATGAAATTCCCGGACGAACCATATCGTAATAAGCCTCCGGAAAATCAATAATTGCACCGCTATTTGCAGCGTGTGCTAATCCATAATTAATCTTTCCTGCTTTTAATTCTTTAATTACTTCATTAAATCTTTTTACCTGAAGCTTTGCATAATCATTTCCAACTTCATCAGAGGTCGCAAAGTGAGTAAAAATTCCATCAATCACAAAGTTATTATTTAATGATATTTTTTTAATAAAATCAAAAGTCTCTGAAAAGTCAACACCAAGCCTGTTCATCCCAGTATCAATTTTAATATGAACAAAAATCTTTTTATTGGATTTTAACCGATTCTTTTCAGTAAGTAAAATATGAAGATGTTCCTTTGTAGAAACTGAAGGTATTAAATTATATTTAAAAAACTTATTAACTTGATATTTTTCTATTGGATCAAAAATTAAAATCGGCTGCTTAACTTTTAATTCTCTTAACTCAACACCTTCATCTGCAGTTGCAACTGCAAAGTACTCAGGTTTTTGTTTACCAAGCGAATTTAAAGCTTCAACGATTGTTTTTACTCCATGTCCGTATGCATCTGCTTTAACAACGGCCATAATTTTAGCTTTACCAACTTTCTTTCTGATATTTAGAAAGTTCTTTTTGAGATTTGGGATACTAATAATAGCTTTTGTAAGACGCATAAATAAAAATTCAGACTGAAAGACTTTATTAAATAGTTAAAAACTCTTGTAGAAAGTTAAATAATAATCAAAAATATTACTATAAAATTATCTTTGGAAAAATTACGTCACTGTTATAAACATATTCTTTGCTTATCAACACTGGATTTCATATCTAGTTCTTTTGTTCACCACTTAATAATTGTTCTGTGTTAACCAACTCAAATGTTTTTATTTAAGAATTCTTGACATTCCACAAATGCATTGGTAATTTTGATTCAAAATTTTTTAAAAGTATGTTGACAGAATTCGGAAAAGCTTTCATATTTATACTAATGGCAATAATATTTGTTGTTGGTATAGTATATCTCTCAAAACTCATTAGACCTTCAAGACCAACTCATGAAAAACTAAAAACTTATGAATGCGGTGAAAACCCTGAAGGCTCACCTTGGATAAAATTCAATATCAGATTTTATGTAGTTGCACTAATCTTCTTAATTTTTGACGTTGAAGTTGTAATGTTAATTCCTTGGGCTATGGTTTATAAGGATTTTGGAATAACCGGATTTTTGGTGGGTGGAATTTTCTTAGTGCTTTTAGGTTTAGGAATGGCATATGAATGGAGAAAAGGTGATCTAGAATGGGAAAAACCAAAAGTAGTCCCTCCTACTCTTAATAAAGCAAAAATAAAACCTGATGTTGAAAAAGAATTGGTAGAGGCTTGAGTTTATGGGATTTTTAGATAAAGAATTTACCGATGGAAATATCGTAATTGCTAAAGTAGAAGATTTATTTAATTGGGCTCGGTTGTCTTCTTTATGGCAAGTTAGTTTTGGTTTAGCCTGTTGTGCAATAGAAATGATGGCTACATCAGCTTCGCATTATGATTTTGATAGATTTGGTGTTATTCCTCGTCCTTCACCAAGACATGCTGATTTTATAATCATTTCTGGTACCGTTACTCTTAAAATGGCAACACGTATTAAACGTCTTTACGAACAAATGCCAGATCCAAAGTATATTATCTCAATGGGTAGTTGTGCTAATTGCGGTGGACCTTATTGGGAGCACGGATATCATGTTCTAAAGGGAATTGATAGAGTAATACCGGTTGATGTTTATGTTCCTGGATGTCCACCAAGGCCTGAAGCATTATTAGAGGGATTATTGAAACTTCAGGAAAAAATTCGTCACGAAAGTATGATTAAGAAAACTGCATGAAAAAAGCTGAAGAAATCTTCCAACTATTAAAAGATAATTTTCCAGCTTCAAATCTGGAATTAAAAACTGATCAGCCTACAGAAGCAATTATTATTGCATCACCTTTAGAGATTGATAAAATCTGTTTCTTCCTTCATGATGCTCCTGAATTATTATTTGACGACCTGATGAATTTATCTGGTGTCGATGAACCTAAAGCTGGGGTATTAACAGTTTACTATCATTTAGGTTCCACAAAGATTAAACATAAAATTACATTAAAAGTATCAACAGACAGAAATAAGCCGGAAGTCTCTACTGTAACTGAGGTTTGGAAATCTGCTGATTGGCATGAACGCGAAGCCTACGATTTGTTGGGTATTATTTTTCTAAATCATCCTGACTTAAGAAGAATACTTATGCCTTATGATTGGGATGCTGGCTATCCTCTAAGAAAAGATTATGAAAATCCTGAGTTCTATCAGGGAATGAAAGTTCCGTACTAAGGCAATATTATGGCGATAAAAACTGAAGAAATGGTTTTAAATATGGGCCCTCAGCATCCGTCAACACACGGAGTGCTTAGGTTAGAGCTTGCCTTAGAAGGTGAAATAATTACTAATGTTATTCCGCATATCGGATACTTGCATAGATGTTTCGAAAAGCATTGTGAAGCAATGACTTATCCCCAGATAGTTCCTTATACCGATCGTATGGATTACCTGGCACCCATGGGTAATGAATTTGGTTACGCTATTGCAATGGAAAAACTTTTAGGAATTCAAGTTCCTGAAAGAGTTGATTACATCAGAGTGATAATGGCTGAATTGCAGCGAATATCATCTCATCTTGTAGCACTTGGAACTTATGGGGCAGATATTGGCGCGTTTACGCCTTTCTTATATTGCTTTATCGATCGTGAAAAAGTACTTAATCTCTTTGAAATTACTTGCGGTGCAAGATTATTATATAATTATATATGGATTGGTGGATTATCACACGATCTTCATCCTGATTTCGTAAGAAAAACTCGTGAGTTTATTAAAGAATTCAGACCAAATCTTAAAGAAATAAACGATCTGCTAAGTCACAATAGAATATTCATTGATCGTACTGCCAATGTTGGTATTCTTCCAATCGATACTGCTATAAATTATGGCGTATCCGGACCAAACTTACGCGGTTCCGGTTTTAAATGGGATATTCGAAAAGACGACCCTTATTCAATTTATAACAAGTTTGATTTTGATATTCCTGTTGGTGAGGGAAAGTATGGAACAGTTGGTGATAGCTGGGATAGATACTACGTTCGTGTTTTAGAAATGGAAGAAAGCTGCAGAATTATAGAACAAGCTCTTGATCAATTACCGGAAGGTGATGTTCAATCTGCAATACCTAAAAGAGTTAAACCAGTAGTTGGAAATGTTTACGCTCGAGTTGAAAACCCTCGCGGTGATTTAGGCTATTTTATTATTAGCGATGGATCAACAAGCCCATATCGTGTAAAAGTAAGAGCACCATCTTTTGTAACAATGCAAGTATTAAATGAATTGTGTAAAGGATATATGGTTGCAGATGTTGTTACAATTCTTGGTAGCATTGATATAGTTTTAGGAGAGATTGACAGATGATGTATGATTTTTTAGTTGATCTTTTTGGCAATTCTGTATTTGCTGACATAATTGCAGGAACTATACAAAGTTTGCTTCCCTTATTTTTATTTATACTGCCTTTTGCTCTCTTTGCTGTTTATCTAGAAAGAAAAGTTTCTGCACATATGCAGGATAGACTTGGTCCAATGCGTACAGGTTGGCATGGATGGAAACAAACTATTGCAGATATTATAAAACTTATTCAAAAAGAAGACATTATTGCTACAGATAATGATAAGCTCCTTTTCAATCTTGCACCAATTGTTGTTTTTGTTGGAAGTTACGCTGCATTTGCAGCCATTCCTTTCAGTAGTTACTTCATTGGAACTGAACTTGATCTTGGTATTTTTTATATCGTTGCTGTTACAGGTTTAGTTGTTGCAGGAATTCTGATGGCTGGCTGGGCATCAAATAATAAATATTCATTACTTGGATCAATGCGTTCAGTTGCTCAGATAATCAGTTATGAAATTCCTACTATTCTTGTGATGTTAAGTTTAGTTATGATAAGTGGAACGATGAGTTTACACACACTTAGCGAACAACAAACAGGATACGCTTGGAACTGGTACATCTTTGGCGGACCAGGAATGACACTTTCTAAGTTTTTATTAATTCCTTCTATGTTTATTGGCTTCTTAATAATATACATCAGCACACTGGCAGAAGTTAACAGAACTCCGTTCGATATTCCTGAAGCCGAATCAGAACTTGTTTCAGGCTATCATACAGAATATTCCGGAATGAAATTCGCAATGTTCTTTTTAGCTGAATACGCAAATATGTTTGCGGTTTCTGCAATTGTAGTTGCTTTGTTTTTAGGTGGATATCAATCCCCTGTTGGATATTTTGGAGATTTGATCGGTGCTAGTTGGATGATTCCAATTGAGCAATTCACCTGGTTTACAGTTAAAGGGTTGTTTTTTGTTTTTGTTCAGATGTGGTTAAGATGGACTTTACCTCGATTACGTGTTGACCAATTAATGACAACAAGTTGGAAGTATTTAATTCCAATTGCGTTTGTTAATCTTATAATAATCGGATTGATTACACTTTTATAATGAAAGAATATTTCGGAAATATTTATACGGCCCTAGCAACTATCTTTATAGGAATGAAGATTACGTTTAAGCATATGTTCGTTCCATCTGTTACTATTCAGTATCCTGAAGTAAAACCGCAACTTCCTGAAAGAGAGCGTAACAGATTATATGTTAATATGGATGATTGCATTGGCTGTGATCAATGCTCAAGAGCTTGTCCTGTTAGCTGTATTGAAATTGAAACAACCAAGTCTTTACCCGGTGAAGATCTTGGTAAAACATCTAACGGAAAAAAGAAGGCGCTTTGGGTGACCAATTTTACTATAGACTTTGCAAAATGCTGTTATTGCCAGTTATGTGTATTCCCTTGCCCGACTGACTGTATCTATATGACAGATGTGTATGAGTTTGCAGAGTGGGAACGAAATAAATTAGTTTATGATTTTGCAACTTTAACTCCGGAAGAACGACAGGAAAAAAGAGATAATCTTGCAAAGTTCAATGCTGAAAAAGAAGCAGAAAAATTAAAAGCAGCATCTGAACCAAAACCTGAAATAAAAAAAGATCAGCCAGAGGAAAAATAGTTTGAACGATTTAACCTATAATATAATTTTTTACCTGTTTGCTGCAATTACTGTTTTATCCGCATTCTTTGTAGTTACAAACAGGAATATCGTATACTCAGCATTTTTCTTATTATTTACTTTTTTTGGTGTTGCAGGAATCTATGTTCTACTTGGAGCTGACTTTGTAGCCATTGTACAGCTTATTGTTTATGTGGGCGGAATATTAATTTTATTACTGTTTGGTGTGATGTTAACTAACAAGATTACTAATGTTGAAATTAAATCCGGCACAATTAATATTTATCCTGCAGTAATTGGTGTTGGATTACTTTCAGGCGCTTTGTTAGCGGCTTTAATTACATCTTCATGGAAGACCTTTCCAACAGAAGCACCATTACCTACAACTGCAGCGCTAGGCACAATGCTTCTGCAGGAATACGCTCTTATATTTGAATTATTAGGAATTATTTTATTGATAGCACTTATTGGTGCAGCATCGATTGCGAGAAGAGAAGCATGATAGAAGTTGGATTAAATCACTTTTTAGTAGTTAGTACTCTTTTATTTTCGATGGGTATTTATGCCATCGTTACAAGAAAAAATGCTATCCAGGTTCTGATGGGTGTAGAACTGATACTCAATGCAGCTAATATAAACTTTATTGCTTTTACACGCTTTGGAAACTTTGGATTGCAAGGACATTTGATGGCACTTTTTGTTATCGTACTTGCTGCTGCGGAAGCTGCTATAGCATTAGCAATTGTTTTGAATATTTATAAAACTTTATCAACGGTAAATATTGACGAAGTTGATAGCCTGAAAGATTAGTAAATGACAGAAAACAGTATAATAAATATTTCGCTTGCAATTTTATTTCTACCGCTGCTTGGGTTTGCAGTTACTTTGTTACTTGGTAAAAAAGTTAAATCTATTTATTTGTTTGAAGTTTTTCTAATTTCACTAGTACTTATAGGCTCAATTGTTCTAGCATTTAATAAACTATCTTATTTTATTGATGATAAAATCGTATCTGAACTTGAATGGTTCAGACTAAGTGATTCATTGGTAATTAAACTCGGATTTCTGCTAGACAACATTACTGTGCTTATGTTGTTTGTTGTTGCATTGATTAGTGCACTAGTCCATTACTTCTCTATCGCATATATGAAAGGTGATGCAAGATATAATCGATACTTCGCTTATCTTGGAATTTTCACTTTTTCTATGAACGGTATTGTCCTTACCAACAACATTTTGATGATGTATATTTTTTGGGAATTAGTTGGATTATCATCATATCTTTTAATAGGATTTTGGTTTGAGAAAAAATCTGCTGCTGATGCAGGTAAGAAGGCATTCCTCGTAAATAGAATTGGTGATATTGGAATGTTTGCAGGTATTTTAATTTTATTCCTCACCTACAATACATTTTCATTTGATACAATATTTCAAGCAATTGGAGCCGGTAAACTTCCATTTAATTCTGATTTCTGGTTGTCGGTAACAGGTATTTTATTGTTTATGGGTGCCATCGGAAAATCAGCGCAGTTCCCTCTTCATGTTTGGTTACCGGATGCGATGGAAGGCCCGACTCCTGTTAGCGCATTGATTCACGCTGCTACAATGGTTGCTGCGGGTGTTTATCTAACAATAAGAATATTTGGATTGCTAACTGCAGATGCTATGATGTTCATTGCCGTAATCGGAATGTTATCAGCATTTATTCCTGCAACAATTGCACTTACACAAAATGATATTAAAAAAGTTTTAGCTTATTCAACTGTTTCTCAGTTAGGATATATGGTAATGGCTCTTGGAGTTGGTGCTTACAAATTTGCTTTCTTTCACCTTGTGACTCATGCTTTCTTTAAAGCCTGTCTGTTTCTTGGTTCTGGTTCAGTGATCCATGCAATGCATCATGAGCAAGATATTAGAAATATGGGCGGACTAAAAAAGAAACTGCCTCTTACTTATACAACATTTTTAATTTCATCACTTGCTATTTCAGGAATCCCTTTAACATCAGGATTTTTAAGTAAGGATGGAATACTTGCAAGTACTTTTGCATTCGGATCACTAACAGGTTATTGGATTTTTGCAGTTGTTGGATTCTTAGTTGCATTGATGACTGCATTCTATATGTTCAGATTAATAATCATTACATTTCATGGTGAACCAAGAGATCATCACAAGTTTGAACATGCACACGAATCACCGTTTGTGATGGCAATGCCTTTAGCTGTATTAGCTACGTTATCAATTTTTATTTTTTATACACCTAATCCATTCAGTGCGGATCAAGGTTGGTTTTTAACTAAATGGATTAATACACCAGAACTTCACGCACCAAATGCAACACGTTTTGATTTTATGCAATCAGAAGTTGTTATGGAAACCGAACAAGTTGCTAAACATAATTCAACTCACGGAGAAATTACTTATTCTGAAAAATATACCGAGGCAATGCATTCAGCACATTATCCTGCAATGTTTCTATCCTTATTTGTAGCGGTATTAGGAATATTAACTGCATTCGTTTTTTATCAATGGAAAAAAGTTGATGTGGATAAATTAGCTAATTCAATCAAACCAATGTATAACTTCTCGCTTAACAAATGGTACTTTGATGAACTTTATCATAAAACATTTGTTGCCGGTTTGCTTGGAATAAGTAAAATAATATACTGGTTTGATGCAACGATAGTTGATGGAATTGTGAATGGTTCGGCAGAAGTAACACGCAGAATTGCATTCTTCACAGGTGGATTTGATAAATATGTAGTTGATGGTCTTGTCAATTTAATGGCATACATCAGTGGTTTTATTGGTTTGATTTTCCGTAGAGTACAAACCGGAAAAGTTCAAACATATATTGTGCTCGTAATATTTTCGTTAATAATTTTACTCTTTTTATTCTAAGTATAAAGTTTGAAAAACAGGTATCATAACAATGAATAATTTTCCTATACTATCATTATTGACATTCCTACCCGTATTAGGAATGGTAATCGTTCTGCTTCTACCAAAGAAGCAGGAACTTTCAATCAAACTTACCACGCTTATAGTATCAGCAATACAAATTGTTTTATCAATAATTTTATTGATGAACTTTAATTATGCAGCAGGTGGTATTAACGATGCAAGTTCCTTTCAATTCATAGAAAAATTCAGATGGATTGATATTCCTGGTTTCGCCTGGATAGGTAAAATTAAAATAGATTATTTTCTTGGTGTAGATGGATTAAGCACTCCCCTAGTTCTTCTAACAGCCATTGTAACTTTTATTGCAGCATTATCTTCCTGGACAATAGATAAATCGGTAAAGGGATATTTTGCAATGTTCCTTTTGTTAAACACTGGAATGATGGGCGTGTTTGTTGCACTTGATTTTTTCCTTTTCTACATCTTCTGGGAATTAATGTTACTTCCTATGTATTTTTTAATTGGAATCTGGGGCGGACCACGAAGAGAATATGCAGCAATTAAGTTTTTCCTATATACATTGCTCGGAAGTATATTCATACTTTTGGTTATGATTGGATTATATTTCAGTTCGATGGAAACACTTGCAGATGGAACAAGAGTGTTTACATTTAACTTATTAGAATTGATGAATCATGCCAACTATACGGAAACAGGAATTTTATCTCCTCTAAATCCAAACAACCTAAGATTCATTGCATACATAGGATTGTTTATTGGATTCGCTATTAAAATACCAATGTTCCCTTTCCATACTTGGTTACCGGATGCACACGTTGAAGCTCCTACAGCTATAAGTGTTATTCTTGCCGGCGTTTTATTGAAGATGGGAACTTATGGAATATTAAGAATTTCATATCCAGTATTTCCTGAATTAACTTATCAACTAAGCTGGTACATTGCACTGTTTGGAATGATAAACATAATTTATGGTGCATTGGCTGCAATGGCTCAGAAAGACTTTAAAAAGCTTATCGCTTATTCCTCAGTTTCACATATGGGTTTTGTAATGCTCGGTATGTCTGCATTAAACACTATGGGAATATCAGGCGCAATACTCCAAATGTTCAATCACGGAACAATAACAGCAATGCTCTTCCTTATTGTTGGAGTAATATACGATCGCGCTCACACAAGAGATTTAGATTCTTTTGGTGGTTTAGGCAAACAAATGCCAATCTATACGGGATTTGTTACAATCGCTTTCTTTGCTGCAATCGGTTTACCAGGTTTAAGCGGATTTATTTCAGAAGCTTTAGTTTTCTTGGGTGGATTTGGGAATGGAACTACGAGAATTTTGGCTGTGATTTCTACGCTTGGAATATTATTAGGTGCAGCTTATATGTTGTGGACACTGCAAAGAGTTTATCTTGGATCGCTTAATGAGAAATGGAAAGACTTAACAGACCTTACAACACGTGAATATTTTATGCTTGTTCCTTTAACCATAATTGTAATTTATCTCGGAGTTAATCCATCACCAATGCTTAATCTTATGAATGCTTCTGCAAATGCGATGGTTAAGTTTATTAGTGAAGCTCAAGGAATTTATAGTTCATTAAATGCGTTTTAATTTTATTATAAAGTGATAACATTGATTTTACCAAACTTATCAGAAAACCTTCAGGCTATATTACCTGAAATTTCATTGGCTCTAACCCTAGTAGCAATTGTTTTATTTGATTTGATATTTATTAAAAGTAAAAAGTTTTTGCCGTTAATATCTCTAATAGGTTTAATTGTTACTTTCAGTTTTGTTGTTCTTCAGTTTGGTGATCCAAAATCTGCTTTTGCAGTTTCTGGAAACTTATCATTTCTTTCTCTTGATAATTTTTCTGCATTCTTTAAGTTATTAATTCTTATTACAACACTATTTATAGTTTTATTTTCAATGTCTTCTCTGGAAGTTAATTCATGTCCGGATAGGCACGGTGAATATTATGCTTTAATATTAGGAATGGTAATAGGCATGTTCTTTATGGTTTCTGCTAATGATTTAATTCTGATTTATCTTTCTTTAGAATTACTATCCTTATCATCTTATGTTTTAGCAGGATTTGTAAAAACATCCCTTAGAAATAGTGAAGCATCACTTAAGTATATTATTTACGGTTCTGCCTCATCTGGAATTATGTTATTTGGGATTTCTATTCTTTATGGAATTACAGGCAGTACAAATCTTCACGAAATAAATTCAATACTTCAGTCTCCTACTGCTAATCAGTTAACATTTTTGATGTCTGTTCTAATGATCTTTACAGGAATTGGATTTAAAATATCCATCGTTCCATTTCATTTCTGGACACCCGATGTTTACGAAGGCGCTCCAATTTCAATTACAGCATTTCTCTCTGTTGCAAGTAAAGCTGCAGGATTTGCTGTGTTGATAAGATTTTTAAAAATTACTTTTGCACAGGGACTTGATAAATCGGGCTACTGGCAAATGATAAGCTATATTGATTGGCAGACTCTTTTAGTTCTATTTTCTATCATTACAATGACTTTTGGTAACTTTGCTGCACTATGGCAGGATAATATTAAAAGAATGTTAGCCTATTCAAGTATCGCTCATGCTGGATATTTGATGCTTGGCGTTGCTGTATTTTCTGATCAGGGTTTAATGGCAGTGTTAGTTTATTTTGCAATTTATCTTTTTATGAATCTAGGTGCTTTCTATGTTGTAATGCTAATTGCAAACAAAATAAATTCAGAAGATATTGATGATTATAAAGGACTTGGCTATTCATTACCATTACTTGGCACCGCTCTAGGTATTTTCTTGGTTTCACTTACAGGACTCCCGCCTACAGCAGGATTTATCGGTAAACTGTATCTATTCATAGCCTTAGTCGATGCAAATATGATAACTGTGGCTATCATAGCGTTATTAAACACTGTGGTTTCATTATACTACTATATTCGTGTTCTTAAAGCAATGTTTTTAGATAAAACTGATAAAAAAGTTGAAATAAATCTCTCACCATTAAATTACGTTGTACTTCTGCTACTAATTGCTCCTGTTTTAATTCTTGGTGTTTACTTTACACCTCTGGTAAATATTGCAAAAGAATCTGTTCAGCTCTTAGGATTTTAATCACATCTAATTTGCTATTAGATTCTTTTTCTTATAAGTTTATACCCGACTATAATAGTCTTATTTATGTTAAAACTATCTAAAAAATCAGAATACGCATTAATGGCAGCCAGATATATGGCAATAAAAAATCATGGCAATGCTGTAACTGCTAAAGAAATTGCAGATAATTACAAGATATCATTCGAGTTAGTTTCTAAAGTATTGCAGAATCTTGCTAAAAATAAAATTGCAATTTCATTTCAAGGAGTTAAAGGTGGATATATATTAAAGAAGAATCCATTTGAGATTTCTTTAATAGAATTAATACAGGCAGTCGAACCTGATTACCAAATTACAGATTGTTTACGATCTGAATCACCAAAAAATGAGTGTTCATATTCTGATTGCTGCAAAATTCGTGATCCATTGGCCGAAGTTCAGAAAAAGATTGATAAAGTATTTTATGAAACTAAGTTAGCGCATATTATCTGATGAAAATATCAACACCAATTTATTTAGATAATAATTCAACTACTCCAATAGATCCGAGAGTTTTAGAATCAATGCTTCCCTATTTGCAAGAGCGATTTGGAAATGCATCAAGTAACCATAGTTTTGGTTGGATTGCTAAAAGTGCAGTTGAAAATGCAAGAGATATTATTGCAAATTTTCTAAAAGTTTCTTCAAAAGAATTATTTTTTACAAGCGGAGCCACTGAATCTATCAATTTAGTTCATCTTGGTTTAACTCAGAATATAAATCCCGATTCATTTCATATAATTACAACTAACCTTGAACATAGCGCAACAAAAGAATCATTAGAATATTTATCCAAAAAAGGATTTAATGTTGCAGTAGTTAATGTTGATAAAACGGGAATTGTTGATCCTACGAGAGTAACGGAAGCTATATCTGATAAAACCAGACTCATTTCTATCATCTTTGCGAATAATGAAATCGGAACAATAAACGATATTAAGAGTATAGGACAGATATGTAAAGAAAAAGATATTCTTTTACATGTAGATGCAACTCAGGCTGTTGGTAAAATCAATTTTGATATTAAGGAACTGAATATTGATTTTTTGTCTTTCACCGCTCATAAACTTTACGGTCCAAAAGGAATTGGAGCATTATATGCAAATGGTAAGAATCCAAAAACAAAACTTTCTCAAAGAATATTTGGCGGAACACAGGAAGACTCAATTAAACCGGGAACTTTAAATGTTCCTGCTATTGTTGGGTTTGGGAAAGCAATTGAGCTTTGTGATGACGAAATGACAAAAGATTACAATCATACAATAACATTAAAAGATAGATTTCACAAGAATATTGTATCAAACCTTGAGGGTATTTTTATAAATGGATCAATAAAAGAAAGACTTCCAAATAACATTAACTTTTATGTTGATGGAATCCGTGCTGATAAACTTATGCTCGAGTTAAGAGATTTAGCTTTTTCAAATTCTTCTGCTTGTGCATCAGGTTCAACTAAACCAAGCAGAATTCTTAGAGCTATCGGTCTAACAGATGAGCAAGCATTAAGTTCTGTTAGATTTGGGTTTGGAAGATTCAATACAATAGATGAGATTGAGTATGCATCTCAGAAATTTATTGATGCAGTAATTAAACTTAGAACTAAAAATCATAATAAATCACAGAACAATTAACAAATAATTAATTAGTCATGACACATAAAAACATCACAGGTCTTTTCGATGATCTAAAAAATGAAAGTCAGATTTTTTTGAGTTACTTAAAAGCAAAATTTCCGATTTTTCATAATTCAAATCTTTTCTCAAGGGATTTTCAATATGGATTGAAAAGTTTTCTTGAGAAAAAAGGAATTACAATAACAGATATTAATCTTGATAGTCTTGCAAAGCAATTTTCTGGCTATTATGAAACTGAGGGAATTCTAATTCGAACAAGTAATCAAGGCTGGAAATTAAATTACCCCGAGTTTACTACTGCAAAACCAGGAGATCCATTTTCATTTTAATTAAAAATAATTTAGAGGTATGCAATGAGCAACACACAAATCGATTCTGAAATAACTATAACAGATAAAGCTGTTAAAGAGATCAAACGAATAATGGATGAAAATAAAATAACACAAGAATTTGGGTTAAGAATTGGTGTTAAAGGCGGCGGTTGTTCCGGTTTGACTTATACACTAGGTTTTGATCCTGAAACTCGTGAAGGTGATTCTATAATTGAACAAGAAGGCGTGAGGCTTTTTGTTGATGGTAAAAGTCTTTTTTATCTCTCTGGCACTCAACTAGATTTCTCGGATGGATTGAACGGTAAAGGATTTATATTTAATAATCCAAACGCAACAAAAAGTTGCGGCTGTGGTGAATCATTCGGTGTTTAATCTGAAAGGATAATATTATGCGAAGACGAAAATTTATATACGCATTGGGTACATTACCTATTGTTTCAGTTCTTGGAAAAGTTGAAAATAATTTAAATAATATCAAAAATCATATAAGGAGTACAAATACTATGGCAAAATTTGAATTGCCCCAATTACCATATGCCTATGATGCATTGGAACCATACATTGATAAAATGACAATGGAAATTCACCATTCTAAACATCATAATGCTTATGTTACAAATCTTAACAAAGCTCTTGAAGGAACAGAGTTTGAAGGAAAATCTATGGAAGAAATGTTTGCTATGATGTCTAAACTTCCTGCTGCCGTTAGAAATAATGGCGGTGGTCATTGGAATCATTCATTATTCTGGAATTTAATGAAACAAAATGGCGGTGGAAAACCAACCGGTAAAATTGCTGATGCAATAAATGCTGCTTTTGGTTCTTTTGATGAATTTAAAACAAAATTCAATACTGCAGCTGCTACTAGATTTGGATCAGGCTGGGCTTGGCTAATAGTTCAGGATGGTAAATTAGTTGTGTCTTCAACTCCAAATCAAGATAATCCTTTGATGGATCTTGCTGAAGTAAAAGGAACTCCTGTACTTGGATTAGATGTATGGGAGCATGCTTACTATTTAAAATATCAGAATAAAAGACCAGATTATATTGAAAACTGGTGGAATGTTGTAAACTGGGATAAGGTAAACGAACTGTTTTCAAAAGCATAGTTATTACTCTAAGCTTAATTGGGAAGTGATATAATCTCACTTCCCTTTTTTATTATATGAATCATACGATACCAATATTTCCATTAAAATTAGTCGTCTACCCTGATTCAAAATATCCTTTACATATTTTTGAAGAACGTTACAAAGTTCTTTTACAAAAATGTTTAAAGGAAAATTCTGGATTTGGAATAGTAGCCTCAATAGACAAACGAATTTCGGATGTTGGAGTTTATGTAAAAGTTACTGAGATACTTAAAACTTATTTGAATGGTGAGCTAGATATAGTTGTTCAGGGATTAGAAAGATTTCTTATTACTTCCACATCACTTCATACAGATGGTTATTATGTTGCAGATGTTGAGAAGTATGACGATGAAAATATTATTATTGATCAAAAACTTTCCCAAGATTTGCAAACTGAATTTGAAGCAATTGTTGAGTTAGCAAATTATAAATTGGAAGATGGGTTTTGGAATAATCTCAAAACTTCAGATCTCAAATCATATAAGATTGCCGAAAAATCAGGATTAACTTATGAACAGCAGCAGGAATTACTCATCTTAAAAAATGAGAATGAACGATTAAACTATCTAATTAATTATTTTTTATCGATAAAAGATAAGGTTAATGATGCTGAATCAGTTAAAAGAATAATTATGAATGATGGATATCTGAATTAATTTAAAAACAAAAAGCGAGTAATTAACTCGCTTTTCTAATTTGTTAATGAAACTAATACTTACTTATTATACTTTTCTTTTACACTGATTCGATTGATTGCCCTTGCTAATGCTGCTTCTGCTCTAGCTATATTGATATCACTGGTTTTAGCAGCCAGCCTTTCCTCAGCTCTTTGTTTAGCTTTTAATGCTCTTTCTTCATCAATTTCAGCAACTAATTCAATTGAATCTGCCAGCACCAATACTTTATTATCTAGGACTTCAATAGTACCACCTGCCGTTGAGTAATGATTTGGTTTCCCATCAGGTAATTCAACTTTAATCATTCCTACATCAAATGTGCTTATAATTGGCGCGTGATTTTTTAAAACCTGGAATCTGCCTTTTGTTCCAGGAACCGTTATAGATTTTATCTCACCGCTAAAAGCAGATTTTGAAGGAGTAACTATTTCAAGATTTAGTTCAGCCATTATTAAGCCATCTTCTTTGCATTTTCAACTGCTTCTTCAATTACTCCAACATACATAAACGCTGATTCTGGAAGCTCATCATACTTACCATCAATGATTCCCTTAAATCCACGAATCGTATCTTCTAATTTAACATACTTGCCCGCTTTTCCTGTAAATGCTTCTGCAACATGGAAAGGCTGACTAAAGAATCTTTGGATTCTTCTGGCTCTTCTAACAACAATTTTATCTTCGTCTGATAATTCATCCATGCCAAGAATGTTAATAATATCCTGTAAATCTTTGTAGTGCTGAAGAATTTCTTTACAATTTTTTGCAACATCATAATGTTCCTGTCCAAGTATACCAGGTTCAAGAATTCTTGATGTTGAATCAAGAGGATCTACTGCAGGATAAATACCCAGTTCCGAAATTTGTCTGCTTAACACTGTTGTTGCATCAAGATGCGCAAATGCTGCTGCTGGAGCAGGATCTGTTAAGTCATCCGCAGGAACGTAAATAGCCTGAACAGACGTGATGGAGCCCTTATCAGTTGATGTAATTCTTTCCTGAAGCGCACCCATTTCAGTTGCAAGGTTAGGCTGATAACCGACCGCCGAGGGCATTCTTCCTAAAAGTGCTGATACTTCAGAACCGGCCTGTGTAAAACGGAAGATATTATCTATAAATAAAAGAACATCTCTTCCCTCTTCATCTCTGAAATATTCAGCAATTGTTAAACCGGTTAGAGCAACTCTTAATCTTGCTCCTGGAGGTTCATTCATCTGACCAAAGACTAGAGCTGTTTTATCAATAACTCCGGATTCTTTCATTTCAAGCCAAAGATCATTTCCTTCGCGAGTTCTTTCACCAACTCCGGCAAATACCGAATAACCGCCATGCTGCTTTGCGATATTATTAATCAATTCTTGTATAATAACTGTTTTACCAACTCCAGCACCACCGAACAAACCTGTTTTTCCACCGCGGCTATAAGGTTCCATCAAATCTATAACTTTAACTCCGGTTTCAAACATTTGAGATTGAGTCGATAGGTTTTTAAATAATGGAGCAGGACGATGAATTGGATATCTTTTTTCAGATTTAATTTCCCCAAGACCGTCAATTCCATCACCAATAACATTTATTAACCTACCAAGAGTAGCGGGACCAACAGGAACTGAAATAGGTTTGCCATTATCAAACACATCCATTCCCCTAACCAAACCATCTGTAGAATCCATAGCAACTGCTCTAACTCTATTTTCACCAAGATGCTGCTGTACTTCCACTATTAGATCTTCATTTTTGCCTTCTGTTGAAGTTCTAGGAATTCTTATAGCATTATAAATCTTTGGAAGATGTCCGCCATCAAATTCGATATCGACAACAGGACCAATGATTTGAATAATTTTTCCTTTTAACTCGCTCATTCTTTTACCTTCTTTATAAATTTTAAGGTGTAAAATTAGCCAAACAGGCTTTTTTTTACAAACTTTTAAGAAATTACTTTAAAAACACCATCTTTTTTGAAATAGAAAATTCCTTTGTTTTTAGCTGATAAATGTACATTCCGCTAGCTAAATCATCAGCATTAAATTCTACACTAAGTACTCCAACCGGTGCAATATCATTGTACAATTCTTTTACCTTCCTGCCAAGAATATCAAAAACATTAAGCTCAACTTTTTGTGATAAAGGCACTTCAAATCGGATTGTAGTTACCGGGTTAAATGGATTAGGATAGTTTTGAAGTAATGAAAATTTAGTTGGAACTGTATGTGTATTTTCATCTACACTAGTAATTGTATTTATCGAATCTGTACCACCAGCTTCATAATATCTTGCAGCAAATTCCTGCAAATAAAAATTAGCCACCTGGTTATCCTGAATTATTAATGTGTTTTCATCATTACTATTTTCAGCTGAGGAAGACCAATTGTGTGAACCGGTAATCACATATGGTGTGTACCCGAATGGCTCTGCATCTACTATTGCGTATTTATGATGTAGTAATCCAGATGTAAATCCTTTCAATCGGATATCCACTCCATTTGATTGTAAATAAGAAAACTGAGTTCCAGAATCAGTATTATTACTTAGAACCAATCGAGTTTTTTTATTTCGATTCTTAACACCAATAACTGTATCAGCAAGATCTCTTCTTGTAAAAGTCATCAAAGCACCGTTGATAGATCTTTGTGTTTTGCTGAGTGTTTTACCGAGGTTGAATGTGGTTCCATCACTTGGACTAAAGAAACTTTGTACTTTAACACCTCCAATTATAAAATTATGAGGTGTGTTATTTAATTTTCTTGAACCGAATCTTGAATTTTGTAAATTCGGAGTATCAGTACTACTTCCCCATTCTTCTTGAAACTCAACAGTATACGCTCCCGCTAAAGCAACATCTTGAATTAATACTAAGTTTTGTCTGTCATCGTTTGTTCCCGGGTCAGTAGGATTCCATGACCCCATTATTACCCAAACACTATCAGGCGATCCGCCGCGGTAATCTATCACAAAAAATTTATTATGATGTAAACCGCTACCATCATTATTTCCATAAGCATCATTAATATACGGGATACCATTACTTATCAGTGTTTGCCAGGGAGCTGTAGTTCTGTTGTCGTATTCACCAATAACTCTGATTTTTACACCACGGTTTTTAGCATTTACTAATGCTGTGGCAATATTAGCGCCCACAGTTCCACTTAAACTATATAAAGCAACATCAATAGATCGTTTTGCGTTATTTATCTTCTGTATAAGAATATCTGTAAAATTTGCATTTGCATTTGCATTTACACCAGATGAAACAGAAGTATTTACCGTATTATTAAAATAAACTTGTATTTCTCCAGTTGTTGGAAAAGCTGAGGTCGTACTTGAAATTATATTACTTGAAAAACTTGTATCTGAATTAGCTACTGAAAAAGCCTGTAAATTATATATAGTAGCTGAATTCAAACCGCTTACGGTAACGTTATGAAGATTTCTTAAATCATTGTCAGGTTCAATTACTCCAAGTTCGTAATTAGTTGTAACGCCATATCGGATCCTGGAAGTTCCTGGATTTATCGTACTCCAATCAAGTGTAATAGAGTTTGCTGTCAGGTCAATTTCTTCAGGATATTTTTCTATTATTGGTCCTTCAGAAATTATATCTGCAGTTATCCTAGGCATTAGTTGATAGCCACCGATGAACGGTAAAGTAGATTTAAATTGACTTACAACTCCAACAACATCAAATCTACCCGCGGGTGCTACTAATCCAATAATTGGGGTATCGTTATCAATTCTAATTTGAACCGTATCAGATGCACTTGAGCCCGTTAGCATATAATTTTTATAAGCCCAGTTGCTAACTTGATTTCCATTCAATTCAGTTACTAATACTCCGTTTAGTCTTACTAATCGGCCTTCGTAATTTTCTATTCCAGCAACTCCGTCTCCGCTTAACATAGAAGGAGTAGCAAGCACTGGTTCGATTGTATTGCCCGAGCTGATGATCGTATGAAGTAATGGAGCTTCAAGCTGATTCAAGCCATTAAATTGTGTGATAGTACCTGAAACTAATACTTCATCACCTGGTTGAACAGCGTTAGAAAAACTTGATCCAAAAATTGAAATACCACCACTGTTGTCCTGAATATAGCTTGGACTACCAAATTGATTACTTACTGTTACAATTCCTCTGATCGTAACTAAATCTCCTAAATTAATTCCAATGCCATTTATATCATTTACTTTTGCTTCTGAAATAGGAATAGGTGCGCCGTAAACTGTTAATACCGGAGAAGGACTTACATCACCAAGAACTGAGTCTATTCCTGACTGAAATAAAAATTTATATTTGCCTGTAAAGATTGGAGTTGTAACATCTAAGATAGAGATTAATACCGAATCGTCCAGAAAGTTTACATTAGAAAACAGAATTGTATCGGAACTTACAATAGTTGAAGCAGTAAAATTTTCAATTGAGATCTGTGCCGAATTTTGTGACCAGATAAACGCTTCAGGAAAAATAATTTTTAGCGTATTGATACCATATTGTGGTTCCTTAATATAACTGAAGTCTAGATTGATAGTTGAATCACCGGAAACAACTTGTGGATTTAAACTAACAGTACCTGAACCTTCCACACGCGCTCTCAAAGAAAGTATCCAATTATTATTGGTCGGTGTGTTCCCAATACCTATGGATGATGGGCCAGTAAGTGTCCAATTAGCAGTGTTTGTTAACTCAGAAACATCATCTTCATTAAAGAAGACTGATGAATTACTAGAGGACGTACCACTAAAATGAACTTTAGGACTTGGTAAACTTCCTGAATTTGCAGTTCCCCATGAAACTCCAAAAACGTGTACATCTGAACTATTTCTAATTTGAAGTGCCTCAGAACTTCCTGCAACAGAAAAAACAGTACCAGACAAATACAAAGCATTATTTGATTTCACTACAATTAAATAATCACTCGGATCAAAATCTTCTGTAAAAGCATTTTCTGATCGTGCAACAACTATAACGGTACCTTTTCTAAGACTGCTCCATAATGAATTACTTGTGAATGATAATGGCTGCTGAGCAGCTCCACTACTGCTAAAATCTCTTACATCCCAATTGCGTAAATCCAGACTATCCTGTAAAACTAATAATTCAATCCATTCATCACTTGCACTGGAATTATATATTTCATTAATAATAATAGATTGTGGATGAAGATAGGTTACGAATAATAAAGCAAGGGAAAAATATTTTAATGTTCTCATTGTACATCCGTTGATAAAATGAATCTTTGAATCCTGTTATTTCCTCTATCAGCCACATAAAGTATTCTATCAAAATATGCAACTGAGTAAGGTTCGGAAAAAACTGATCGTCCACCGAATCCAATTAATTTATCTCCGAATGAATTAAATTTATAAACACTATCTTTTTCTGCATCTGCAACATAAATATTTCCATTTGCATCAATAGTACAACCCTCAGGACGAAGAAATATATTAGGTTCTGCAAAAGCAACTCCATCATTAGGAGAAAAAGCACTTCTATATCTTTCATCAATTGGAGTAATAATATAATTCCACCATTGTGCTTTAAAACTATTTGTACCGGACAATGTTACAACAATATCAATATTTCTTTTATTAAAAGACGCAAGTGAACTTATTCCATTAGCTGAAACCATTCCCATACTTGTTGGAGAAATATTAGGAACCCTACCGATAAGGCTATCTCCAGAGCTAAAATCAGAACTGTTTATTGGTTTAAACATAAGAATAGAATTATCCGGATCATATATACTTGAATTATTTGGTCCTGTTCTGGCAACATAAAAAGAGTTATCATAGAAAGCACAAGCTGCTGTGTATTTTCTAAGCGGCGCATTTAAATCATCAGGTCTCGGAAGCAAACGTCTTATTGGTGCAGTATCTAATTGATGATTGGAAGCCACAAGATCGATTTTATATACTGCGCTGAATGTTTGACCTAACGTATCAAACTGCGCACAAACAATAAGATTTAATTTATAATCCTGTGCGATACTTATTGGATGTTTGATGGTTCGTGAACTTAATCTTTGACCATCAAGGTTAAGCATTATGATTTGATCATTATCAGTATCAGCAACATATACTAATGGTTCTCTCCCGATAATTATTTCTTCAGGATGATTAAATCCCTCCCAGTCAGGATTTAGCTTGATATACACTGTATCACCTGTAATGTTGCCTTCATCATCAGTTTGAAACTGTGTAATATCAAATTTATCGTGGCAAGAAGTTATGCTAAGTAATAATATTACTGCTGCTAAATATTTTAAGTGTTTATATTGTATCATAAGCCAAGTATTATTGAAAATCTGTGAGCCGAACCTAATTTTGTAAAATTAGCAAAAGCATAATCTACGCTAACATTTGCAATACTAATAGGTACATTAACACCCGCGCCAAAAGAATAATTTTGTTCATCAACGTTTATTTTATATCCACCTCTTGCAAAGAACATCTTATTCCAGACATACTCAACTCCTAAAGATAAATTTTCACTATTATCATTTGGATGATTAAGCTGAATAGACGTTGTTACTTTATGTTCGTCATCCTCATAAGGTTCTAAAGCAAATCCAATTCTAAACATAGTTGGCGGTGAAAATGTTTGCCAATCTGATTTTGTTCTGTTACCAACTAAAATAACTTCTCCATCAGGCGCAAGATCATTTCCAAAATTTGTAACTGTAACTGCAAATCTTGTACTTCCTAATCCGGTCCAATAATAAGTACCAAGATCAATCATAATTCCGCGCATTTTAAGTTTATCTAATGTTTCTTCAATGTATCTTACAGTTCCGCCAAAACTAAATTGATCAGTCATTTTTCTTGAATAAGAAATCGCGATACCCATATCACTGAATCCGAAATACTCACCAGTACCAAATGGTGCATATTCTGTAGTTACTTCCATTTCATCCATTGAAAGAGATGTTAAAGAAACTCCAAAAGTATTTGCATCATCAAGATGATATACAGCTCCAATAAAATCATGATTAATATCTACAACCCATTGATTGTGAGAAAACATTACTTGATTTTCTGAAAACTGTGTTAAACCTGCAGGATTCCAATATAAAGCTGAAACATCATTTGCAATTGCAACGAATGCATCGCCCATTGCTGTTGCTCTTCCGCCGACACCAATTTTTAAGAATTGTGCGGTTGAAATTCCTGCACGCTGACCTCCGAGCACTGGAAATAACTGAGGCTTTATTTCAGTAAAACTTATAGCAATAAATAAAAATGTAATTATATACTTCATATTAAAATCTCAAACTCACGCCAAATTTTATATTTCTACGAGTTAAATATCTTGCTGGATTATATGGATACGCTGTAATTGGGGCTTGCAGATCAGGATAACGAGGATCATTCCAGCTAGCTGGAACATCATCACCATATTCGTATGCTCTGCCAGTAACAGGATTAATAATCGCAGAATTTTTTGTATCCAATAGATTATTTACTTCTACAAAGACAGACAACTTAAGATTCATTAGCTGAAAATATTTTTCAAAATTTACATCAACCCAAAACCAATTATCACCAATCTCGTTGTATCTGGTATCCGTAACATATTCATACTCTGCTCTACCCTGTTCATCAACTGCGCCAGTATATACAGCTGGTGTATATCGCTTACCTGATTGATAAAAGAATCTTAAATAAAGATTATAATCGTCTAAAATTCCAGGAGCAAATCCGAAAACCGGATCTCCGCTTTCAACATAGAAACTTGTTGAAACTGATGCTGTAATTGGTCTGTCCCAAGGAACAAATTCTTCTTTTATTGATTCTTTAAGATCGCCCTGTAATACTAATACGCCTTCATCTGCAGAAGAACTTTTTCCCGTTACAATTGCATAAGTAAAGGATGCATTTCCATTAAACCATTTGCCAATCCTCTTACGATATTCAAATTCAATTCCACGTGAACGCGCATAGTCGGAATTTACATAGGTAATAAAACTTTGAGTTGAAAATCTTGGTGATACAATTTTAGCAGTTCTAGTGTTTACGTAATCAAAAATATCTTTATAGTAAGCAGTAACTGTTAAAACATCATCGGAAGAAAACTGAGTCTTTAATCCGAGTTCATATGCAACAGTTGTTTCAGGATTTAAATTCGGGTTACCAAATTTCTGAAATGAGGATTGCGCATTCTGAGGATCCAACTTTGCATAAACAAACTGAGGTTTTGGCCACTTGCTAAAATGTCCGTACGAAAAGAACAACGTTTGATTATCTGAAACCGGATGCGAAATACCCAGACGAGGACTTAATCTTGCCTTAAATCTTCTTCCGTTGAACCAACCAAAAGTATCCTCCATGTATTTTTCACGTATTTCATCCGGAATAGTTACCACGTCAGGATTCTGTACTGCATCATCAACGTACTTACCAGGAAACCAATAATCCAAACGTAAACCAAAGTTTAATATCATTCCGCTCAGATTTATGTTATCCTGTGCATATAATGAACCAAGTGCAGGATAGACTTTATAAATATCATTATTCAAACCAAGTTCACCAATCCATGGTTTATATATATCTATAACCTGCATCTCCTGGAATTGGAAATTAAAACCAGCTTTAAATTTATTTTTCTCGTCAAAAAAGTTCGTTAAATCCCCTCGAACTGAAAATTCCTCAACATAGTGATCTCGCCAGGTATATGGATTCCCAACATCCCAGAAACCATCACCGGGAATTACGCCAACCGTATCCCTATTTATATTATAATATTCTATAGGAAAAGTAACAATATCTTTAGGCTCATTGTACAAATACCAATCATTTCCATTTGCATCTGCACGCAAATTTGTGAAGAAACTATTTACCTTAAATTCATAAAATGTTTTTGAACTTAAAGTGTGAGTTACTCCAAAGGAGTTGTACTTATTATTATGTGTAAATGTATTTGCATTATCCAGTAGATATTGGAAATTGTATTGGTATCCAGGGCTTGGTTCAATGTACTCTAAATTTGATTGAAGTGATTGAGAATTTTGGTTTATGTTAACCGACTGATTAAATGAATAATAAAATTTTAACGTCGGTGAATATTTATAAGTTAATTTAGCTAACCAGAACCAATTGTTCTCAGCACGCGGTGCATATCTTGTTCCGTTAAAAACGGAAGAGACTAACTGATTTGCCGTAGGTTTAAAATATCCCTGGGTAATTCCATCAGTTATTCCAGTATAAAAACTTCCAAAAAATGTTAACTCACCAGGAATGCTTATTCCAATTGCGGGAAGAATAAAAGAAGTTATTGGTTCAGGACCGCTTAAATTTCCTTCAAGAATATCAGTGTTAAAAACATGATAAGAAGATTTATCACCCAAATTATCCCGCTTGTAAGAGACAGAACCTGAATATTTTTGCCCGCCTTCTCGAGTTCTAACATTTACAATTCCTGAAGTTGCTTGTCCGAACTCAGCGTTAAAACCACCGGTAATTACTTCAACTTCTTCAATTGCATTTGCGGAAAGCTGCAATCCAAATCCTGTACCGGCCAGCGGATCTTGTACTGAAACACCATCCAATAAAAATGCATTTTCATAAGATCTACCTCCCCGGATATGTATTGCGTTATCAGATTTTACAACACCTGACTGCTGTGTTACTATGTCTGCGATATTTTCAATAACTGCAATGTCTAATTCATCTTTAGTTATGGTTCTTTTACTCTGTGTTTCTTCAACATCCATCAAAGGTTTTTCACCGATTACAACAACATCCTGCCCAAGAGTTAAAACTGTTTCTTCAAGTTTAACATCCAGGTCCTTTGTTTTGTTTGATTCAATCTGGATTCCAGTGTATTGAACAGTTTTATATCCAATTAAGGATATGTCAACATTATAACTTCCAACAGAAATATTATTAATCTTAAACTTACCGTTTATATCTGTTGCTGCACCGTAGTAAGTTCCTTTTATAATTACATTCACACCAGGTAAAGCATCACCTGTCATGGCATCTTTAACGGTGCCAGAGAGAATACCTGTATCCTGAGAATATATTAATAAAGAGTTAATTAGCATTAGAAAAATTATAAATCTTTTTATCATGGAGTCACTCCAAAATCTTCAAAAAAGACTTTACTAAGAAGACTCTTCACATTTGCTGATCCGCCATTAGATTTACTTAGAGGTAAACCATAGAAGAATAATGATTTTGTATTGTTAAAGAACCCTATAAATCCCCTCATCTCATTATTGGGGAAATAATATATGGGTATCGCTCCGTTCGGATTTAGATAGAAAGACTTGATCCTGAACAAACTTGTTATCGTTGTTAACTGAGGATAAGCTGGATCCGTTGTGTCTGCAGATATAATTGTATTCGGAAGTAAAGAGGTTCTGGTATAAATAGTATCGGTATTTATAGGCAAAAATCCTTGTAATAGAACGGGATCTACTGTTTGAGGAAACTGCATAGAAAAAGCTATCTTTCCTCCCGCATCAATAAATGTTTGCACAGAGGATGCAGCTAAATCCAGCGAAGGATTATTATCACTGTACCAAAGAACATACTTAAACAATTTAAGAGTCTGTAAAAATGTTACATTAGTATATGGCGGTTTTTGATTCAAATAATCATACACATCATATTTACCGGTTAATCCAAGACTATCCATCATTGCATCATAAAATGCCGCAGCACCATCAGAGGTTGAATAATCATCCATTATCAGGATCTCACCTTTTGGTTTTTTAACAAACCAGGTTTTTCCTGTATCAGGCAAAGAAATAAACTGAGATGTTGCACCTGAAATGTCTACTGCTTGAACATAGAACTTGTTATAGTCATCAAATTTTAATCCCGGTAATTTTTCAGAGAAGATATTTGTTTCAATTCCTTCTATTAAAATTTCCATTTGAGGATTTGATGAATTAAACTCTTTTGTTCTAAGTGTAATTGTCCTGACACTTCCATCCAATGCTACAATGTTATTTGGATCAGTTGTATCATTTAAAGCAATATTGATTTTTAATATTGTGCTTAAACCATCAAGATCATCCACATTCCAGCCAAATGACATAACCGGAAACGAAATTGCAGGCAGTGTACTAAGTGAATTCCATTCAATTGTTGGGGCAGTGTTTTTTAGAGGAAATTTTAAAGTTGCCGGGGTTGGATCAACTAGGCCTATATCGAAAAACTTTTCTCCATTATTATAAACGCTATCACTATTAGAATCTATAAACGGTTCGGGTCCGAAGTCTATACCGTTCTGAAAAACTCTGTTATCATAAATCCCATTGCCGCCGTTATCTGCAGAAGAAACTTTAAATGCATAAGTAGTATCACCTGCCCCGATTTGAAGAGAAAATAAAATTTCATTCTCATCAGTAAACGTCCAGGTTATTCCATCCCAGGTGTAATAAAATCCAACTATCAATCCATCAGAATCATCACCCCACCAGGCAACTTTTAATCGACTTGGCTGAGGTGCAATAGTGGAATCGGGGAATAATGCTATGCTTGTTTCAGGCGGATTGTTGCCCGTAGGATTATCAATAAAATCTTCTCCACACGAAAGTAGAAATACGAAAGAGAATAATATTGTGGATATAAGTAAAACTTTTTTCATTTATCTAATTGCGTAACGAATAATTATTAAATACTGAAAATTCTTTTTCACAAAAATAAATTCCTCCCCAATCAGATTGGGGAGGAATAATAATTTACTATTTAAGTAACATCATCTTTTTAACTTCATTAAAACTACCTGCTTGAATACTATAGAAATATATTCCTGAAGTTAAATCATTTGCTTTAAATAATATTGTATGTGCACCGGCTGACTGATTTTGATTTACTAGAGTTTTTACAACCTGACCCAAAATATTATAAACCCTGATTGTAACCATTTCTGCTTTTGGAAGTGCATATGAGATGGTTGTAGAAGGATTAAATGGGTTTGGATAATTTTGAGATAATGAATATTCATTTGGCAGAATATTTTCATCATTTACATCTGTTGTGTAATTAACAAAATCATCATCTTTTCTTGGAGCCAATTTATAATTACTAAATGAATAGTACAGAACTCCTTTAATAGCATCAAAAGTACCGTTTAATACAACCAATGTTGGTCTTTCAGATCTTGTTCCGTTATGATAGGAATGATTACCATCTTCTAACTCAACTCTCGTATTTCCCGATCCATCACTGATAAACATTTCACCAAAATTCGATGTTCCGTCTGCACTTAAAGCTGTTATTGTTACGTCGTTATATTGAACAAGAACACTTTCCCATTCTTCTTTTCCAATAGCATTATTACCAGATGTTCCAATTGTACCGGTTGTTAATACTTCTGCTTCTGGTAGTGCATTACCGGTTGATAAAACAGATATTGATGAAAGAGTATCAATTTTAGTTACATCAAAATCTTCTCGGATAACTCCAGTAACTGTAACTCGCTCACCTCTGTTTAAATTTAATACTTGTGTACCCATTGTACCTGCAGTACCAATTTGAATTCCACTCCACGGTCCCGAACCATCTTGTATATATATTCTAAGTGGTGTACTGCCAAAGCCTTTAATGTCAGATGAATCAGCAGTTACTACGCCTGTTAAGCTTATTCGATAACCATTGTATGCACTATATCCACCGCCAAATGGACTGTATTGAGCATCTTTTATTGTTAAAGGTCTGTTTAGAACCAAATAAAAATATTTTTGTTTTACAGTATCAACTGGAGTAACGCTAACTAAATCCTGATTGTCTTTTGCCCATATGTAAAAATCAACTAGAGCAGAATCAGCAGCAACACCCGGTATAATTCCTTTGTACAAAGAGTCTACAGCTGAAAAAGTCATTTGAACAGAATCTCTTGCACCTGAATTGACTGAATAATAAACTCTTGCTTCGGAAACTGTTCCATCGAGATCTTTAATTTTTGCAGATACTTCAACAGGTTGATTTGATGCTACTTCTACAATGTCTCTTTTTATATCTGAAACTAATGGAGGACTTTGAAGAACAGGACCAATATCACCAGGATAAACAGGAACAATATAATATCCATCTGTTCTGGTAGTTACTATACCAGTTAAGTATTCTAGATAAGAACCGTTAAGCGGTGGTTGATATCCAGGAATGATGCCTGCAGAACCTGTTTTAAAATATCTTGATTGATTATATATAAAAGCTGAGTGACCTGTAAAATCATTTATTTTAAAGTTACCATTTGTATTTCTATCAGAAGTGATAACATTCCTGAATGTAACTAACATTCCTTCATATTTTTCTGCATCAAAATTATACCCTCCTGTTGAAGTAAATAAATCAGCAAGCTCTAACTCAAATGGAACCGGACGATTTGGTCGAGTTTCTAAAATTTCTACTGGGATAGGTTGGGGTGCAGTAATCAATATCAATTCTGTAGTTGTATTATATTCTGTTACAATACCTGTTAATTCAACAATATCAGCACTATCAACCAAATCAAAAAAAGTACCTTGAGCTGCAGCAGTAGTATCATTTTGAATAATATTTAATCCGCCCCAAAGGGTACTTTCAGGATCTTGAATATAACTGGCCCATCTGTTACCTGCCGAGATAATAACTCCTCTGTTTGTATCAGGATCAATAACAGTACTTACAAGTGCAATTCCTCTTACTCTTACAGTATCACCATTTAATGGTGAAGGTGGATCTGTACCTAAAAGTGAATCGGGCACTCCTTGAATATCCTGCAATGTAACAAGCGGATACTCCTGAGCAATAATGTTCATAGAAAAAACGAACATTAATGCAAACAGTATGAAATATTTGTTTCTCATTTAATTCTCCTAATTATTTAACAACTAAAAATTTTCCAGTTTTAATATCACCGGTTTTATTATTTTTTACAGTAAATAAATATAGCCCTGTAGCAATCGCCTGATCATTATCTGTAACAAGGTCCCAGGCGTGTTCACCGCCTGCAAATTTTTGTTTATCATCACTTGCATAATTTTCGAACCATCTTGTATCAGCACCATTGCTCGAACCATCGTGAGTCATCTTTTTTACAATATCACCAGCGAGTGTATAGATTGTAATTTCACATTCAATCGGCAGGTTATAAAAATAAATTTTACGCAATCTTTCAGAACTTCCATCCCAAACAGCACTTCCATAATATGGATTTGGATAAACACCAACTTCAACATTTGCATCTTCAACTGAGGGAGTTCCTGGTACTATTCTTTCATAGTTTGAAATTGAACTAGATTCCAAAATATCAAGTTCATTTTCGGGATCACCCTCATCAAAAGCAGTTACAGAAAAAACATATTGCCAGCCATTTAAAAGATTAGGTAGTTCAAATTTATAATAATAATCTGTTGGATCATTAGGGAAGGTAATTGGTTCATCTAATCTAACTTCAGAAAATCCTGTATTGTATCCAATCGCATTTGTTGCGCTATCAAACTCAGCAAGAACCACTAATGAGTTCTGTAAGTTTTGTGTTTGCGATAAATCAAATCCGGCTTGTGTTCTATAAAGTTTATAACCTTCAAAATCTTTTTTACCTGAAATTGGATCAATCGAATTCTCTGCTCTGTTATCCCAATAAATTGTTGCTTTCTGATTATCCGGAACTACTTTTACTTTTGGTGAAGTTGGTGGAGTTGGAAGAATGTATCTTGTAATTTTACCATCTCCATCTAAATCTTCGTTAGCATCTAAGACACCATTACGATTTCTATCTTCACCAAAATATGCTCGTAAAGCCCAATCAGCATTTATGTATAGATTTGTTTTTTGTTCTTCCGTATCCAATGCAGCAAGTTCATCACCATATTTTTTTGCACACACAATTGCAAATACAACATTTATTGAGTCTCCAGGTGCGATTGATGAAAATGGACCACTACTAACTAGCATTGATCGGTTTGAAGGTGTTTTAAATGTAACTGGATTTATTGGATCCTTCCATCTTTGAGAATTACCTAAATCAAAATAGCCACGCATTTTATTAAATCTTTGTATATCATCTAACGGAGTAAAATATGAAGGATCAGAACCGTTGTGAGTCCAGCTAACAAAACTGACAGAAGAAACTGAATCGCCATCCATCAAAATTTTATCAGATAATTTAGGTTCTGCACCAAGATATTGAATACCAACATAGCTATCTGTATAGCCTGGGTCACCGTTTGAATCAAACTCGTAAGCAATTTTAATTGAATCATTATACCCGTTTCCGCCTTTAGAATAAAATGCAGACCCGCTTGGTCTTCCAGTAATTTTGGTATTTCTAACAACTGTATCCGTCCAAAGTCCGACAAAAACACTATCAATATATTTGTCTGAAGTATTTTTGATTGTGTAATTCATTATCACAAAGAAATTAGCAAATGAAAAATTCCAGGCGTATGATTCCTGATGAACAACAATACCGAGAGGATGATGATCAGTAATCGGTTCGCCATTTAAATACACTAAATTAGAATCAGTATAATCCATAATAAAATCTTGATGAGAAATCGCGGATGGCTGATAAAAAGGAGAATCAAATAATGAAGATCTTTCAATTACTTTTTCACCAATGCCATTTGTATATTCAAAACCGCCGCCTCTTGTAGCAGAAATTGATGAAGCATCAATTGATGCAGTAGTTACAAGAGCTTCATTAGTTCCTCTAACTATTCCGCCAAACCATAGTCCGCCAGCAAACAAATGCTCTATTCCTGAGCCAATCGGATATTCACAACTTGGTTGATTTGGCCAAAGTGAAAAGCCATTACCGTACATTCCAAAGTTAGTAACTGATAATCCAATGTTACCAACATTTGTAAATTTAGAATTGTCATCATCCAGGGTTTTAGGAAGAATGTATTGATTTTCTTGCGCAATTACACTTATTGAAAAAGATACTTGCAAAAGCAGGATTAAGAATGCGGTTTTAATATTCATTAAGTAAAAATATTCGATAGTCTATGTTAAAAATTTGCGGAGTAAAAATACGTTTATTATCGATAATTATAAACACATTAAGAGATAAATAAATTGTTATTAATCCTCTTTAAATATTGCCCTTGCATGTTCATCGGCATGATATGAACTTCTAACTAGTGGTGAAGATTCTACAATTTTGAAGCCTATTTTTAAGCCTTCTTCCTTGTACATTTTAAATTCTTCAGGAGTTACAAATCTATCGACAGGTAAATGCAATTTAGTTGGCTGCAAATATTGTCCGATTGTTAAAATATCACATCCGTGATCAACTAAATCTTTCATTAGTTCTAAAACTTCCTCAGTTTTCTCACCGATCCCAACCATAATTCCACTTTTTGTTTTTAGACCTTTAGATTTGAACCATTTGATCAGTTCCAAACTTCTTTCATACTTTGCTTGTGGACGAACTGCGTGATAAAGTCTTGGAACAGTTTCCATATTATGATTTAAAATATCAGGAGGATTTTGCATTATTATATTAAATGCTTCTTCATCACCTTTAAAATCCGGAATTAGAATCTCAACAGTGCAATCCTGTTTTTGCTCACGAATCAATCTCACACATTCTCTAAATATTGTTGAACCACCATCATTAAGTTCATCTCTGTTAACAGAAGTAATCACAACGTGTCTTAAGTTTAATTCAACTACGGATTGAACAACTCGTTTTGGTTCTTCAATATCAAGTTCGTTTGGAATTCCAACTTTAATATTGCAAAAACCGCAGCTTCTTGTACATGTATCGCCAAGAATCATAAAAGTTGCTGTGCGATGATTCCAGCATTCAGAAATGTTTGGACATTTAGCTTCTTCGCAAACCGTATTAAGTTTTTGTCTTCGCATAAGATTTTTAACATCAGAATAATTTTCTCCAATTGGTAATCTTACTTTAAGCCAATCAGGTCTTTTACCTAAATCTGTATTTGCTTTTTCTGCTTCTTCTTTAAATGCGCGTTGATGTTGGTTTATCATAATTCTTTCTAAGCTTAATCAATTATTCTCATTGCTCAGAATTCATTCTGAGCCATTAACAGACTAAAGTCTGTTCTACAATTTTTATTTTAAAATACTATCTAAATAATACCTTCAAAATTTTCTAAGGTATCTTTAATACTCTTCAAAAACAATCCGCCTAACATTCCATCAACCAAACGGTGATCGTGTGAAAGTGTTAAAGCCATTATATGTCTTACTGCAAAAGTATCAGAACCATCTACCTCAATTACAACAGGTTTTTTCTGAACAGCTCCAACTCCAAGTATCGCAACTTCAGGTTGATTTATTATTGGCGTTCCAAATATAGTTCCGAATACACCGTAATTTGTAATTGTAAAAGTTCCATTACTTATATCATCTGGAGTAAGTTTTTTGGTCCTTGCACGATTTGCTAAATCTGCTATCGCTTTTGCTAAACCAATTACATTTCTATCTCCTGCGCCTTTAATGTTTGGAACAATTAATCCAGTTGGTTCTATCGCAACAGCTATACCAAGATTTATAAATCTCTTTTGCAGAATCGAATTTCCATCTATACTCGAATTTACTAGCGGGTATTTCTTTAACGATTTTACAACTGCATCAGCAATGAATGCCATATAAGTAATCTTAGCATTTTCATTTTTCATAATCTCATCTTTTTTTGCACTGATGTAATTATGAATTCTGGTCATATCAACTTCAATCAAACCTGTAACATGAACCGATGTATCGCGGCTATGAACCATATGATCCATTATTCTTTGTCTGATATTATCCATTGGAATTCTTTCAACATCTGCTGCATTATAAACTTGCTGAGTAATTGCAGAAGATACACTTTTTCTTTCATCTGATTTTTCTTGTCCACCTGCGGCGAATTGAACCTGAACTTGTTCTCTAGAAATTTTTCTTTTCTCAATGTATGCAAGCACATCTTTCTTAGTAACTCTTCCCTCTTGCCCGGTTCCTTGTAATGATTTTAACTCATTAAAAGTAATATTTTCTTTTTGTGCTATGCTTAATACAAGAGGCGAATAAAATCCACTTCCTTTTTCTACAGAATGAAAATCAACAGGTCTAGAAAAATTATCGTGCATTGAAACTGGTTCATTTTCTTGTACTTGAGGTTGAACTTTAATCTGACTATCTGTGTGTAAAAACTTTATATCGGATCCAACTGATAATTTTGCAACAATAGTCCCAACCTCAACTGTCTCCTGCTCACCAACAAGAATTTCAACTAAAGTTCCTGCTTCCGGAGAAGGAATTTCTGTATCAACTTTATCTGTGCTTATTTCAAAAATCATTTCATCTTTTTTAATAACATCGCCAACTTTTTTATTCCATTTGATAATAGTTCCTTCCATAACTGATTCACCCATTTTAGGCATCGCAATTTCAATTAGGTTTCCATTTGAAGATTTACTTTGAACCGGTTTCGAAATTTTTGGTGATTCGACTTTGGGAATAACTTTTTCCTCAAATACTTGTTTGTCTTCAGCTTTTGCCGGTACAACTTCAACATTAGATTCACTAGCAGATTGAATTCTCGCAACCACAGTTCCAACTTCAACCGTATCACCTGCTTTAACTAATATTTCAGAAAGCACTCCTGCTGATGCTGCCGGAATTTCTGTATCAACTTTATCAGTACTGATTTCAAAAATTATTTCGTCAAGTTTTACAACATCGCCGACTTTTTTATGCCATTTTATTATTGTGCCTTCATTAACGCTCTCACCCATTTTCGGCATTATGATATCCATATAAACTCCTAACTTCAAATGTTAAATTCTAAATGTTCAATTATCAATTTTAGTAACCGAGTCATATCGAGCAAATTGAGATATCTGAACCTTAATACATATTAAGATTTGTCTAAGCTTTCGATTGAACGATTTTTTAATACTTAAGTAAATCTCTTATCCCATTATAAATTTCATCACGACTTGGTAGTACTTCGTTTTCTAAAATTGGAGCATAAGGAATGTGTGAATCCTTTGCTGCAATTCTTTTAACAGGTGCATCAAGATGTTGAAAACAATTCTCAGCAATTCGTGCGGCTATTTCAGCTCCAAATCCACCAAATAAAGTATCCTCGTGTATAATGATAACTTTATTTGTTTTCTTAACAGAAGTATAAATTGTCTCTTCATCCAATGGAACAATTGTTCTCAAATCAATTATTTCAACAGAATAATTTTCATCTTCTAATTTTTTTGCTGCAAGCATAGAATCCCACATAGAAACTCCCCACGAAACAACAGTAATATCTGTTCCTTCTTTTACTACTTTAGCTTTTCCAAAAGGAAGTAAATAATTATCATCCGGTTCAGGTGCTATTGCATAACTTTGTCTATACAATCCTTTATGCTCTAAAAACAAAACAGGATCTTTAATTCTACACGCAGTTTTTAATAATCCTTTTGCATCAGCAGCATTGCTTGGATATGCAATAAAAATTCCTGGAATGTGTGAAAAGAACGCTTCAATATTCTGGCTATGGCAAAGTCCACCATGAATATATCCACCAACTGCAACGCGAGTAACAACCGGGGAAGCCCAAGAATTATTGGAACGATAACGCATTGGTGCCATTTCATTTTTCATCTGCTGAAATGCGGGCCAGATGTAATCACCAAATTGAATTTCTACAACGGGTTTCATTCCAGTAAGTGACATTCCAACCGCAACACCCATAATACTTGCTTCCGCAAGTGGTGAATTGAAAACCCTTTTCTTTGTAAATCTTGTTGATAATCCCTTTGTTGCTGTGAACACTCCACCTTTGCCATCTTCAATATCCTCGCCAAAGATGAACATTTCAGGATTCTTTTCCATTTCTTCGTGTAACGCATGGTTAATTGCATCAACCATTACAATTTTATCACCACTCGGTTTTGATGATTCATAATTAAGTGTTTCTTTAAATCCGCTTTCATCAAAAATATATTTTGTTGCTTCTTCAGGCTTTGGATCAGAAGAATGCAATGCTTTATCTGCTGCTTCACTTATTTCATCGTTAACATTCTTTTTAATTTCATCATATTGTGTTTGATCTAAAAATCCTTTTGCCATAAGGATCTGAGCAAATTTTTCAATCGGACATTTCTTTAAATCTTCTTCAAGTTCTTTCTTATCACGATATTTTTTTTGATCATCTGAAGATGAATGCGATTCTAATCTCACAACATCGGCTTCAATCAGAGCTGGACCTTTACCAGATTTTATGTATTCAATAGCTTCTTGAATTTTTTCATACGATTGAAAAAAATCAGTACCATCAATTCTTGCACGATATAGATTGTGAAAACCTTCCATCATTTCAGCAATTGAGCTATCCTTACCTCCGGTTTGATTAGATACGTGAACAGAAATTGCATATTTATTATTTTGGATAACAAATAGTACAGGAAGTTTTTCTCGGCTTGCCCAATTAACAGCTTCATGAAACTCACCCTGGGATGTTGTTCCTTCGCCGCTACTCACATAAGAAATATTTCGCTCGCCTCGTTTTACAGAAGCCATTGCTGTTCCCACGGCTTGCAAAAACTGGGTGCCGGTTGGTGAAGATTGTGAAGGCATATTAAAATGTGTTGCGCCCCAATGCACCGGTAATTGTCTTCCGCCGCTTGCTGGATCATTAGCTTTACCAAATGTTCCAAGAAATACTTCCTCAGCAGTTAATCCTGCCGATAGTACTGTTGCCATATCTCGATAATATGGGAACAACCAATCTTTTTTTGGATCAAGTGAAAGTCCAATTGCTAGTTGTACAGCTTCATGTCCAGCACCAGCAATATGAAAAAATGTCTTCCCCTGTCTTAATAAATTCATCGCTTTATTATCAACATTACGAGCACTTAGCATCATTTTCAAAATATACAATAATTTTTCTTTGGTAAATTCATGTTTACCAATTGTAATAGAATTGTTTTTTCCGTTTGTTGGTTTCACCGAAGTTTTCTCCTTCGATTTAGTTTGTGTTGCTATTTTTTTTGACATAAAAACCTTTTGGGTTTAAGGAATTAAACTCAATAATTCTTCTTTAGTTATAAATTCAATTTGAGCATAATTAAAAATTACATCAAAATGATGAATGATTTTTTCTTTTACTTCGTTTAAAGAGATTTCTTTTTTTAATTCACGATTTAATGATGTAACATCTTTATCAGTAATTCCACAAGGAATAATTCCACTAAACAGTTTAAGATCTGTATTAACGTTAAATGCAAAGCCGTGCATTGTTATCCAGCGGCTGACTTTGATTCCGATTGCACAAATTTTTCTATCATCGAGCCAAACGCCGGTATATTTATCAACTCTGCTTCCTTGCAAATCGAATTCAGAACAAACTTTAATTATCACTTCTTCAATTGCTCTTAAATACTTATGAGTATCTTGCTTCCAATTTGTAAGACTTATAATTGGATATCCAACAATTTGCCCGGGACCGTGGTAAGTTATATCTCCACCACGATCAATATCATAAACTGAAATTTTATTTTCATCCAGATATTTTTTATCACCAACAAGATTTTCTTTATCAGCAGTTTTTCCAAGAGTATAAGTATGTGTATGCTCTAGCAAAAATAGAACATCATCAATTTTATTCTCAACTCTTAGTTGATGAACAGATTTCTGCAAATCCCACGCATCTTTATAGTCAATCATTCCTAAATCACAATAAACTAATTTTCTTTTTTCTTTATTCACTTCTTCCGATTTTCAATTAAACTACTAATAGATTCCTCACCTTAATCGGGATTCGGAATGACAATCAATTCTTGAACTTCAACTCAAATGTGTACCGCTTCACCATATGCATTGGCAGCGGCTTCCATAATTGATTCTGATAATGTAGGATGAGCGTGAACAGTTTTAATAATTGAATGTCCAGTTGCTTCCATAGCACGCGCTAGAGCAACCTCGGCTATAAGTTCAGTTGCTTCACTTCCAATAATATGACCGCCTAAAAACTCTCCATATTTTGCATCAAAAATCAATTTAACAAAACCTTCTCGTTCACCAACAGCAAAAGCTTTTCCACTTGCCATAAAAGGGAACTTACCAATCTTTAACTCGTAACCACGTTCTCTGGCTTTTGCTTCTGTCAATCCAACACTTGCAACTTGAGGCTGACAGTAAGTACAACCTGGAATATTTTCATAATCCACATCCGGATTTTTAATTCCTTTAATACCTTCAACACAATGTATTCCTTCAGCAGATGCAACGTGAGCTAGCCACGGTGGACCAATGACATCACCAATTGCATAAATGTTTGGAGTGTTTGTCTGATAAGTTTTCTTATCAACTTTTATATGATTTTTGAAAAGCTCAATTCCAAGTTTTTCAAGACCAAATCCTTCAACATTCCCTGTAACACCAATTGCACTTAAAACTTTATCTGCACTTAATACTTTCTTCTCACCATTCTGATTTATCGTAACGGAAACTTTATTTCCTTTTACTTCAGCTTTTTCAACCAAAGTTTTAGTTAAGATTTCTATTCCACGTTTCTTAAAATTCTTCTCTAGTGTGATGGATACTTCAGCATCTTCAACTGGAAGAATATGATCAAGCATTTCAATAACAGTTACTTTAGTGCCAAGCACTGAATAGAAATAAGCAAACTCAATTCCTATTGCGCCGCCACCAATTACAATTAATTCTTTTGGCTGCTCAGATAAATTCATAGCTTCAGTACTTGTAATGATGTTTTTTCTATCTACTGGAATATTTGGGAAAGTTTTTGGACGTGCACCTGTTGCGATTATGATATTATCAGCACTTATAGTTTCAGTTTTTTTGCCATCTTTATCTAATATCTCAATTTCATTCTGACTTATTAGTTTCCCAAATCCTCTCATTCGATCAATCTTATTCTTTTTAATCAGCATCTCGACGTTTTTCGTAATCTTATCCGAAATGCCTCGGCTTCGTTGAATGATCTCTGTGAAGTTGAATGAAAGATCTTTTGTATAGATTCCAAATTCCTTACCATGATTCTTTAAATTATCATAAATTTCAGCGTTCTTTAGAAGTGATTTTGTTGGAATACAGCCCCAATTCAAACAAATTCCGCCCAAATTATCTTTATCAATCACAACTGTTTTAAAACCCAATTGCGCTGCTCTGATCGCTGCAACATAGCCACCTGGACCTCCACCTAGAATAGCAATTTGATATTTGTTTGGCATTCGATTTTTCCTGATTAGTTATTTTTAGTAGTGAAATATAGGAAGCGACTTAAGAAAATAAAATGTGACCCATCATTTTTATGACTATTCAGTCATATTTTTATTTGAAAATTAAAATGTGACAAAAACTTACAGAATTGATAAAATATTCTATATTTGCATACAAATTTTAACTCTTAAGGAACCATGGAAAATTCGATAAATTTAAGCGCTTCAGATTTTTATCATAAAATTTCATCTGATGAAAATGCTGTTATTGTTGACGTAAGAACACCACAAGAATTTAATGATGGACATATACAAAACTCGCTTTTAATTGATATTTATAATCCAACCTTTCAAAGTAAGATCTTGAAATTAGATAAAACAAAGAATTATTATATTTATTGTAGAAGCGGTAACAGAAGTTATCATGCGGTTGTCTTTATGTTATCTGAAGGATTTGGGTCAGTTAAACACCTTGAAGAAGGAATAATTTCCTGGACTGAAAAACTTGAAAGATAATTTTGGATTCTAAAACAGAAATAAACCAAGACACTCAAGAGATAAATGACCAAATTTCTGTTGTTAAAATAACTGCTTTATGGGCATTTAGTGAATCGGCTTTTGGTGGGATTCTTCACGCTCTTACTATTCCCTTCAGAGGAATATTTATCAACAGTGCCGCTGTTTTATTCATTACCTTGATAGCGTTATTTTCCAAAAACAAAAAAGAAATTCTCAAATCCACATTAATTGTTTTGTTAATTAAGGCACTTGTAAGTCCTTATACACCATTAACAGCTTACTTTGCAGTTACCATTCAAGGTTTGAGTGGATATTTATTATTTCTACCAAAAAATATTTTTAAGATTTCTACAATTTTATTAGGGATTTTAACACTGTTGTTTTCCGGCTTACAAAAAATTATTGTACTTACACTTGTATTTGGCAACACACTTTGGAAATCTGTAAATATTTTTATTAAACAAATTTCAAAAGAGTTTTTTTCAATCAATATTAATTCTGAAATCCATTTTGGATATTTTTTAATCTTTGTTTATTTATCAATTCACGTTATTGCTGGAGTCTATATAGGCATTTACGCCGGATTATTGCCGGTTAAAATAAATCGATACAAAAATGAAATTCCTGATGAATTATTTTTACAAAATGATTCAAATCTACCGCCAAAACGAAAAAAGAAAAAAAAGAATTGGTTTATTCGTCCCACCGGAATCATGATTGCTGTTATTTCATTAACACTTTTATTTTATTCATACATTTCACCATCCAGTTTAGAAATAGGATCTAACGAAATTTTTGTGATGTTAATTCGTTCGATAATCATAACAATCATTTGGCTTACTTTAGTTGGACCGATAGTTAAAAAATTATTTCAAAAATATATGGCTGGAAAAAAATCTTTTTATACTGATGAGATAAACGAGATTATGGATTTGTTTCCCCAATTTAATAGAGTTGTTTCTTACTGCTGGAAAAATTCATCTGACAAAATCGGAATTAAGAGAATTCATAAATTTCTTTCAACGTCATTTTATTATTTATTATTAAGTTAAAGGCAACGCAATGGCACAATTACCAAAACGGTTTGAAAAACTTCATCAGGAATATCCAGAAGTTGCAAATGCTTATGAGCTGCTAGGAAAAGCTGTTCATTCTTCTGGTCCACTTGATGATAAAACAAGAGCATTAATTAAACTTGCAATATCAGCTGGTGCGGGATTGGAAGGTGCAGTTCACTCACATACTAGAAAAGCGTTTGATCTTGGTATTTCTAAGGAAGAAATTAGACAGACAATTTTACTGGCTTTACCAACTCTAGGTTTACCATCTACAATGGCAGCTATGAGTTGGGTTGATGATATTTTAGATAAGAAATAATAAAAAAGGGCATCTCATAATGATGCCCTTACACACTCTGAAGAAATTAATTAAAAACTGCTGAAAGCATATCCGACTTCAACTTGCCATGTTTCATTCCAAGTTCAATGGTTTGTGGAGATCCGTTCAATGGATTTGGCCCTATGATATTATTTTCTAACGCAAACATGAACGCAACCGTAACTTCATGATTCTTTGCGATATCTTTTGAAATACCAAATGTTACGTGATTTTGAATAACTGCAGGTGCAAGAATGTTAAACATTACATTTTCTTCGTTAATTGGATTTTGACTTACTGAATATCCAGCCATAAAATCCCACCCACAGAAACCAGAGAACATAACGCCGTATTTAATAACCAAAATATCTTTCCAACCAAATCCCGCTCCTTCCTCTTGTCCAAGTAATGCTATTTGAAGATTTGGAAGCATTGGGTTTGCTATAGATTTAACTTGACTATAAAATATTTGTTTTACATCAAACATAAATTTCCAAGCTCCAGGTGTAAATGCAAAACCTGCTTGCCAGTTTGCCGGGACATCAAAATCACCGGCTTGAGCAAACAGACCTGCATAACGTTCAAACTCGCTCATATAAACTTTTGATTGGTAAGATGCACCAAAACTTAATTCTTCTAACAATTTGCCTTGATATCCAACTTTAAACCCGAATCCCAATGCTGTTGATTTTTCGTTACCAGTTAAGTTTGCTGGATCACTCGAGTACCCACTGAATGCAATAAGTCCTTTTGCAGCAAATCTTTGCCAGCCAATAATTCCAGCAACACCAATCGAATGATTACAAGCAAATTTATAAGCTAAAGATAGATTACCAAACATTTGTTCTATATTAACACCGGTTCCAGGTGAAGTAGGATCATAAAAAGTGGCTGTGGGATAATCGCTATTCATTCCTCCATTACCGTATAAAGATAACGCAACTGTAAACTTTTCTGAGAGTTTATAATTTCCGCCAAGTGTTGGGAAGAAGAAAGAAGTTTGTTCACTTTCAACTTTTCCTGGAGTTAATCCAAATGCTGGTGGTGGATTTGGAACTCCCAAAACTTCATAATAACGTTCTGGACTGAAATATGATAAGTTAATTTCAAATCCATTATTCAAATTTGAAATGGAAGCTGGATTAGTAATTGCTCCAAGTGAACTTAATGATACTGCAACACCGGAACCGGCAAGTGCTGAATACTTTATACCATATCCGTGACGATAATAACCGTCGGTTGCAAAAGCGTTTTGGAAAATAAATCCAAGCATTAATAAAAGAACGAGAGTAGATTTTTTCATATGTATTTCCTTAGAACATTTAGTTTGTATGATTATACTAGAATAATTTTTTATAATATTTAAAGTTAAAGACTACAAAGCGCTAATTAAAAAAAATTTATATAAATATTGGTAACAGCTAGTCAATTGTTTTCTGCAATCAATAATTATTTTGTGATGTACAATTTCTAACATCGATTTAACCAGCTAACATCCTTCTCTTTTCTTCTTCTTACCGGTGGGAACAGTTGTTTTAGTTTTAGTGGTTGTAGATGTCGGAAGTTTAATAAGTGTTGTATTTTCTTTTATCGATGAATCAGTTTGTGCTTGTCCTCCAAAATAATTTGCGACTTCTTTCATCTTTTCAAACTGAGCTAATTCATCTTTGCTGCCACTTAATGGCCTTTTGGGGAAAAGTACTTTTTCTTTCCATTCATTCAATCCGCCATCAAGAATGTACACACCTTTATAGTTTTTAGATTTAAGAATAAACCAGGCTTGTGAAGAAGTAACATCATCATCTGAGAATAAAATTATTTTTTGATTTCTTTGAAGTTCTGATACCGATAATTGCAGTAATGGAATACACTGTGAATTTGGAATTGTATATTCGTTATATTTTTCCTCACTTCTTAAATCAATTAATTCAAAATCTGCTCTATCTTTTATAATCCAATCTGCTAATTCTGTAACAGGAACTTTATCAGAATTACCAACGGTTGATAATGCAATATCTTTCTCATTAACTTTAATTGTAGTTCCACCGTAAGGATCACCGGCAAATAATGCGATAATACCCAGAACTAACGCAACCCCACCGAGTTTCTGGTTTGTAGTTAAGTTTGAGAAAAACTTTTTCATAGTTTTTCCTTTCCGGTTTTTGCAGCCATCTTCTTTTCACCCCATTCAGCTGCAGTAAAAGCGCCAAGCGCCATTAACACGACTAGAAAAACTACCAATCCATAAGAAAGATTAAAGTATGATGGAATAGTAACACTTCCCATAAATCCTGAATTGAAAAAGTTTTCTATCGACGGAAACATCTCACCAAAAACAAAAATCCCAAAGATCATTCCAAGGACATAAACCACTGCATCAATCTTACCCGTTGCAACTGCAACCATCGATGTACCGGGGCAGTATCCGCCAATAACAAATCCAACTCCCGCAACTAATCCACCAACAATCATCGGGAGCATATTTGTTTGTGTAAGATAAACAAGTGATAAATCAACAAATCCGATAACAGAAAGAAAATACAATCCCAGCATTGCTGTTACAATTGCGGTAAACATAACCTTTAATACGCGCATATTAGTAAAGTAAAATTGTGAAGCAAGTATAGTTGCTCTTCCAAATCCGCCTTTTTCTAATGCGATACCAAATGCAATTCCAATTGCAAAAGCAATTATTAAACTTACATCAGTGCTGAAATATTCAAACTTGAATAATGGTGCATTCATATCCATTGTCTCCTCATAAAATAAGCGGCGGCGTATCCTCCGGCAAAAACCATCATCATAAATGCCCAGCTTCCAAGATTTAGAACTGCACCACCGGAAAGTGCTTGACCGCTCATACATCCACGAGCAAGCTTAGCACCATATCCTAATAATCCACCGCCAACGAAAGCATAAATCAATCTCATCTTTGATGATATGCGTGGACCTTTTTCAATTCCCTTTTTCACTCGATGCGAAATTGTACCGGATATAAATCCACCAACTAATACACCAAGAGTTTGAAAGATCAGCCAATCCATTAATGGATTTGTTGTTTCATCTCCAATGTATTCTTTATAAAAAC